>CDYK01001444.1_pt1 | contig 186406 bp, 179 predicted proteins | sample 554841 | NCBI WGS metagenome assembly CDYK01 (sample SAMEA3182102, study PRJEB8094) | gut metagenome | biome: human; feature: gut; material: Stool; isolation source: human stools | place: Canada | collected 2013-02-18
TGCCGAAGCCCCCCTGCCGAAGCCCCCCTGCCGAAGCCCCCTGCTGAAGCGCCCCTGTTGAAGCTACCCTGCCGAAGTCCCTCTGCTGAAACGACATGATAAGACAAAAAAGCCCGGTGTCTCTCGACCGCGGGCTTCCACACATTTCATTTGGCTTAAAAGATTCTTGTTTGTGACGATAATCACTATCCACCCGCAAAGTTACCGCCCCGCCCCACTCCGCACAATACCTACTTCTTGCGAATTGTAATGCCCCCATAACGAATCATAGGTATAAATCGTAGGTGTCATCCCGCCGCCCAGCCCGCCATCAGTCTATTTTCCACTAATCTCTTTTCCAGTCACCAAGGCGTGACTCCCGGAGCGAGAATCAAAGGAAAACTCGCCCGCCGAGTCTCAAACGAACCTCTACGGGCGACTTTTAGGCCGAATCTCGCTCTCGGTGTTCACCCATGAGTTACGTGTAAACTCCAATGGCAAATTGTTTTTTAGGAATGATCGGAGGAGATAACCGTAAGCAGAATTGCAATGAACACGTCGCCCGGAGCATCCCTGCGTGTGTCTCGGCTGCAATTCTGTTTATGGTCAGAGGCAGAAAACTAGCCCTGGCAGTGCCGCAGGATGGATTGCAGGAGGGTTCGCAAGATGGTTCGTAGGATGGATTGCAGGAGGGTTCGGAGGAAATAACCGTAAGCAGAATTGCAATGAACCCGCCGCCCGGAGCATCCCTGTGTGGGTCTCGGCTGCAATTCTGTCTTGTGGCGTAGACAAGGACACAGTGCAGGATGTACCGGATTCTGTTTTTATGGCATAAGCTGGGAAACGGTGTGGGAAGAACGGCGGGGAAGTGCGGTGCGGGAAGAACTGGATGTACCAAAAGAATGGCTGCGGGAATCAAGATAATTTTCGTAAATTTGTCCTCAAAATTTTTTGGGGACATGAACTTTAGCGGAATAATCGTCGGGGCGGCCACTTTCCTTATTATCGGGGTGTGCCATCCTATAGTGATCAAGATGGAATATTATTGGGGCAAGGGGAGCTGGTGGCTGTTTTTGCTCGCGGGGCTGGCCTTTGTCGCCGCGTCCATATTCGTGGATAACGATGTCGTCGCAACTATCCTCGGTGCCGCCGCATTTTCATGCTTCTGGGGCATCAAGGAGATGTTCGAGCAGGAGCGGCGTGTCCTGAAAGGGTGGTTCCCGGAGAATCCCGCCCGCCATGACTACTACGAAACCATCCGTAAGGCTGATTGTGGTGGTTCGACTGGCTCGCCAACCGCTCCAGCCGGTCGTTCCGCTCCAGCCGGTCGCCAAGCCCGCAGAAGCAACTTAAGCCCGCCGAAGTAGCTTAAGCCCGCCGAAGCAGCCAAACCCGCTAAAGCAGCTTAAGCCCGCCGAAGCAGCCAAACCCGCTAAAGCAGCTTAAGCCCGCTGAAGCAACTTAAGCCAGCTGAAGTAGCTTAAACCCGCTGAGGCAACCGAATCCTGCTGAGGCAACTTGCAACTTGTAAATAAATATAGTTATCCAACATCATGAATATCAAACTTCTGTCAACATTGGCGATTGCCGCCGGCCTGTCGGGAATGACGGGAGCGTCGGCCCAGAAAAAAGCTATGGACCACGATGTCTACGACTCTTGGCAGAGCGTGTCCGACATCCTCAAAAGCGAGGACGGTCACGTCCTAGTGTGGAATGTGAATCCGCAGGAAGGAGACGGCACACTCTATGTCAGGAATATGACACCACAGCGGAAGGGCAGGCCTTCCTGCCGGGAGATCAGCATTCCGCGCGGCTCGCAGGCATCTCTCGACCCTAAGGGTAAGTGGCTCTATCTTAGGATAAAGCCGCAGTTCGCCAAGACCAGGCAGGAAAAGATCGCCAAGAAAAAGTCCGAGAATATGACTAAGGACACCCTCGCCGTGGTGGATCTCACGACCATGACGGTCAGGAAATACGGGCGCGTGGACTCCTACGCCACCGGCTCGCTCGCCAAGCCTTACGTCGCCTATAAATCTACTTGGAAGCATTATAAGGACTCCTCCGACAAGAAAGGTACCGACAAGTCGGGACTCATCATCCTGAATCCGGCCACTGACAGGAAGGACACACTTCGGCACATCGACTCCTATTCCTTCAACCAGGACGGAACGATCCTCGTGATGACCTCGAAGAAGGACAAAAAGGATTCCCTGTCGGCCACCGCCGTGATGATCGCCCGCGCCCCGGCGCAGATCGACACCATCGCATGTGGCGCCGAATCCTACAGCCGCCTGACATTCAGCGATGCCGAGGATCAGCTGGTTTTCCTCGGTTCCACCGACACCAGCAAGAACCGCAACAAGTGCCAGGCACTGTACCTTACCGGTATCCAGGCACTTAAGACGGGAAAGACGGTTCAACAGGCTCGGACTCACCAGCCGCTTGCGGAGGCCGCGGCGGACAGCGCGACAGTCGTCAGCAAGGATGGCAGGTGGGCATATTCAACGAAAGTGATCATCCCTCAAGGGACTCGGGTCGAGGGCACTCCGGGCTGGACGCTCAACGAGAACACCGAGCTGCAGTTCACCCCTGACGGCAAGCGCCTTTTCCTCGGGATAGGCGCCATCCGCCCTCCGAAAGACACATCGATCGTGGACTTCGAGACCGCCCAGCTGGACATCTGGAACTGGGACGCCGTCTATACCCCTCCGCAGCAGAGGCTGAACGTCAACAAGACACTCAAGAAGACATATTCAGCCACCATCGACCTCGCCGAGCCGGGAAGGATCGTGCCGTTGACCACCTCTAAGTTCGCCGGCATCCGCCTGATGAACGGTGGACTCTCCGAATGGGTGCTTGCCAGCGATAACGCTAAGTACGCCCGCACATCGGTCTGGGACTACAACAACCGCCGCGACATCTCTCTGGTCAACGTCAGGGACGGCTCGCGTAAGGTTGTGGCTGAAGGACTTGATGCCGGACGCTTCGATGTGTCCCCGAGCGGAAGGTACCTTGTCTGGTTTGACAACGACGAGATGAACTGGTTCGTCTACAACACAGAGACAGGCGTGAAGGCCAACCTTACCGTCCGGACCGGACTTCCTTTCTACGACGAGGAGGACGACCATCCGACCGCCGCACCGGCGCACGAGTCCGCCCCGAGATGGCTTGAGGACGAGTCCGCTGTCTTCATCATCGACCGCTACGACATCTGGAAGTTCTCCCCGGACGGCGAGTCTGCCGTCAACCTGACCGGGGGAGTGGGCCGCCGGACGCACAACCGCTTCAAGATCGTGGACCTGAAGCCGGACACCAGGAAGCCTAACGAGCGCCGCTGCGGCGTTGTCAGACCGCTTGACCCGAAGCAGACCGTCTACCTGAGTGTCTTCAATGAGGAAAGCCAGGAGAACGGCTTCGGACGCGTCAACCTCGCAAGACCTTCAAAGACTCTTGAATATTTCACCGACACCGTAACCTACAAGTACGTGGCGGGAGCCGCCGGCACGGACAGGATCTTCTACCAGAAAGGCAACTTCCGCGAGTGCTACGACCTCTACTTCACGGACAACTTCTTCAAGACCTCCACGAAGGTCTCCGCCATCAATCCTCAGATGGCCGGCTACCGCTGGGGGAGCGCGGAACTCTTCCGCTGGAAGGCATACGACGGCACTCCGCTGAAGGGTATCGTGTTCATGCCGGACGGTGTCAAGGAGGGCGAGAAGCTTCCGGTGATGATCTATTTCTACGAAAAGAACGCCAACAACCTCTACACGTTCTGGTCGCCGGCCCCGTCCCGGTCGATCGTGAACATCCCTTTCTATACCTCCAGGGGCTACATCGTCTTCGTCCCGGACATCGTCTACAAGGTGGGCCACCCGGGCGAGAGCGCCTACAACTGCATCTGCGCCGGCGCCGAGGCTCTTTGCGAGGCCTACCCGTCCGCCGACAGAAGCAGGATGGCGATCCAGGGCCAGAGCTGGGGCGGCTACCAGACCGCTTGGCTCATAACACGTACGAATATGTTCGCTGCGGTCGGTTCCGGAGCGCCTGTGGGTAACATGACCTCTGCCTACGGCGGCATCCGCTGGGGTTCGGGCATCACACGCGCAGGTCAGTACGAGCACGGCCAGAGCCGGATCGGAAAGAGCATGTGGGAGCCGGGCGCCCTGGAACTCTACATCGAGAACTCTCCGGTCTTCCACGTGGACAAGGTGCAGACACCGGTGCTCATCATGCACAACGACGCTGACGGCGCCGTTCCGTGGTACCAGGGCATCGAGTTCTTCTCAGACCTGCGCAGACTTGACAAACCGGCATGGTTGCTCCAGTACAACAAGGAGGCGCACAACCTCGTCGAAAGGCGCAACTGCAAGGATCTCTCCGTGAGGCTGCAGCAGTTCTTCGACCACTACCTCAAGGGAGCCCCGATGCCGGTCTGGATGAAGACCGGTGTCCCGTACGAGTCCAAGGGCGAGTACAGCGGCTTCGATAATGCTGAATAAATGACAGGAATCATGACAAAACTAGCGATATTCGATCTGGACGGCACCCTTTTGGACACCGTCAAAGATTTAGGCAACGCCACCAACCACGCCCTGACCGAGTGCGGCTTTCCGACCCATCCCATCAAGGCCTACTACCAGATGGTAGGCCGCGGCATCTACAACCTCTTCCGCGCCGCCGTTCCCGCCGGACAGTCCACGGAAGAAGTTGTCCAAAGGATGGCCTCCATATTCATTCCTTACTACGATGCCCACAAATGCGACTTCACAAGACCGTATGACGGCATTCCCGGAATGCTGAAGACCATCACCGCCGCGGGGGTGCGCCTCGCCGTGGCCTCGAACAAGTACCAGGACGGCGCGGAAAAGCTGGTCCACCACTTTTTCGGTGAATATGACTTCGTGAGGATCCTGGGTCAGCGCGAAGGCCAGCCCATAAAGCCCGATCCGGCCATAGTGGATCAGGTTCTCGCCGAGGTACCGTCCGTCACCAAGTCCGAGACCGTCTATGTGGGCGACTCCAATGTGGACATGCAGACCGGCCTGAACGCCGGGGTCAGGACTGTGGGTGTGAGCTGGGGTTTCAGAACCCGTGAGGAACTCGCAGCCTACACTCCTTCGGCCATAGTTGACACCCCGGAGGAACTCTCCCGTGTGATCCTCGGAGCCTGACTGGTTCATTTTGGTCCATTTACACCGGTGAAATTGGACAGCATTTGATTGGATATATTAATAATTCATTGATTATCAGTCTATTAAGTGATAATGGGGGGGGGTAGAGGCATCGCCTGCGAGGGAATAGAATACTTATAATACTTATTCAGTATGTTGTTTTTTATTCGGGGAAGTGTTATATTTGACCTTCATAAGCAGGTTACGAATGACACTCTTGGATTGGAGTTCTTCGAGATCAGGTATGAAGATGCTGACAACCGTAGGGCTTACCCTTGCACATGATGTCAAGGGGACACTTTTTAGTGCTATTCGTAACGTGTTTCATTCCTATTTTGAGGATTATTTAGTTCTGTCGATTTGGTCTCTTTGGATGAATTCTGTCTCAACACCGGCTTATGGCCTGAATGGTACGCGATCCGCGTCTTCTACAATCGCGTCGGGCCTTTGAAAGAGACATTGGACAACGCCGCTATCCGCTATTTCTACCCGATGCATCTGGTTGAGAAGTGTTCGGATGGTGGCATTATCTATGTCCAGGAGCCGCTGATCAAGGCACTGGTCTTCGCCAAGACCACCGCCTCGGATCTGGAGACGATCCAGCGGAAGCTCCCCGGCAGCGCCGCGCCGTACTACGACAAGAGCACCGGAAGACCGATCGTCATCCCCGAGGAGCAGATGGATAGGTTCATCAAGCTTTGCTCCGTGAAGGATTCTGGTCTGGAGTACCTTGGCGAGGACGATCCGAGGTTCCATCAAGGTGACAAGGTCAGAGTCACCGAAGGAATAATCAAAGGCCTCGAAGGGCACATCAAGCGGATCCGGCACGACAGGAGGCTGATCGTGACCATCGAAGGCGTGGCGGCCTTCGCCACGGGGTACATCCCGCCGTCGTTTCTTGAGAAAATTTAATTTGTTTTAGGAATATGAACACACGAAAGTTATTGCCGGCAGCGGCCTTGCTGCTTCTTCTGGCTTCATGCTCGACTCCCAAGGAGATCGCGTATTTCCAGGATCTGTCGTCCGTGGAGGGTCAGCGCATTGCCGCCGCTAAGGAGATCATCGTCCGCCCGAAGGACAAGATCTCGATCATCGTGAACTGCAAGAGTCCCGAGCTGACAGCCCTTTTCAACCTGCCGTACGTGACGCAGCGTCTCGGTGAGAACACCCGCAGCACCATCACTTCCGGTTACAGCCAGGGCTACATCTCTGGTTACACGGTGGATGACCGGGGCTGCATCGACTTCCCTGTCCTCGGCGAGGTGGCCGTGGCGGGGCTGACGCGTGATGAAATCGCCTCCGTGATCAAGAAGGAGCTCAATGAGCAGGGGCAGGCGACGGACGCCGTGGTGACCGTTGACTTCATGAACCTGTACTATCAGGTGCTTGGCGAGGTTGAGAAGCCGGGGCGCTACGCCATCGACAAGGATGCCGTGACGATTCTCGACGCCATCGGAACCGCCGGTGACTTGACCATCTACGGAAAGCGCGAGAACGTGAAGGTGCTGCGCAACGAGAACGGCAAGATGCTGACCTACGAGGTGAACCTCTGCTCAGCCGCCGACCTGATAGCCTCGCCGGCCTACTACATCCGCCAGAACGACGTGATCTACGTCGATCCGAACGACGTGCGGGCAAGGCAGTCCACGGTGAACGGCAACAATGTCCGCTCCACCTCGTTCTGGATCTCGCTGACTTCGCTCGCGGCGTCCATCACCAACACGATCGTGATCATCGCCACGAGGAGCGGGTCGGGGAAGTGATCCGCCTTGGAACCTTGTGAAGAAACACTATAACATCAAAGCGATTCAAAACAATGGAGAACAACATCAACACGGATAACAATACCCGGCAGCAGGAGGAGACCGTGCAGATCGGCCAGCTTGTGCGCCGCTGCCTGTCCAGATGGTACTGGTTCGCCCTGAGCCTGGCGGTCTGCCTGGCTTTAGGTGCCTTGTACATCCTCAGGTCAACTCCTACGTACAACACCTCCGCTGACATCCAGATCAAGTCAAACACCAAGGGCGCGTCCATGCCGGGGGACATCGGTGAGTTCGGCAACATGGGCCTCTTCGCCGTCAAGTCAAACGTCAACAACGAGCTGCACGCCTTCGAATCCCCGGACATCATGAGCGAGGTGGTGGCCAGGCTTCGCCTGTACATGAGCTACACGGTGGACGGCACCTTCCACAGGAACGTGCTCTACGGCACGTCGCTGCCGATCTCCGCCGACCTGCTCGACGTGGATGAGAACGTGGGAGCCGGATTCACCGTCAGCGAGAACGGCGGGAAAGTCACCCTGAACGACTTCATCCATAAGAACGAGAAGGTCGGCGGCAAGCCGGTCGTGGGACACTACGGCGACACCCTCCAGACTCCTGTCGGAAGGATCATCGTTCAGAAGACGAAGGACTACTCCGGGGAGGCGATGAAAAAGCCGGTCAACGTCAGAAAGTCGGGCCAGCGCGGCGTGACACAGTCTTACCTGAACAGACTCCAGGTGAACCTCGCCGACAAGAACGCCGACGTCATCTCGCTCTCTATCAAGGACGTGTCCACCCAGCGTGCCCAGGACATCCTTAACACCCTGATCGCCGTCTATAACGAGAACTGGGTGCGTGACAAGAACCAGATAGCGAACTCCTCTTCTGTGTTCATCAACGACCGTCTCAGGGTGATCGAGGGCGAGCTGGCGGGCGTGGACTCCGACATCTCCGCCTACAAGTCGGAGAACATGATCCCTGACGTGGGTGCCGCAGCGACGATGTACATGCAACAGAGCACGGTGCTGAACCAGCAGCTCCAGGACGTGAGCAACCAGCTCTACATGGCGCGCTACATCAAGGACTACATCGGCAAGGAGGACAACCGCAACCAGCCGCTTCCCGCCAACATGGGATTGAGCAGCCAGACGATCGAGAACGGCATCTCCGAGTACAACTCCAAGATCCTGCAGAGGAACAACCTTGTGGCGAACTCCGGCGAGGAGAACGTGCTCGTGAAGGATCTCGACCAGGCTCTGGCCTCGATGAGGGGGTCGATCTCCCGGTCCATAGACAACGAGATCCTTGCCCTCAACACGAAATACGAGAATCTCAAGGGCACCGCCCGCCAGAACACCGCGCGCATCGCCGCGAATCCTAACCAGGCGAAGCAGCTCCTCTCGGTCGAGCGTCAGCAGACCGTGAAGCAGGCTCTGTACCTCTTCCTCCTGCAGAAACGCGAGGAGAACGAGCTCTCGCAGGCGTTCACCGCCTACAACACAAGGATCATCAAGCATCCTATTTCAGGAATATTCCCGGTCTCCCCGCAGTCCATGAAGATCATGATGATGGCGTTTCTCCTGGGTCTGATGATTCCTGCCGGGATTATCTATCTGCTGATGGCGACCGACACGAAGGTGCGCTCCCGCCGCGACCTCAAGGGAGTCTCCGTGCCTTTCGCCGGCGAGATTCCGCTCTCTGCCGAGACTGCCACCAAGGCGTTCGGAAAGCGGAAAACCCTCAGTGGAGCCGATTCCATCGTGGTCCGTCACGGCAACCGCAATGTGGTCAACGAGGCGTTCAGGGTGCTGCGTACCAACTTTGAGTTCATGATGCGCGAACCTGGAAGCAAGGTCATCGCCGTCACGTCATTCAGCCCAGGGGCAGGCAAGTCATTCGTGTCGTCCAACCTGGCCGTCTGCTTTGCCATCAAGGGTAAGCGTGTGCTGGCCATCGACGGCGACCTGCGCCACTGCACGCTCTCCGAGCTTGTCGGCTCGCCGAAGCCTGGCCTTAGCGACTATCTCGCTGGGATCGTCGCCGATGTGCACGATGTGATTGTCCGTTCGAAGGACGCGATGACGGTACCTGACACTCTTCCGGCGGGATCCATCCCTCCGAACCCGGTTGAGCTGCTCGCCGACAGGCGCCTCGCCGATGCGATCGCCGTCCTCAGAAATGAGTACGATGTGATCATCATCGACTGCCCGCCGGTGGAGATCGTCACCGACGCGCGCGTCATCAACGACTATGTGGACAGGACGCTCTTTGTCGTCATGGCCGGGCAGTTCGACAAGGCCATGCTCCCGGACCTGGACGCGCTCTACCGCGACGGGGAGTACAGGGGACTCTGCTGCGTCCTCAACGGGACCGCATCCTCCGACGGCTACTACGGGAACTACGGCACCTATGGCCATTACGGTTACTACGGCCACAATGGCGGCTCCTACTACAGCTCCGACAACAAAGCCAGGTAAATCCGCCTGCTGACTCCGCCGGCACGCCGGTTCCTCCGGCGCGCCGGCAAAACCATAACCCAAAAAACATATCTTATGCGAAATCTGAAAGAGTTGAGGATCGCCGTGGCCGGTACTGGCTACGTCGGCCTCTCCATATCCACCCTGCTGTCCCAGCGCCACAAGGTGACTGCCGTTGATGTGATCGCCGACAAGGTCGATAGGATAAACCGTCGCGAGTCCCCGATCCAGGACGAGTACATCGAGAGGTTTCTCCGCGAGAAGCCACTCGACCTCACCGCCACGCTTGACGGTGAGGCCGCCTACAGGGACGCGGATTTCGTGGTGATCGCCGCTCCCACTAACTACGACCCGAAGAAGAACTTCTTCGACACGTCGCACGTGGAGGAGGTGATCGACCTCGTGCTGAAGGTTAATCCCGATGCAGTGATGGTCATCAAGTCCACCGTCCCTGTGGGCTACACCGCCTCTGTGCGGGAAAGGTTCTCGTACAGGGAACGCCTCGCCGACGGCACGATGAGGGTGGTGGTGCCAAACATCATATTCGCTCCTGAGTTCCTGCGTGAGTCCAAGGCGCTCTATGACAACCTCTATCCGAGCCGCATCATCGTCGGCTATGACAGGGGAGACTCCGCTCTCGAAGAGGCTGCCGGCACTTTTGCCGCACTCATCAAGGAAGGTTCTCTGAAAGAGGATGTTCCGGTGCTGTTCATGGGTTCCACGGAGGCGGAGGCGGTGAAGCTATTCGCCAACACCTACCTTGCCCTCCGCGTCAGCTATTTCAACGAGCTGGACACCTATGCGGAGATGAAGGGACTCGACACGAGGTCCATCATCGACGGCGTGTGTCTGGATCCTCGCATCGGCTCGCACTACAACAATCCGTCCTTCGGCTACGGCGGCTATTGCCTCCCGAAGGACACCAAACAGCTGTTGGCGAACTACGCCGACGTGCCGGAGAACCTTATCCAGGCCATTGTGGAGTCCAACCGCACCAGGAAGGACTTCATCGCCGACCAGGTGCTCCAGAGGGCCGGCTATTATTCCGAGAACAGCCAGTACGACAGCGCCCGCGAGAAGAAATGCGTGATCGGGGTTTACCGTCTCACGATGAAGTCCAACAGCGACAATTTCCGCCAGAGCGCCATCCAGGGCATCATGAAGAGGATCAAGGCCAAGGGCGCCGAGGTCATTGTCTACGAGCCTACGCTGGAGGACGGCACGTCCTTCTTCGGCAGCAAGGTGGTCAACGACATCGCCGAGTTCAAGTGCCGCGCCGACTCCATCATCGCCAACCGCTACGACCGCGCCCTGGACGATGTCCGGGCCAAGGTCTATACCCGCGACCTCTTTGAGAGAGACTAACCGCCTACTTCACCGTAATACCTATTAATCAAAATTATTTTCCATAATGCTGTCGATCCGCAAGATAGTTGACTCGTACTTCTCGAAGCGCACGTTCCCGTACTGGTGCGTGCTGCTTCTGGACAGTGCCATTCTGTTTTTGTCCGGAGTGTTCGTCTACTGGTGCTTCAACCGTGGCACCGCCCTTCAGCTGAACTTCTGGCCGTTGACCCACCTGATGCTGCTGTGCGTCGGCGTCCACTTCATATTCTTTGCCATCTTCCGGACATATTCGGAAATCATCCGCTACTCATCGTTCAACGACCTCATCCGTGTGGCGCAGGCGATGGGATGCTCCGCATTGGCGGTGATAGCCGTCCATTTCTTCACGAACAGCTGCCCGTCTCGGGTGTTCGCCCACGTCCAGGTGCGGCAAATCCTGATTGCGGAAGCCATCGCGACCGGTTTGATGTGGCTGCTTCGCGTTTCTATCAAATGGGTCTATGACACCTATTTCCGGACGGAGGCTGCGAAGAATGTCTTCATCTATGGCATCCGCGACGGCGGCATTGGACTCGCGAAGGCGATCCGCAGCGAGAAACCGATGCACTACCGTCTCCGAGGCTTCATCTCCCACGATCCGGCGCTTGGAGCAAACGGCACGCGCCTGATGGGCGAGCCGGTCTACGAGGTTAACGCCAGTCTGCCGGATCTGATCCGCCGCGAGGGGATCGCCGCCGTGCTGGTCGCTCCGGGCAGGATCGACAGGTTCCGCAACGACACGGCTCTTCAGGACTACATCCTGCAAAGCGGCGCAAGAATATTCTCGGCCAACAATGTCGTTGACACCGAGCATGATGCGATCAAGGGAGCGCCGACCTTGAAGAAGGTCAGCATCGAGGATCTTTTGCCTCGTGACGAGATCTGCGTCGACCTGGAATCCGTGGCCGAGTCCCTCCGTGGGAAGCGCGTCCTGATCACCGGTTCCGCCGGAAGCATCGGCAGCGAGATAGTGCGCCGGGTCGCGTCGTTCGCACCTTCGAAGATGATGCTGATCGACTCCGCGGAGACTCCGCAGCACGACATCCGCCGGATGATGGCGCATGACTTCCCGTCTGTGCCATGCGCCACCGTGGTGACGTCGATCACCAAGGCTGACAGGATGGAGAACATATTCAAAACGTTCCTTCCTGAATATGTCTTCCACGCCGCGGCGTACAAGCACGTTCCGATGATGGAGGACAACCCTTGCGAGAGCATCCAGAACAACGTCCTCGGCACGAAGATCCTGGCCGACCTTTCGGTCAAATACGGCGTTCGCCGCTTCGTGATGGTGTCCACCGACAAGGCGGTGAACCCGACGAACGTGATGGGATGCAGCAAACGAATATGCGAGGTCTACGTGCAGAGCCTCAACAAGGCGGAGCGTGACGGCGTGGTGAAGGGGCAGACCCAGTTCATCACCACCCGCTTCGGCAACGTCTTAGGCTCCAACGGCTCCGTGATTCCGATTTTCGAGCGCCAGATCAAGGCCGGCGGCCCGGTGACGGACCCCAACATCATAAGGTACTTTATGCTGATTCCCGAGGCCTGCGAGCTGGTCCTTGAGGCCGGCACGAAGGGCGAGGGCGGCGAGATCTTCGTCTTCGACATGGGCAAGCCGGTGCGCATCGCCGACCTGGCGCGTCGCATGATCGAGCTGAGCGGGGCGAAGGGCGTGGAGATCAAGTACACCGGCCTGAGGGACGGGGAGAAGCTCTACGAGGAGGTCCTGAGCGAGTCGGAGGCGACGAAGCCGTCGTTCCACGAAAAGATCCGCATCGCCTGTGTCCGTGAATATGACTGGTCCGATGTGAGCCGCGAGATAGACGCCCTGATCGCCCAGTCCCACACCTACGACGACATGGCCGTGATGGCCTCCATGAAGCGCCTCGTGCCGGAGTACATCTCAAACCACTCCAAGTACACCGTCCTTGACCACAAGGCGTGAGTTTGGCTCTGTGAGCCATAGGATATTGTTTCAATAAGCAATTTGGAATTGTATTTAAAACATTACGACTTTGAAATGATATTTTAAACCATTAAATATACTTTAATGTTTTTTCTTATATTTGCAAAGTAAACTTTGCTCTTATGGATAAACAGATTATAAAAAAACTAATAATAGAGAAGCAAAAGGCCATTCCGGAATTCTTTATTATTCGAAGGGAAATCCAGTTTGATACTCATGCAAACTATGTGCTTGTCGGTTTAAGGCGTGCTGGAAAATCCTTTATGATGTATCAGGATGCCCAGAATATGATGAAGAGTCCAGGGCTGACACAAGAAAACATACTCTACATAAATTTCGAGGATGAAAGGTTGTCAGATATTTCTTCAGACAGTTTGGGAGAAATATTGGATGCCTATTTCGAGTTATATCCAGAAAAAAAGCCACTGATATACCTTGATGAAATACAGGTTGTTTACGGGTGGGAAAAATTTGCAAGAAGACTTGCAGATTCTAAGTATAGAGTTATGATTACTGGCAGCAATGCCAAGGTGCTCAGCAGTGAAATAGCGACTACACTTGGTGGCAGATATATTCCAAAGGAAGTTTTTCCATTTTCTTTTAGAGAGTATCTAGAGTACAAAGGCATAGAATTGGACAGAAATTGGATATATGACCAAGGTACTTGCTCTCAGATATCAAATACTTTCGATCATTATTTCACTAATGGCGGCCTTGCAGAATCTTTCAATCTTGAAGATAAGAGGGAGTATCTGAATTCATTATGTCAGAAGATACTGCTTGGCGATATAGTAGAGCGGAATAAAGTGCGCAATGCACGTGCTTTTCGTCTTCTCACAAGAAAATTGGCAGACAGTGTGATGCAACCGTCATCCCTCAGCAGGTTAAAACATATTATTGATTCCAGCGGAGATAGCATAAGCCTGCCTATATTGAAAGATTATTTGGAGTATTTGGAAGAGTCCTACCTGTTTTTCTCTATCCCGAATATGAGTTCATCCATATCGGAGCAGTCCACAATCCGGAAAAGATACATTGTGGACAATGGATTGCTTAACTTGTTTCTTTTCAGTGGAGAAACGAAGTTGTTGGAGAATATAGTAGCATGTAAATTAATCAGAAAATACAGAAACACACCCGAAGAAACGCAGGTTTACTATTATAATAAAAACGTAGAGATAGATTTTTGTATTCCGTCTGCCAAAATGGCAATACAAGTATCTTACAGTTTGGGAGACGATGCGACCTATAGACGAGAAACAGGTGCACTGGAAAAGTTCTTGAACGTTTATCCGGATTTTACCGCAATAGTCATCACCAGAGACAATGAGCAAACTATCGACATCAATGGGCATCACATCAATGTAATACCTATATGGAAATGGTTATGTCTGGAATAGTGCACTCAAACGGTGCATTTTTACTACAGAATCCGCACTCAATGAGTGAAAATTCGTTATATTTGCGGGCAACGTTCTTCTATAATCAGATGCGAGTAAGGAATGATGTGAAAGATGACATCGAGTTCGCCCAAGGCAACGTCATTCCTCTCTGGGCTTTCGGACTGAACTACTAGATGGTAGGGCTGGAACTTTTTTTGTTATTTTTGTAAATATTCTTAATCATCTTAAAAATGTACACTTAAATATTTTATAATCAATATGTTACAAGAAAGGTAATTTTAATGGAGAAACAAATAAGGAACAAAAATAGGAATTAAAGTGATTTCTCATTTTTCTATTTGCACTCTGTTTCTTTCTTTTCGTTTGTTTGCTTTCAGAGTGCATTCCGAGCAATTTTATCTGCTCTCATCATTCGAAGAATTTGCTCCTAACTTTAACTAACAAATTATTTGCAGCTCATAAAGAGAATACAAATTATTATCTCTTGAAGTTGTATTGCTTGTAGCAAAGATAATCTTTTTTGTACAGGCAGCCAAAAATGCCTGCCTATATTTAGTTTAATTTAGTTTAGCATATATAAGGCTAACAAACTAAACCAAACTGGATTTTCATATTACTTTTTGTGATTTTCCCATTCTACCCATACAGCCAAAAGAGAAGATAAGCTCTTGCCTCTTTTCTCTTTTCGCTGCGATACTCTTTTACTTCATAGCCACCTTTTACACACATCCGTACCGAGCAAACTCCCACATGCTCGCATATCAACTTTCGGTCTGCCCGATGGGAATTGTGTCGCAAAGGTATTTGCCATGTCTTTATTGTATGCAAGGTTGTAACCTGAAGGTTCACTACAAAATCTCCACGCTCCGCTTCGCAGAGGTAGTATTTTGTAGTGAAACCCTGCATACATAGCCATGCCATCTGTTGAAGCGACATAATTTCAATCAAGCCCGAAAGTAAGTGAAATGCTACAGGAGGGAAAGTAACAAACTTAAAACTTGGTATTTATGGCAAATTATGCAACCAACATTTTCCACGCAAGAACGGAAAATAAAACAGACCTCGACAAAATAGAGGCTTTCTTGGATGACACTTTCAGCGAATTTACCAATCGATATGGTGATAGTGTAGATGCAGAATTTTCCTCTCGTTGGGTGTATCCAGAAGAAGAAATCAAAAAATTGGTAGAATCGTTGGAGGACAAAGATAAAGTCTATATCAAGATTCTAACCTATGAATTTGAAGACGAGTACGTGAGCTTTAGAATATTCTCTCAGGGAGAATGGAAGGTCAAATTAGTAACTGAATGAGTAGAAGAAGATAAAGTAAAATTATGGTCTATCCTACACTTTGCTTATTCTATAAGAGACACACGGATGGAACGATTGTCGGTGATTTCGACAACAAAATCACTGTTCGTTTCATCTGTGGCAAAGAGAGATTATTAAATACTGTGATGAAGTAATTTTTACAATTTTACAACATAGAAACCATGACACAGATAGCAATGAAATTCGTCCAATGGGATGTGCCCGAATTGGAAAAACTGAAAGATAGCAAGGTTTACAAATTACGGGAACGTCTTGATAATGGCGACAAGTTGAGTCGGGAAGAAAAGAACTGGCTCACCCGCAATGTGAAAGAGTGCTGCCATTTCAAAAGAGGTATCGCTTTAATGGGCTACCGTTTTGACTTCTCCGATGTTCTCAAACGGTATTTCGTGAAACAACACGGACATATTGCCGAATATTATGCCATTGACAAAACCGCACTACGTTCTGTCCTATATGGTCGAATTGAAGATATAATCGAAGTACAATAAAAATCAAAAGAAGCATGAAAGTAACAATTGAACACAGCTTTTGCCCCTATTGTGACGAGGTAACTGAACTTTATTTCCGAATCATTAACACGATTCTTTTTTCTGGCAATGAGGCGGAATTGCGTGAAAGCATGAGACAGTTGGAGAAAAAAACTCCACTTGATGAATATTTCACATACGGTTACGGTGCACGACACCTTTGGGTTTGCCAGCGACGTCCCAGCGACAAAACCAAAATATTCGAGCATCGTATTATGATGGTTGAATTTCAATGACACCTTGGACAAATATCATCGACTGGCTGGAATGGAATCACCCATTTCAGCCTTACTTCCATTTTCCTTTTATAACTTTTTCTTTTGGCTGCGCCACTCCCTTTTGTAGAAACCAGCCATTTGCACAAAGCGAATTGGAAACCACTTTGTGAAAAGTCTGGTTCTTCCTGCCGTTTTTCCTTCCAGTTCCATTTTTTTTCGATGCGGATATCACTATCCTCCAAGGATGGCTACCTACGCTTCTGTCCACTCTTGGCTGACACATTCCTTATGCAGTGGCCTTTTTTCTGATTGGATGGTATTCTGTTTGTTACAGTCTCAATTCAAGCCAGGCATGTCTCGCTTTGGCTTTGCTATTCTTCACTGACTTTCGGACGGATGTCTCGCCTTTGTGCCGACATTTGGATTTGCTCTTTTTCCTTATCATTACCGGTTTACTTGTTTCCCATTTTCCATAATCGCTTTTTATCGAAGCAATCATCATTTTTCCTCTGCAAAGATAGTATGCCGACGGGAACGACATGGTTGTCTTGACCAATGGCGTAGCCGCTTCAATCTTCCTTTATCGAGCCTTCGATTTTACCTGTGGCTAAAAATAAAGCGTATTGACGCGCTATCCTTGGTGCATCCCTTAAACGACATCTACTTTTTAGGCAGTGTAAAAATTGATTTAATAACTTCTAAAAGCAATTCAACATGAAAAAGATTGAAAACAATTTCACAGTAACCGGATTCTTAGGTAAAGACGCTGAAATCCGAGAGTTCACCAACAGCAGTGTCGCACGTTTCCCATTGGCCGTAAGCTGTCAGGAAAGGAATGCCGAGGAAACCAACCGCATTTCAGCCTTTATGAATATTGAGGCTTGGCGTAAAAACGAGAATACTGGGTCATTCGACCAACTGACCAAAGGTACGATGCTCACCATTGAAGGCTACTTTAAGCCTGAAGAGTGGACCGACAAGGTCGGTGTAAAGCACAATCGTGTTGTTATGGTGGCTGTCAAGTTTTATCCTCCTATCGAAAAGGAGGATGTTCCTGAAAAGCCGGTAAAGCCCGTGAAAAAAGGCAAAAAATAATTCTTGCCTTATCATGAACAAAGCGACCTTTTGGTCGCTTTTGTTTTGCTCATGACCGGATTAATACGCATCATACTTTTATAAGTGGCTGTTGCGATGCCAAGCTCCAAATGAAATCTTCACCCGGTAATACTGTTATATTTAGCTCTACTTGATGAACAGGCAGATTACGATTTTCAATAGAAAAAAGAAGACTCTCTCAATTCCATACCTCTGAGCAGCTTTCCAGTCCCTCTTATAACCATATATTCTTCCCAAAAGTGAGGTTACGTCCGCCGTCCATTAATTTTACAGTGCGAAGTTAAGTCGGACGTGAACCCGCAAGGCGCGTTTCATTTGCAGTCAATGCCGTTCAAATGAAATCCTTCGGATGCCGCTTCCTCCTTGCATTGTTCCCTTCTTCCGCCTTGTGGTTTGCACGTAAAATCAAATCCCACCGGACGAGGTAAAAGCCTCTGAAGGGAAGGGAAAATAAAAAATTAGAATGTATGAAACAAATAATTTGGTCAAGTGATGCTCTATTGGATGAAACAGCAAGAGAGTATTATCAAAATTTCAAGCGAGAAGAACTGGACGATGATGCCTACAAGGTCAGCGATGAAGAGTGGTCGGACGAAGTGTATAATGAATTGGGGGATGAGCGGCAGAACCTAAACAAGGATGTCAATGGAGTCATTATTGCATTTGGAGATTTAGGATTGTGGAACGGACGCAAACAAGGCTATCAAATTTTGGGTGACAACATTGCCGGGATATTACAATCTACACAGTATGATGCAGAGTGGTACGGTGACGGCTACGATATACGAGGCCGTATGTCGCACCATGATGGCACGAATTATGTTTTGTACCGTGTCGCTGAAAATCGTGACGACGCAGAACGGATTGCCGCAAAAATCTACAACTATGAAATTGACGAGAATGGTTTTCGCCAAGTTACACGTTCCCTCCACCCCTATGTGGCCGCAGTGTATGGCTGGAAAACTCTACAGGACAACCTCGTTCAGGTAAAATAGCCTGTAACCTGTACTTAAACAAATGCCGTAACGCTTTCTCAAGAGGCTGTTACGCACTTGTGTTTTATGCCGTATATATTCTGCATAAAATGTGGTGGGAAACTATTCCTTTTTACACATTTATGAATGTTCCCGCCCAACTGTTGTAGGTGGCCGCTTGTGCCAGTTTCCTTTTTTAGACTCCGGCCCTCCTTTATAGCCCCATCCAGCTACCCCCTATATTTCTATCCCGCAAGCCTGGTTATTTCCCTGCAAAATTCGATTGCCGGCTGTCCGTCCTGTCAAGGACCGCTGACACTTGCTGCCGTAAAATCTTCCTCTCCGAAATATCGAAGAGTGTATTTTCCGCATCCTCCTTGCCCGTTCTGGCCGCCAATCCCGTGGGCAGAAAAATAATCAACCTTTCGGTACAGGAAGTATCGAAGGGAAATAAATAAAATATTAATCTTAAAATTTGAGGCATTATGACATTCAGAGAATTTATGTTAGAGAACGGTTATGAATTGCAAACAACCTTTTGGAATGATTTTTCCATTGCTGACCGATTTGGTCTTTCGGCGATACAGGACACTTTCAACCGTGCTTTTGAGGAGTGGAAAGAGAACTACAAGTATCTCACGGAACTGGTTTTAGTGCTTAACCATAAGATATGGCAGTATTATGAAACAAGGCCGGAAATTGCGACATTGTATAATACCCTTTGGGCACAAGCCAGTCAATATGCAATGGAGTATCTGAAAGATGACGAGCTAAGCTATTATTATGATGTAACGGATTAAATGTCCCAGCTACTCCCACAGGAACAAAAGAAAGCCGGCTTTTGTCGGCTGCTCTTTGTGGTCATTCCCTTTTTTATCACTCCGTTTTACCCTTGTATAAAACGAAATTATTTCGTTTCAGGCTGCTACCAGTCAGGACTTGTTTTTTCCTGTGCAAAGGTATTGCCACGGAAAAACATTCAAGTACCGCTACGCTATTTGAACACAATTTTTCAGTAGCTTTCCCGATTTTCAATCGCTCAAATGTCGTATACGCCCCATACCGCAACTGTAAAAATTCTGTCCAAATTCCTTGCCTGCTTTTCCTTAAAGGCAATCTTGAATGCACGTAAAAATCAAATCCCGACTGGAGAAGCCTAAAGGCTTCCGAAAAAAGGGAAAAAAAGAACATGATGTTTAATAGCTAAATTTTAAAAGTATGGAAATTCAATTTGTGATTGTTCGTTCAGAAAATGCAGAGTATTTGTGTCACAATGTAAATGGAACGTATGTGGATGTCAGCGACCCATCAACAGAATTTGTTTCTGGAGAGGATGATTTTCGCTTGGTAGAGCCGGACAGCTCCCTAACGCGGAAAGAATACGAGTTTCGTGGAGAACGCTTTTATCTCATGCCTCAATTTTATGGCAATGGCTGGTTAGCACTTACTTTGCAAAGTGTGGAAGATGAAACAGAGTATATCGTGCTATCCGTCAATTTGGAGAACATGGATGCACTCGATTTGCCAGACCGTACATTTATTGATGTGAATCATTATCCGGATGCAATGGAGTTTCTGGAGACAAATAATTTAGCGACCTATTCAGGTTACAAGCGTAGAAGCGGATTTGTGGAATATCCAATGGCGGTATTGAATCTTCCTTTGCTTTATCAGCACGCCCCGCAGATTTTCCAAGAGGCGAATATCGAATGTTTTTAAATGGTTTTTTGAAAGTATGGTACTGATGACTACCAAAGAGATACCGTATCGGTTAAATCCTATCGGTATGGTATCTTCTTTTGCCCGAAGACAGGTGGCATCCCCCTTTTTTACAGATTGCTCCGTGCCCACTTTTTTAATTTCCTTGTTTCCCTTTTATAGAAGCGTAACAGCCTGCTTCTCTTTTACAGCCCTTATGTAATGAATGTTGATGTTTCCTGTCGTTATCCAGACTTTCGCCCGGTCTTGTTTTCGTGTGCAAAATTACGGCGAACGAACGCTATCCAAGTATCGCTACGCTATCCGAAATGAAATTTGACGTAATCTTCCTAAATCATAGATTTCGGTATTCATAAAATTTCATTTCCGATTCCTTGCACTGCGTTCCTGCTTCGTCGTTTGGGACGCACATGAAAAACAACCCTTCCGGCAAAGTCAAAAGACTTGAAAAAAGGGAAAATAAAAAACTTAATTAAAAACGACAACGAGTATGACAATAGAAGAAGTATTACAGCACGATTTAAAATTCAGGTATATGTTATTGGGGCGTTTGCAAGCCGACTGTGAATATTATCTTGGCTTTGGAAACAAAAGTTCTCGTCGTTTGTGGGCTGGTTCTGAAAAGACACAAATTGAATACATGACGAAAATTCACGACAGCTTCCGAGAAAACGAAAAACCCGAATGGCTGACAATGGAGCAAATCAAAGAATACAGCAATGCTATGGAAGTAACACAAGAATAATTCAAAAAAAATACCGTAATGACCTTTAACGGAGGTGTTGCGGTATTACAGTATTACAAATAAGGGGCGGAGTTTGAGAACATACCCTCTTATAATTGAGAGGGTAATAATAGCCCCTCTTTTATAATTATATCATTCTATTCCTTTTTTATATTTCTGCAAAAGGAATAGCATTCTTCTTTTATATTAATTATTTTTCATTTTATCTCCCATCTATTCTTCATCCTATCACCGGTTTGGTTTTATCAGATGCAAAGGTCGGCTATCGCGCTTGATCCTGCTACTTGAAGTGTATTTCTTACAAAATTCTTCCTTCCTGGGCAAGAGTAATTTGGCAAGAAAAGTTGCCGTATGAAGCTGTATCGACATCCGTTTACCGCATCCATAAATCCCAAAACGGTTCAATCAGTAAAGAACCGACAATAGGGAAAAAAGTTAATAATAACCAATTCTTTAAGCATTAAAATCATGCCTAATTATGTAACAAACCGTTTAGAAATAAACGCAGACAGAGAAACAGTACAAAATGTGATGGATTTCTTAAAAGGAAAAACTGATGAAGACAGTACGCCTTGCTATATTGACTTCAACAACATTATCCCTATGCCAAAGGACTTACTGATAGAAGCGTCCACTTCTGGGGAATTTGGTATGCAGTATATCATAGCACAGCAACGTAAACCGTTCAATTCACAGGACGACCTGAAAGTCATTCAATGGATGGAAATTCAGGAGGAAAAAGTCAGGGAAGAAGCATTACAACTTGGAATGACATATCTGAGAAACTGGGGAAAATACGGTTATCCTACTTGGTATGAATGGTCTATTGCCAACTGGGGTACAAAATGGAATGCCTTTAATCAGAATTTTGAAGAACCGAACGTGCTTTGGTTTGATACGGCTTGGGAAGGTGTGCCTCTGCTTATCCAAACACTCTCCGAGATATTTCCGGACGTCGAGTTTCAATATGCCTATGCGGATGAAGACCTTGGTTCCAACGTGGGCAAAGGGACTATCCGAAATGGAGAAACCGACATGACATTCCCCGATAACGGAAGTAACGAAGCCTTTGAAATTGTCTTTTTCGTAAAACCGGGATTAGAGGAATACTTGGAACTGACAGACGAGGGGTATAGGTGGAAAGCCTAAACATCTCCGGACAGACAATATCCGACATGTATTCAGGGTATATCTCAACCGATATATCCTGGATTCCTGTTGCCGGAAGCTCCGTTTATATTTATTCCATTCCACTTCCTTCTTACAATTTCACGCCTCTTGAACCAGTCTTTTTTGACCGTATTTATCCCATCCCTTGGCTGGCCTACTTATCATCTTTGAAGCTGCTTTTACTGAAACCGCCAAACACGCCCTTCAAGAGCTTGCCGACAACCCAGAATACCAGCAATACAATTATAATATCTCCCATAAGTCTTACTTTTATAGTTTTAACAATAATAAAAATACAAAATAATAACCGAAAAACAAATATACGATCCTGATTATCTGAAAATTCTATCAGGAGCCACCTTCATTTGTTCCGTCCTCTTTCGGGTTCTGTTTGACACGCGGACCGCTGGTTTGGCCACGATCAAGTTTTACGCCATATTTATTGAGTATGCGCCAAATAGAACTTTTGCTGCTAAAACCGCTTGCAGCCCAAATGTCATCGAAAGAATGCCCGTTGATATACATATCCACGATTGTCTTATCTCGTTCAGCTTTAGGTAATACCTTCGGCACAGCCGGGGCTTTGATATTCTGGCGTAACTTCTCGACATGAGCGGAATATTTTCGTAGTGCGGCAATTTCTTCCGGAAATGCCCCTATTATCCACAACACATCGGCTGCTGTCGTACCGGGGAATAATTCACCGCGAGTATCAACTCTGTCATGAATGGATATGACACGTACAATTTTGATACGGCATAGTTCGATGAACGCGGCCAGTTCTCTTAAACCGCGTGCAGCATTGCTGAATTTGGATATGACTATTTCATCGCCCCTTTGAAGATTCGCCATAAGCTGTTTCCACATAGGTCTCAATGTTTCATGTTCAACTGTTTCCTCTACGATTTGTACACAACCGTATCGCTGCATCCATTCTCTCTCAGCATCAAAACTGTCATTATTTTCCTTGAATATATAGCCAACTTTTGCCATTTTAATATACATTGTTTTGATAACAAGTGCAAATATAGCACTTTCATTTTAATCTAAAATCATATCGTGGCAAAAATCTCGCTGAATCCTTTTTTTAGCTTTTTTTCTTGCACTTGTTTTCATTGATAATCATATTATTAATATGATACCAAAAATTATACTAAATGCGATATAAAAGAGCTTTTACAATAAAAATAATATATAGATTTGCATCGTTAAATATGAATTGTTAAATATGAAAATTTTAAAATCATACTACAAGACTCCATCATTTTTGACTGGAAGATGTATCGTTTCATTGGCCATATTGGGCCTGATATCATGCAGCGATAGAAATGGCAAATCATTGTCTGAAGCTACGAACGATCCTGCCGGAATATACAGGGAGTACTTATACAATATACGACGTCAGAAAGATTCCTCATTTCAAGTATTGACCAAGCATATCCTACAATGGCAAACTGTAAAAGACTCTGTTTTTAGGTATCTCCGGAATGATACGCTCAGCCACCCCCATTCCAATCAGCGTGAAGAGTGTATCAGACTGCATGATTCTATCCGCACTGAGTTCTCACGCTTAGCCCTCTCAAAGACGCGTACTTATCAGGAACTTTTGGCTCTCAAAGGAGAGTTCTCACCTTATAACAATGATGAGGAACTGCATCATGCCGCTGGAGAAATCCGCCCGTTTTTCAACTCACTGGATAATCTTCCGCTTCATAAGGGTAACAAAGAGGAAATCCTTGCGGCTTACCGCATGTTACTGACTCGAACTATCCGTAACGGCATACATAGCCGCAATGAACTGATTACTTATATCACTAAAGAAGATGCTATATTCCGTGCGTTCCTCTCTCACTTGCACGATTTCGAAGGTGAGAGTATGGCTGACATCACACGTGGTACTGAACAGTGTTGTTCGCAGATATTCTTTGCCGCTGAGAGAAAGGAGATTACCTATCGGGAGGCTATGCTTTATTTGACAATGCGCACCAATCGTCGCCAAATACAAAATATGCAGATTTGTATAGAAGATGTTCGGAACAAAAAAATCAAGACTTCTTCGCAAGCACATGCTTATATATGGATGCTTATCCACCCTTATACTTCACTGGACGGATTCTCTATGACATTGCTTTCCGATAAAGAACGGAAACAACTTGACAGGATGGCGGCACAGACACCTGTGGCGTTCAAAACCTTGAGCCGAATCCTGCAATCGGAAAGTGGTCAACTGACTGAACTGCCAGGAATGCTTATGGATGTTTTCATACAGACGCTCTAACAATATAAAAAAATGAATATGTTACGACATTTTTTCAATGACTTTATGACATTTGTCCCTCTGCAACTACCGCAACTACTCGATGTGACGACAATGGAGGAAGCACAATTCTACGGTGACTACGCCCTACTGAGCTTCCCGCTACGCGACCCTTACGATTTGGAGGAAGTGATGGATCTGTTTGAGGACGATATGGAGCTTATAACTCTCTACCACCACATCCCCACGCACGCTGACAAATTCGGGCATAGCACCTGTGCATACTCCAACCCGGCATTTGGACAGATGTTCAAGATGAATTGCAAGACAGATGCAGACGGTAAGGTAAATAGCATTCTTGTCACCATCTATGATTCTCTTGAGCAGATGTACGGCGAGCTGTGCCTTGATTTGGATCTTCATTCCAAAAGTGGCACATTCAAGTATAAGAAGAACAAAGACGATCTCTTGTTGGATTTCCTTTAATGGTCATGTTATGCGGGACACACTATACCGACAAATGGTTTATTGGATTAGGGAATACCGGACATGGATAGAGGTTGTTGATGACAATTTCTATAAGGAGTATGCTTTGTCAAGAAACGGATATATCAATTACATTGTTTCCCGCACGTTGGTACTGCGGGCTTACAAAGACAAAGGCTCATACGCCAAAGGCATGACATGGACAATTCCGGAACATAAACTGGATAAGGCATTGGCAGCCTACCGTAAGCAGGAGCATACGTTCAAGCAACGTATTAAGAAAGCAGCGATATACCTTTCACCGAGGGACGCCGAAGTTATCATCCTATTGGCCACCCACAATATTGTCCAATTAGAGTTGATGATATCCCCCATTCAAATACGCGAGAAACCCTATTATTTATGATTTGGAATATACTACAACTTATCTTCTGTATAACGCTTTTCGTATTGCCATTAGCATTGTACAAAAGCCACCGTTCTTTTATGGTAAGGTTCTACGATGCTATGATGCACAGTGTAAAGGCTCGTAAACTATATGTACAGGTCGTATTGATTCTGCTATTGCTCTTCCACTATGTTTACATCAGCGGACATGTTGGCGAGTTCGGTGTTTTTCTTTCAACTGCTATCTGTGTCACTATATATTCATTTAGGAGAGCGGACAGATTGTTAAGAGGTTTATGTGACCGACCATGTATGTTTGTCATACTCTCATTGGTGGCTTTGGCCATCAGTTTTGTTCCACACTTGTACACAACGGCGGTAACTGCCGCCTATCTTCTTTTGGCTGCCCTGTTCTATCCCTCTGTTCGGGTTATGACCGAATTTCAGGACATAGGCATAATCTCTGAATGGATGAAATTCCCCAGACTATTAGCCGAAAGTTATTATGACCATCATCACGCGATATTGCCGCAAGATGCGGATAGCGGCAACACTGATATATCCGCACAATAGTAATAATTAAAAAATGAAATGAAAATGAAAACCAAGCAGAAAATAGCTGTCCCTATATTGGCAGACAGAGAAGTATTTGACTACCTCAAGGAGAAAGTCGGTGAACGAAAAACAAAGACAGAAGCCTTCTGTGATTTATTGGATAAATCTTTGGCAGGTTTTGTTTCCCCTTTTTTAAGGAACAAAGGCTACGAACTTCAACCCAACCAGTGCCACGTGACTGTTTCTGACCTTTCATCGGAATGGCATTGGCATAGGGCTACTGTCCGTTCTTTTTTGGATGTAATGGAAGAGTTCGGCTTGTTGAATCGCATCCGGCTTTCCAAAAGCGTCATCATTACCATGACTGTGCAAACCAGCCAATCCACGGAGTCTTGCAATGGACAGAAGAAGTTGAACCTTGCAGAACAGCTACGTGAGGCATTGTCCGATTGGATAATCGGCAAAGTGTCCCTTGACGAGATCGGAATCAAGTGTGAGCAACTTGTTCGTCGGGCAATGGATGAAGCTGGCATATGCGATAGCTGCCCATCTCCGGACAGTATCATTCGCATCAATCCGGCAGCGGATGATGATGAACGAGCTGTCAAGATTCGTATGGTAGCTTTGGAGTGCATTACATTTGCCGCTATACAACGGGCACTGCGTAAGTCGAGATTCGATGACAGTGCAGAGTTTATGGACTACTTCCGATTGGAATTGTATGGGGACTGGACAGGACTTATTGCAACTTCGAAAGGTATTGCCGGGCTTATTCTTGATGTAGATAGGGATGAAAATTCCGATTATGATGAAGATGACAGGGAGTTCCTTAAAACGCTTTTTAAGCCTTTTCTGGCATTTGCGGCAAAGGCACAGGAGGCAACGTATCAGATTGGAGGTTGAAAACAGAATGTATAACCGCAACAATCCACTTTTGTATCCAGTGAAGCCCCCCTGCCAGTTATAGAAGGCATCCGGGCTTGCCCGCCTGCCACGAACAAAGGGAAGGGGGAGCCTAATACCCCACCTGCCTGACGTTGGTGGGAAGGGTGTCCGAACAAGCAGCAAGCTGGGACACGGTAGATTGTCCGAAACAATATGAAAAACGTATGGCAAATCAAAAACAGGTACTCGACGTGCAGGTGTCGAAAGGGATTACCACCGCCCAAAGTAATGAACATCTGCGTGACCGTAGTGAAAAGGCAGAGAAGTACGCTATGAGTAAGGGAAATTATGATCCTACGCGTAAACGGCTGAACTTCGAGATTGCGCCCGGAGGTAAAATACATCCCATCGACACAAGCCGTAGCATTCCCAAACGGATGGCGGACATATTAAGTCACCGTGGAATCAAAGATCCTAATGAGGGGCTGCTCGAACCAAAATACCGCACGGTGGTAAATATCATCTTCGGCGGTTCACGGCAGCGAATGCAGGAACTTGCTTTCGGTACGCAACAGGTGGACTTTGAAAAAGGTGCGGACAATACCCGCATCGAACGGAAGCGTGACATTGAACGCTGGGCCAAGGATGTTTATTCATTCGTTTGTGGCAGATATGGTGAGCAGAACATCGCTGCATTCATTGTACATCTGGATGAATTGAACCCGCATATCCACTGTACGCTTCTGCCAATCAAGGATAGTCGCTTTGCGTACAAGGAAATCTTCGCCGGTAAGGATAAGTTTGAATATAGTGCAAGAATGAAACAACTTCATACGGACTTTTTCGCAGAAGTCAATACAAAGTGGGGAATGTCAAGAGGAACAAGCATATCCGAAACGGGTGCACGGCACAGAACGACTGAGGAATACCGCCGAATGTTGTCTGAAGAGTGTACAACAATCGAGGATAATATCAAACTCCATCAACAGGTATTGGGTGAACTTCAATCAGACATCCGGTTGGCAGAACGCAGAGTCAAAGGGCTTACGACAATGGTTAGCAATCTTGAAAAGCAGAAAACTGAAAAAGAAACCTTGTTATCGGCAGCCGAGTACAATTTAAAAGAAAACAAAGGCAATGCGGCAGAATTGGCAATCCAAATACAAATGTTGGAAAAAGAGCTGCAAGGAATCATCAGACAACTGGCAGACAAGCAGGAAAAGTTGCAGACGGCTGACCGGCAACTCATCGAACTGAAAAAGGATATGGGAGCCATTGAAGAACGTACCGAAGAACTCAAAGAGGAGGCCTATCAATATTCCCGTGATGTACATTCCAAAGTGGATAGCTTGTTTAAAGACGTCCTACTGGAGAGTGTAATCAGCGAGTATCGTAACGCATCGGCACAAATGAATGTTTCAGAACGGCAGCTCTTTGACGGTTCACTGGTACAGTCTATCGCCGAGCGGGGTACGGAAATCATGCACTGTGCGACAATGCTATTTCTCGGAATGGTAGATGATGCCACTACATTTGCCGAATCACATGGTGGTGGAGGCGGAGGGAGTGACCTCAAATGGGGACGTGACGAGGACGAGGACAATCGAGCATGGGCACTTCGCTGTATGAGGATGGCGAGCCGCATGATGCGCTCGACTATCGGCAAGAAATCTAAACGGTAAATGGCATACGCCTTACACCAGATTAAAAGTATAACTAATGAAATCATTGGAATATGACGAAACAAATTATTTTCATCTTCGCTTTGCTCTGCACGTTGCAGGCACAAGCAAGTGTACAACCCGTACAGAAGGACACTGTACGACACACTATTCATTATGAAGTAGCGGAATTGCTTCAACCGATGCAGCCCGTCTATCTCAACGGGGTGCTACTTCCGGCATCTCGAACCGGCAACTGGTTTGTTAGCATATCCGGAGGTGCGACAGTTTTTCTTGGTACACCTCTCGGTTGTGAAGACCTTTTTGGACGAGTGAAACCTTCGTACAGCCTCGCCGTCGGCAAATGGTTTACTCCTTTGGTCGGCGCAAGGGTAAATTATAGTGGCTTGCAGTTTAAGGATGCACAATTATCTACGCAGGACTACCATTATATCCATGCAGATCTCCTGTGGAATCTCCTTGGACGCAGATATGCCCGACAGGAACAGGTACGTTGGAGGCTTGCACCCTTTATGGGTGTCGGTCTGCTACATAACGCCACCAACGGGAACAATCCCTTTGCGCTTTCTTACGGCATACTAACACAATACCGTATTTCCAAACGGGTTAGTGCTATGCTGGAACTCTCTAACACAACTACATTCCAGGATTTCGACGGATATGGCTATCCAAACCGTCTGGGCGATCACATGCTTTCGCTGACTGCCGGATTCACCTTTCATCTCGGTAAGGTCGGCTGGAAGCGCGCGGTGGATACGGCACCATACATCCATCGGAACGAACTGCTTGTCGATTATGGCAACTTCCTTTCGGAGGAGAACAGTCGTTATGTGGGACGTCACAATCAAGATAAGCGAACACTCGTGGAATTAAAGAAAATTCTGGAAATCGAAGGACTACTCGATACATATAGCCATATCTTTGACAACGACGATATAACCGGATGCAGATATCCTATAAATAATTATAGCGGTTTGAACTCGCTTCGTGCAAGATTGAAGCATAGCTATTGGGACGGGTCGTCACCTCTTGACACGACTATTCTTCAGACAGAGAATGGAAAGCCATCATATAATTACACGGCTTCCCGAAATGTGCAGTCCGCCCATCAGGACACCCTCGCTATGGATTCCACGGTTCTTTCATACGCTGATGGAGAGTGCATCGGTACACCCATCTATTTCTTTTTTGCTCTCAATACGACACATCTGACGGATACCTCACAGAGGCTTAATCTTGACGAACTGGCTCGTGTAGCTAAGAAATACAGTTTATCCGTGAGGGTAACTGGTGCTGCTGACAGTTCTACAGGAACATCAAGTATCAATGATTCTTTGAGTATATCGAGAGCAGGTTTTATTACCGCAGAACTGGAACAACGTGGAATACCAGCCAAGCGGATTATCAGAGTTAGCAAAGGTGGAATTGCCGACTATACGCCCGTGGAAGCCAACAGACATACGAAAGTGGAGTTGTTTTTTCCAAAAGCGAAATAGAAATTTCGCATAATTGATGTTTAACTTTGTCATAATCAATGAAGCCTCTCCGCTGTGAAGCGAAGAGGCTTTTTCGATATGGTACACGTGAAGTTCGCCATTTTCCTACTGTCAGAACCAGAATGAAAATTATTTCGATGCTTCGAGTGACTCTTTTCTGAACTGTTTGAGAAGTTTTTCAAGTTCAAGTGATACTTTGCGGGCACGAGTTCCGGCAGCTTTGTTGCCTTTCTCCATCTGGAGGTTGGCATCTTTTGAGAATTGATCGAACAATTCACAGATTTGTGTAAATGTTTTTTCCATTGTTATGTTCTTAATATTATATAATACGCTGGCAAAGATAGCAAAAATATTTTTTTAGGACTTATATTAGCTCTGTTATATATTTCGCCTATAATATGATACCCCTTTTTATGTTTTTCCATTCTGAGTATTCCCTTATCGCACCATCGGCAAATCTGGCCGAAGAGATTTTATATGCAAAGGTACAGCGTCCGGACGATTGTCAAGCACCGCTATGCTAACGGTTCCTGGATATTTTACGGCAGCCTTCCTCAAATCAAAGATTGACTTTCAGTCCCCTTCTCATTGCAAGGTATAAAAGGACAAGCCTGCTTCTGCTCTTACATTCGAAGGTTGGGTATTCCGTTCCATTCCATTTACTGTTTACTTGTCTTATCGCCCTTATTCCACTGTTAATCCTGCATAAAAATCAATCCCCGGCAAGAAGCCGAAAGAGCTTCAAGCAAAGGGAAATAATAAATCAAAGAATATGGGAAAATACGATTTTATCAAGTTGGGTAATCTTCTTTATTGGCATGACCCAGATAGTGGTCTGTCTAATGGGGTTTACCAAGTGGCTTCTATTCCGGAAAACATTGAAGAGGATAGCGTTATTTTGATTGCATCTGATACTTCGGAAGCGGAGGTTTTTCCTTCTGAATTATCACCGATACATACCGGTAGAAGTCATAAAGAAGACTTTTTGCGTTGGAAAACAGAACGTGAAGCTGAAGGTATTGAGTTTTACGACCACCTTTCCAAGGTGATGGATACGGAAAACGACTTGAGTGTGGGAGATATGGTGGCGTTTACAAACGATTATGGAGTGATATTTGGACCTTGTGAGGTCTTAGCTTTTGGGAATCTCTGTAATAGTGGCAGATGTGTATATATTGACAGTGATTCTTATTGGTTTCCTAACCGTCCCGACCAACTCACCATCATGAGAGGTGCGGAATGACAATAACATATCCACCTGTAGCCAAAGCGGGTGGATAGCATTTCCTTGTATTGTATATTCAGCCCGATTACTCTTATAGCCATGCTCCACCGAACTCCCACAACCGGTCCTATTCCTTTTTTACTCGTCGTACTCCGTTTCTAAACAGTATAACACATTTATTGGCCTGACATTCTTGAAATTCACAACGGAAACAGCTTGGTTCCCGTGTGATGAAACACTTGAACTGGTATGTGAGAAATTCCCAACACTATGTTATTTCTATCAATCGGAAGAGTCGGGTCTGGCGGAGTACTGGACAAATGACCAAGAGAGTAAATACTTTCCCGAAAAGTACATTGCAGACCTATGTACTCCAGACGACAAATGGTACAAGGAATATTTTGTCAACCAGACAGAAGTATTCAAGTGGTTTGAGGTGATAAGCGGTCAGTCTGTCGAATCAATAACAGAAATTCTTGCTATTGCCGAACAACGGAAAGATGAAAACGACAATTCTTTCTGTAACATCTATGAATATGCCGCAGGCTAAGACTAATCCGATGCAGAAAACGAAATGACGGTATGCTGACAGCGTGCAGCGAACTATCATTATCCGATAAGCTTCTCTGATTTGCCATGCAGATTGGGGAGACTTTGTCGCCTTCAGTCCTTTTATACAGTCTCAGAGTGCTTCTCCAGTCTTTTATATTCTTCCAATCCGGATATTCTTTATATCGCACATCGGCAGTTCTTATCTGAGAGATTTTGTATGCAAAGATACAGCTTTAGAATGGTCGTCAAGTAACGCTGCGCTAACAGTTCCCGGATACTTGTGGCAGCCTTCCGCATATCGAAGATTTGGGTATTCCACTTCATTCCATCCACTGTTTACTTGCCTTATCCATCCTTTCCTTGCTGTCAATTTCGCATAAAAATCATTCCTGACAAGAAGCCGGAAGAGCTTCAAGTAAAGGGAATAAAGTTTAATCATTTAAATTTCAAAATTATGCACAGCCGAATTTTTCAGATTTCTAAAATGTGGATAGAAAAAGAAAACTATCTGAATGAAGACACTCTCCAGCAGGGAGATGGCAGTTTCTATGACTATTGTGCGGAGATAGATGACGAAAAACGTAAGGAAGATATTCGTTATTTGGTCAATACTGCTCTACCAAAAGGCATGTTCGAACTTGTAGGCGACGACACCATGCGCTACATTGGTGGTGTGGAACAATGGAAAGAGAATTTTGTGACTAACATCCGTAAGAAAGCTGAAGCTATTACAACCGAAAACATGTTGGAGTTTGTAGGTCCTGTTTATCAACTTGAAAAGGCATTGGAAAATCCATTGGATATTGCGTATCATTTCTATTTGGACGGAGATGGATACCAATCATTTGCCGAAAAATCTTTTGCATTTATGGAGTTTGTCTGTACGCTTGAACCGGGAACGATACTTTATATTGGAGGAGTCATCGACTATCACTTCTGATATTCCATATAAAATTTTTACGCAACTATATACTTTATTGTACCAACGATTGTGTATAATGACTGGTTGGACTTTAATGTGCCAATCTGCGACTTAGCAGATTGGCATTGTTAAAGCCACATCAGCTTATTATTCTCATGACAAACAATACAATTGCACGCGTTTTGCCTTTACACTGGTATCACGGAATATTTATAGAAAATCCACAAGCCCTTCTTGCATATATCTTCGAGCTTTTTCTTCCTCTTCAAGGGTTAAATCTCTGGAAATTTCCAGAAAACTCGCCCAGAATAGTGTTGACAATTTACCATATGCTTCATCTGATATTTGTTCGCCTTCTTGGAGTGATTTCATCCACTGTTGGTTCTTTTTTATAAACCCAATTGGATTTGTGAAAGAAGAAATATCCTCCCATCTATCATAGTTTAACCCTTCTGAAAGAGATTTCTTTTTCAATATATCATCACACTTTCCTTTGCAACAATAATATGCTTTTTGATAAACATCTTTTCCATTTGATGATTTTTGATTTGCTAACCATGTAACAAAAATTCCCATAGAATCTTTTTCAAGTAAATTTTTACCGCAGCACTCACATAAAATTTCTACTTTTTGAAATAATTTTCTGTTTTCCATAATGTTTTGTTTTAATGAATTATACAAAGGTAATGAATTTGTTTCAATAAAAATACTATAGATGCATATTTTGAAGTAAAAAATGGAGTATGCGCTTGTTTTTATTTTGAAGAATGATTCGATTTGCCGATGATTATAACCGAACAGTTTATCAAACACCTATTCTACTTGCTGAAATAGAATCACACGATTAAAAACATTTTTTTACTATTCTGGCTCCGGTGTTCTTCTTGTTGGTAAACGGTAATAGCTTCTTTTTATCAGTTAAGTCTTTCCGGTTTATTATTTTCCTTTTACTCTTTTATTATAATAACAAGACTTATAGGACAAAATTAGGGTATGCCAGTTTCCCAGCATACCCTACTAAAATTTTGCATACATAATTCGATTAAGTATTTTATATTGCACAAACCCCATAAAAAGTGTTAGTAGCATCTAACTGTTCTGGAGATGACCAATTAAGCCCATCATCCGAGGTTGTAATATATCCACCACCGTCATAAGTTCCGCATCCCACTACGATTTTTAAAGCCACCCGCAACTCAAGCGGGTGGTTATCATCTTCCTATATAACAGTCCGGTTACTTTTATAGACCATGTTCTGCCGAACCTCTGTTACCAATTCACAGCCTCTTTTACCGATTCTATATTACCTGTTCTAATTGTATTACATTCTCACAGTCCCGACATGCACCATTGTTTGTTTCGTGCGCAAAGGTACGGTGGCAAACGATGTTCAAGTACCGCTGTTGCTACCTGAAATGAAATTTGACGTAACCTTCCGCAATCACAGATTCCGGTATTCATAAAATTTCATTCCGGTTACTTGCTCATAGTTCTTGCATCCACCGTTGAAAATGCACATGAAACAACCTCTTGGGTAAAGTCGGAAGGCTTAAAGAAGAGGGAAATAAAAAACAACTTAAAAAAATAAATGCAATGAGAACTAAAACACTCTACAGATGCGATGCACAGAAAATAGACATCAGTCGTTTCCCTAACTTTCACATAACAGGAAGTATAACCGGAATGAAGAAACTCTATTATGGCAAGAATGCTCTATTGGTACGTTGCGGAAGCTGGATTTACAACGTGTCAAGTGAACCCGAAGTTTATTATAATATAGCACATTAGTAGTATGAAAAAAGGTTATAAAAAAGATTTTCAGAGTTGGAAAGGTATAGTAACTCTAAAATTACTTTGCTGCAATATAGCAGCAGGTCGTTTTGATTGGAAGAAATATTGTACGCCACAGCCTTATTGTGGTCAGGAGATTTGCGTTATACCGCTACATTGTTCTTATGGACAGATAGGCTACACTGTGTATTTCCCTTATTCTGATATGCCGGAAGTGGAATACGATTGGGAAATGAACAAATTAACTATTGACAAAGAGAATTGGGAGAATTATTTACAGAATTAATATTAAAAATATGGCACAGAATTTTTATACCAAATGGCAGAACGCAATCCTTGCAGATGCAGGAGTCTATGTTTCAAAAAAATACCGCAGTTTCCAAACGGCCTTAGTACGTGAGATTTCCAAGTACGCAACAGCCGTTGGCGCAAAAGTAACATTCAACTTAAAGGGGCATTATAATACCTCTTGTTTCATAGAACGTAACGGTAAATTCGTTTACATCAGTCACTCTTCCGGTTTGTCCCGAATGGGTAGCGGTGTAAAAATAGAACTCGATTCTTTCTTAATCCGGACAGCCCAACACGCGAAAGATTACAGAGGGGGACATAATCAGTATTGCGATATAACAAATTTACAGTCTATGATAGATAATTTGTTAGAGTAATAAAATAAATTCAAGAAAAGGTACGGAGCAAACAGCTCCGCATCTTTTTCCGTTTTATCGGCGCATTCCGCCGCTGTACTCTGCTTCTTGTAGCTCTTCCCGGTATTCCTCCATATTATTCAGCTTTTCGTTCACGGTTTGCAGGTTGGCATCCAACGAAGCATTATGGTCGTATGGGAAACGATGTTGTGCGACAAGTCCCGCATTAGTAACCGGCCCGATATCTATCATGTCGGATTCTTTATTATAGCTGACATACAGCACATCACCATTCGGCATTTCAAATGCAGGAATCTTTTGTTGTGTCATGATAGCGAATTGTTCCGCAGCCATCTCCTTGGCTACCCCTTTTAACGTATCTCCAGCATGTTCGATACCATAACGCCTGATATGGTCGCGTACTTCCTTTTCCGTGAATTTCAGCATCACTTCATAAGTTCCCCCGACACTCCCATTGTACACCACAGCAAAATCCTTGTCCTCAATCAAAAGATTGTCTCCTCGGTTCTGTATGGGAGAAGAATAAGTATATTCTTCGTTAATGCCGTTACCGTCATAATACTCCTTGGCGAGAGTCAGCAGTCCTTCGTAGTCCCCCTTATCCTTGAATGCGTCCAACCGCATCGTGTCATCGGTAAGCTGAAGATAGGCCACGGAAGAATAATACACTTTTTCTTTCGGTGCTACTGTTTGCTCTTCATCAATGTTCTGCTCCAATTCCAGTGCAATCTTATCCACCTTTTGGGTAATCAGAGAAGCCGCTCTTTTCACATCCAACAGAGTTGTCTTGATGAATTGTGGCGATTCCTTCAATTCGTCGAGCCATCCTTTGAGGTAGGCACAACTGTCCTCTTTTATATGTTTCGTCATGCCGTAACGTTGGGCAACCAATGCGCTACCTAACTCGGCTACCAATTCTTCGCGCGCATACTCTGCCGAGCCGAAAGTTGTCGGCTTGATACGGTCGAGAACTCCTTCCGCACCGGTCGAGTGTGTCATCTCATGGAATAGTGTTCCATAGAACGCCTCTCCAGATTTGAACTGTTCCTTTTCCGGCACAACGATTTCATTTCTCGATATAGAGTAGTAAGCGTTATCCTGATGCTGTGGTTTGATCGGACAAATCCACAGATTGTCCTTTATCAGCGCATCGACGGGAGCGAAGCTGAAATACTCTCCGTTCTCAATCTTCGGTAGCGAATACTCCTTTTCGAGTTTTTGCCACAGCTCCGGTCTTGCCTCCTGCAAGTTGGTCTGTGACACGTTAAAGACTCGGAATACCTGCATCTTAGGATAAACATTGTATTCCTTCTTCTCGTTATCAGATAGTTTTTTGTAGTCATCATACTTAATCTTCTCACCAGAATCCTTGTGTATGCAGGTAAATGTAGTCAGCATGATTGGGAATGATTTCTCTCCACGAAGTACAGAAACACGAGGTTTCTCCTGATTGTCCTTATCGGATTTGTTGAGTCGTTGTACACACTCAAAAGTGCAGAAGCGTGGAATCTTGTAACCTTCCTTTTCACAATGTATAAGCAACATAATGGCATTCATGCCATTATACTCGCGTCCGGAAAGATTGCAGGGCCATTGTAACGCTCCTTCCGTGAACCATGGCTTTCTCCAATCCTTACGGATACTCTCGATTTTCTCAATCATCATTTCAGCGAAGAGGTCTAATGCTTTATCTTCGCTGTTCGGCCCGTCCGTGTGCTGTTTTTTATATCCGGCCATATCCTTTACTGATTGGAATTAGACGAATCTGCTACATACTGTACAAGTTCTTCCACCTTGCATGAAACATTCAGCTTCCCGTTATATGCCGAAAGGGCTATTTCACCTTTGGCATCCACTCGCACGCCCGGCTGTAACCATGCTTCGCGTTCTTTGCCAAAACAGAAAAAACGTACCCATTGGTATTCAAATCCATCCTCTACTTTCTCCGTACTGAATGCCGAGAACATTGTGTAAGGCTGGTCTTTCTTATCCCTTTTTTCCTCGATATGCTGCCCGACCTTACCTCGAAATACCAATTCGCCCTTGACCGTATCTTTCGCATCTGCCGTAGCTGTACGAATTTCGTTAATAAAAAGATTGAAATAAAGTTTGTCACCACGGTGTTTGAGATACATTGTCCCCGAAACCTCGATGCGGGAACCATTTCGATATTTGGAAACCTCCTTTCCGGCAGTATCTTTGCTGACATCCACCTCAATAGGCATAGTCTTCCCGTCAGTGTCAGGGATCATTACTCGAAGAGGAAAAACCAGGAACGTTTTCCCTTCCTTATTGGTGCGTATCGACGCATCACGTCCGATAACGCCACATACCGTAACATTACATTTTATCATTTCTATTGTCTTTTAATGTGATACATAATCACCCGACAACTGTGTTGCCATGATTTGTTGTTGAACTGCTAAATCATTGCTCTTAATCGGGTGCTCGTATCATTGCCCAGATCAGCCATCCGGCAAGGAACAGTTGAACGCTCACGATAATGAGCGTTGCTACCCAGCCGAAGAGTTGGTAGCAGAGCAGGACATACAAGGCAAGGTAGGACAGTCCGAACAGACATCTGCATAGCTGTATCATCACGCATTTTACCATATCGCCACGCCTCTATCTTTTTAGGTTCTCTGTCTGTCCCTGCTGTTGGGACATCCCTTGTTCAAAATTCTGTGAAGCCGCTTCCGAGAGGATAACCGTATTCAGCATACCGGTTACACGTATCCTTTTGGCTTCTTCTGTGAGAGTATTGTTATTCAGTGTTGCCGACAGACGGCTTAACTCCGCAGTAGTCAACTCACGTGACATACGCAGTTCTCCATTGTTCACTCGCAGAATAGCCTTTCCATTTTCACTGATTGCCAGTTCGCAGTTTTTCATGCCCGGTAATAATGATTTCAGATTGATGCGTCCACTATCCATTTGTTTGGATATGGCAGTCTTTTGCTCCTCCTCGTTCTTGTTGTCGATTTGTACGGCCAATAGCATAAGGGAACTAAAGGCTGTCATCGCCATCTCTACTATAGGGTCATTGCATCCTGACATTCCCACACCGCTATCCTCTGACGAAAGCAACTTCTTCATCCATCCGTCGGGCGAAAGGTTTTTGCCGGCGGCATTCTCTTCTGTTCCTTTATATCGGGTGAGCAGGCTGTTCCCGTTGTGCAACACTTCCAATTTGATATTACCTTTCTGGGCGATTTCAGTCAGATAAGCCGCAGGGTCGATGTCACGCTTTGTTCCGTCTGCATAGAAGTTTGTCACGCCGAAATGTAGATGTTCGCCCGTTGTACGTGTACCTGTGTTGCCCGATGTGCCGAGCTTCCCACCGGCTTGTACTACATCACCGACCTTTACAGTAACCTCCTTAAGGTGCATATAAGTACATTGTACCTTGCTGCCATCCGTTCGGGTATATTCCACAGTCAGCGATTTCCCACCGGGCGTGTTCTTATTCTGATTCACAGCCACCACCTTCCCGTTGTTCTCAGTAGCCAGTACCGCATCGCCATTGCAACGGATATCAATTCCCTTGTGCATCTGTTGTTTCGTGTTGTCCATCGGATCTTGCCGCATACCGAAAGGCGAGGTAACAAAAAGAAACTCTTCACGCTCTACCGGGAATGAGTACTTCGCACCATACTCTGAATTTTCAGACGTTCGGAGAGGATTATGTTCCGTACCGAACCGCTTACCCTGTGTCTCCATTTCCTGCATCACCAGTTTGTCATACTGCTGTAAGCCATTTTGCTCTATAATCCGTTGCAGACTCTCGGCATATTCTCCGCCTGTGGCATAACCGGCCTGTTCGATATTTTGTGTCCAACCCTTGTAATCGTCGGGCGAAAGTGCAAAACATTGGGCATAGCGGCTGTTTTCTTTTAAAAAACGGGAGTGGTGTTCGTATGAATCACCCACACTGTCATAACTGCAAAACTTCTCATTCGGCTTATCGTCAGTATATATACCATACCTTCCTCCTTCGGCAATCCATGCAGGCGTAGCCTTGATGCCAAAATGATTGTTCTCATTCTGCGCCAAACGGCTTTGCCCGTTGGAACTTTCCAGTATGCCTTGTGCCAACGTCACGGATGCGGGGATTCCGTACCGGCGCATCTGCTCCATAGCAAATGTTGAGTATAAAGTTATGTACTCTTTATTATTCATATTATTGATATTATTATGCTTAATGAGATTCTACACAACATAATTTTTGTACGTTCGTTTTCAGACAGATATGTTTTACTATAAACTATTAATGTATGATAACGCAATTATTTAAATTCAAGTCAACGCAAAGGAGGCATCTTGAGGCTTCTTTGCTCCAGGTGCGTATTCGCTTTCTCTCTATGAAAAGCGAACAAGGTCTATGTCAAGAACATCTGAAAGATTGGGCGCGTCTTCTTCTGGCGTTTGTTTCTTGTTACAATCTGCAAGATGGAAGCACTACACGAATCGCATTAAACGAAGTCGTAAGCAAAGCGGAGTTATGGGCAAAATCAATTTCCAAAAAGTCCAGTAAAGAGAAGACTCATCAGATGGTGTTGAATGAAGAAAAATTTGTAGTCCGTTCTATAGATTTTCTGGAGTATATCGGTTTGTTGGATATCCGTTACTATGACAACGTGGTGAATCTACTTGTAGAACGTAAGTTTGATAAAGTCAAACTCATTGTTGCTCCTTTCTTCCAAGAACGGGTCTCTTTCCTTAACGAATATCGTTTGAGTGGTCACAAAAAGGAAACATTACGTCGTTATGCCCAATACCAGATTCATTTAATTGAATTTTTGGGACTCAAAAATCCCCAAATGGTTACTGACGAAGAGATTTTTGCAGCAGCAAAGAAATGGAAGAATTATTCTGATTCAAGTTCGCACAAGAAATCCGGTTCAAAATGGAATGATACATTTTTTGCCACTGTTGCAAAGAAATGGCTGGCAGCCATGAATATGTATAAAGTGGAAGAAACGAAATCTATAAGTGACATTCGCATAGAGAAATATCTTCAAGATTTGCGATATCGAGGATACTCATACGCTACGTTGACTTCGTCCTTGCGCTCGCTACATTACTTTTATGACACGATAGGCAAGCAAAACACAGAAAAGCCTATCACTTTGGCTGATATTGACAAGTGTATAGAAATGTATACGTCATGCCATACAAACAGACATACCAATAAAGCATACATGGCGCGTATTCGTTCCTATTTACACTATGCCACAGAGCAAGGATGGTGCCAACCTGGTGTGTGTGAAGCCGTCGTGCTTCCGCGAATATATAAAGAGGAAAACTTGCCTTCATTTATGTCTTGGAATATGGTTCAGGCAATACTTCAACGAATGAAAAACGCCAAGGGGAAATCAGCAAGAAGAAACTATACAGTCGTTTTGTTGTTAGCGACTTATGGGTTACGCTGCAGTGAAGTCGCAAATTTGAAAATATCAGATATTGATTGGCGTAAAGAACAAATTCATATACAACATGCAAAAGGTGGCAAAAGTCAAACGTTCCCCCTTTTACACTCTGTTGGTGAAGCAATCATTGAATATCTTCGGTTTGAAAGACGAAATGATTTATACAATGATAGTTTGTTTTTCTGTGCCAAGGCTCCTTTTCGTACTATTACGTGTCACGCAATTCATGATATTGTACGTAAAGAGTTGCATGATGTATCAATCAAGCATAAAGGTCCACATTCATTGCGCCATAGCTATGCTACTTTTTTAATAAACAATGGACAAACGATGAAGGAAGTCGGTGACTTGCTTGGGCATAAAAGCATTGATTCAACAAGAATTTATGCAAAAGTTGATTTCCAGTCTTTACGCGAAGTTTCCAATATAAATTTTGATGGTGTATTATGAATATTCAGACAGTTACAGAATTATATATCACCTTCCGGGATTCTCTCAAATATAGGGATTCTTCTGTCAAAAAGTCAAGGATTAAACATACCATAAGAGAGTTTGCCCAATTTGTAGGTGTATCAAAGAAAACGGAACTAATTACAGAAGAGGACTGTACTTCCTTCTTAAACAGAAGGAACACAACTGTCACTAACGCATGGAAGAAAGACCACTGTGCTATAAAGAAATTATTCGAATGGGCATGTCTAAGAGGATATGCTCCGATTAATCCTGTCCCAAAACAATTGCCAGTTTTTCCAGATGCTCATCCGGCTTACATTTATAACAATGATGAGTTGAAACGCCTGTTTGACGCATCATTGACTTATATGAAGGCTGAATCTCTTGTCACCGATCCGCGATGTATCCGTTTTATATTGATGACGACCTATGCCATGGGATTAAGAATTAGCGAGACCCTTGCCATTCGTTTTAAGCACATTGATCGTAAACAGCAAATCATACATATTGAAGATAGCAAGTTCTTCAAATCCAGATATGTGACCTATAACCATCAAGTAGCAAGACTCATTGACGAAGTCTTTGAGTGGAGAAAATCCGATAGTTACCCAATGGAACCAGATAATTACGTCTTCGTGTCAAAACTGGGGAAACCTGTAAACTTTGTTACCCTTCATTGCATATTTGCAAAAATTCGCAAGAAAGCCAATCTCTATTTTCCCGAATTAAAAAGATATCAACCAAGAATACATGACCTCCGGCACAGTTTCGCAACAAACGTTCTTAAGAGTTGGTATAAAGAAGGAAAAGACGTACAGGCCTTGCTTCCGAAACTCTCCATATATTTGGGTCATTCAAATGTAGCCTATACATCTGTTTACCTGAGTATGATGCCTGAAATATTAGAGAAAGCCAACGAATTGTTTTACATCTATAAAAATCAAGACAATGAAAACTCCACAGACAACAGAGATTGATTACCTTGGCTATTGGCTCAAACTATTCTTGGGCGAATTCCTGACAGTGACACGTAACATGTCACACAATACCCAAATGAGTTACCGAGACACATTCAGAATGCTTGTTACTTTTGTTTCTGGAAAGACAAATATCGCAATTGACAAACTGAATATTAGTGACATTTCTAAGGAGATGGTATTACTTTTCTTGGACGAGTTTGTTGAGAAAATGAGAAATGCATCTGTTTCCTCACGGAATCAACGACTTACGGCCATCAAGTCCTTTGCGAAATTCATAGCATGGAAATGCCCTGACTATATTGATTGGTGCCATCAAATCAGGCAGATACCCTCAAAGAAAATCACACAGAGGCAAATCACATATATGGATCGAGAGGAGATGGAAGCACTTACAGAAGCCCCACTAAGCAACAGAAACCATAAGTATGGCAAACGAGATCATATTATAATTCTACTCATGTATAACACTGGTGCCAGGGTTTCCGAAGTGATAAGCATACATGTCGGTGACATTGTTATGCCTAAAAAGAGAGGGATGGGAACTGTTACCTTGCACGGAAAAGGCAGACATGAGCGAACTTGCCCTCTTTGGCCTGAATTTTGGGACTTGCTCAAGCCACTGATAGAAGGAAGAAAACCAGATGAATTCCTTTTCTTGAATCGTTTCAATAAACCCATGACACGTTACTGCATATATACTCTCATTAAGAAATATGCTGACTATATCAGTCGGGATTATCCAAACCTCAGGAACAAACGCCCATCACCTCATACTATCAGACATACAACTGCTACTCACTTGCTTAATTCTGGAACAGACATTAATACGGTTAGAAACTGGCTTGGACATGCATCCATTGACACCACGAACATCTATGCCGAGATAAGTATAGACCAGAAGATAAAAGCTCTAAAAAAGTGTGAGTTTCCCAATGTCAAGAACCCAAATCGAAAATGGGGAGACGATAAGGAACTCATGGCTTTTTTAGATAGTCTATAGTCAGTTGAAAAATCATGTTGTGCAAAATGTCAAAGAGCGATTATTTATATGGTTATAACACGTTCATACGTGCACCTTAAATGTTGTTATGGTGTCCTTTGTGACGGACTTCTGTTAGTTGTTCTCATAGTGACAGTAGTTAAAATTATGTTGTATAGAATATCATTAAATAATTAAGTACCAATAATATGAACAATAAAGAATACATAACTTTATACTCAACATATGCGATGTTATGTTGAAAATAACATAACATCGCATACTCTGCATATTTCATTGCGTATTGTTGGTTCTTGCTCATTTCCTTACTCCTTATCTATGAAAACCTCTGTGTGTTTCTTGTTCCTCCATGTCACTTATAGCAACCCGTGCCCCGGCACGGACGAGCTTAGACAGATAGTTGTCGAGCTGCTCCGTTGAAAATTCCGTTGAAGCCGTAATGTCCCCTTCCGGATACTCTTTTAGGGTTATGCCCAATATCTTTGCACCCTGTACCGCATCTTCGTTATAGAGCCGATAACCATCTTTCGTGCGAAGCAGTTGCAAGGCATCGGGATGATTCGCTTTAAGTTTGTCCCACAACTGCCGTTCCTGTGAAATACCCTTGTTGTCTGATTCCGTCCGTTCCTGCGCTACCGTTTCTATCGGCCACAACTCTGCTTCTTTCTGTTGTTTCTCTCCGGTGTGTGCCTCCTGCGATTGTCCTTTTTGTAGTACGTCTGCGAATAAGGTAGCTGCCAAATGACGTTTGTAGCTGTCACGCTCTTCCGCTATCCACATCCGCTGCCACTGTTGCGGAGTGACACTTCGGGCAGGCTGTTTCTGCCCATCAATAGTTGCGACGCATTGTATGCCGTCTTGTTTGGTTTTGAAAACCGAAACACGCTGAATACGGTTCAAGTCTATTTCCGGCATTTCGCTGCTGAACAAATCCACCTTCAGGTCAGGTTTGACCTCGGCCAGCGCATAATACTTGTGCGCCAGTTCCATCCGAACCTTACCGATGTTATCCATTGCTTGCTTGAGTGTTGAAAAGAAGCGGTTTATATCTTCTTTATCAGGATAGATGCTATATCCGCTCTTATTTTCGGGTTTGATATAAAGTGCCCATCGTTTCTTATCATCTTGAATCATCTCTACGTGGTCAAATCCGATCTCATTCGCCTGTTTGACCGCTGACGCCACGTCCAGTGTGGAGAGCTTCTCCATTGCCCAATTCTTCAGCCGGGCCAGCATAATCATCTTCTCGGCAAAATAACTGTCATCGGGTCGATAACCTAATGCACCATCCGTATTGTAGAAGCGTACCTGCTCGATTCCATCTTTCTGCAACGCTCGCATGATACGTCCCTTGTTCATTCCCGGTATCTCGTTATCTACCTCTGTAGAAGCCCCTGCTGGAAGAATTACATCTGCGGTTTTTGCCTGTGGGTCAATAACAAGCACAATTTTTTTCGTTTCTTTATCCGGATGCTGCCGAATCTCGTTCGACACAAAATAATGTTTGGGCATTTGCTCCTGCATGGTTGAAGTGTCCCGCCGGTTGCGCATGGTGGCGTATTCGATTTTCTCGCCCCGTTCCGCTTTATTGATTACTTCGATGGCATTGTTTACGTCACTTTCGAGAGCGTCCATCAAGTTCGGGTTCTCTTTCAGCTCCCGGCACCAGTATTCCACTGTCTTCAGACTTTCTTCAGACAACCGTGCTGGCAACCCCAGTTCCAACATTTTAATCCCTGAAGCCAGTTCCACTACCAACCGTTCCTGTCTGACAGCATCCTCCGAAGGAGCCACACCGTTCTTCATCACCATACCTTCACGCGCTAACCGTTGTTGGTGTCCGGTAGCACTCACGATTTGCCGCAAGGCTTCCTGTATATAGTCGTGATAATGTCTGAACTCTCTTTGTCGCGGCATATAGACCGCATCCTTATCTGTTTCGTAGTGGGGTACACCGCTTCCATCCAAACGAACAGGCACAAGGTTGTCTCGCATCCTCAGTAGGAAGTCGTTGAATTGAATATGCAACCGTCGGTTGTCAGCTTCCGTATATCCTCTTTCCACTGCACTTCCATACCGCCGCAACGTCGTTTCGTATCGCTCCTTATCCACGTAGGGCAGTGTCGTCTGGTCAATGTTGAACAAGGTGCGAATTTCACGGTTATGTACACCTTTATATAATTTTTGTTCCTCTTCATACAGTTTCATGTAGTCATCACGACTGATAACCTGTTCTGGATTATTGCGGTGAACGTACTTGTTCCAATTATAAAACAAAAATGGAACGCCTTGCTCATTCTCACGCACCGAGGCTCCTTGTGCCTTGGCATCGCTGAATAGCGTGAACTGGTTGGTTTTGCATCCATTTTTATCAGAATGCAGCGTCATGAATAGTGCATTGAATGCGCTGACAGAAACACCCTTTGGATAGAGGCGCGGGTATCCCTTTCCTGATGCGTTGAGCCAGTGTCCACCGGCATTCGAGGCTTCACTCAAAGCCGTAGAAAGCAAGGTGATTTGTTTTTCCTCGGCTTTCTTTTCGATTTGCGATTTTTCTTTCATATCGTTTATTTGATTATAGGATTATTGAATACCCCGTGGGCGCACGATGGTTTCCAGTTTTCCGTCCTCATAATTCCGTGCGGCAGCCTGGCGAAGCTGGTCGTTCTTGGCAAGGACAGCATTTGCCAGCGTGTTCAAAGGCAATGCCCCGGTACGGTAGGCTTCTGCTACAATCGGTGACAACTGGATGGTACACGGTACTCGGTCTATCGTGGCAATCAACGTACTATCTTGCAATACAGGGTTTACTATACGTGGGTTCAGAGTTTCATTTGTATAGCATCGGTACTGCACATTGTTCTCATTTGTTACGTTCAGTTTTCCCTCTGTTCGTTCTTTCAAGGCTTCGTGTCCTGCCTTATTCAACAAGTTCATACCTCCCAGGCCTATCAGGAGCATTTTCAGCAACGGGTTACGCACAAACATACCCGCCACAATGCTCGCTATCGGTAACATATTGTCTCCCAAATGCAATGATTCTGTCTTGCCTGTGAATATTCCCAGTAGAACATCAGGGAGCATGGCCATTACATAACCGAGATTGCCTGTGATATTACCTATGCCATCCAGTCCCAGCATACCAAGCAGTCCGCCCCAACCGTTTCCGTTTCCCTGTGCTACTTGCGCACTTTGTATCGTTTGTACATGTTGTTCCACATCATTGGCAGGAACAACAGTTTCATGCTTCTCTTCTTTCATAATTTCATCCTGTTCTGTCCTGACCATTTTCGCTTTGTCACGTTGTTCCAAAGACTGCAAGTAGGCTTCTTCCTGTCCGGGAGCAACAACAATCGGCACACCCTTGTACCGTTCCTCATGTTTCTGTTCTTCCTTGCTCTGTACATTCGGCCACAATAAACCGCTATTCTGGTTTTGTGTCCATTCCATGAAGCCAAAGTCCATGACAGGGATTTTCTTTTTCAGTTGCTTGTTGTCTGTACCAATCGCCGTGTTCTCTTTGATTTGTATTTGGGCTGCCTCTTTGCGAAAATCGTCGAATACGTTTCTGTCTCTGCCGAACACTCCTTTACTGATGCACTGTTCTACTGAAAGGGTATCAGGCTTCTTGCCTTCAAAATGATTGGTGATGGCTGCAATAGCCACATCTGCACCGGTAAACTTTGCCAGTGCCGTCCATGAACCAATACCACCCATCATCAGGGTATCTGCGGCTGTGCCCAACATCCATCCCGTACCTTTTTCCCATCTGTTCGGGCGGTAAGCTGCTTCGCCTCGTGCCTCTATTTCATCGGTCAGCGGTGAACGGCTTAACGTCTGCGATAATCCCAGCAGACTCGATTCGGCAGCCTTTCGGATAATGTAGTCAGCGGAAGACTTGGGCATACGTTCTTTCACCAACCGGTCAATCATCAGTTCCTCTATCCGGTGGTCCATATAGGCATAGGCGAGGTCACAACCGAGCTGTTCTGACAACTCATTGTAACGTGCCCTTCCGATTTCCTGCACGACGGTATCCCGCCACTGCCCGGCCATATACGCAAGGTCTTGCTGCATTTCCTCGGAACCGGTAATCTCCGTCTTGCACATCTCGATATAGTCCTCTGTTGTTTTGGAGTTCCATTCGCCTGTGACCTTGAGTGCTTGATAGGGGTCGCTCATTGGTTGTGCCGAAGATGCCATCATACTGAGAATACCACCTAAAGAGGTAGAATATTCTTTCATTTCCTCTCCCTGATTCCGTATGAGGTCAGTCCGCGTTTTTGACATGATGGGTGCGATATGGCAGTTGAAATAGTCGTTCACGAGGCGTTCCATTTCTGCAAATCGTCCGCTATGCTTGATTCCGTCCATAGTGTATTATATGTTTATCCTATTCTATTCATTAATAATTGCTCTTTTGTCTGCTCGATGGCGTTGTGGTAAATTTCCATCTGTTTGGGATAAAACTCTTCCAGCCATACATCCTTCTCGATGTTGTCGTGAATGAAGCGTATCGCTTGTTCTCGCTCAATCTCCACCGATGCTTCGCCCTCTTCCCGGTTATTGAACCATGCTTTCGTCCACCAGCGCACACCGGCCCGGTCAGGATATACCGTGACTGCTCTCGGTATGTCAAAGCTCTGGATGTCTATGTCTAATTCTGCCAGTGGGTCAATGATACCACTATGGGTCAGGGCTTCGTCGTAGAGTTTTTTTTTACATCATCGCCCATCGTCGATAAGTACACGCCATGCCGTAGGGCAAGGTAATGCAGGAAGTCCGCAATGAGTAGGTTCTGCACCTTACAAGCAAGCGGCATTGCTTTATGTCCCAGTCCGAGTGGGTTGGATATACTTGGCATATTTTCATAGAAGTATTCTTTGACTGCTCCCATTGTAAAGACATGGCGGAGTGACTGCTCCGTATGTGGAGGAAGTCGGTATGCACCACGCTGTAAGTCTTCCATGTAGTAGGGCAGGAAACGTAGCATCAATTCCTCTATTTCCTGTCTGTCCTGCTCGTAATCGGTGGTCAGTGCCATCTCCATGTTGGGAGATGTTGCCGCTTCGCCTCCATCAGCATGACACAATGCTTGGATATTCCCATACAGCATGGTTAGAAATTCCAGCGGATTCAGTTCCTCACCCTTGAAGCGTATCCCGATATGCAGCTTGTCACCGCTTAAAGCTACAGTCTGTCCGGCCTTGACACGCTGTCCGAACTGGGCGAAGACATTTGACAAATGCCCATAGGTCACTTCATACTCCCCATAGCGTATAGTTTGGCAGATGCCGAGTGTAGGGTCATTGCCTATACCTGACACAATACCGCTGGCAACAGCCGCCAGCGTGTAACACCGTACATCGAAGTCGATGCCATGATGAAAATATGTTTTGCCCGTTGCCGGATCGGTTTGTTCGCCGTAGCCGAGCGATAGTTTCACATCCTTGCCCTTCCGTTCTTCAAAAGGCATACAGTATCCACTTTCGGATTGCAGGATCATTTCTTCTGTATATTTCATTATGTGATTATATTTGATTCGTATTCTTATTCTTATCTTTTCATCCCTCCGTTATTCGTCTGTTCTTCAACGGGAAGAGCGGGTGTCTGTATTCGTTGTATGCTTCTCGTATCAGGTGTGCGGAAAATACCGGCATTGTTGCCGATAAGCATCATGCCGAGAAATGCACCGGCAATCTTGCCCAGCCAGCCGAAGCGTCCGAATATAAGAAATGCTGCTGCGACCAGTCCCGCTATACTCAATCCCGACACGTTACCCTGTCCGAGATTACGGAAAAAGTTACCGAACATATCGGAAACTCCGCCATTGGAGACTTGCCGTAGAAAATTCGATACTCCACCCAGTTTTGAGTCTATGCCGGCTACCGTACCGCTGACGGAACCGACTGCTTCTCCGGCTTTGCTTGTCAGTTCTCGCACACCGTCCGCTGCATCTGCAAGGGTATCCGTAGCCGATTTCCCTATGACCGCATCGCTTACGATATGTACCACGCTCTTATCTGTGGTTAGTTTCTCCCAACCCACATAACCGACTGCACCGCCGATGGCTGCGGTCTTGACGGCTTGTCCTGTGCCCCGTAAGGTTTGTGAAGGATGCAGTGCAGCATGTCCCATACTTCTTCCGGTAGCTTTTGCTGCTTTGCCGCCATATTTTAATATTGAATCCCAAATTCCCATATCATTACATTTTTAAGGTCTTACATTCTTTCCAATCTGTCGCCAACGTCGCTTGGCTGCGTCCACGATACTACGTTTATCGGCTTCGGGATGTGCACCCTCGTCGATTTCCCGCCAAATGTCGCCCATTGTCGTGTACTTTACCGCTTTGGTCAGTCGTTGCAGCTTTGTGTTCATTGTTTTGAGCTTTGGACGGATGCCAAAGACAATTTCCATACGCTCTTTTTCCGTCATCTTGTTCTCCGAAAGGCACGCTGTGCGTATATCGTTCACAATTTCTACACTGTTCATCATCAGTTCCCTATAAATCTTGTTGCGCTGTGTGGATAGGGCTACGGCAAGCGTATTGGCTGGACTTCGCTTCAATTGTTTGGTGAAGTCGCCCATATTGTCTGTCAGCCTCGATACCTCATAATAGAACCCATAAGTTTGCGCCGCATAGCAGACTATTGACCGGAAAGAGTTTAGATAGTTATTAAACTCTCGTTGCAGGTCTGTTGTCGCCTGCACTTCTTCTTTTGTCCAAATATGTCCGGTGGTCTGCATCAGCATGACCTTTTCCTGATTCTTCAGCTCCTTCTCTGCCTTTTCGGTATATACTGCAATCATTCCGGCCAGTACAGGGTCATTCTGCGCTTGTACCTCACCGATACCGATAAGACACAGCAGTAATATACTTATCCAAATTGTCCATTTCATAACTGATATATTTTATCGGACGAGAACTGCCGCCCTGTGCCAATGGGACAGAGCCATACGAGCTGCCTCACCGTTGTCACGGTCAAGCATTCCTGCCGTTACGTTGTTCCACACATCATTGAAAGTATAGTACCGTATGCTCAAATAGAGCAGATGCAACTTCCGGCTAAAATCCGATAGTTGGTCGTTCAACGCCCATAGCGTCTTGCTGCGTTCTGCCCCCGTAAGCATGTTTTCGTTGCTACCTTTGGCCACAGCGTCATTCAGCAATGTAAAAACAGAGACAAGTTCCGTTGCTGTTTCTATATAGAGGTTGTTCATGTTCATACTGGCCACAATGCCCTGCGGATTGTTTTGGATGGCCTTGCCTAATTTCCCCAGCGTGAGGAAAATCCGCACACCGTCATTGTAGAGATGCGTACAGGCTTTCAGTGATGAAGCGTAACCGCTTGCTGTCTTGAGGTAACTGTTGTACTGCTTCTCCCACTTGTGGATTTGGTTGAACTCGGTAGCGATGCTGTTTTGGAGCAAGGCTGTTTGTGTCTGTCCCTTTATTTGTTTTTCAATCTGCCCGTTTATCAGTTCGTTACCTTCGGCCAATGCAGTCCATTCCAACGGATTGGAAGCCGCAATTTGGGCTTCTGCCACCTGTGGAAGCAGGCATACCAGCGAGACAACCAGCCCCAGACTAATGATTCGTGATTTCATATATTCCCTTTTTTCGTTTGTTAGTTTCTACCCGTTCACGGATAATTGACACGAGGTCGTCCCTATGGAAGATACCGATCAGGTCAAGACGGGGCGTGTTTCTGTCCATTGAAAGGATACGTACGGTTTTCAGCCCACAAAATTGTTGCAGCAGGCTTTGGTGCTCTTGAAAATCCACGATACGATATAGCTCCATATAATCCACTTTGCGACGGATAATACCGTATTCACTGACAAGTTGTTCCGTGCCGATGCAATAACGGATTCGCCGCAGGTAGAGATAACGGTAGAGTAACAGTAACGAGAGTATCAAGGCAATTACTGTGGCAATAGCTGTCAATGGCAGCCCTTCCATGCCTCCGTACACCCATACAGTGCCGCACAGCACGAGAGTGGGCAGCTCGTTGATGACAAATTGCCCGGTATGTGGATGGATGACAATGGTTTTGTGACAAGTTCTCTGCATAGGTTTTATGGATTATCGGTGAAAACGGGAATGAAAGTCTTCTCTCATTCCGGAAAGAGAATTGGTTATATCCACTTCCAACCGGGCAAGTTCTTCCCGTATCTTGTACATTTCCTGAAAACCCTTATCTGACATTCCTTGGTCATTGGTTTCAAAGGAGAATATTACTCTGTCCGCACGTTCAAGACGCTTTCGCACAGCCTCATGGTCTGCTTCGTCGTATAATCCGTTTCGGATATGTTCCGGATTGACTTCGGGCAAATCGGACAAGGCATGATTCAGCGTGGCTTTACCGCTGATCTCCCAATCGTCAAGGTTGTCCTTCTCTGGTTTTATCCGTTTGCCGAGTAGCTGGTCGTTCCAATCCTTATAACCCTCTGCGGCAGATTCATACAAGATGCATCCTGTAGCTTCCGGACCGGAAATGGAAGCATCAATCGCTTTTTCGATGGCTTCCAGATTGCTTCTCATTTTCTCTAATTCTTCCTCACTGGCAGAACCTTCGTCACGAGCCATTTCGTACTCATCCATACAAACCATTTTCATTTCCTGTAGATAGCCGTCACCAATTCCCATGTCGTCACGCTCCCCATTCTTCAAATTTTGTTTTGCATCATTTATACCCAGAATGGCTGTAATCTTTTCAAAATTGAATGGTTCAAGTTCTATTTCATACTGTGAATAGTCTTCGCTGTTGTTCTGTACAATCAGTCTGCCGGTTTGTGACAGACAGGTGGAGAAGTTCCAGCCTGCATGAGTGAGAGCAAAGTGGATAGCATAGACTTGTCCGGCACGGTCATGATCGAAGCAAAGATGATGTGAGGCATGGGGAGTTGCTTTTATCGCTCCTTTGAATTGCTGCTGGCTCGGTGCCCCTCCGGTAGAGATGAATACCGCCTTTCGCAGATCCTTGTTCTGTGCCTGATGAAGTTGGTAATATGCCATCGCATCATAAGCACTTTCGAACCAATAGATATGTTTGGCGGAGGTGAGAGAAGTGCGGGCAGGGCTGGCAATCCACAGTCCCTCGCTTGAATTGCTCCCTGCGGCTTTGCCTTTGTAGCTGCCGCTCCCGTCCATACGGGCACGTCCTCGTTCTTCAAGTCCCACAATCGCTCCGTCGCCTTTGGGCAGGGTTAGTGGAAAGGACAGGTTCGTGTAGGTCGCACCGTCCTCCCGATGTTTCGTAGCCAGATAAAAATGCCGATGGAAGGCATATTGTGTATAAAGGTCGATACCTCGGCTTTTAAAATAAGGATAAAATTTTTTCTGCGTTTCCCGATTCTGCGGATTGAACTTATGAATGTCGTAATCCGCTATGTCAAATGGCTTTACATCTCGTTTAGGGTTCACTATTCGGGTTTTCCGTTCAGTGACAGGAATGTTCAGTAATCTGTTACAGACAAGATTCACCAGTCTGTCCGGAGACATACCCGCATGGTACTCCGTGAAAAAGTGCGGATGCTCCTTGATGAAGGAAATGATGTTATAAACTTTCTGTTGTTGTGCGTGGAAACAGCATTTTCCTTGTTGTGTCACAATAAATTTGTCACCACGGATACGTCTGCCGTCGCTGTCCAAACGAACATACGAGGGATAGCGCAGACCGTCACGACGGTTCAGGTGATACCCTGCATCAATCAATACGTCCTGGATGTTTAGTCGTTGCAGAAAGTCATCGTATGTAAGGTCTCCGTCTCTCATAGGTTTACCTCCCTCTTCTCATTTCATTAATATCTTGATTCATCTGTGCCTCGAAATTACGGATGGCCACATCTCTCGGTGTATCTACGCCGGGCTTGAAGTATGGATGTGGCGGTCCGCTGAAACGTTCGCCATAGAACTCCGGAGAGTAGTGGTGATGGAAGCCATGTGCGACTTCCGATGCCACCACCGCACCGGCGGTAAGGGCAGCGAATATCTTCACGCCAAGCCCCTTGTTCGCTTCAGGACGTGTCTTCATATCCACCTCGTTGAAAATCTTCGAAAAAAGTTTCATCCGGTGGTAATCATCCACAGCAAGAAACTTGTCGTAGTCTTTCTGGCTGATTTCGTGGCTGATGACCTGTCCGTCAATAACAGCGGACATCTTGTATTTACCCTCCGTCTGTGCCGGTTGCACGGCAATGTCACTGACCTCTACTTCCCGGCCATGTTTCTCCTCACGATACCAGCCTTTGCTTTCGTTGAGTAGTTGCAGGTCACGCCCGTCCACGGCTGCACCGATACTGCCCTGTATGTATTCCTGCCGCATCGGAGTTTCTTGCTGCATGAATAATTCTTGTTCCTGCCGCTGCCGTTCTTCCAGTTCATGCCGCACTTCGGGATGCAGGCCGATACTGATGTGTTGTTCGCTGTTGAGCTGTTCCATCGTTACTTTATCGGCAAAGTCCGCTCCGATAATGCCGTTCAGCAGATCCAGCCGTTTCTCCACAGGTTGTTCCTCGATGGATGCGGTAGCCAGTTTTTTCACTTCTTCTTCCGTCAGGTCATAGACCATATCGGCATTGACACTTTCCGATTGTACGGTCAGTGTCCTCCGTTCCATATCCACGATAAGACCGTGCGAAGTAAGGCACTCCGACCATTTCTCGTTGGAAAAATAGACTGGTGAAGCAATCAACTCCTTGTATGCTTGTGCCGGTTCCTTGCTGCGCGGACGGCTGACAAGCGGTGTAATGACCTCCTGCAAGTTCTTCAATACATCTTGCTGTACAATGGGTTGCTCCTGTTGACCGCCTTTGTAGTAAAAGCCGTAGCCACCCGATTGCAGTTCGCCGGGCTTCATGCGCCCGTCTGGGCGTTCGGGTACGATGGATGGCCCCGGAAAGAAAAGCTGCCCACCAACTCTGCGTAGGTGGAAACCCCACTGTTCGCGTGGTGTCCAACCAAGGAATGGAGGGGGCATACCCAGTCGCCCCATGTGTCCGTACTCACCGATACCGATGCGGTAGCCATGTAGCCCCATCGCCACGCGACCGTTGGCATTGCGGGCATGGACGAAATTTTTCGGCATATAGAAGTCTTTTCCTATGATACTCGTGAGTATGTTGTAGGCTTTCTTGTTGGCCGTATTCGTTCCCCAGTCCGTCAGAGCCAACATCTGTCGTTCTGTTATAGGATAGACCAATAACGGTGAATCATGCCCTTGCACAATCAGCCGGTAGCCGCCTCCGTCAAATGCGACATGGGCTTGAAGTCCGTTACGCATCAGTAGATTGCGCATTTCGGGTTGCAAGTCCATCTGCCGAGGATTAGTGTTTGTTCGTATCGTCATAGTCTGATGTTATGATGGTTACTTGTTATGCGTTGCCGTATTTCATAGCCGCTTCCAATTGTTCGTCTTTGAAACGGACAAACCCGGCGGCAGAATCTTCGCAGACCGTGAGTCCTTTTTCCTCACAGTAATGGGCGTACTCCTCCTGCCACTCGGCAGAAAAATGGTTGATGTAATCGAGCCAGCCGTATTCGCCGCTCTGCATCTTCTCGACGAGAATCTCTTCGGGATAATATTTCTGTTGTGCCATACGCTTATATTAAATAGGTTTTATTTGTGAATACCTGCCATTCGGTTACGCTCACCGCTTTTCTTCTGTTCGTTCCACAGTTCTTCGGTGTATTCCTCCTCTGGAACGTAGTCGAGAATGCCGTCATCATCCATCACCCAGCAACCGTAGCAACCGAAGGTGTACTTATCCCATTCACGCTTGGGTTGCTCTTTCCATTTCTGCGCGTCACCTGCGCAGAAACGGATGCCTGTCTTGTTGTGAAGGTCGATGCCTACCGTGACAGGTTCGCCATCCACTGCCACCGTCAGAGGCTCACCATGCTGCATTCCGTTTACTTCTACTGTACCTAAGTGCATTACCTCTGCCAGCACTTTCAGGTTACGGGCGATGATGGGTGTCGGAACATACATCACCTGTTTTGTCTCCTCGTCGATTTGCACGAAAGCTTTACTGCGTCGTCCGTCCGCCATAGCCACGTCTGCAATGATGGATTTGCCGTCAAGCAACTGTTTTTGCTGCTCCTCGTTGTAGCATTCCAGTGGTGACGACTTCAGTGTGGGATAAAAGACCACATCCACCTCGCCGCTATCCATACGGATAAAGGCAAACCGACTGCGACTCTCGATTACTTCGCCATTCTCGTTAGTGACACGCATGGGCAGTACCGGCGAGTAGCCGCCTTTCCCGATTTCTTTCAGGATACACAGGGGCAAATCTTCAATCATTTCTTGGGTAAGCCCAAAGCGGGCCAATGTCGGATAAGGCAGTTCGTTGAACTCAAATTGTTCTTTTTTCATATTCTGAACGATGTTATAAAATTATACTCAGCAAATATAGAGCGATTTCTTATCTGATGACTAAAACATTTCTTTATAAGTGATTATAAAGTGATATTTTTAATGTTTTGAATATGATTTTTCGCAAATAATCATATTCAAAATTGATTAAATAGTTATATTTGGAGAGAAAACAGTCGGCAATGGACAGACCATAAGAAGAGCGTGCTAACTTTGCTGCCATGAGAAAGATTTTATTATTGATGATGACGGGTGTCTCATTATGTATCACGCCAGCCAAAGCACAATTCAATACCGTTGCCGTTACCCCAACACGCTACAAGATGGAGGTATTGGATATGGGGTTAGACCAAGCGGAACCGGCATCCGAAAGCGAGATTTCCGTACAGGAAGTTTCAACAGGTATCCCGGTATCCGCAGATATGGATAAGAAAAAGTGGATGGATCGTTACTTGAGTGTAAGTTACCCGTTACGTTATATCAAGGTCACTTCGCCTTATGGCTACCGTAAGGACCCGTTTACGGGAAAGAGTAAATTTCATGGCGGACTGGACTTGCGCGCACGTGGCGACAAGGTGATGGCCATGATGGAGGGTGTGGTCGTGAAGGTCGGACAGGACAAGACTTCCGGCAAGTATGTAACCTTGCGGCATGGTAGGTACACCGTCAGTTATTGTCATCTCTCTAAAATTCTTATCGTCAAAGGGGCAATAGTTCATCCTCGTGATGTGGTTGGCATTACCGGCTCCACAGGACGCAGCACCGGCGAACACCTGCATATCACCTGCAAACTCAATGGCAGGAGTATCAGCCCCTCGCTTATACTCGATTATATCCAATCCATCCGGCAGGAGTGTATATCAGCATTGGCAGGTTTGTAAAAGAGAAGTGAAAAGGGCTGAAAACGTTCCGGTTACTTTGTCATCCGTTCAATAATATGGGCAATATGGTTGCCCCAGACGTGTATTTGTACAAGGAGCATCGAAGGCATGGAGAGCGTCTTGCCATAGAAGATAGCCGCCACTACTTTGCCACCGCACCGTTCTATCTCTTCCTTGTAATCCACCACGCTTTGCCCGGTTGTCAGCACATCATCTATGATGATAATCTCTTTCCCTTTGATTTTTCCGGTAATGAGGTAGTTTCGTTCGAGGATACGCTTCTCTCCACCTTTGGCCTCATGCAGGCTTTCTCGTGCATCGCAAATATCAACGTCGTACAGTCCTGAAGTTAAATCCTGTCGGTGCTTTCCGATGTACCAGTCGAGCCGTTTGAACCGTTGACCGTATTTTATCCAGTTGCTACACGGCATGAACATTATATGGTAAGGTCTCTTTTTCAGTTGCAAGGCATTCATACACGTTTTAAAGAACTCGATTCCGTGTATATCTCCTTGTTTGAACTGGTAGATGGAATGGCAGAAAGCCCTCTGTTCATCATTGAGCAGCGCATTGTATCGTGACGGATAGTAATATCCGTAAAAGGAGATTCGGATGCCTCGTAACTTGAACGGCTTATGGGGAGAATGGCCATCAAACCGTTCGGGATGCAAGAGACAGAACATACGGCAGGCTTCCCGATGACCGGCCATTACCGCCAGACGGCAGTAACGTTCACGTTCCTCGCTCTTTTCGGTCAACCGTGCGGCGGCGAATGCCGCTTCTCCTGCTTTTCGTCGCCAGTAGCCGATAATATACCACAATGCCCCAATTGTGAAAAGCAGGAGTATGAACAATAGTCTTGCATTCATCGTATTTTTATTTGAATGAAGCGGCCCGTTTCAATCTGGTAATTTACAACATTACGGTGTATTTCGACATAATCGGATATGGGGGTTATGGCTTCATTACTTATATCAAATTCGTTTTCACTCACTTGCAAAGTTAGCAAAATCGTGGCACTAATCTAAAATAGCACCGATAATTTATAAGCCATATCACTTTTATATCATAAAGTCTTACCCATACAATTTCCTCTTTTAATTGTACATGCTCAACTTTTATAGAAGATGTTCGCCCTGACCGGTACACGGCAAATGGCATACAAGTCTGCTATATGCTGTGTACCAGTCTTTGGGATAAAGCAAGGACGATGGCACATTTGCCACAAGTGTCAATCAAGCCAACCTGTTGTCCTTGCAGCGACCTCTGCTATCTGTTCTTTTGTAACCGGCAATGCCGTCTGTTTGTTTTTATAGCTTCGCCCCACACCATCAGCGGAGCGTCACAGGACTTGTCCGCAAGAGACATTCACTCACCTTATGGCAGCAGAGCTGCTATGGGGTGAGTGAAAGACTCTTTACGGAAGCCAAACATGAAAAGACCGTACACCTCGGTCACAAACTGCCAAGGCTTACGCTTCGCCAGATTTGAGACTAAGTTGTACGGTCACTTCATCGGGAAGTTTGGACCGGCAAGCCACAGACGCTCCACTGCCCACCCATTCCTTTTATAAATCTTGCACCTATTCTACATGTCTATATGACAACCGCCTGTAGTAAGAAAGCATATTCTGTTTGTCGGTTAGCTCTGCCGTAGTCATATTTTCCGCAAAGTAAGCCGCCTTTTACCAAACATCAAATCGCCACTATCGCTGGAACGAAAAATCTTCCTCTGACACGTCAGAGCGTATTTCTTGTCCCCGTTTTGTCTTATCGGTATTCTTGGGCGGCAGTTGATGGCAGAAAATATCCCTCAGCAGGCTGAACAGCCTTCAAAAAGAGGGAAAAAGAAAAATTATCAGAGTTATGGCAAAGACGATAGACATAGAACTTCAAAAACAGTTGGACAAGCCACAGGCATGGTTCTGTAAGTATTTTCCTGCACGCATACGCAATGTGAGTGAGCGTGAGATAGCAGACCGCAAGTTAGTCTTTGATTTCAAGGATGGACGGGCATACGAAGAGGTTGCTCAACGCACGGCAGCCAACATGACCGGACGTTATGGAACATCATGTACCAACATTGTATTTTCTCCCGTACCGGCATCCACCGATAAGAAGAACGAGATACGTTACAAAGCATTCTGCCAAAGAGTATGCGAACTGACGGGAGCTATCAATGGTTATGACCATGTATCAGTGGGTGGTGAGAGGCTAACCATTCACGAAAACCGTAAGGCAGAGAAAGAAGTCCGTAAGGTAAACGTCATTGAGTTTGATTCGGCTTTTTTCAACGGCAGGTCTGTGGTAGTCTTTGATGATGTGATAACCAAAGGGCTGAGTTATGCTACCTATGCCAATCAGCTTGAAAGCCTTGGTGCTAATGTACTCGGAGGTATATTCCTCGCAAGAACCCATTACAAAGTGAAATAATATGACCCAGACAAAGTATGATAAGGCAGTGTCCGTTTGCTTCAGTGGACACCGCAATATTCCATTCCTATACAGGAAGCAACTGAAGCTGCAATTAAAGGTAGCGATAACCAAGGCATACTCTGGAGGTTATCGTCATTTTTACTGTGGTTGTGCCATGGGGTTTGATATGCTGGCGGCAGAAGTTGCTCTTGCGTTGCAGTCCGAATTGTCAAGTCTGCAAGTTATTGCCGTAGTACCGTATCGCGGACAATCCGAGCGGTGGAACGATGCGATGAAAGCCCGGTATGATACTATTCTCTGTAACTCGGATGATGTTATCATCCTGAGCGAACACTACTACCATGGCTGTTTGCTTCGACGCAACGACTATATGGTTTTTCACAGTTCGTCTCTTATTGCCTGGTATGACGGAAACCCCAAGGGTGGTACGTTTTATACTTATCGTAAGGCTACAGCGAATGGACTAAAAGTTCTAAATCTCTATGGCAGCTCAATCGTATAACAGCCATCTTGTTTTCGCATATTCCGAGCCGTAGCGTTAACTCCTTTGCCATTCATGTAAAGGCTGTTTTGTCAGCCATAGCGTGATATGGCAAAGTACGCTATTAGTTCTGATGTATTGCCCGGCTTTACCTATGTACCGGTTTAGTTGGTGTGCTGTATTTTTATATCTTCGGAGGCTCCATCCTCCTTATATCTTTCTCTACCTTTTTTAGTATTCGGCTTAAAAAGTAATATACTTGCCTTACTTTTCGCCTATTTAGCATGTTTAGGGCACGTCTTTTATAATAAAAGTGCAGCAATTGGTTGCTGCACTTTTGCTATAATATCTATTTGTCATATTAGACCTTCCCGTACACCGTCCTCATTTTTCCGTCCACCAGCACCTTATTTGACCGCACAATCCAAGCTCTGCCGTCATTCAATCCGCATTCCAATGCCTTTTCGCCGCCGCCGATTAGTACCGGAACGGTTGTCACTGTGATTTCGTCCGCCAGCCCGTTATCCAAGAGTAAAGCCCCGATTTCCTCACCGTAAGCCACCACCATACCGTCGCCGTCTTCCTTCATCTGTCTCAGTTCTGCCACTGCATCTCCTTGGATGAACTTCACTCGTTCATTCTCCGTCAGGTCGATGCCGCCGTTCGTCACAACCAAAGTCTCTTTCGCCGTAATCGGCCAACCCAAATGGTTCATATAAATACGCAGGTAAGTTTCTTCGTCAATCAGCACACAACTGGAGGCATCCACAGCCGCATCAAAATGCTTGTCCGAAGGAGCTGGACAACCGTCGATGGACTGGTACACGTGCAAGGAAATCTGTTTCATATTCAATGTGTTTTTAAGAATTATGTCCACCTTGCACCCTAAAGAACAGCATGAACCCACACTATTCCGGAATAGAGGTACTGCCATACCTAAAAGGCAGATAAGCAAACCCTTGCTGTATAAACATACAGTATGAATATTTTGCTATACATCTTGTCTTTTTGATAAGTGTTAGTTTTCTATTCCAAGACGTTCAGTGAACGTATAATATGTATATCAATCTCCGCCTGTTTCCAAGCCGAGTATGAATCTTCCATGTCACGACAATGACCGTACCTGAAAGTACCGTCTGCTGTCTTCATTTTGACAAAGATAACGAAAGATTGGCGGACAAGCAAACAAAAACCATTGTTTTTCAGATTGCCTGTTCCGAACTGCATTCTGTCTTATCAAAAAGACTTACTCATTCCCTATGATTTAATGCAGTCGTCATTCTGCAATTATCAAGAGATGGGCCAATCCATCCGATTCCACCTCCCTTTATAGTTCACCTTCCTCCGATATAGTACGGGCAATTCGTTCCGGTTGTCCGTTACCCTGTTTTAACACCCCTGTTTTACAGTTTTATTCATCCCTTTCTATTTGATTGTCATTTATTATCGTTTTGCTGCTGCCGTGCGACCTCTCGTGGACTTATTTTCCCGCAAAGGTAATAGGCTGCTCCAATCTTGCCAATGCCGGCGTTCCGCTGCGAGTGAGTCGTAAAAATCTTCCTCTCCGTCTGTCGAGCGTATTTTTCCGCATCAGCCTTGTCAGATTGTTTCCGCCACCTTTTGGAGGCAGAAAAATAAATCCCAAAGGTCGCAAACAGGCCGAAAAAAGGGAAATAGTAACAATAAAAAAAATAACATTATGAAAACAGAGATTAGGCAGAATGGCAAAGTGATACTATCGAGTACAGACGATATATCCATTCCGATGATTTTCAAAAACTTATGTGGTAAGAACTTTTCTGGAAACGACTATCAAAACTATCTCAGAACAGTTTGTCAGGATATTGGTGTTACGACGGGGGCGATTGAGTATTATGCCGACAACGTTTTGATTGAGAAAGCAACTATTCCTGAATTTTAAAAACTATATACAATGAAAAGGAAAGAGAAAGCAGCAGTAGATGAATTTGTTGCCCTTGTAGGAGGCAAGACATGGGAACCTGTACGCCATAAATGTATGGGTAAATGGAGTGGTATGACCGATTACGGTTTTGTCATAGACGGACGGATAACGCTCTTTGTTTCCAATAGTATGGCATACTTTAAGAAACGGATTCGTGAGTGGATTAAGTCGATACATACTTTTGAAGCGAAGAAAGATTGCTATCTCCGCTTGCTACGTGAACAAATTGAAAAGGACAACGACAAGGCAAAGGACGAAAAGTTAAATCCTGTCAGACTGATAGACATCGGTATCTTATCCCCCGAAAGCAATAGCCCGTTTGATTTTTTTGTCCCTTATGTGTTAGTCGAAATAAACGGCAGGCGGTTCAAGCATCAAACAGCGGAGTTAAGTTGCGCTATTATGGTGGATAGTTTGGCAGGATACCTTGAAGAATGCAACTGCAAGGATATATACACAGCAAGGGCAGTGCGTACACCTGACTACATTTTTTGCGGTGTGCGATTTGACTCCCGTGATAATATGTATAAGATTGGAAAGTAGAGATTAATGATGTCTGAAGAAGTTATCACTTACAACGATAACTCCAGTCGTTTTAAAGGACGGCATCAGCATTTGACCTACTAAATACATAAGTTCCCAATTTACGATTGGAGACTTATGTATTTTTCTGTATGGAAAACTAATCAAATAATCGCTGACTTATCATCCAGTCATTAAGCACGTCCGGATCTACACGATTTGTAAGATTCACATTTTTACTCAAACAACCGATTTTCTCACCTCTTAAATAAATAACTGGTGGGGTTAATGTATTCGGATTGTATGGACTTAACGATGAACTGGGACTTCCATATATGGAATACCGATTCTTGAAAGATATACTTGAAAAGTGACTACCGTATATATTCTCGTTGTTGGATATGGAATCAGGAGTAGATGTGTTCAACGACAATCTGCCTAAATACAAACCGTCATTTGCCAATAGAAACGATTCTTTCCTTGAAATTCTGGTATCTAAACCTATTCTATCCATGCCCTATGATTTAACGCCATTATTTAATAATGCCATAACGTCTTTTAGTTGCATTATCGAACACCTCTGTCTCTCTTAGAAACTGCATTACCCGTTCCCTGTCTTCGGAAATCAGGCAACCTTTCAGTTTACCGTTCTTTTCCGTGATTTTTAATTTTGAAAGTTCGAATATATCGGAACAATCCAGCCAACTGTCATAGTCCAGAATATCACGATAGTTCCGAACCATCAAAGGATATTGGCAGTCCAGTAGCTCTTCCGACCTCTTGGAAGAATCTATTTCCGAATTTATCAGTAAGGCACCGATAGCGACACCTTCCGGAGTAAAGCCGATAATAACAATATATTTATTGCGGTCTTTATATCCGTCTTTTAGTATCAGTCCGTCCTCTTCGTCCAAGGGGACATAAATAATGTCACCAATTTTGACTGATGACATATCTACTTGCTCAGCTTTGGCCATTATAGCTTTCAGCTTTTCCAATGCACCGGTTTTGTCGTCCATTTGATTTAAGATAAAGCGTTCTTGACAATCTGCTTTTCTCGGATATAATCTACCATGTCCTTGGTAGCCTTTCCTGCCCGGGCTATATCTATAATGGTAATGAAGTTTTTTTGAGGATCATCCTGAATGCGTGTCATCGCTTCTTCCCATGCCGAGTCATGCGACAAATCGGACAAGTCATAAGGGTCTGTATCCTTATATTTAGCGATAGCAGCGTCAAGACAACGTTTGTTGGCACCTGATATATAGTCCATATCGGGTACGGCAGAAGTATATACCTTCTTGTCACGAACCTCTATGTCTGAAAGGAACTCGTCAAAATTCCCATCCAAAGGTTTGCCTTCTGCAATTTGCAGTGCCTTGTAGGTATAGGCTGGCACCGGGCCATGCTTCAATGCTCTGAAAGAGTCTTCAACAATCACTTTGCCATATTTGACAAGATGGTCCTGTTGGGCAAAATAAAGTATTTTAAATAACTTTATATAGTCCACTCCTTGAGTGAAACTCTGCATGATGTAGAGTACCACTGCTCTTATTTTAGCAATCTGTATAGCTGTTTTCATTTCAAAAAAATCTATGCGATTACAAAGATACAACTAATTTGCTGAATAATACGCTCATGATACAAAAAAAATAGTCCGTTGCATTTTTTTACGACATTTAATATAGTCGTCATTCTGAGAGTAATAGACTGCAATTATCAAGAGATGGGCCAATCCACCCGATTCCACCTCCCTTTATAGTTCACTTTCCTCCGATTATAGTACGGGCAATCCGTTCCGATTGCCCGTTACCCTGTTTTAACACCCCTGTTTTACAGTTTTATTCATCCCTTTCTATTTGATTGTCATTTATTATCGTTTTGCTGCTGCCGTGCGACCTCTCGTGGACTTATTTTCCCGCAAAGGTAATAGGCTGCTCCAATCTTGCCAATGCCGGCGTTCCGCTGCGAGTGAGCCGCAAAAATCTTCCTCTCCGTCTGTCGAGCGTATTTTTCCGCATCAGCCTTGTCAGATTGTTTCCGCCACCTTTTGGAGGCAGAAAAATAAATCCCAAAGGTCGCAAACAGGCTGAAAAAAGGGAAAAAAAGAAAGGTTAAATTATGAGTTACAACAAATTGAAATCATTGGTAGCGAACGTGGAAGCCATAGAAACGGCAATGAAAATCCAAGTTCAAGGCAGGCAGGCCACTGCGGAAGAAAAAGAAATTTTATCCCGATATTCTGGTTTCGGGGGTATCAAAGAAGTGTTGAATATAGGTACGGACAAGCCCATAAGTGGTGATATGCAAGAACCGATACAAAGATTGCAGGAGTTAATCAATGCTTACCCTCATTTCACAGAACCCATGCGACACAATGTCATAGAGGGTATCAAAGCATCTGTACTGACAGCATTTTACACTCCTAAATTCCTTGTTGATGCAGTGGTGCGGCAGATACACGCCACGTTCAGCGAAAACGGCCTCAAAATGCGTTCATTTCTCGAACCGAGTGCAGGTATAGGCGGTTTTCTGCCCATAGCCATGTCCGGCACGTATGACTATGCCATTGAGAAAGATCTCATTTCGGGGATGATACTTTCCCTGCTCCATGAGAACACGCTAACACGGACGGCTGCATTTGAAACCATTGGAGAACAAGGTTTTGAGCATACAACTTTCGATGTCATAGCCTCCAACATCCCGTTTGGCAATTTCCGGGTATTCGATGCGGAGCTGTGGAAGAAAGGCGGTATGTACGAACAGGCCACCAAGACCATACACAACTACTTTTTTGTCAAAGCGATGGAGTTGTTGAATGAGGGTGGATTATTGGCTTTCATCACATCGAGGGGCATAGCCGACACGCCCGGTAACAAGTTCGTACGTGAATATCTTGTAAATCATGCAGACCTGATAAGTGCAATCCGTCTGCCCGATATGCTTTTCATGCAGACAAGCGGTATAGAGGTAGGCAGTGACCTGCTGATATTCCAAAAGCACACGCACAAGACGGTACTCTCACAACGGGAACAACTGTTTTTACAAGTAGGCAGGGAAAAGGCGGACGCCATAGGCACAATGACCGAATACGCCAACAAATTGTTTACCATGCCGAAAACTACCCTTGCAACAGGTAGCCGCATTGTACAGAACCAATACGGAAAATATGTGCGCAAATACCAATGGCAGGGAAATGAAAATGCCATGTCGCAATATCTCGCTGCACTGCTGAAACTCGACTTTGGCCGATATTTCCGCAAAAGTCTTTTCACAGGGAACGGACAGGGCAGCGAACATATGCAAATGTCCCTTTTCGGGAATGTAGCGATGAAACAAGTAGTAAAAGGTAAACGAGCCTACACGGATGGGGTGGAAGCATGGATGAAAGATGGCGCAATGGTACTGTTTGAGGGCCAGGTGGGTACTATCCAATATCGAAAATCAAGTCTTTATCAAGAGGTAGCCATTGATTTTGTGCCGGTGGACGAGGGTAAGGTCAATACAGATAGGGCGAAAGATTATTTTCCTATACGCAAAGCATACTTTGAACTGTCAATCAAAGAAAGGGAAGAACAAAAAGAGGATAACGGATTGCGTAGAGAGCTGAACGCTCGATACGATGCCTTTGTTGCCAAATGGGGCTGTTTCCACGAGAACGACAACAAGGAGTTTATCATGCTTGACAGCCTCGGCGTGGAAGTCTTTACAATAGAAATGCAGCTTGGAAAGGATTTAGTCAAGTCCGACATCATGCGTGAACCTGTGGCGTTCAAGAAGATAGACCCGAACAAACGGCTGACACCGATTGAAGCGTTGGCAAGCTGCTTGAATTTCTACGGCAGGGTTAATATGGACTACCTGATGCAGTCCACGGATAGTGCCGAGGAAGAAATCATCGGCGACCTCAAAGGTGAAATATTTTACAATCCCGCTATCGGGGAGTGGGAGCACAAAGGCAAGTTCCTTTCAGGCAATGTCATAGCCAAATGCAAGGAGATAGGTTCTTACTTATCCGAACTCACGGACAGGGAAAAAGATTGGACGGAAACTGCTGTAAAGGCTTTGGCGGATGTGACACCCGAAGCGATACCCTACGAGGAACTCGACATTAACATGGGCGAGCGTTGGATTGACACTAAGTTATATGCCGATTTTGCAACTGAACTTTTCGAGACCGAGACAAGCGTAATGTATTTCGATGTGAACGACACCTACATGGTACGTCTGCAAAGTTACTCTCCGGTGGCTTACAACACCTATTTCGTTCGTAACTATAACGGTGAGGATTTGTTTGTTCATGCCCTGCATGATACTGTACCTGAAATCACGAAAGAGATATACCGCAATGGTGATAAGGTGCGTGTACCGGACGAGGAAGCCATACAGGAGGCAGCCACCAAGATACAGGAGATTAGAGACCGTTTCAACCGCTGGCTTGACAGGCAGCCGATAGAGGTTCGGGACGAGCTGGTGAGAGTGTATAATGAGCGTTTCAACTGCTATGTCAGGCCGCACTATGACGGTTCGGCACAAACCTTTCCGCAGCTCTCTTTCGAGCAATTTCCATACGATAGCCTCTATCCCTCACAGAAAGATGCTATCTGGATGATTAAGCAGAACGGAGGCGGTATTTGTTGGCACGAGGTAGGCACAGGTAAGACGATGATAATGTGTGTTGCCGCCTACGAAATGAAACGTCTCGGATTGGCACACAAGCCGCTTATTATCGGGCTGAAAGCCAATGTGCACGAAATCGCCGATACGTTCCGTAAGGCATACCCTACGGCCAAAGTTCTCTATCCGGGCAAGGACGATTTTACCCCTGCCAACAGGCAAGAGGTCTTTTCAAAAATCAAGAACAACAACTGGGACTGCATCATACTCACGCACGACCAGTTCGCCAAGATACCGCAGTCAGAAGAAACCATGATAGATATATTCACGGAAGAGCTTGTCGATGTGGAACGTAACCTTGAATTTTTGGAGCAGTCCACTATGCGTTACCGTAGCGGAAAGATGCAGGAGGGGTTAGAAAAGCGCAAACAGAACCTTGGGGCTAAATTACAAGAACTGCGTATGAAAATCAATAATCGGAAAGACGATGCTGTGGACTTCCACACAATGGGAATAGACCATATTTTTGTAGATGAGTGCCATATTTTCAAGAACTTAATGTTCCAGACACGCCATAACCGTGTGGCAGGTATCGGCAACACCAAAGGCTCTCAAAGGGCAATGAACCTCTTGTTCGCCATTCGTGACATCCAACTTCGTACAGGTCGTGACCTTGGGGCTACGTTTCTGTCGGGTACAGTGGTGGTAAATGCACTGACCGAACTATATGTGATGTTCAAGTATTTGCGTCCGCAGGAGCTTCAACGGCAACGGATTAGCTGTTTCGATGCGTGGGCAGCCATATTCACAAAGAAAACGGCAGATTATGAGTTGAACGTGACAGGCTCGGTGAAGCGCAAAGAGCGTTTTCGTACTTACATCAAAGTACCGGAACTGGCAATGTTCCTGCGTGAGATTACGGATTACCGTACAGCCGACATGATAAATCTTGATGTGCCTGAGAAGAACGTGCGTTTCCTCTCTTATCCCCCGACAATTGAGCAGGAGGAAATGATAGGACGCTTGGTTTCTTTTGCCGGTAGCGGCCAGTGGAAGGACTTGGGGCTTGACGTTCCGCAACCCGACAACCTCGACAAGGCTAAAATGTTGGTTGCGACCAATGTAGCCCGAAAAATGGCTCTTGATATGCGCTTGTTGGGTGACAAGTTCAAGGACGATACCGATAACAAGGCTTCTATCTGTGCGAGGACAATCTATGATTACTATATACGCTCGAATGGTAATCGGGGTACACAGTTCGTGTTCAGCGACCTTGGTACATACAAACCGAACGAATGGAACATATATACCGACATCAAAGAAAAGTTGGTACGGCTCGGTATTCCTGCTGATGAAATACAGTTTATCCAATGCGCCACTACCGAGAGGGCAAGAAAAAAGCTGTTTGAAGAAATGAACAACGGCAAGGTGCGAGTTCTTTTTGGAAGTACGACCATGTTAGGTACAGGAGTGAACGCCCAACAAAGGGCTGTGGCGGTGCATCACCTTGAAATACCTTGGCGACCTGCTGACATGGAGCAACGCAATGGCAGAGCAGTACGCAAAGGCAACACCGTAAAGCTGTGGGGTGGCAATGTGGTGGATATCGTAATTTATGGTACGGAAAAGACCCTCGACGCCTACAAGTTTAATCTGCTGAAAAACAAGCAGATGTTTATCAATCAAATTAACAACGGCACAATCGCCGTGCGCCGTATTGACGAGGGAGGCATGGATGAGGACAGCGGTATGAACTTCGCCGAGTTCGTGGCTATTCTGTCAGGCAATAACGACTTGCTGAACAAGACGAAGCTCGACAACAAGATTATGCAGCTTGAAAAGGAACAGGCTATTTTCAAGAAAGAACGCATCCGTGCCGAACGTAAAATAGCTGCCTGTCAGGAAGAAGTCGAAAAGGCAAAGCGTACTGAGGCCGATTTCAAGAGGGATTTGGAATACATCAACTCGTATAATGGGGCAAAGGCAACCCTGCTTTTAAACTTGCCGCAAGCCAGTACCGAGGAGGTTGGTCGGGAGTTGCACCGTATAGCCAGGACCTACCGCAACGGAGCGTATGGCACAGTTGGCACGTATGCAGGACTGAACTTGTTGGTGCATAGCGAGTATAATATGGACGGTACGTTTGACCGCAATACATTCTTTGTAGAGGGTATAAGTGGATTGAAATACCGATGCGGCCTAAGCGGTGTGCTGCCGCTTGGTTTTGTAGAGTCGGCGCAATATCCGCATGGAGCATTAAGCAAATTGCCCTCTCTTATCGAGAAGCAACAAAAGGCGGTAGAGCGGATAGAAAGCGAAATTCCTACATTGCAGAAAATCGTTTGTCGCCAGTGGAGCAAGACTGATGAGCTGTCAAGGCTCAAACAGGAATGTAAGGAACTTCAGCACAGGATTGATGAAAGTCTGAAAGAGGCCGAACAACCACAGGCTGCCAAACACGAAACTATTGCCGAAGCTGCTTGACATAATCATAATTCAACCGTTCCCTCTGCATGGTCGCGATGACCGGGCAGAGGGATTTTTTTCGCTCCGGTCTGCCGACGGCTCTACTCTTTTATGGCATCCTTTCTCCCTTTATAACCTCCCGATTCCCCGCCGCCACCCGTTTCCCTTTATAGCCCTCATATCCTCTATTTTAGCCCAATAGGGAGAATGGCCTTTCATCACATATCCGTTTTTTTGCGATACGTCATTTTTAGCTTCTATATTGGTGACAATGTGTCACTTTAGCCTTCACACCTCCTAATTGCTTCAATTAAGGCATCTTTTAACTTTGTGAAGGTAATTTTATCCACTCCTTTTGATATACTGATTTCATTACTGACCAAATCTTTCAACTTGAGTAAACAAGGAATATCTGCCTTATATCTGTTTCCTACATCTTGTAAGTCATAGTCAAATTTATAATGATAAGCAAGAAAATTCGTAAAAGTATTTTTACTTTTATTGCTTAGTTTGCAGATAGCATCAAAGAGAGCATTGGCATCTTCAGATGCAAATATAGCACGAAGTTCGTATGTACAACTTTTATCTGGATAAGGCAATCTGTCTATGATTATAAGTTGTTCTACTGTTCCTTCAGTCAAATTACGCAGTGCTTTTTGCATTTGATCTGGCAACTCATTTTTCTTTGATTCTATCTTCTGCAAGAAATAGTCCACAATATCATCCGTTATTGGAGTCTTGGAATCTGTGGTTACATAATTACATCCACTAATAAAAAGCCCTTTTAGCTGATAAAGTTCCTCTAAACTGGTTTGACTATTAATTATTTCTGCTATTCTCACTTTTATTAAAGAGACATAAGCCTGTATAAAATAGAAAATGCCAATAGCGTGAAAATATGATAGATACGCAATACTATAACCAAGTTGATAAGCGTCTTTTATCTCTCTATCCAATATAGACTTTATAGTGTCCTGACAAATACTTTCAAGTTTTTGCTGCTCCATATCGAAAAAGCCGGATAGCATTTCCCAAGGTTTCAATTCTTTTTGCTTATCCCTTATCTCCGTAACAATAAATTCTACAAGTGGAGCACCTGTAATAATATAGTGTATAATAGCCGTAACATACTCCGGATTTAAGACATCATAAATTAGCTCCTTGTTTAAAGAGTGATATTTTTCCCTTAGATGCTGTATCCTTTGCTTATCCTCATTATTATCTTGGAGTAGAGAAATCCGACAATCTCTACTCCAATTACAAATTACCTCTTTGTTCTCACTATTATTATACTCTGCATACACAGCAATAAATGACCCAAGAATATTCTTAAGAAAGATATTATCCTTTTCAACCAGTTCGGGAGGAAGTTTGTTTAAGTGGCTTTTAAAATCATATAAGCATTGTCTCAAAACTCGTAAGTTATCGGATTTTGTACACATAAAACAGGTAATAATGAAATCACGCATTTCTTTCAAATAATCGGATACCGGTACTTCGCCAAGGAAGTATTCGATGGCTTCTTCTATGTCAGGTTGTATTTCAAATTCCCTGCCTATGGTCTTTTCCTTAAACTCATCCCATACAGCCTTGGGAAGTTCTTCAAGGTGGTTCTCATCTCCAATTACGACAACATGACAATTACAATGCTCTACAAAATAGTTGATAAAGCCTAACAATTCCTTCATCTCTATCAGGCACCTTTCGATGTCATCGAATATCAGAAACTTTACACCTTTTATACTGTCGTCTTTCACTTGTAGTAACGACAACGAATCCAGTGTTGCTGAAAATGAACCATCCTCTTTAGAGTCTTCATTAAAATCCATACTTGTCTTGAAGACTACCTTACCGGCTAATTTCAAAATTCCCTTTATGAAACGCCCCGTTTTCGAATAGAAGAAAGGATTTAATTCCCTATCTATAGCTGTCTTGATGTCATTCACGCTATCCATTCCATAGGTCGAAATATAAATGGGCTTTAGCGTAATTTCCCCGTCGGTATCTGCGGTCCCATCAAACCTCTTCTTCCATTCTTTTATAAGATGAGTTTTGCCACATCCCCATTTTCCTTTCAGCATCACGGCATACTGAGGATTGGTATTATCAGCATAGCTGTTTAAAAAATCAAGAATCAAAGTATTCATACCTTTGTTATTAACATAATTCTATTTTAACTCCATTGAAAAACAAAAATGTAGCAATAAGAACATTAAATATTGAAATAGTAAACGACGCTGCAAATCCATTATCACCACATCCACAATGAACAAAGTTAGTGATATTTCTTAATACAATAATATCCAAACAACTAAATTTCATGTTTCTTCTTTGAAAGATCCAATAAAGGCTTGCAGGAATCGTCAGTCTTACCATTGATTGCTTAAATATGCGTCTCCTATCATAATAATATCCGCAGAAAATGTGATGGTGGAGTACATTTGGCGTTTCCTGTCAACATTGTAAACCTCTTTGTAATATACGATATACGCATATTTGAACTCCACGACACGAAAGATTGAATTATCCTTAGTGTTGTAATAAATCACCTTGCCGCTTATCGCTTTGAAAGGACTGTTTACCATTGCTTCAAGAATAGTAGTTTCTCTGGTAGATTCAACGGTTATGGTAATACGTCCGCCAATAACATTTGTCACTGGCCTTCCTTTATTATCTGTCTTGCGGTTAAATTCAATATGTGATGAAATCACTTCTATATCCTTCCCTTGCAAGCACACGGTTGCCTTTAATTCTGCCATGCTGATCTTATTATTTATTATAAAACCAAGACATTTCGCCTTGGTTAAAGCAGTCAGACCGCTTTCAAGACAAGAAGGAGGATATCATATTTCGCAAATATAGAATTTTCCTTTGAACATAACAAACAATCAATTAAATTTATTAACCAGTAAAATAGAAGAAACTCTATTTACAGGCTATCCTCCCTTCTAAGTATTATTTATACAAAGTAGAGAAATGCTTGCAAGTTCAAGATATACCACGAGATTAAGACTTGATGTAATTTTTTCAAGTTGAGAGCCGAGCTATCCGTGTAATAGCTCGGCTTGTTTTTTTTAAAATAAGGGAAAGGTTACTTAGGTAGATGATATTTGTCCTTTATATGCTCGGCCACGTGTTCGACTTCTGGGAACAACGTTGATTTGTCTATGCCGAGAGCTTCAAGCTGCTTCCTGATTTTCTGTTTCTGCGCTTTATTGATGATGTACACTTTGTAGCTGAAGTTGAGTGATGCTGGTTGGCTTTTATTGCCATTGATACCATAAAGGAAAAATGCCCCGGACTGCCGGATTATGCGAGGATTGTCAAACATAGGTTTCACGCAAAAGACTCTTTCAATATCCTTTGAGTCAATCACATTTTGGAAATGAGGTTTCTCGTACTTAATTTCATGCAGAAGATATTGGATTTCCTCTTCGGAGTTGAACTCATACCTATCCAGTTCTCTCAAATCTTCGATACTGAAATCTATTGGGCGTTTGGCGATATTAGAAACAACACTGACAGCATCACTGTCGAAATATTTAATATCTGATGTTTGAACTTCGAATCGGAACAGTTTACCATCAACGGCATCATTCTCGCACGCAAAATACAGAGCTACCAAAGGATTTGTAGTAATATCCAAGAGGCGTGTCGGCAAGGAGTAATGCTGCATCTTGACCAACTTCTCAAAGGTAGATGTACACCCTTTGAAATCAGCCGGACTTTGAGCGATAATATCTCTGAAAATTCTATTTTCATTTTGGATTAAGAATTTCTCTCGATAGATGGAGGGAATCAATCCAAAACTCTTATCTGACTGTCCTCGATAAAAGATATGGTAATCCATATCGTCCTCTAATTCATCTTCAAGTTTCTCGAATAGAGTCCGGATGCTACCAATACTTGATGAATCACTCTCCGGTGTATAATTATATGCCTCGTATGAAATCTCCCACGGACGTTTTCCAAGAGTCTTGACTATTTTTTCTGACAACTCATTATATGATGCAAAACTATCATAAGTGTAGCCCAGTTTTTTACTTCTTAGATACGATGAAGTGTTGGAGTCCAAAGGAACATATCTTTCTGGATTAGCGTAGAACAGAACAATACTGAGCTTTCCCTTTCCGACACTTTTAATGTTCAATGCCGTTTGAAAAAGCCGTTCATCTACTTTCCCTTCTTTTACCTGTCCGAACAATTCCCATAATACATTTATATCATTGTTGCCCCTGATTGTCTTCCATGGGAATAGATGCACTTTCATGGGATGTGTGGTCGGGATACCTGATACATCTGTTGGTTCTGGACACCTAAAATTTAGCCTGCGCCTTAAATCCTGTAAGATTTCGACCCTTTTTTCATCGGAGTGAAACTTGTTGAGATACGCCAAGAATGTGAATGGGTCTATTTCTTGCAGTGTGATCTCTTTACCTTTTTCTGTACCATCGCGAAAACCGGTAATACCTATATCTTTTAGTATAGATATAAGTTCCGGCTGGTTATTCTGTTTTCCAAGTAGCCAATCGGATAATTCTTTATAGAATGGTATCCATGTAAATTTTTTACTCATTTTTTATAGGTATAATAGACAATATATCAAATAAGGTTTTAGATGTATTAATTTCAATAACCCTGTTCCTTATTCTATATAAACTTTAATAAATGTAACGTATCATTCAATTCCAAAAATCGGTTGAACTTCTTTTGATATTCAATTCGTCAATCTTCTCATTTATCGTTAATTGTGCTACCATAGTGATATGACTGTCAGCGAGTAACATGATTCTGTTAATTATATTATCTTTTTAAATCTGTATTCTCTTTTTTGGGAATAACATACCTATCTTTTGACCCTGTACTTAAATGCTTCAGATCATTTAAGTCTGCGATATACAATAACTCATTAAATGTTTTTCCAACAGGTGGTATGCATGTTGACAAATCACAGTCTTCAAATCCAACGTAATCACCGAATATTGATTTGGAAAAATCAACATAATCTAAGGGCTTTATTTCTTTTTTAATTTTGTGATACATTCCATTGAATGTTACATCTTCTAATTTCCCAATAAATTTGCATTTTAAGAATGAAGCATCGTTAAAATTTATATTTTTCAATTTGCATTTTTCAAAAATACAATCTTCAAAAACAGGAAACCAAAAATGTTGACCTCTAAAATCACATCTAATAAACTGACATTTTTTTAATATACCACCATCTGCTCCGATAGGAACATTTCTTAAATCAATATCTTTAAATTCACAATTAATAAAATTGCAATTCCATAAGCCGATATGATTAGTATTACATTTATAGAACAAGCAATTTTTAAATGTTACTTTCTCAAATGAAGTATTTTCAAAGTTTGTTTCTGTAAAATTATAATACTCAAAGAGTACATTTTCATATTTAGTATACTCTGCCCATGAATAATTTATATATTTTGTATCCATAATTCTTTTTATGTAGTTGTTTTACCAAAATATTCCTGTACCATCACCATATTTACCATCATATTTAGTTTGATGTGTACCTCTATTCCAATCAGTCTCAGTTGTTAAATCCCAATATTCGTCTTTGCTATATACATCTGGACCAAATTTACCTCTGGGAGTTGTTCGAACACCAGCTTCCTTTAGCATTCTATCAGCTTCTACTTTTCTTTTAAATAAAGTATCCACTTGAGTTCCCATATACATTTTCTCCTTTTTTCCTGCCATCATTTCATGATAAGCTTTGATTTTAGGATTTGTACTTGCAGCAGCTCTATCTAAAGATCTTTGTATTGATGCTGTTTGTTTCTTGCTTAATTTTGCTTCTTTTATAGCTTCATTTGCTAATTCATTAAGCCTTTGCGTTATCTTACAATCCGATAGTCCCCAAAAGTCAATCCAGGCGTTTACGTCCTCGACATATCCATAGAGTGTCGGGTTATTTCCCGCCAATCCAATCGGGTCTGAAGAAATGTACATCCCCATATCTGGTGAGTAGTACCTGAACCTATTGTAATGCAATCCCATTTCTTCATCCTCATACTGTCCTTGATGCCTGAGTGGGCAGAAGTACTACAATAGCTCCAAACGTATGGTAGGTGTTCGGGGAATCACCGAACACCTACGCACTATGAATGTCTTACATATTTACCTATAGACGGAACTTCCTTGTTCTGAACGTGCATTTCATAACTTCAAAATTTATACAATACATTTAAATGCTATAAATAATTTTACTATATCCATTAGTGTAAGACTGCTCAATTGTGCTTAATTCCCCATCATTGTACTTAAATAGAAAGTCGCATTCAATAAATTGATTAGATGTGTGCTCTTTTGCTTTTCTATGTACATTGAGTATCTCATCTGAAGAGTTACAAAAATAAGTGTCAATTCTATAGCCATACTTCCCAAAATTATATAACGCATCAATAAGTTCGGTTTTAGATAGAACTACCATTGTAATATTTTGCAACAGAGGAATTCCTCCAACATACTTATATATAGTAATTTTAGAGTCGATATAACTGACAAAAGAATAGTTACATATTTCTGGCGTTATATGTTCTATTACTAAAATAATCCTTCCATCATTGTCAAAACCATATTCCATTATTTTGTTTATCTTAGCGGGTTTGTTTTTGAGGAGTCTTCCTTTACGGAAGCCGTCTATTTCGTTCTCAAATGGGTATATATTATAATACCAACCTTTAGAATATACTGTCCGTTTTACACGTTCAATGTATTCGTTAAATAGAAACCCAAAGGATTTCTCATAATCTTGAAAATCCTTTTCTAATTGTTGTATTTTTATGTTTTCTTTCATTAGAATCTTATACTTTTTAATTTTTGTCTAAATTCTTCTTCACTTTTAGTCGGACTTAAGATATCATAAATAGATTGTTTATATTGTTCTGTATGAACTCTACTATGAGCTATTTCATCAATGGCAAATTGCTCTTTAACGGAAGAACTTCGTGGCAAAAAGATACCATTATCAGCATCATTTATATCTATACCAAATGCTTCCATTTTACCTCTAAGACTAACCATCCTCCAATCATTTGAATTAGACAGAACTATATGGTGTGCTGCATTGGGATAAGGTGGCTCTACTTTTCCAGCGGCGATCATGTTAGCTCGTAATTTTTGTGCGTCCTTAGAGCAATCCAGTCCCCACGGATCCATCCACGTATTCACATCCTGCACATACCCATAGAGTGTCGGGTTGTTACCCGCCAGCCCAATGGGGTCAGAAGAAATATACATCCCCATATCCGGCGAGTAGTACCTGAACCTGTTGTAATACAGTCCCGTTTCTCCATCCTCGTACTGTCCTTGATAGCGGAACGGCACGAGCGTTCGGTCCCCATGACATTCCGCCACCCTGCCGTACACATCCAGCAGCATCTCCCAGACAAGCTCTCCCTTGCTGTCGTATGCCTGCGTCGGCGTACCGAGGTAGTCATGCACTATCGTGTAGCGTTCCCCGTCCGTGACCTTCGCCACAGGCGTGAACGATGTTCCGTCATACACCCATGTCACAAGGTTGTCCGGCTTTTCCATGCCGTCGTATTCCTCGCGCCCGGTCTCGTCCGTGACGAGCTTCGGCCTGTCGGCTTCCTCAATGTCCCATTCATGCAGCACCACGTTGCCGTCCCAGCCGAAACGGTGCACACTGTTGCCCGTCCTCTTTGACACCCGTCTGCCGAGGGCGTCATAGCCGAACGTGACCGTCCTTCCGTCGGGAGTCCTCACCCCGGCAAGCATACCGTTGGCCTGCCACTCGTAGCAGGTGTCGCCCGGCTGCCAGCAGGCGAACGGAGTGGTTTCCTTGCTGCCGTTATCGGTATCCACATCGTCCGCAGAGAACAGCATACCGAGCCATCCTTTCTTTCCGGTATGCCCGTTTTCCGGAACGGACACATCCCTGCGGCTCTTGTGTACGAGGTTGCCCTCGCAGTCATAGCGGTAATGGTACTCTCCGTCCCACAGCAGACGTCCGCCACGGTCATACTCGCGTCCCTTGCATCCGTCCTCCCGGTACAGGTTGCCCACCTTGTCGGGGGCACGGAAGACGCTCTCGTGCATGGAGTAGTCGCCCCTGACGAGGTTGCACATCGAGTCGTAGTCGAAGATGACCGGCTCCGGTGACAGGTTGCCGCGCATCGACATCAGCCTCGCGCCCACGTCCCAGCGGTAGCTTCTCCAACCCGTGTGGCGGTTGCCCGAACGCACGTGGCGCGAGCGGACAAGCCCCATGTCGTTGTAGTCCGTGGTGATCCTTATCCCTCCTGTTGCGAAACGCTCCACCTCACGCCCGGCGTCGTCCCTGCCTATGGTGCTTTCCCATGGCCGGACGTCCCCTCCGGCATCGCCGTATGCGGACGCTTCATCCGCTTCCGGTTTCCCGACGGTGGCCTTTATCCTTTCGACAAGTCCGAGCCTGTCGTATGACAGCTCCGTGTCGGCTCCCAGTGAGCTTCCCACACGGGTGCGCTCGCCGTATGCGTTGTATTCCGACTCCACCGACATGACCTCCATGAACCTGTCACCTCCGGGAAGCCCCATCGTCTCCCTTGTCACACGCCCCATCGGGTCGCGTTCGAACACCATGCGCGCCTCACCGTTGTCGGCGGTGGCCATCAGCCCGTTCCTGTCGTAGCCGTATTCCTCTTTCGTGCCGTCGTGGTACTCGGCTGCGAGCACGCGTCCCATGGTGTCGTATGTGTAGGCGGTGCTGCGCCCCCCGGGACGATCTATGCGTGTCACACGTCCGCAACCGTCCCTGTGGTATATGCGCTCTATGCCGCCGTAGTCCTTTTCCGACGATATGTTGCCCGCAAGGTCGCGCCTGAAGACATACCCGGCACCGGCCTCGTTGACCACCTCGCGCAGGCGGTCCATCCCGTCGTAGCGGAAGCTCACCCTGTTCCCGCCTTCCTCGCGCCATGTCATGCTCCCCACGGAGTTGTAGCCCATGCGGACATGGCGTCGCGCGTCACGCGCCTCCGTGATGCTGTCGTAGCTGTCGTAGCCGAGGTGTATGACGTTACCGTCACGGGCGTCTATGCGCCGCAGGCGGTCCAGGGCGTCATACACGTAGAACTCCGTGCGGTTGCCGGGAGAGCTTCGCTCGATGAGCCTGCCCCTGGCATCATGCTTCCAGCCGCCGAGCAGCCTTCCGTCCTCGTGCCATGACACGAGGTTCAGCGAGCTGTCGTAGGACAGTTCAGAGCGGCGGTCTCCCTTGCCGACGCCCACGGGCTGGCCGTGGCTGTCGTAGGTGAACTCCGTGACGCCGCCGTCACGGTCTATGAAGCGGCTGACAAGGTGCGGACGCTCCGTGTCGTACAGGCGGACAGTCTTGTTGCCCTCACGGTCCACATGGATGCTCAGCCGTCCCTTGTCGTCGTATATGTACATCTCGCCGCCGCCGTCGGGGTACGTGACACCGGTGAGGTTGCCGTCATTGTCGTAACTGTAGCCCGTGACGCCGCCCTCTGGGTCGATGGTGCGGTAAGGCTCCATGAAGTCCGTGTAGCTGTGGCGCGTCTCGTTGCCGAGCGGGTCAATCTCGGAGGTCACAAGCTGGTCGGGTGTATATCGGTAGGTGGTCGTGCCGCCCGTGGAGTCGGTCACGAGGTTGTAGCCTTCGGACGGGTGGTACTCGATGCGCCCCTCCATCATGCCGTCCGTGCCGTAGGTATGGACGCACCGTCCCTTGCTGTCGTATTCCCAGCGGTAGGTGTCGCCGTTGCGGTCGGTCTTCTCCGTCATCAGGTGGCCGCTATACGACATCTCCGTGGTCTTGTCCATGGCGTCGGTGATGCCCGTCATGTTGCCGGATTCGTCGTAGGTGTACGACACCAGACGCTCTTCTCCCTTGCCGGTGACGAACGACAGGCTCGTGACGCGTCCCTTCGTGTCGGTGGCGGCGTGTACCGTGCGTCCGGCAGGGTCGCTCACTCCGGAGAACCTGCCGTTGCTGAAACGGAGCTGTATGTGAAGCCCGTCGGGGTTTTCTATGCGCGTCATGCGCCACGCGCCGCCGTCCCGCATGTCGAAGCGGTATGTGAGCAGGCTGTCATGGCTGTATGCCTCGTAGCCTTTTTCGGTGCGGCGCAACGTCACGCGTTCCGTGCGCATGTAGAACTCGCCGCCCGGTGCTATCGGCGGGAAAGCGACGGCACGGCCGTCCTCCATGCGGAGCATCGTCACGCCCTCGTCCTCGAAACTTTCCACCGTGCGGTCATAGCAGCAGTGTACGCCATGGCCCAGCCAGCCCTCGTACTCCGAATCGGAGTACCATGCCCGGCTCCATTCCAATGGAAGCGGTGACGGGAAGCCGAAGTCCGTACCCTCGTAAACCACTGCGCCGTTGACAAGGTTCACCGGCTCAAAGCCTAATTTACACAAGAATCGACTTAGCTTGTTAGGCCCTTTGGTTATTTGTCTTTTCAGGTTGAATTTTCTTATCTTGTTCCGTGCGCATTTCATCAGGGAACTGAACCCTATGCTCGCCGCAAGTCCCGTCAGCATTCCGCCCCAGTCGGGGACATAGGGACCGCCTACCATGACGGGCTTGCCTGTGGGAACAGGAAGGGAAAAGGAGGTCGGGGCGAAAAGGCTCGGTATAAGTTTGGTCTTTTTCCCTTTTTTACTGAATGATGCAGACAGCGGTATGCCCACGTCGTTGCACGTCATCACCATGTGACCTTTCGGACTCATGCGGCTGCCGTCGCAGAACACGGTCTGCGAGGCGAAGAAGTTCATGCTCTCGTGGCCAATCATGGAGGCCATGGCGAAAGGCCCGGCAAGCGGGATATGCGCCAGGGGGATAATCATGCCACCGGTGTCCGAAACGCCGCGCTTCAGCCCGTTCACGCTTACGTTCGTGCCAAGGAACGGTATGTAGTCGGCGGGGTCCATCACCATACCTATGTAAGGGTGGATGGGATTGAAGGGGGGAGCTGTCGTCACATGGACGTCAACTCCGACTACCATAGTGATATGACTGTCCGCAAGTAACATAATCAGACTATTTTTGGTTTCTCAGTGAGTATTCCGCATCGAGTTTGGCTGCCAGTTCCTTTGTGGAAAGCTGCCAGTCCTCGCCATATAAGTCAGACATACGTTTTGAGATTTCGTCTCTTTTTGACGAATCAAGGCTGTATGTTTTGTCAAGATAGGTAGAGGCAATAAATGAGAGATTGATGATCTTTAAGTCTTCGTCAGAAAATGAGTATCCATACTCAAACGCCTCATTTAAGATCGGTTCGTATGTAAGCCTGTCTTTTTTCAATGCCATAAGTAGTGCATAGTTGTATTCATTTACAACCTCGGTTTTCATATTGACCTCCTTGGCTATTTTGACGGCTGTCATAAATTGTTTGATGGCTTCTGTTATATCTTTATTGTAACTGTGTACAGTTCCTTTGTAATTATAGAGTTGTAACAGGATTTGTGCGCAATCCTGCTCATCATGGTATTTGGGAAGGACCAAAGCTATCCCTTTGTCAAACAAATCATGGCAGAACCCGGCTTCGCGATGAAACTTCACCATGAATCCCCCAAACATAAGGTAGGACGAAGCCATAAATGCCGTTCCGCCAATTTCACGGCTTAGCCTTATCAGTTCATGTCCCAGCTTCTTTGCTTCATCCTTGTTTCCTTTCGATGCCGCTTCTCCAAGTTCAAACAGGCATTTCCGATATTTTACGTTCGGATCTTGTGGATTACCTTGGGTCGCAATTTCTTTGTATGCACCGGTCATATTCTGATTTGGGATGTCTATTAGGCATATCTTGCCTTTCATTTCAGACAGCAGGATATCATAGACTTCTCTCTTTTTATAGTCAATTAGAATAAGTGCAACCCCTGCGGGCAGTCGCTCGGCAATGTCCTTTATTACTTCATTCAGAGCTTCCACATCGCCAATGCGGGATATGAAGAGGGTTATGCCGAGTAGATTGTCGTTTCCGACAAATGTCTTGAAACTTGTAACAAGACGAATATACAAGTCTCGTAGTTTATCTGCACTTAGAGAACTGACAGATGTCAACTCTGACTTGAATGAAGAAAAATCCGCCCAATCCCAATCGGGATTTTTCTCTACATCCATGGAAAACGAATCTATCCATGCTTTTATCAAGAACTTATAAAAGTCTGTTTTATCATCATAGTCAACTTTGAAACCAACAATTATATCCGACGTGCAGCCATGTTCGGAGGCTTCAAGCCGTATGAATCCTTCTACAATTTGATAATCGGTTGGTTCGCAAACGAGATAATAAATCTTTGCATCGGGAAATTTCTCCCGACTTTCAATCCATAAGTCCTGTACGTTGCTGATTCTTATGGCTATCGGATTATGTTCGTTGTTTATCATGGATTAAAATTAAGTAAACCGCCTTTTATATTTGTCATCGCAGAACCATCCACATCAACGGTTGCTCCCGTTGCTTTTAGTGTTGCAGATGCTTTTATGTCGATTGTAGCTGCCTCTTCCTTAATGGACGTATCACTTTTTATTTTTGCCTCGGACTTACCTTCAAAAGTGGATGTCTTACCAAGTACCTCAACCTCTGAATCGGCTTCAATTCTTATCTTTTCGTCAGCAAGTATCTCCAATTCTTTGGAATGGATGGTTATTTTGTCCTTTGCATCAATGGTGATGGTATTGTCACCGTTCAAGATGATTGTGCTTCCGGTCGGATCTGCAATGGTGACACTTCCTTTTTCATCATCAAGCGTTATGGTACAACCGCTGCGGGTGGTCAGGCTTTTTGTTTTGTTTGAACTGCCGCCACCGGTGCCTGACTTTCCATGGAATAAGCTGCCAAGTACAAACGGACGGTTCGGGTCATCATATCTGAATGCCACCATGACTTGGTCTCCCTTTTCGGGTATGAATACAAATCCTCTGTTTGTGGCCACTTTGTCGCTTGTACCTGCGTCAGGAGTGAGTACCCGTATCCACGAGGTTTGCATCGGGCCGGTCTGCCAGTTCATCTTGACTTGGACGCGGCCTAACTTTTTCGGGTCCTCGTTGCTGACAACCACGGCCTGCTGTGTATGAGCGACAGGCAGAGGTACATCCGGGCATGGAAGGGTGGGAATAGAGGACGGAAGTGCGGTGAAATAGTTCTGGTAACTGTCACCCATACCGGCTACGTGGGTTATTTCCGTAATGATATAGGTGCCGATGCTATTTTTTACGTGGATACCTATTCCTGTATGGATAGCGGTATGAACATCTATGATACTGCCCACCGTAAGGATGCGGCAATCGCTTTCCCCGGTGATGAAACTGGATGCGGCGCTGTCGCTTTGCTGCCTGCGTTGGAAATAGGCGTCAAGTTCACCCTTATTGGTTATGCGCGGTTCCGCCCGTTGGACAGCGGGAGCGGTAAACAAAGCCAATGACGAGTCAAAGGCCGCTTGTCCCAATGTGTTTTGTCCGGCTGCGGTATCGGGGGATTGACCGTTATAGGTCTGGTCGTTCACCGAATGGTAAGAACTTCCCTTTATTGGTCGGGCAAGTGTCTGCGAGCAGACATCGAGCACGGATAGTTCCTCGCCGTATGTCAGCTTGGTCGTCAAGCCGGCCTGTGGCTTCCCGAATACAAGGTTCTGTCCGTCGTAGTAGAGCCATTCCTGATATTGGCGGGCAAGCCGTTGTATGAATCTGAAGTTGGTTTCCTCGTACTGGCATTCGTATTCCAGCTTCGATTTCGTTTCCGGATTGACAAGAGCTTGTACTCCTGCCTTGTCTGTAAGTTCCTTAACGATGTCAGACAAGGATTTGTTGCACCATGAGGCACAAGTGTGGTCTGACTCCAGTAGGAATGTTGACGAATATCCCGTCACTTTTATATTTCCGTGTGTTCCACCGGAACGATGAAGTCCCACCATGGTGGCCACGCCGACAAAAATAGTGCCGCCGAAGTCCATGATTACTTTTTTCCCAACCCAGTCTTTTGACGCCTCCGGGATTTCCACACCATAGGCTTCTATGGCTTGGATATCCAGCGTTATCTCAAAGTAGTGATGCTCATTGATACTCTGTTTGAGCATCAACTGCACAAACGACGGCATGGGTATGCCGGCTATTTCCAATGTGACTTTTTTTTGTTCCAGCATGGCGGCATTATATTTGACGGTTTATATCCAAATTGCCAAAGCCGCCCGGCGGAAGTCCGTCGGACGGCCTGACAAATGTTTTGATTTAGGATTTACCTATGTACGCCGATTTATTTCTTCGGCCAACGGTTGTCAAGAGCTGCGCTGCCGACGATGATTTCTTCAGCGGAGAACGTAATGGTGATTGTCATAGGCACATCGTTGTTCGCGTCCAGAGTTTCCGAGTAGTGAACGATGTATGCGTTCTTGAACTGGATCTCCTTCATCTTGGCATCTTCCTCCGTTTTTTTGTAGATAATCTTTCCTTCTACAGGTTTGAAAGGACTGTTCAACATCGCTTCGATGACAGAAGTGTCTTCTGTTGATTCGATGGTTGCTTTTACTCTACCGCCCAATACGCTTGAAGAGGGCATACCTTTAGGGTCTGTGTTACGACTAAACTCATAGTTTGAATAAAGGACGTCAAATTCCTTGTTGTTAAGTTCCAATGATGCTCTAAATGCCATAATACTTGGATTTAATGGGTTAAACTTAATTATTTTACTTCGGTTTCTCCGTCCTTGCGCCCTAACCGGTATAGATGCAAAAAAGAGAAAACCTCAAAAACGATTTTTTGAAATTTCCTCTCAGCCTCCGGATGACTCAGTTTTATTGTGGGAAAAAGAGAAGAAAATAAAACATCATCTTTGATGTGAGCAAATATAAGTGCTTATATTCTTTTTTCCAAATTTTTTAGCGCGTTTTTTTGCTGTTATTTTCATTTTAACACGTTTTAAACTAATGTTCGTGTATAAAGCCACTGTCCTATATGATTAGAAACACGCCCCGTTGATGATGTGTCGCTATTAAATTGATTCCCGGTATTGTACAATAACACTTGTAGAAGAAGTTTCATCAGGAACGGACGAAACCGTCGGAAAGCAAACTGCTGCCGGAATGCAGAAAAACGGTATCCACCGCATGAAAGTGGCAGATACCGTTAGCAGATTGACTATGCAGTCTGAATGTTTGCGTATGTCCTAATTCTTACGCCCGTATCGGCAGATGAGCAATGAACTTAATACCAGGAGTGCAAGGGCAATCATCCATGTGTAGATCTTCCGTTCCTTTTCCAAATGTTCGATGTCTGCCGCTTGTTGTTTGGAGCAAGTTGTCAGTATATTAATCTGGGATTGTTGTGCCTTGTAGATATCCATAAGTTCAGAATTAATCCGTTGCTGTGTCTCCAGCGAATTTTGGATGTTCTTGAAGTTGCGGTTCGTCGTATATGCGTCACGGATATATCCGGGCGTGCTTACCTGTAACGAGGGAACTTGTATGCTGTCCGGAAGGTATGTCAGTTCTGCATTATTGCGCCGTTCCGTTGCGAAGCTGTTGAACAGGAGTATGCCAACAAGTGTGCCGCTGATCAGAAAGGCTATTAATGCTATGATGGCAAACATTGTGTTTGATGACTTCGCGACAGGTTGTTGGTACTCTCGTTCAAGCCATGGATGATGGTTCATCGTGTGAGGCGGAATGGATGTTCCATACTCTACAGTCCGGACTTCGGCATTTTCTTCGGTCTCTTTTTTCTCAAGAGCCTTACGTCTTGATATATCCATAAATTCGCGCTTGGCAATCTGGTATTTATCCGCTTGATAAATTACAAGGTCGTTTTTTACCAGCCAGTCAAGAACGTCCTTGACACTCCGTTCTGATACCTTGAGGTTGCTGATGCTCCAAAATATTTCTGCACAAGATACCCATATTGGCTTCTGGAGGCACTTCTGATATAGGATTTCAAGAATCTCTGCCTGTAGTTGTTCTCTTGTTGGTTCCATTTTATTTACAGTATTAATTGTTTCGGAATAAAATAATATTTCTTGCCGGCGATGAATACAGGTCTGAAAAGGTTGCGTTGATACATGTCTTCCAGTCTCTTCATCTTTGAAATCAGGGCTGTATAGCCACTATTAAAGTCCGTCAGTTCAACCTTTCTTTTCTTTAGTTTCTTCACCTTTGTTGAATTTAAAAGGCTGTCATTGGCCATGACTCCCGTCTTACAATAGAAGATTTGAGCCAAATATGGATTTCTGGGCAATACTTTTCGATAGAAACTTCTGTTTATGCTTTTCTTTTGCCGGTTAAATTGCTTGCGAAGCACTCTTAGCTCCTTTTTCCCTATGTTATCTGAGAACTCCGGGAGCAGTCCCCTGTAGCTTTGCAGCAGTTCCATCACTTCCTTGTCATCGAGTAGATATCCATATTCGTACCCGTCCATTATACTGTCCGCTACGGAGGCCTTTATATAGTAGGTGTCATTCACGCTGTTTCTATCTATATCGTCAAGGCTCATACTGTCAGGATTTTCCGTATGATGGAATATATGCGTCAGTTCGGATGTGGGACGGCTTCTTAGGACACCTATATTTCGCTCATAATCTTTAAGTGAGTGCAACAGTAGGCTGTCCGTCTCGAAAGATTGCCATAATACGGAATCCAAGGCTGTTTCCAAAGCGTTGCTTTCCAGCCTGTTTCTACCTTTAGGGAATAAGATTCCTCCTACCGTAAGGCTGTTGTATGGAGCATCGTACAGGTATAAGTTGGCATCCGTAGCTTCTATGTTCTTGAACAGCTCCGTCTTTACCAGTCTGCTGTCTGCGATATAATTGGATATATGGTCTATGTATTTCGTAGAATGGCTGTCCAGAATGGATTTGGCCTGCAATAGGAAGTCCTGATAAGAAGTGCCTGATGCTCTGTCTATCTGGGCAAACAGAAGCCTTGCCGGTTGGGTTGCCAGCCACGAGAGTTGTTGCTCGTGCAAGGATAAAGTTTGTTTTGACCCTAAAATGACAAATACATTGTTGCTGAAACGGCTTTCGTCATCATAACGGGAGATTTGTTTGATAGCCCCGCCAAAACCGTAAAACGATGATTGTTCCTCTTGCTCGTTTTTCTGTTTGGAAGAAATGGATTGTTTGATATAGTCGAGCCAGGCTGAAAAGTCCTTGGTTGGGGCCAAATGTCTGTTTTCTCCGTTGGAGGATATGCAAGTTGCTGAGAAAGTGTAGTCATATCCGGGCTTCATTTTCAGCTTTAGGTTCTGTAGCACATTGATATATGGGGATAGATAAGGCAGGTCGGCATCATTGAACAGTACATGTATGTTCACGTTTTTGTTTTCCGCTTCCATCTTTCGGACATCGGAAACCATGATGTCTCCGCCTTTGATATTGATGATTTTATTCCAGTTCTTGTCCCAGACGGACAAAGGATAGTTCAGCCGGATATTCCCATTCGTTATAGGCCCTGCCGGGTTTCCATCCAGGTTGAACAACATCGTACCCTGAATATTCGCATTATGTAATGCCAACGTATCGGGATACATTAGGTTGACAGCACACAACAAAGAATCACGGTATCGTGAATAATCAATATGATACACCTCATTTTGGCCGACTTCTGCAAGAAGGTCAGCGGGAACCCACCCTAAAAAGCGTTTGGTACTGTCTGATAATGCGGGAACATTGGAAATCAATGCGGATTTGCCGCTCTTGTCCAACTTGTATAGGTAAACAACCTCTCCGCTGACAACTACTGCATCCGTTGTTGTTTTCAAAAACGGCTCTCCGTATATTTTCAGGGTATCTCCATTGAAGAATTGATGGATATCGAACAGCTTGTTAATGCTGTTTATGCCTATACGGTACCTTATCGGCTGGTTGTTGCGGGGATTGATGCGGGCATGGTCGTACATCAGTACATTTTCTGATGGTATCCATCCGGCATAATTGACTTTACGGGGTTCCTTAAAGTGTCTCTTGCTGTTATACAGGAAACCTATTATCGACTTGGGCTTGCCTGTAATGTCTGGGTCAGCCTGAACGAGCTTGTAGGTTCCGTTCTTTTCACCTACTATGTAATAGGGTGTGCCAATCCCGTGTGAAGACCGCTTACGCTGGAAATACGGGTCTTCATAACTTTGATTTCCGGTCCTGTCCGAATAGACAATTCTGTTTGTCTTGCTTTTCTTTGTTTTGACAGGAGCGTCTGTTGATTCCGGATAATTGAATATATCCCTATCCATTATTTGTATTCTGTCGCGGATGGACACTTGGGCAGATACGTTGCACGCAAGAGTAATCATCACGGCCACAGAAAACAGATTTCGTATGAGATTCAGTTGTTTCATTTTTCAATATAACTTTGTGTCACATGGATGGACTTGACGCAATTCAAATCGTCAATTTTCACATCATCAATACTCACACGCTTTTTCCTGTTGCTTTCAAGAAAATGCAGTCCTTGGCAATAGCCGTTGAAGTCATTGTATTTTTCATCATTGATGACGACCACTACCTGGTCTGCATCAATGCAAAAATATTTGTTACGGATATAATTCGTATGTTCGTAATAGACCGACCTTTGTGAGACTTTGGCGTCAGCTATGGCTTGCAAGTGTTTTTTAATATCATTCTGTACCAGTACCAACGAATCCACCGTGACCAGTTCCTCTGCTTTTTCAAAGCGTGGGAGAATGGTTATACGGTGCTTCACCGGATATTTCGTCGTATTGGTTTGTAATGAGATGGTGTATTCTCCCGGAATATCATACGAATACACGACTTGCTGCTCGTATGCGTCCACAGTACCGCTTTCTCCAAATTCCCATAGCCATGTGTCCATACCATAGCCTTCTGCCGAAAAGACCAGCTCTTCGCCTTGATAACCCTCTGACACTCCATTTATACGGGGTATGGAATCAATGGCCTCATGCTCCAGCCCTGAGATAACTTTGATATACTTGTTTACGGAGTGTTTTCCGTCTATTTTCAAAGTAATAAGATATTTGCCGGCCTTACGGTAAGTGTATGACACATCCGTATTTCTCATCAGTGTATCACCGTTTCCCATTTCCCAAATGAGCCGCTTGCCTTTAATCGCTGCCGTATCGTTGACTAATAGTTCCAACCGCTCATTGACCTCATAATGAAAATTATCATTGGTGTCATATACATAAAAGTCAATATTGGCAAGGTGCGACTTCGAAGGCAGGAACAAAAACAAAAGGATACCTGCCATGGCAACCAGTCCCAATATGATGATTGTTATAGTTTTCTTATTATCCATTGCGAATGTTTTATAAATTGGCTTTACATTCTTCCAAATCCCGTTCAATCAGTGCATTGTTATGTACCAGACTGTTCAATTCCTCTTTTATGTCGAATTGGCATTTAAGCATTCTGGAGGACAACACGCCGAAAAGGAATTTCGTATTCATATTGTTTTCCTTGTATATATGCTGCAATTGGTAAATCCCATCCTTCACCTCGTCCATCTTTTGTACCTGATGAATGTTGAAGTCCAGAGAGTCAATCTCATTCCAGATGTTCTGCGCCTGCTGCATATGTGTATGCTGGATTTCAAAAATGCGTTCGGAATGGTTGATTTCGTTTATCAACTCCGAACTGTCCTCTGTCGGTACGTTGAGTATATACCGGCAAAGTATGATATAAATTGCGGCTACTGAGAAAATCAGCAGCAGGAGGAAACGGATGTTTCCCCATAGCATTTCGTCTTTTGTCATGGCTTCGTCAGTTTATTCTTGGTTAATTCCTGATATTTGATTCTACACTTTTCAAGTTGCTCCATGTTGCTTTCACGCTTTTTGCTTTCGCGGTCAAGGTCATCCATTGATGATTGGATGACACGGATCTGTTCAAGCATAGCTTTATACACTTCGTACTTGCTTTTATCGGCCTGCATTGCAATGTCATTTTCCATTAATAACCGTTTTTTGGTTATCAATTTTTGCATGTGCTTGTGTTCACTCGAATTTCGCCGCTTGGTCTTCAGATTGTTCAAGTCCCGGAACAATTCTTCTATCTGGAAGTTAAGTTCTGCCTGTTTCTTGAACACATTGTCATATTCGGCCTTCTTGCTTTCAAGAAGGGATATTCCCTTTTGTGCAGTCACAATCGTTACGATACCTCCGGTTGTGGTAACAATCAGTGCGATAGCGAATACCAAAGTAAATCGGAGTTTCGCTTTCAAACGAGCTATTTTGTTTTCTGCTTCCATACTTGCTATGATTTAATCGCTCAACCTATAAACGACCATGATCGTTTCTTTTGAGCCTCTATTGTTTCGTGACTTTCGTCTCCTACTATAATATTCTCACGAACCATTCCGATGTATTCCAGTTCACTCATTTTGTGGAACATATTGCTGAGCAGTGTCACAAATGCCCCTGCCGTCTGCAATGACTGGTTTATATTGGTATGGTCATACATAAGCTTGGTTACGCTCTCTATCTTCGTGATAAATTCAGAGGGTGTGACATTGGTCCACTCATAGAAATATTGGAGCAATTGTTCTCTTTCCGTTTCGGAAAGACTTTGAAGAGCGGAGTTCAGACCGTTTGCAAGCTCATTCACGGCCTGCACAAGATATATCGGCGGTTGCTCTAAGGCGATTTGTTCGATAAAGAAGATTCTTGAGTTGTAAAAGGCCGAGAAAGCCTTACACAGCTCAAATGTATTATTGGCAAGCGTATCTCTACGCTTGTCAGCAACATTCCTGCTGTAAATGAGTTTCACGTCTTCTTTTATCGACTGTAGGGTACGTGCCAATTGGGAAATGAATGTTTTAATCCCATCGTGGCAAGCGGAATGTTGTACCGGTGGAATATATTGGTGATTGATTTTATAGGTATTCCCTTGTCTGCATACCTCTGCCACCAGCAAAAAATTCTGGCTGTAGAAAGATTTGTTGACTTGGTTTTTGGGAACGATATGGAGTTTTATGCTCGGCAAGACATACGGGTGATGCAAAGGCACCTCTTCCGGGTCCGGTTCACCGACAGGTATCAAGTGATACGGATCTACGGATATTAGTACCATATACTCGCTGTCCTCGGCTTGCAGACCGGATTCTGAAATGGTTGCACAGGGTTTCTCATCCCCGTATAAACCGTCGTAATAAACGATGGGCAGACCGCCTTTGGTGATTGCGTTGCAGCTTTTCAGGCGGACACAGAGAGTGGACATGGTATCACCTGAAATCTCTATTTCAAGATTGTCACCTATCCCTTCAAGGACCTCTCCAAGACCATAGTTATAACTGGTCAGACTCCTTCCTGCTTCGCGGTTGAGAGCTTCCGTTTGGCAATACTGGTTTGCAAAGAAATGCTGGCTGGTCAGCTTCAGACCATTGACCCAGTTTACAGGCAAATATGTTAGTGTTTTCATATATTATGATGTTTTTGTTTCTACTTGTACACGCCGGATATATATCGTTTGATTATTCTTAATCTTATTGCCCTCACTCGTCAGAGTGGGGTCAAGTATTCTTATGAACAACGGGAAGTTAAACCATTTTGAGGTATAGAACATCCATCCGATTTGCATATCTTCCTTCTCTGTTTCAATCTTGTTTTGGGGGAAACGCCTGTTTTGGTCTTCGATAACCCAATTGAACCAATTCCCAAGAGATATTTCATTGGGCAGGCGGACAACCAACGAAGCGTATGTCGGGTCTTTTATATTCCGTTTGATCTTGACTTTGACTGTTCGGAAGCCGAAGTTGTCTATGTTGTCCCAATATTTCCGGTCAAAGGTACCATAACTCAATTCCCATGGGGTATATATCGGATGCGGGATGTCCAGGAACAGGGTTCTGCTGTACATAATCAGATATGGGATTGCAAACCACAGGATATTTGTTGTGTTCCATAGCGAATAAGGTAGCTTGCTTATCAGTTCAAACAGCAGATAATAGCACCATCCGCCTAAAGCGCATATTGTGGTTAGAGTGAGAATGACCGCTGTTCGGGAACTGCCAATACCGATTGCTCCGAACAAATCGGAGGTTGACAGTTTGCAGAACAATGCTCCAAGGAGGATATAGGACAATATCGTGAATGTCAAGCCTCCCCAGACGTATTCGTTTTTTAGGAAACCGAACAGGCTGGGTAAAGCGACGGCAATGGAAGCCAGAAGAATGAATATGATTAATTTCTTCAGGCTAAGTTTGCTCTTGATCGTTTTTATTCCGGTCAAGACAAATATCATCACGGCTACAAATAATGGAGCCAATAAATAACGTGCAAAGAAATATAGCAATATCTTCATATTATTAGATTTTTCATAAGTTCATATTATATCCTAATCGGTTTTCTCCGAGTATAAAATCCGTTTCTCCACGTACCAGATAATCAACTTCGATATTTCTTGTTGAAAGGATGAAAAATTCAAGTATCCGGCGGACATTGGATAGATGCGTTTTTACCTCCTCATAGTCATCTGTCGGAGTATCAAGGATGATTGTCGCCGTCAAATCATCGGTTTCGCTTATCATTAGACCATTAAGGCCTAATGTCTGTCCGACACATCCGGAACCGACGGAAAGGTAAACCGTTTCATCAATCTCATGGACTTCCAGTCGCAGTTTCACCTTCAATCCCAAAACGATAAGAAGCAGTTGCTCGATAGCAGGCAGGTTCTCTTTATACCGTTCTGCATTGCAGAGGAATAGGAACAGCTTATATTTCTGATGGGAAGTAATGGATAGTTCGACATTTTCCATTACTTCAATCATCTTGATGAAGTTCTTCTTGGAGTCCGGGTCTGAAAAGAAATTCAGATGGCGGTTATTGATACGGACCTTTTCTTTGAAAAACTCTGTATCAAAGGGTGCAAAGAATTGTATAAGCTCTTTATCCTGTTTTTCATTGGCTCGGATGGCTTCAACTATCTCCTTGTTGCTCATGCCCGGTGTGCTAAGCACCAATGGATGAAATAGTAATTCCGGCAATTGATGGTAGATGCTGTTTCTTGCCAGATTCAGTAATATATATTCTTTGTCGGCATTTGTCGCCGCGATATGCTGTACCGAAACGCTTAATACATCTCTGGATTTCACACGACTGTTCATACCATGGCAATTAACCATAGTATGGTCCAACAGCCGCCGGTCAAGAATAAATTGAAGTTCATCATAAAAGATTTCTGCGACAAAATTTATTGCCTGACTTCGTTGGATGCTTTCCAAGGGCTTCTTTTGCGTTAACATTGTTCCCATATCAGTTCACCGTTTCGATAGTTTATGACGATGTTGTCACCCGGCCTGATTTGCTCAGAGACAATCAGACGAGATACGGACTTCTTGATATAAGTTCTTATGACTCCAGCAATCGGACGTGCGCCGTATTTGGGAGAATACCCTTTGTTTGCCAGATGTTGCAATGCTTCATCCGACAAATTCAACTGGATGTTTTTCTGTTTCATCAGTTGTTCTTGCAATCTTCCAAAATGGAGGTTGAATATCTGTTTGGCGACATTTTCATCTATTGGCGCAAACGGAACCACCTCGGTGAGACGTCCCAAAAATTCAGGTCGGAAATACTGTGCCATAACCTCGATGAGCTTTCCGGAATCAGGAGTATGTCCGGATTGTATTTGTTCCACAATCCACTGGCTTCCGATATTGGAGGTGAAAATGATTATGGAATTTGAAAAATCTCCTTCCCGGCCCAGTTTATCATGTATTTTGCCTTCATCCATCATTTGCAGGAAAACATCATAAACGCTGCTATGGGCTTTCTCAATCTCATCGAATAACACTACCGAATAAGGTTTCTGTCTGATTTGAGTGACCAGTAAACCACCTTCCTCATATCCTACATATCCCGGAGGTGCACCATACAGCAATGCAGCCGAATGTTCTTCCTTGAACTCGGACATGTCAAATCTGATCATGGCTGATTCGTCATCAAACAGTAACTCGGCCAGTGATTTTGTGAGTTCTGTTTTTCCCGTTCCGGTAGGGCCAAGGAAGAAGAATGAACCTATAGGCTTCTTGGGGTCACTCAGTCCGCTGCGTGATTCTATAATGGCATCTGATAAAGTCGTAATAGCCCGGTTCTGTCCTTTGACCCGTTCTTGCAATTTGCTCTCGATGCTCAAAAGTCGATCCTTCTCGCGGGCTTGTATTTTTCCGATAGGTATATTGGTGCACTCCGCTACAATCGCCTCTATTTCCGAAGAGCGTATCTCTTCAATAGACTGGTCGGATAGTGCCTTTAATTCTTTGATGATGCCCGACAAACGTCCTGCTTTTATCGCGATGTCATCTTCTTTATCCCATACATAGTTGTCTGACAGCTTGGTGGTCAATACGACACTGATTTTGCTGAATACAGAACGGTACAGTAAGTAAAGCGGCCCTTCAGATATTTTTTCGTCGAGACTCTTTATTTCCTCAAAATCCGTTTCCAAATCAGATACACTGGCTCGTGCATTCTTATTGCATAGCCGGACGGCAGCAGCGGTTCTGTCAAGCAGGTCGATGGCGGCAGATGGCAGGCTGCGTTCCTTAAAATATCGTTTGGAGAGTGCGATTGAATCTTTAATACACGCATCTGAAATTCTCAGCTCGTAATAGTTTTCAATCCTTTTTTTATGTAATTGTATGGCACTTTCAAGCGTAGCCGTATCCAGTTCTTCAATCTTTATAATATCAAGACGCCCTTCTATCGGATGCTTTTCGATGTTCTTCCGGTAAGAATCGTTCGTGAGTGTGAGAACAAGATTTGCGGCTCCCTCGCTGATTTGCGCACTTAATATGTTGATAAGTGTGGATGCTTTGCCTGATACGCTGTTCTCCAAAAGGACCTGTAAATCATCAATCACCAGCACAGCTTGTTCCAATTGGTTGAGCTTGTGCATCAGATTGACAACTTTTTGTGCTATCTCCGTTTCAGACGAGGTTGATGCGAGCAGTTTTGCCGTATTGAGTCCGACAATAGATATTTGCTTTAACATCTCGTCTTCATTCTCACAGATATCTTTGACAAAGGCGTTGATGATGGAACTCTTCCCGATACCGGATTCACCGACAATCAGTATGCCCTTGTTCTCTGAGCGTTCGAGGCATTCTAAAATAGTACGGACCTCTTTTTCCCTACCGACGACAAAGCCACCGGCATTGATGGTTTCTTGCTTTTTCAGGTTGTCGGCATAAGGAACGCTTGCTGTTATCTGCATTTCCTCTCCTTGATAAGAATGCAACGGGGTAAGGGCATTGTAGTGGGACAATATGTCATCTTCCGAAACATCCAGCATCTCTATCTGCTGATGCGAATACACGACACCTTCACGCAATATGGCGGTAAACACACAGATGGAGTCTATGGAATCCGCTCCTAATTTAATTTTAGACCGTTCGGATTCATCCAAGACCTTTGACAGTTCTTCATCAGGTTCCACTTCTTCTGTGGAAGTACCACTGGACCTATACATTTCGCGGTGGGTGTCAAACCATTCCATTATGTAGCCGACATCCTTCTGCATCGAGGATAAAATTTCCTTTAGACCCGTGTTTTCTGCAAACATGGCCATGACAAGATGCGACACGCCGAACGTGTTATGCTTGTCTTGAAGTGCCATTCCTCTTGCTATCTTAAGGGCAGACACCAAACTTGGGCTATAATTGCTATCATTCATACGAATTTGATTTTATAGTTTGAATTACATACAGAGCGTTCAGTCAAATCTTTTTCAAGATAATGGGCCAATTCTTCCAGATTGGGAATTTCATCTTTATCAAATTGTCCAAACTTTATCTTGACCTCTGTCACTCTGATTAATCCTTTTTTGCTGTCAGGAGATATAGTCACGCCATTACCGACTTCGACTGATTCAACATGTTTTCCCAGCTTGTGCAACAAGTAGCTTTTGATGTCTTCTTTAGATATAATCCGTTCCCGGGACAACAGACCGTACCTTAAACTATTAATAAGTTCCTGTTCGCTATCATGCGTTGTTCCTCCTTGCATACAAGTGCGCAACATGATGCCTGAAGCGTCATATTTTTCTATGTTGAATTGTTGTATCAGTGTGCGTTCATTGAAACCGTTCGCCAGAGATCCGGAAGTCACCCAATATTTTATCTCGGCATTGGTCGCATCCTTTTGGGGGACACTTAAAACAAAGGCCTTTATTTTGTTATCTCCTTTTAGCGTGGCCTCCAATCCTTTCTCTATATCATTTATCTTGTTGAACAACTCTTTGAGCTGCGTCGAAAGTGCATCCGGATTCATTGAAGCAAAAGCACTCCCGTCTTCTTTCATTAATTGTAACACTTTTGAAATTAATGAGCGGGCACTGTCCGAATCAAATCGTTCAAGGTCGCCAAAATACAGGCTGAATATACCTGTCGGATTTTCCTCATACTGGTTCAGCCGGTTTACATATTCCCGGCCTTTGTTGTCTTGAAACGAGCGTATGTTCAAGAATTGTGTACGGCCCGGACATTTCAGGGGTATAATTCGTCCGGTGGAACGGAAATTATGCTGTTTGTAAACGATTTGTCTGTTTACAACCGGAAATGTGTTCAAATATACTTCCAGATTTTCAAGACTTTCTTTCGTGAATATTTCCGGAAAGACTATCTTGACCCAAAAGAGATTCTCAGAGTCATCCGGGACCTCACAGTCGGCCACATAACCGGGAAACATTTCCCGGTAGGTATGTTTCTCTTTGGAAGCATCTTTTATACTCACATTAAAATATAGGTCACTATAAAAATCGCGGATTTCATCAAAGTAGTGCGCATTACTATATGGATCTTCAACATGAAGGCCTGTTTTTGTATTCAATCGGTTTCCTGTGCAGTCATAGAAGAAAGCCATATTCATAAACGGAAGCAACCCCATATCGGAAGGCTTGATACAAAACATTACAGAGTCCATTTTTTGCAGGACTTCTTTAGACACATCCAGCCCGACCCAGACGCAATAATCCGCTATCCGGTTTTTATGGCCAAGGAAGCGTGTTGGAGTGCTAAAGCTATCGGTTGAATGCCTTATACTATCGTTGTATGCGATTGCTTTGACTTTTGCATCAACCAGTTTATAGGAAAACAAAGGGGTTATAAAGACTTGAATATCCCCTTTGCCAAATATGTTTTTCTCTGCATAAAAGTGATCTTCGGCATCAAGTTCGCAACATTCCCCATGATTGGGGGTAATAGTCATAAGCGCATGGGCCGGCTTTGGCAGCGACCATTTGTTTCCTATGAGTATTCTGGACAGGCGGTGAAGTATCCGTGAATCGGACTGATCTATTTCTTGATGCAGCTTGTTGGACTCATGGGCAAAAACTTCAAGCAGCAAATCTATCACGGGGTCCATATCGCGTATATCGGATACACCCCAAAACTCCATAGCCTGCTTTAATATTCGTTCCTTTATTGCAATTTGTTTCTTGTCTGACATAGTTCGATTATTGTGATAAAGGGCTTATATATAATGAGGTGTTAAAACTGAATTTCTCGTTGGTTCTATCCATTATTCCGGTCACGGTTATTTGTGCCTTTCTTCGGATATGAGATACTTTATCTATATTTTCTTCTTCTATTTCCAAAAGGGTAACGTCCACATCTACATTCCGTAGTCTCTTTTCATATTTCTCTATCGTTTTTATTAAGGAGTTTTTTACTCCTTCCTCCCAATCGCTGATTTTCACAAGTTGGTTGAACTCAAGGTCCCATATCATGGAACCAAAGTCTTCTCGGCCGATAACTTCCCCATGGTGAGAAAGAATCAGTAGCATGATGTGTTGGGCTATCGATTCCTGATAGGAACACCTTTGCAATTTCTTGGCAACAGCCGATTGCAATTGTAATGGCATTTTCAGGTAAGTCATACTATTCTTTTATTTTATTCTATTTCGCAAATATACTCTTTTCCTTGTTAGATGCCAATAAAATGCTCCTAAAAATTTGACGGTTTCAGAAATAATTCATATATTGCGCACGGTCACAAAACCAAAAGAGAGCTATAAAAAAAGTATGATATTAAAAAGTAAATTCTATGGCAATCTACAATTATGGAATTGGAGGCAACGAAGTAAAAGTCGATGCGAACGAATCCATCGCGGAAATCCCCTCCAACCGAACTTTGATAGTTCAAAAACTGACAGATGAAGCTCCTGCGGCTCCGGAAAGCGTGTATGGTTTGGAAACCATTGAAGATGTGTTCCAACGTTTTGAACCAACAGTTGACTTATGCCACGTGGATGCGGAAGGTAATGAAATCAAGGAAATCATGACATTCACCGGACTTGGAGACTTCGGAGCCAAGAAGATTAAAGAGAAGAGTGATTTCTTGAGTAAACTTGACATTGAGAAAGAGCAGGGCGTCAGAATAACTCGCCAGCTTACTTCCAACCGCGCTTTACAGAAAGCACTTGAAAATCCGGAAGTCAAAAATGCCATTATGGACGTGATTGAATCATCAATCGAGGAGATTCTGGCAAATCAAAAGAAAGTAGAACTTTAATCTTTTACTAAGATGAAGCAGGAAACTCAACAACAGACAGCCAGTACGACAACCTCACAGAAAGTCGTATCACAACAGGCGCAAAAGTCATCTGCATCGGCAATAGACAAACTCAAAGAATTTGGTGGCTTCGCTTTTCTTGAAAATATCATAGATGGGTATTCCAATCTTAATCCGGCACGAAAGGCCCGTCGCAACATCTTCCTCACGGATGAACAGTGGGAAAATGAACGTAAGGCCTTGGTTAATCGCTTAAGCGTATGGCTCAAACTCTTACGTGAGAATGACACTGCCGAACAAATGCGGGACAAGGCCAAAGAAACCGCAGAAAACGCCGAGAACCTTCTTAATCATAACTTGAAGAATGCTCTTGCCAGGACACGGGAACTTGAAAGCGCATATCGCACTATTGCGTTCTTTTACAAGAACACGGAAAGTGATAAGGTGAAGAATGTCACCATTGTCAATGCGACCATGGAGCAGCTTCAGGATTTGGACAATACCATTTTCGCTGACCACATTAGCAACGAACTCAAACAAAATTTTGACCGTCTTGACCTGCGTCGCAACTACTCCTTGCTTGTCGTTCCTGGATATATAGGCTCAAATGCCATTTTGGATAAGTGGTCTAAAATGGCATACGAGAACAAGGTTTTTCTTGTTACAGACTTCCAAGACCTTGAAACTCCGGACGATGTAGTAGATATATTCTTCAATGCCAATCATACGAGTGGAGATGTGTTCAAATCGAATACTATTATGACCTGTAACTGGTTGCTTGGTCGTCAAAGAGAGGAAAGCGTTGGAGAAGAAGAAAATCTTTATATTCCGCCATCTTCTTCACTTGCCGGAAAAATATACAACACCTTAATGTCTCAGGTAGTAGCCGGAAAGAAATTTGGTGGACTTAATGAAGTAGAAAGTGTACGCTTCGACCTTCGCAAGAGCGAGATTTCCGAGCTTGAACGTATGGGTCTTGTGCCGATGGTGAACGAGTACAGCAAGGTTATGGCTTTCTCCGCCAAGACATTATTTAATGGAGATAATCTTGGCTTGCAGACCTACTCCGTAGTTCGTGTATTCGACTATATAACGAAGGTACTGATTGATTTCCTGAACCGTCGGGCATTTGAAAATTGGACTACTCGCACGGAAGCAGATTTACGTGGTCAGGTTGTGAAATTCCTCGATAGTGTAATGGGACCGAACAAACTCATCGAACGCTTCAAGGTTATGAAGATTGAACAAGACCCGAATCAGAAAGACCGTGTGCTTCTTGACATCCACATCACACCGTATTTCCCGGCAAAAAGCTTCGTGATACAGCTTGCCGGTCATAAAGGCGATAATCCGGAGGATGCTATTTGGGAAAGCGAATATCATCAAGAATAGTATTGAATAATTTTAAATTTACAGATGGGCATAATGTATGTCCATCTGTAAATTATTTATTCACTTATTTGAATAAAGAAAAGAAAGAGTATTGGATAAGAATAGGTGTCCGTAATCAGATGAGTATCCTCAATAGCGTGGCGAAATCGGACAAGCTCTTGCACACTTTAATGTAAAAGTGAACGAGGGTTAAGCCAAAGGAGCCATACTCTTTTAGCCTCATGCTATATCGCATATTCACAGAAAAAGCATTATTTATGCAGCTTGCCAGTCATAAGGATTGGTTGCTATGAAGGTACAATACTGGACGGTAAATATCATCAAGAATAAGTAAAACATTAACGAGTTGTATATTTGCCACTTTAGACAAATATTTCTCGTTCATATAATAAAAAGGTCTGAAATGGAAATTACTTTGCAGCAATTTGAGGCAATGTGCCAAAATCGACAATTACATAATGGTTATGTTGAAGGTTTAGGATGTGTATTTTGGCGGTCTCGCTATGTCATATCATCTGATACCACATCTACTGAATCATTTTCCACACCTTTCTATGAATTGGTAGTGATAAAGGATGAGAAAAATATTGAAAGTGGATTGCAACCATTAGAGGGGCTGATAGACAAGGGAACTACTGCTTTGTCTTTATATGGTATTGCAAATTCTTTTGAGCAATTATCTCAAAAACCTATTGTCATTGGAGAAAAGTATATTCAGATAAACAGACAAGGTACTTTGGTTCGTAATCCCAATAGAGTATATACAACAAAAGGTGAAGTTGCGAAAGGTGTAGGTAGGAAAATCTATTTTGCAGGGCTTATTATTGATACAGCACTATGGATTTCTGGTAAACAGACTTTTTCCGAGGCGGCATTAAATATGGGAGTGAACACGGGTATTTATATTATCGGTGCTTATTGCCCTCCAGTTGGAATTGCTCTTGGTATTTTATGGTTCATAACCAGTGTTTCAAAACGTCCATATATTTCCCCGCCAAGTTATGAAGAAATACATGGTACTATTACTCCCGCAGATGCAACAAGAGTTGACCGTCCTTATTATTGTGAACCAATGAGAGTCAGGCCCAATCATAAAAAACATATATTAAGACAAGGAAAATGATACCACAATACAATGAATATAAAACGTAATACATCCTCTTTCAAAGAAAAAAATAGAGTTTCATTTTTCGATAATATATTTTATTGGATTTGGACAACTGTACCGTCAAAGGGGTTTCCTGACCGTTCTTTTGTAGTTGTTACGGTATGTCAATTTTCTTATGTGTTGCTTTTTGTTTCTATTTTGTTGACTCTATTTGATGACCAAGTTCAACTTTGCATATATGACAAACCAGAACCTATAGCTATTCCCATGCTTATATTGTTGATAATATTATCTTTTATCAATTTAAAAATATATGATGAGAAAAAATATCAAAAATTGGAACATGACTTTAGACTGATGTCTGTTCCACAAAGAAAAAAATATAAAAATATTTTTTTTCTTTTCTTGTTGACTACCATATTAGTTATATTAGTTGATATAATGCTTCTTTATTCTTATAATTCTCACATGAATAATTTAACATGAAGTTTTCTTTATATGAAATCATTAGGGTCTCATTCAAATTGACTTCTCTTATCGCAATCGGAAACTATCAGGGATTTGATGTAGATGTGCAGCAAGTTTTCTTCGTGTAGAAAGTGTTCTTTTTTCAAATTGGATATTTTTCCCATAATATAGCAATAAATAAGCAATTAATACGTCGCTTTCTGAAATGCAAATTTATTGGCAACGTAGTTTTTATATTCTGTCTATTGTTTGTAAAGCATAAAAATGTATATTTGCAACAGACCCAATTGCTCTATATCAAAACAAATGAAAGAGAATGGAATAGCTGTATAAATACTTACAGCCTACCTTGGGATATTATCGTCAATTCAGAAAAGAAGAAGTTTATCGAAAGCTAAAATAAAAATATTTCCTTTTACTGATTTTTGCAGATTTATTTTTATAACATACTATATAATAGTGAAACAGAAAGAAAAGAAAGCTCGAAATAGGAGGACAAATGAACAAATAGACAAGGAGGTAATATCCGAACTTGAAAAGCTTGTAGCTGAATATGGTTTTGGTAATGTCAATTTGAGTGCATTGATGAAAGCTGCAAACATAGAAGCTAATGTGTTTTATAGAAGATACGGCTCGATGGACAATCTTTACGACAGGCTTGCCAAGCAGTATGATTTCTGGATCAATGATGCTATTGACGTTTCCAGCCTGAACATATTGGGACCTAAAAAGTTTTTTGCGGAAACATTCAAGACCCTTTATAGGAACTTGTCTGATAACACTGTAATGCAAAAGTTGTTACTTTATGAAATGTCGGTTATCAATGAAACGACAAAGAGAACAGCAGAAACACGGGATATTATGAATTTAAATTTGATTGCGTTTTATGACAATCTGTTTAAACCGGCGAAAATCAATATTAAAGCTATTATGGCGAATCTGATTGGAGGAATTTATTATCTGATACTTCATAGGAGGTGTGCGAAAACCTGTACAATAGATTTTAGTACTCAAGAAGGGGAAAAGGTCTTTTTCGAATGGATAGATTATCTAACAGATACCATTTTTGACAAACTGGAAGCGTATGAAAGGAATAGAAAAGCAGCTCAAGAAATGTTATCTGACGGCATAAGTGAGTTTAAAATATGCAAATATATGGGTATCAATAAAAATGACTTGAGAATACTGCTTTCAAAATAACCATAGAAATTCACGAGAACTTTCAAAAGAGTCTAAAAAGTACATATAAGTGATTATGGACTTAATAGTCTAATCAGGCCATTGGAGCAAGGGGTATTTGACATTAGCTATTGTCGGTTACTTTTATAATTTTTTTCTATATCCATCTGTATAAGGACTGATAGCCTGCTACAAGAAAAATCTGACACGCTTTGTGTAGCGCGTTACATAAAGTGCGTCAAGTTATTTTTCAAAGGGTACACGAACAGACTTGAAATTGCGGATAATGATATAACTATTCACAGTTTCAAGATAGTCTTTGGATCTTAGTCCTGCATGTCCGTTCTCCTGTTTTATTATTCCCTGCTTTAGCGTTTTCTATTCCTTTTTTATATACTTCTATTTATCGCTTTTCTGCTGCCGTGCAACCTGCCGTGGATTGAATTTTTCCGCAAAGGTAATCGCCAGTCCCAGTCGTGTCAATGCCGGCATTCAGCCGCAAGTGAAGCGCAAAAATCTTCCTCTCCGCTGGTGAGCGTATTTTTCCTCTTCAGCCTTGCCAAATTGTTCCTGCCGCCTTTGGATGCAGAAAAAATCATCCCGGAGGTCGCAAACAGGCCAAACAGAGGGAAATAAAGAATATTTATAAACTAAGGTAACGGTAGGATTAACCACCTGCCACAAAAAGAATTTATTATGTTATACGTTCACACAATTGGTCGCATTGGCAAGGATTGCCAGGTTATTACTGGAGCACACGGTTCATTCATTGCATTTGATATTGCGGTAGATGACTATTCACATGGAAACAGCATCACTACTTGGGTAAGGGTACGGAGTAAGAAAGAGAACCATATTCGACTATCCGAATATCTTACCAAAGGACGGTTACTGCTCATTGAAGGGACACTTTCGGCTTCACTGTGGAAGGATAAGGATGAAAACTGTCAGATTCAACTATCCATTACGGCAGACACATTGGAGTTCATCAATACCGGAAAGCGTGAGGGTACAACTTCAGAAGCAGAGAGTCCGACAGATGCCGCAAGCAATGTACCTGTACCACCGGTAGCTATGCCGCAAGAGGACAAGGAAGACTTGCCGTTCTGATGATGTGCATATAGAGTATTGAACAACAATAAATACTAAATGTAGTATTTACTAATTATAGTAAAGTAGGAAGTTAGTGAGTTACCTATTACTGAAAGTAGTATTTACTACATTTAGTCTATTAGTATTTTAGTATAGTAGTAAATACTAAAATACTCTTTTTAGTAAAATAGTATATACTAATTATAGTATTTACTAAGAATAGTATTATCTTTGTATCGCATATAAAGACATCAAATTATGACAAAAATTATAGCTGTTTTGAATCATAAGGGTGGGGTTGGCAAGACAACTACCACCATCAATCTTGCCGCTGCTTTGCGACAGAAGAAAAAGCGTGTACTGGCTATCGACATGGACGGGCAAGCAAATCTTACAGAATCGTGTGGTCTCTCCATTGAGGAAGAACAAACGGTGTATGGGGCAATGAGAGGTGAATATCCCTTACCGGTTATCGAACTGGAGAACGGACTTGCTGTTGTGCCGTCCTGTCTCGACCTGTCGGCGGCAGAATCCGAACTGATAAACGAGCCGGGACGTGAGTTGATACTGAAAGGTCTGATTACGAAGTTGCTTGACAGTCGGAAGTTTGACTACATCCTGATTGATTGTCCACCTTCACTGGGCTTGCTGACACTCAATGCCCTTACCACAGCGGACTTTCTGATTATTCCGGTGCAGGCACAATTCCTCGCCATGCGCGGAATGGCGAAGATTACAAGCGTAATTGAGATTGTCAAGGAACGCCTGAACCCGAACCTGAGTATTGGTGGCATTGTTATTACCCAATTTGACAAGCGCAAGACACTCAACAAGAGCGTAGCTGAAATTATCAATGACTCTTTCTGTGACAAAGTGTTCAAAACGCTTGTACGGGACAATGTGGCACTGGCCGAAGCTCCTATAAAGGGAAAGAACGTCTTTGAGTACAATAAGAACTGCAATGGAGCCAAAGATTATATGGCTTTAGCACAAGAGGTTTTGAAATTAAAATAAGACAATATGGGCAAGAGTGATTTATTGAAAGACAGTATGAAAAGCGGACTGGACGGATTGCTGTCATCCACGAAGAAATCTCCGCAAAAGAAGGAAGCCACACCACTTAAAACTGAAAAAGAGCCTGCGGTACATTGCAATTTCGTTATCGACAAGAGTGTTCATACGCGTATGAAATTCCTTGCTATTGAGAAGAATATGTCATTGAGAGACATTGTAAATGAGGCGATGAAGGAGTATTTGGAAAAAAACGGTAAGTGAGGGTATGTTCCTCGCTTACCGTTCTTTTAAATCTGTGACTTCTGTTAGTACGTTATGCCGATATGTATTGCTACATATCAGTCATTGACAACCCTTTGTATGACAGGGAATAACCTTTGAACTCTCCCGTTGCACGCATGAAAGCGGCTGCTTTCGCTTCCAGTTTTTCCATGTCGATATTTTCGGCCTTGCGTTTGACTTCGAAAAATGTCGCCGTATCGTCCAGTTCGTTTTCAGCTACTATGTCTATTTCGTTCTCACCCTTGCGGTCCCACCAGCCTCCGATACGCGTATAGACTTGCCGTTCTATCAGTACACGCTTAAAGTAACGTTCAAGCATCAGACCGCTGAAAGTTTCATAATCCCGACCTATAATCATCTTCACACTTCCATAGTTCTCTATCTCCAGCATATAGCTGTACTTGTAGATGAAGCGGAACCAGAACGTGAAAAAATTATCCTCGATGACATACCGGACATTCTTGGCGGAACTCTTCTCGAACAGCGGTTGCTTCTTCGATATGATTTCGTATTCTTTTTCCAGCTTGGTAAGATAACCGCCGATTTCCTTGCCTACCACGTTTTCAATTTCCGAACGGGATGTTTTTCCTCGTGCAATGGCCGATAGTATGGAGAAATAGATTCCGTAATCCTTGCCGAACTCTTCGATAAGAATCGCTTTACCCTCGCCCAAAAATATGGAGTCGGCCTTTATAATCTGGTCGAGCATAGTCGTTTTGGTTGTTGCTCCTGCATCCACGAGTAGTTGTACATACTTCGCCACACCGCCCGTGAAAGCGTACAATGCCAGCAGATCTTCCGCCGTGTAGCCGGGGTTGTATTCCGAAAGAATATCTTTCAGAACAGTTGGGGTAAACGGACGCACAGTCATAAAGCGCGACTGCCGGTTATACAACGGCTCTTTCTTATCCTTGAATATCTTTGTCATCATGGAATAAATCGAACCACAGACAATCAGGTTAATACGGGACTTCGGGCTGTATAGATCCCAGATGCGCTGCATATCGCTGAACACCGATTTGTTCACACGGAAAAACTCCTGGAACTCGTCGATAAAGAGTGTGATGGGACGTTCTGCCGAAAGTTTCATCAGGTACTCGAACACATCGGTAAAGTGTTCGGCCCGCCCCATGGTTGGGACTCCCAACTTGTTCTCTATTTCAAGCCGGTAGTCCTCACACAAATCGCCTTCGGCTTTCCGGGCAACAAAGAAATAGAGAATCGGTTCGTCTTCGTATGCCTTCCACACGAGTGATGTCTTACCGATACGGCGACGTCCCGTTACCACTGTAAACTGAGCATTGTTTTTGGCCATTTCGCGAATCTTGCGAAGAGAGGCTATTTCTTCTGTCCTGTCAAAAAATCTCATATCCTTATCCTTTTTTATTGCTGTTTCCGAAACGGCTGTTTCCGAAACGGCTGTTTCGTTACTGCAAAAATAATGCAAATTTCTGGTAAAACAGGCAATTGATACAGATTTATTTAGCGAAATGGCTCAAAGGATTTTTATCTGGTAAGTTCCATTCCTGTTTTACACCGTCTGGTCTTACGTCCTTCCGCTTGTCCCGTTGTATCGTTAATCATCCCTTTATAGTTCCATCCGTTTTACCATCCGCCTTTCAGCGTATTCTTCCTTTTCTATATTCTTTTAATGCCACTCATCCGGTCCATTCCTGCCATCACCGGTTGGTTTTCCAGACGCAAAGGTGGACTGCCGCGCTTGATTCCGTCGCTTTGAAGTGCATTTCCTATAAAATTCTTCCTTTCTGCGAAAGAGTAATTTTCCGGAAAAAGCGTCGGAAATCGCTTATTCGTCAGTCCTTGTAAAGCATCTGTAAATCCCAAGCGGTTCAGGCAGAAAAGAGAACCGAACAAAGGGAAAATAAAAAATTAAATATTAAAACCAATTAAATTTTTATGATTATGGAAGCAACAGCAATTCAATCAGTAGAGAAAAACATCACAATGGTAGCATTGGCAAACGTGCAGCCGAGCAATTACAACCCACGTAAGAATTTTGACGAAGCGAGCCTTGCAGAACTTTCCGAGAGTATTCGTCAGCAGGGTGTGTTACAGCCTATTGGAGTACGCCCGATAGAAAACAACCGCTTTGAGATTGTTTTTGGAGAACGTCGATATCGTGCCTCCCTCATGGCAGGATTGGAAGACATTCCGGCTGTCGTTATGGAAATTTCAGACGAAGTTGCCGAAGAAATGGCGGTAACTGAAAACCTCCAGCGCAAGGATGTTACCCCGATAGAGGAAGCAAATGCCTACCAAAAGCTCATTGATAGTGGTCGCCACGATGTGCAGTCTTTGGCGGTGCAGTTCGGTAAAAACGAAAGCTATATCCGCACACGGCTTAAATTCGTTTCCTTAATGCCCGAAATCGCACAGCTTTTGGAACAGGACGAAATCACAATCAGCGTAGCGAGCGAAATTTGCCGTTATGGGGAAGATATTCAGAAAGAGGTGTACAACAAGCATCTTAAAGAGGGGGTGCAGTACAATAGTTGGCGAGGAATGAAAGCCTCTGATGTTGCACGGAACATCGAACGGCAATATACCACCGACTTGGAGCGATACGCATTTGACAAGACCCTCTGTCTGTCGTGTCCTCACAATACAAATAATATGATGTTATTTTGCGAGGGCGGTTGCGGAAATTGCGCCAATCGTACTTGCCTTGCTGAAATGAATGCGGCATACCTCACGGAGAAAGCCGTGCGCCTTATGGAAGAACGCCCTGAGGTATCCCTCTGCTATGAAAGTTTCAACAGCAATGAAGCCGTAGTAGAACGTCTTACCGCCATGGGTTACGAAGTGGAAAGCCTTAACTATTATGCAAAGGCATATCCCGAACAGCCCGAAGCACCCCGAAAAGATGAGTACGACACCACCGAAGAATACGAACAGGCACAGAGCGAGTTCGAACAGGATTTGAACGATTACACGGAAGAATGCGAAGAAATCCGTACCCGAAGTGAAGCAGGTGAAATCATCCTTTATTTCCGTATTGAGAGCAAGGACATCGTACTCTGTTATGTTCCGAAAGTTACCTGTACTACCAATGACACAAAACAGGAGCAGACGCTTTCACCGGTAGAGAAGTTGGAAAAGCAAGACAAACGCAACAAGGAAATTGCCCTTGAAAAGACTGTAGAGGACACAAAAAAACAGATTTTGGAGGTTGATATGTCCGATTGCAAGTTTGGGCAAGACGAGGACAAGATGATTTATTTCTTCTTGCTATCATCCCTCCGCAAAGAGCATTTCGAAGCGGTAGGTATCGAGGAAAAAAAGCCTTATTCCTACCTTACAGATGAAGAAAAGATAAACATCATTGCCAACCTCACGAGCAAGCAGAAAGCGATTATTCGCAGGGATTTTCTAATTGCTAATTTCAAGAACGCATACGGCAACAATGCCATTGCATCCCTCTTGCTTGACTTCGCACAAAAACATATGCCCGACCTGTTGGCAGACATCAAGAACGGACATAATGAAGTGTATGAGAAGCGTCACCAACGTATCGAAGAGAAAAAAGCCGTTCTTTTGGTGCAGGAACAAGCAAAGCAGGAAGCGGAGCAATCTGACAAACAGCAATCCGAAGTAGGGATGCAGACCGAAGAACAGCCACAAGAGGAAGATATTGCAGCTTAACCATAATCAGTAACCAACGAATAGAGGGTGGAGTAATCTGTCCTCTATTCGTTCCTAATTTGTAATTAGATTAAGGTGAAGATGTTCACGGACAACTGCTCCAAACCGTTGTCGGGCGGCGTGTCTGCCGGGCAAACCCGCCATCCGCGCGATTATGCCTTTTCTATCCCATTTATAGCTACCTCCCGATACCCCACCGCCACCCGTCTCCATTTATACCTATCAGTTTCCTCCTTTTTATCTTTTCCATCTTATTCCTTCTCCGGTCCCTTCCTGTCCTCGCCGGTTGGTTTTCCAGACGCGAAGGTGGACTGCCGCGCTTGATTCCATCGCTTTGAAGTGCATTTTTATAAAATTCTTCCTTTCTGTGAAAGAGTAATTTTCCAAAAAAAGCGTTGGAAATAGCTTGTTCGTCAGTCCTGTAAAGCATCTGTAAATCCCAAGCGGTTCAGACAGAATATAGAACCGAACAGAGGGAAGAAAAATAAATCATTAAAATTTCATGACAATGGACAACATCAAAGAAAGCAAAGAGTACAAACTTGCCAAAGAATGGGAAATGGCAGTGAATAGTTTTAGTTTCAATCCCAAGCGTTTTGCAGCCGCTATACCTGATATGCACCCCACACTGCAACAGAGCCTCTATAGGTTGTTTAAGGAGTGCATCATTGTGATGGCGGATGAGACACGTCGCTATGATGACCGCAATCGTGCATCACATGAAGAAGCAAAGTGTCTTATGGAATACCTCAAGACAAATGGAAAGCATATCCCATTAAAATAATAAAATAACAAGCGTATGAAAACACAAGAAGTACAATTTGGTGGCAATAACTATCCTTGCCGTGTGGTGGAATCCAACGAGGGTGAAGAACTCCTTATCGGCTCGATTACCTTGCTCGATGCCCTTCAGCCCGGTAGTTTCAACGATGAAAACGAAGGCTTCGCAAGCAAGGAAGCCGAAAGAATCTATGACGAGGTTTTCTTCTTTACCGACATGGCAAACCTACGACTGACAGACGTAGAATTGGTTGCCGAACTGAAAAAGGACAACCCGGAATGGTTCGAATAAAAAAACAATAATCATCTTAAAAATAGCATAGTTATGGAAAAAGAGTATGTAATACAAATAGCACAGACCATTCAAGAGCAGTTGATAGGACTTACCCCTATGTCCGTCCTCATGTCATGGGGTATCGCAGAGTTTGCAGCCACCATCTTCAAAGGCCTGCCTGCACTTCGTATCAAAGTAAACGGACTGTTACACACCGGATACGTCATTATTGCACTTAATGGGTCGGACTATTATGAGGTATATCTGTTGAAAGGCAAAGATGCAGAGTGTGTCAATGAAGAAGTTTGTTACAACGAGTTAGGGGATGTCATTGACAGGGCAATTGAATGCGGTACTGACAAAGAGGAATACGAAAAAAAATGCCATCAGCAACTCACCCAATTATTAAGCAGGTAGCTCTCCTGATAAACCAGAAGAAGAGATTAGTTAGTAGTAAACCGCCAGTACGATTGTACTGACGGTTTTTGTTGTTTTTATTTACATTATATGTCAGACAGCCGGATTTTTATTTCGCGTTGCGCTTATTCTGAACGTCTTTTATCATCTCTTTCACATCTTGCCCCACTTGTACGAAGTTTTTATATAGGATGCGCTCCCGTTCCTCTCTCGACTTGAAAGTGTAGAACTTCGGCAGCGGCACATACGCCGCTTCTTCTTTCTTGATTTCTGCCATATCAAAATCTGTTTTGCAGAAGAACTTTGTAGTCTTGAACTCTTCCGATTCTTGAATATTCATTGAACCGCCCATACCTGTTTTCGTCTTCACAAAGTCCCGTGCCGTCTGACCGCATATCCATCCGGTTGCCATATCCGAGATTTTCGAGGCAGGCACAAGGTTATCCATATTCTCATTGAGATTGATACTTGTTTTGTCCCGGTCAATAGTCACGCCTTTTTTGACCTGGACCACCTTGCCGAAGATGTCATTGGACAACCATTCCAGCGTTTCTTTGGCACGTGCCGAGCCGCTTACCACATTACCTACCGTCGTAATGATCTTTTGCATACCTACCTTACCATAATCGGCTTCCAGTTGCGGTAGTTCCTGAAAGCCGAGCGTTACACTCACCTTATTGCTTCGCGCCGTACCTATCAGGCGGTCTATTTTGTGAAAGTAAAGTGTCGGTAACTCGTCCACTATAATACTCACAGGAATATTTTTCCCCTGCCCGGTATTCACACGGGTAACGAGACGGTTTAGGATAAGAGCGTTCAATGCACCGATGATGGATTCCATTTCCGGGTCATTTGCAATCAGCAGGTAACTCGGATTCTTCGGGTCACTCACCTTCAGGTCGAAGTCATCGCCATCCCGGTGGAATATCCAGTAGCTCTCTTTGGTTGCCAGACGCGAGGTATAAACACGTAACGTGCCAATCATACCCTCCAATTGTTCCATTGCCTTATTTTTGAAGGCTGTCTGGAATGGGCCAAGCAGCGGAGCAACCTCATTGTCAGTTTCCAGTACCTCGAAAATCGTCTGATAACTTTCATTCAAGAATGACAGAATATGTGGCATGTCCGAATACTTTCCCAGCCAATAGGCAGGTTCCACGATATTGCCGCCTTCACGGTCGCGCACGATACCTGTCGGTTTCCAGAATTTGGTCTGCGGATCTTGCTGTCTTTCCGCATATAGAGGCTTGCCGTTGGCATCGTAGGGTTCACGTTCATAATTCACGAAAAAGTAGATACAAGCGGCAAGGAAGTTTACCGCCGAGGTTTGGAAGAACTGGTCGCTTCCGCCGCCTCCCTCTTTCTTACCCTTTTGTAGGCTTTCCAATAATGTTTCCGCCGTTTCGCTGGCCGCCGCAAGATTGTTGATGTACTTTGCCTGAATTGGATTCACCCGACGGCTGTACTCCACATCCACAAAATTAATCATGTTGAACTTGCACCCTTGGGGTACTCTGCCCAGTTTCTCGTTCTTCTTGTAATGGTAGTAGAGCTTGGTCGCCAATGTAGGAAACTTGTAGTCATACACCACCATGGCGAAACCTTTGGCCGAATGCTGTCGGATAAACGGCTCTATGATACTGAAAGTCTTACCCGATCCCGGTGTTCCAACTACCCATGTTCCTCGAAAGCAGTTGCTTACAGAAATCCACCCCTTACGGAATTTACCCTTATAGTAGTATCGCATGGGGATATTTACGCTGTATTCATTCTCGACTTTTTCTTCACATTGTTCAAAACTTTCATTCTCGAAGTTGAAACGGTCTTTCATCAGTCCCTCCTTGATGAACTTTGAAATGTTGTCTAATGCGATATGTACCAGTACTACGCCAGCAATGGAGGCAATCATATAGAGAATGATATTCAGAGGTAAGGTATAAAGCCTTGTTTCCATCGTATGGCCGAACAGCCATACGGAGAGTACGAGCAGCAATAACCCACTCGTCAATGGATACACCACCTGCCGGCGTGCGTTGAACTCCAGATGCTTCTTGTTCCGCGTTCCGACACAAGTGATGCAGATAAGCAGTACCGTTGCGATTTTGCTGTACACAAGATTGCCGTCGTGGTAAATCATCCATTGTTTGATGCGTCCGTGAATGTCGGTCAGTATGCCGCCCCAGTGGTCAAGCATTGCAGGGTCAATGGCATATTCAAAGAACTCCAGCAGCACGGACACATATACCACTGTGCGGAATATTTTATAGAACCCTTGCAATTCTTTACTTTCTTCCATAAGTCAGTCTGTTATTAGTCCTTGTTTTCTACGATACCAATGATTACCTACTCTGATTACATCCATACCGAACCATGCACCATTCTCGTTCAGTTTTGTTTTTATCTTATCAAGTGTTACCGGACCGATACCCCAGATTTCCATGAGATATTGCTCGTTAAGATGAATCAGGTCTCCGATATATAATATTCCATGAGATTCAAGATGGCTTTTGATGGATGGGGTAATACCCAAACTGAATACCGGTTCCGAGAGATAGTGTACTTCTTCTGCTTGAATGTTATTCAGGGCTATTTCAAGCCCCACTTTGATTCTTTTGAGAGAATCAAGGCGTTCTTGCATCTTTTGGATGACAAGCTCGTCTTGCTGTATCTCATTGCGTAATTGGGTTGCTCTCTTTACAAGTTCGGCATTACTTCTTTTCAACTCTCCGTTAATATCCGCCATTGACAGATTACTTGTTTCAAGCTCGTTTCGTGTGCGGTCTAATTGCGTGACAAGTTCCTCCAGTCTGTCGGCATGACGCTTCAAGATTGAATTTTTTTCATTATCGGCAGTCATTTCGTCCAAAAGGTAGCCGAACCTTTTAATTTGAAAATTAATATCTTCTTTATCCAATGCTATGGAATCTGCGAGTTTTGCCAGTATTTGTCGGCATGAATTACCTTTCATGGACTTATACATGAGGACAATTCCCAATATCATCAATGCTATGCTGAAAAATATATCCGTATCTTTCATATCTTTCTATCTTTTATTCGTTTATGGTAATTATAGGGCGTACTTTGTGCGCCTGTACTTTAGGTGTTTCCTGCATTGCGCCGCTCCCCATGGAATAGAGCCATGCCTTGGCTGTCTGTTGCTTTTCGACTTCTGTGGATGTCCAGTACCAACAGTCGTTTTCATCCAGTGGTAACGGCTCACCGCCACATTGTTCGATGACAGGGTTGATTATCTTTCGCATGGTGTAGAGCAGCCGCATCTCTGCCACGGACGGTACATAGGCACTCTGCCCGTACCGCCATAGGTCGAAAACCGCTTCTGCCATTGGCGAAGCGGTTTCTTGTGTATCATACAGTGCGAATGTATTCTCATTGCCATCATAAGCCATGATGTCAGCCGATGTGCCTTGTGCGATGCCGAGGCTGTCGGCGAATGCCTGTGGAGCAATGTCCCACAGGTAAACTGCATAACCGTCCCCCTCCGTATCTCCGCGTTTTTCGGTATCGAAGACAACCGCTATCGCTTTTTTCCCCGATTGTTCATATTGTGCGTAAGGCAAAGCTGTTCCATCCTCGCAGAGGATATGTCCTGGACGAACTGCTGTATCGGGTACGTCTATATGCGTGTCACAGGCAGCGCAAAGCACGGCAGCCGTTGCCGCTGCCACCAAATGTATCTTTCGTATCATATTGCTTTCTTTTTTGTTTCCCTATTTTATAGGTAGTTTCACACCCAGCACGACACCTGCTCGCAGCACGTCCGCACCTTTTATCATCACATCGCTTTTCACTTGCCAATACAGTGTCCATCCGGCCCGTAGCACATAGTTGTGTTCGTAACCGAAGTGCAGGCCACCGAGGAACTTATTCATGTCGCTTCCGGCTGAAGCTCCGATACGCAGACTGCCATAGTGGTTGCGTCCCCGCGTCATGCACGGCTTGTAGGCCACGCCAAAACCGTAGCTGCGGTAGTTTCGCCAAAATGATTCCGAGCAGATATGCCCGCACGAAGCGCACTCTGCCCATTGTAGATAGCCGTTGACGAAGAACTCCCACGTATGGCGATAGTTCATTTCGTGTTCGTAGGCGAGCGTTATATCCATGCCGTTCTTGTAGAGTAGCCCTGTGCCAAGCGAGAGGCGTCCGCTACCTTGTTGTGCATTTGCACTTGCAGCGATACACACGCAGGTAATTATCACGATGATTGTCTTTTTCATAGTCATTCCTCCTCCAATAAATCTGCATGGAACGAATCTGCCGCCAGTATATCCTCATAGTCGATGTTCAGACTGATGTTACGGCCACTAATCTGTTTCTCCGTCATTTCGATGGTCAGTAGCTTGTCATTGGGAAAGGTCATCTTTTTCACGACAATCACATTCCGATAGCCGTGTCTGAATGTCTTGCCCGATTCCAGAACCAGAGCAGGTGTCAGTTCGATAGTCTGTGCGTTGGTTGCCTTGGCGAGTTTCTTGTCTGTCAGCTTTATCCGTATCTCATCAATGTCAAAACGGATGTTCGTCTTGTTCTCGATGGAAAAGTCTATGAAGAAGTAGTCACCCACCGAGTAGATATTGTTCAGACGCATCACCATGCGGTGTGCTTTGGTAGCTACGTTGCGGATTTTTGCAGGTGAGTTCCAGATGCGCCGTGCATGATGTGTCATGTCGGCAGTGGACATTGAGACTGCCGGATTGTTGTACGCATTACGCTCTTGTAGCAATATCTCCTTATCCGTTACTGCCTCTTTCATCCTTGTGGTATAAATCAGTGCGTATTGTGTGCGGTATCGTTCCGTCACAATGGTGACGATGGCGAGTATTTCACCATCCTCGTGTCCGCTTTCCTTGGGCTTTAGGCGAATGATGTTGTCAATGGGCTGATCGCCTGCCACCTTGTCAGTGGAAATATCCACGAAACGCACCGGTTCCGATGCCGTGATGACAGTTGTTATCTGTTCGTTCACCGTCAGTTGTTCCATTTCTTCGTAGGTAGTTTGTGCGTTAGCTTTCGGTAAAATGGAAATACCTGATAGAAGCATAATGCCAAATAAATTCCTTTTCATTGAAATACAGAGTTATAATTGAAAATTCATGATTGCTTTATTCTCTTGCGGATTGATATTTGCCTTATCTGGGATGTCATCCTGCATACAACTTGGAGATTTGTCCGTAACATCTATCTGTTCGAATATGATTTGTTTCGGAAGTATTTTATGGCAGAAATAGCTGCTGTTGAACGGTACGTTTTTCCCTTTTCCGAACTGAATACGTTTATCGAACATGAGTAATTCCAGATCAGTATTCTGGAAAAGTCGGCAGGGTGCTACGTTATTCAGCCAATAGTTGGACATCAGCAAGGCGAATGGTTTTCCGAGTTTCAGACAGCGTTCGAAGACTTCCACCTTCCGGCTGAAAGGAGGATTGGATACGAGTATATCCCATTGGGACGGTTCATAGTTGAAAAAATCCTGTCCGTTATAGATATGGGAATACACGACATGGAAACCGGCATCCTTGAATTTCTGCACAAACTCACTGTGCTTCGTATCGAAAGGACACCAGACTATCTTGCCTTCGGGTATATATTTGATAATGGGTAATACACCATATCCCGGTGTATATTTTTCATCTGTCGGATTCCCGTATAATTTTTTTAAGTAGTTTGAAGATTTCATAGGCACATGATTAAAAATATTTATATTGATTTCTTTTCCCTATTTCGCTTCATTTCTTTATCTGCCTGGCACGCGCCCAAGTACAACGTCCCGTCCGGGTCATTTGGATTTCACATTGCCAAAGAGTGCCCTTCTCCACTGTTTTGAAATTAACATTCCCGTATCTTGGTCCGTAAAAACCGGTATGTTTTTGAAAAGCGAATAAGGCAATCCTCCGTCTGTCTTCTGTTCGGAAGTTGCATATTAGGGCAAACTGCCCTCTGTGATGCCACCATTCGGTACTCACAAATTTTCCGATAAATGTTTCGGCTTTATTTGGGGCTATATAGTCCGCATAATAAAGCCCATCCGTACCTTTGTGATATTCTGATAAATCTGTTTCCATGTCATCATCGTTTTAATTCCTTTTTTCCTGTCCGTTCACTAAATACACGAAAGTTCCGTATTTCAACTTGACTTTGTTTTTCTTGATAGCTTTGCTAATGGCATTGCTTGTTTTCTGGTAGGCATTGTTCACCGCCTGCATCCCCCATTGTGCAAGGCTGTTTCCTGTTGTACTTCCCATACTCATGTTCATATTGCCCGACATTGCCCCGCTTGCTACATCCTTGCTCGTTTCCCGGAATTGGCTGTTGGGCACATACAGCCCCTCCATGCCATCTGTATCATAGAGTGAGAGACTCACTTTCACCAATTCGTCATTCACGAGGATGCTGCTGATATTACCTTTCACGCGCCCGGATGAGAATCCGCTTACCGTAGCGTACAGGTATGTTCCCCTTGCTATCACACACTCGCCAATCTCCACATCGTCAAGCAGGCGCAACCTCACGCGCGAGCCGTCCACCGCTTTGATGTTCTCGTCAATGATGGCTTGGATGAGTTTCGGTTCACGGACATTCTTCGACAGTGTGTTAAAGTAGTCCGAGGTTGTCTTCACCTTGCGTACCACCTCGCTGGGCGGTTCGTCCGCTGATGGCGTTTTCACAGCCCGGCTCTCTTCGTTGATGGTTCCGGAGGCTGCTGCTCCTTGTGGTGGAGCAATGTTGGCCGTGTCCGTTTCTGCCGGGGGGACAGTCGCGTTTTGCCCTCTCAGTCTCGCCTCTGCGAGTGCTTTTTCCAGTTCGGCAAGTGCTTCCTGTTCTCGTGTCTTGGCAGAGGCAATTTCCGCTGCCGCAGCTTTTTCCTGTTGTTCTTCCGTGAGCAGGTCGATGTCGTCCTGCGTGTATTTCGATTCATACTCTTCCTTGTTTTTATCGGGTTCTTCCCGGTCTATGTTATCTACAGCGGAGTAGTCCTGTATCTTACCCCATGATTTTGCCATATTCTCGTATTTGCTGCCTATGCCATCGTCCTTGATCTGTGCCCCCGGCAATTCGGGGTTCAGGAACTCCGTCGTCTGCAACGCCTTGTCTTGTATTTCTATCGTTTCTGTCTGAAACAGGTCGAAGATGAAATAAGACGTGCCGAGCAGGGGGAAATAAAGGATGGCGGGAAGCATATATTTCGGCTGGCGAAAATTGATTTTCTCCAATATCTTCATTATACATCTTTTAATTGAGTTGTACATATTTGCCTTCAATGGCACAATTTCTCAGTATCTCTGCGTTGTCTTCTCCGAAAGCTAATAGGATGCTACCGCGACTGGGAGAGTCACCTCGTGCTCCGTCTGGTCGGTAGAATCGGATGCGGTGGCGTAGGAATTTCATTCCCGTCGCTTTGGGGAAGATGACGTCCTGAAACATTTTGGAATCGCAACGGTTGAATAATAATGCAATGCCGTTGCCATGTTCTGCCAATTTCCGGACGAATAGCTCGATAAGAGGACGCGAATAGGGAGGATTGAGCCACACACGCCCTTCCCATATCTGGGACAACCCATCTATGTTCTGGTCATACATGACCTCGGCAGTCGGCCACAACGGACGGATGGGAGCGCAAGGGTCAAGGTCGAATTTGCCCAATGCGTCCAGTATCTCCTTTGGCGTGTACCATTCGTCTGACGAACGGACTGATTTTTCAAGCCGTGTATTCATAAGTACTCTTTTTACTATGGTTTGTCCCCTCTGTTTTTATGTTCCCTTATTTCGACTTCCTGCAACAGCTTGTGCCGTTCCCGAAGCACAGAATCCTGCATTTCCGTCGCCGTGCGACTTGCCGGAGTGTGTCTGTACACAGTTACCAAGCGGTAGGCGTTCCATACGAAAGCTCCGATGACGAATGTAAAGACGATGACCAGAAACAGCGTCCGGTGTGCGTTGGCAAAGCCCTGCACCTTGGCTGCCGCTTGGTCGATGCGTGTCGCCTTGGCGAATTTATGCCCGGCCTGCACCTCTCGCTCGTAGCGTTCCTTGTACTGCGGGTCATCTTTGTCCGGCATCTTCTCGCCGAACAACATCCGTTTGAATCCTTTGATATTCATATCTTTGGTGATTTAATAGTTACTCTTTGTTTTTTGCTCGATATCTTTGTTCAGCAATGTGCGCCAGTTTACTATGAGCAGTCCATGCGGATTGTTGTCCGTTCTCGGCACACGTTTAAGTTGCCCTGCCGTAACCAGTTCGCGCATCAGGATATTACTCCGACGTTCGATTCGCTGCCGACCATAGTAGGTGAACTCCATATTCTTTTTATCAAAGGAGATACTGTCACAGAAAATCGAGAACACCGCGCTCGTACCCAATATATTGGAGTAAAATCCCTTTTCCTTGAGGGTATTGTACTGTGCCAGTCCCGTCTCATCGACCAGGTACATCGCTTTTTCCATCGTATAGCGGATGTATTTGTCGTCCGGTGCGAGAGTAAAAAAGTAATGGTGGAACATTTCTACGTGGCTCTTGGCCTCCACGTCCAGTGTTTCGTCCATCGTCGTGCGGGTTACGAGTATAGGTACATTTCCGTCCAGCACATACACCTTTTTCTGCGCGTCCGTCACCATTGTCCGAGCAGTCCAGATACTTGATACGCTGATGATGATACACCCTGCAAGAAAAGCAGTGCAGATGATGCCCACCAGTCGGATTTTATTCTCCAAATGTTTGATGACCATATACCTTTATTTTTTCTTGTTAGACAATCGTGTGTATTCGTCATGTAACATTGTCATGACTGTATCATGCAACTCCGTCAGAAATTTTTCGAACTTCCCGTCAAAAAGCTGTGTGTAATCTTCCCGCATGATTACATGCACGAATATCCACCAGACACGGCGGTTTCGATTCTTGGCATTTTTCTGCAATTTGACCAGTTGCAGACGATAGGTAAGGTAAGTCATCATAGGGACAATATATCGGTTGTCCCATGTAATGGCTTCGTCCAGTTCTTCATATTCCGGATCAATTCGGTGGTTAGGTGCATAAACGAGCTCTTCGCTTATGCGTTCATTTGCATAGTGCACGAAACGCTCGTTCCTGCACCATTTCTCAATTTTCTGTTGTACATTCATCTTTTGGATATTTAATATTAGGTTTATCATTATCTCATCATCGAGCCGATACCGCCCGTAGCCGTCATTTTGGCCTGCTGCGCCACACCTTCTCCAAAGTTCCGTGTAGAGAAGGCCGTGTCGCCTTCAGGTATCATCCATGCTGCCAAGTCCGGCACGAGGTTTAGGCATTTCAGTGCCACGATACTTGCCGCCATCAAGTAGCCGGCGGAGAAGAAGCTGTTTTGCAAGTAGGCCGCCATTGTCTGTTCGCTTGCTGTGATTGCCGTCAGGTTTTCTACCTGTATGCACAGTACAATGTCGAATAACAGTAGCACATAGAAGCCGACGAAGTAGAGCATTGCACCATAGAAATGTACTGTCAGATACCTTATAAGCCACTTCGCCCATGCACCTTCCCATTTGGACAACAGCGAGAACGCCCATTGTATAGGTCCGAATATTGTTAACATGCCCAGTAGGATTTGCTGGCAATAGATGGTAGCCCACCATCCGATACGATACACAATCAGAGCGATAAGCATGATGATTTTGTCGATACCTACGATGACTCCTGCCGTCAGTGAGGTAAACCACAGTTCGGCTGCGTCTTTCTCCATCTTCGTCACTTCGTCCACTCCGGTTTGTTCCATGGTCGCTTCTACCAGATTCGGGTCGGAGGTACCCGTGTGAGCGACATCTGCCTGTGCTTGCAAGCTTTGGTACATCGTGTCACGTACATGGATAAGTTGCTGCACTTCCTCGAATTTGTCCGCTATTTGGGTGGCTTCTGCCTCGTACAGGTCATGCGTGTACGAGCCGATGCAGTTCGGGATGTAAGACAGGAAGTCAAGGAAACACCAACTGCTCCCACTGCCAGCCATACCCGTGTCTGCTGGCGGATACCACCAACAGAGGATGATTGAAACAGCCAAAGGACGGAACAGCTTCAGCACATCCAGTGGCTCATGTTTCACCATCATCTTGTACGCCATTCCCGCTGCCATCACAATAGCGAACAGGGCAGCCAGTGCCATGCACATTTGTAGTATCCACCAGAACGGTCCCTGCGAGCCGGTAAAAGTCGCATCAGTCAGGAACTCGTTCGTTTGAAAAATCACATCGTCAATTTCTTCTTCAAGGATATTAATACCGAAATCCGAGAGTATATTTCCGTCTGCCATACGTTTTTGTTTTTTCAGTTCCCTTTGTTTACTGTTTCATCTCCGTTGCCGCTGCCGCCCGTGTTATTGCCTGATTGCGGGCCGCGCACGGCAAAGCGCGATTCGTGCCATCGGTTCACCGCATCGCGGACAATACTCTCCTTATCCAGAGTACGGTCAGCGGTAGCGTTCAGTAGCGTACTTGTTATCGTAGTATTCTGCCGTTTGGCAAGGTAGCCGACAAGGATTTCGTTCTGTCGAGTTATATCCTCGTAGATGCGCAGATACTCTTTCTTCCGCTGTGCGTTGGGCATATAGGCATCTTTCGTTGCATCAATGGCGCACTGGTAGATATGGTAATATTCCGTCCATCTGTCTTTATCCTCCGATGTCCCCCCGACAGGCAAGATGCGGTCTATGTTTCGTTTGAGCCGTACCATCTGTCCGTTGACCTTATCGCCTTCAGCGACCCATGCGATGTCCGCTTGACGGTCAGCCACGTTCAAGGCTTCTATCTTTGCCCGGCTCACCAATGCCGAGTCGATGGCTTCAGCTTCGTCCGTTTGGTTGTATAGGTTGACGCCCGCCAGTGTGCGGAACGACAGTTTGTTCTTGACTGCTGCCGACTTTTTATACTTGTTGTGCAGTATGGAATAGTAGAGGTCGGGCGAGAGTGCTCCCGTACCGGTTTCCATTACTGTTACTTGGTTTTGTTTCGGCGAATCGTGGTTATAGGTCACGGATTGTGCCTTTGCCGCCGTGGTTGCAATTATTGTAACCGTCACGAGTAAGAGTATTCTGTCCATATTTACTTTCGGTTATTTGTTATTAATCTTTCAATACTCAATGTGCTTCAATCAGTTAATCACCAGGATTATTCCACATTTCTTTTTATATTATATTCATTTCTAATCCTTTCCTCTCCCCGCAAGAAGTGCATATCATCCTTTTCAATACAAATACATTTTCTATTCGTATGAATACAGGCGATTGCAGTGCTCATGCTTCCAGAGGCAAAATCAAGGACTGTGTCACCCTCTTTCGTGTATGTTTTTATCAGATATTTCAACAATGCGACTGGTTTTTGATTAACATGAATCGTTTTGCCCTCTGATTCCGCAGTTTTAAAATATTTCACACTTCGTGGGTATCTCGTTCCTTTGTTTTCATTTCTGAATGTAGGATTTGGTACCTTGTTTACTCCTGTCCAGTTACTTCCTCTCTTTGTACGATTCTCATAAGGCTCACCTTCCTCCATGATTGGATAATAAGGAGTTCTGCCGTTACAAAAGATACTGATTAGCTCATGCGCTTTTAGAGGTTGCTTTTTAGCAAGAAGGAAATTGCTTGCTTTTGACTTTTCCCATACCCAGTCATATTTAAATTCGGCTAAATTGCCACAGCGTAAAAGGCTGCTGAACGGTTCGCTGCCAAATAAAGCCGTAGGCGCATTATCCTTTCTCACTCTTCTAATCTCCTCCCACATTTTCGAGAATGGTATTATCTTATCCCATTGCGAGGCTGTAATTCCGAAAGGTGGGTCGCATAGAACTAAATCAATACTTGATTCTGAGAGAAGAGGCATTACTTCAAGGCAATCGGCTTTATATAGCGTAATGTCTTTTTCAAAAACGATCTTTTTCATTACATCTTTTATTAATCCAAATGTCCATTTGCCTCTTGGTTATAGGCCAGATAGACTTGTTTGTACTTAAAGTTTCTTTCTCTGTTTGTACTTCTCCGAACATTCAGGACGAAACGCTTTTCCCGCGTTTTAAGATATTCCTTATCAATTTCGGTGTATAGAAGTCATAATCATCATTATGGCATTATTTACCTCCTTCCTCTTTTACCGTCAATAATCCAGTCGTCCCGCATTGCGCCATCGTCCGAAAGCACCGTCAATAATTTCCCGTTTGGTACGTTCCCGGTAAATCTTCGATTTCCAGTAGCCGATACGTACCTGTATGTATCTCCATGTCTCGATGTATGCCCGGTTCAAGTGTTGCTCAATGCTGTCCAGCGACTTGTTCACGGACTCCAGTACCATCAGCAGGTCGCTGGTCGAGCAGGCCGCTGCGCCCGTGGCATACAGCACGAGGTCGCTCACCGACTTATAGAGGTGTTCTCCCTCGTTGGCGATGTCCCGTATTGCTTTTTCATTGATAGTCAGAATCAATGCGTCTGACGGCTCGATGTTCCCATGTTTTAGGATTTTCTCATGGAAAGCCTCCAGCATGGTCTTATAGTCACCGATACGGTCACTTACCGAGCTGTAGGTATCCTTCACGTTCAGCACCGTCCGCAGGGACTGGTACATCACGTCGATGACATCAAAGGCACGGGTATAGCGGTCAAGGTCGATATTTACTTCCTTGTATTTGCCCGTCTCCTCACGGCTGTACTCGTGCAGCAGTTGGTTGCTGTATTCCAGCGTGCTTCGGGCCAGCAACAGGCTGCGTTGTTTTTTGTGGTCATTTATGTACGCTTCCACCGACACGATATCGAATGTCCATTGGCCCTTGGCGACATCGGGTAGTAGCGCAAGCAACGTAATGGCTATCAGTATAGTGCGTTTCATGGCCGTACCTCCTTTCTGCCACTTCGGGATGTCCGTGCGTTTTCTACCCAGCGGTCATGGCACTCTTCCACGAGTGTCAGCCTACGACCCTCGTCCGTATCGAGTTCCGGTAGCACATCCTTCAGTACGTCGATGATGTTCCGCTTGTAGTGCATCATCTTCTCCAAGGATACGAGGTCGGCGTATATTTTCGTGATACGTGAATCCACCTCTCGTGCGATTTCGAGGCGGTCACTTGACCAAAGCAGGTGGTACACGTCGCTGTTCGGTACTTCTTCCATAGGTTCTGTACGGGCATACTCGGTAGTGATTTTACAGTTGGGATATTCCCGTGCGATTTCCGATATGCGATTATTCACGATTTTAGTCTTTTCCTCGTTCGACAGGTTCGGATCGAGTGTCAGTACATCGGCAACGTGCGTGTCTGTGTATGCCGAAGTCAATTCCCAACTGATTTGGATAATGGCACGGTGAATCTTGATACCCAGAAAGTATTTCGGCTTCCGTGCGATAGAAATAGTCGCACGGAACGTAATGATACCATTGATGTTCGGCATCGTCGCCTTACGGACGAACGTATAGCCGCTCCATGTACCTCCGTCCTGCCAAGTGAGGCTATAGGCTGTCTTGCAATCCTGCATGATAGCCGGTAGGCGGTAGTAATCATCTGTCGGCACATCGTTCTCTGCTTCCGCTTCCTGCTTCGCATCTGCGTACTCCTTCTGTTTTTGTTGCCACTCGGCAAGTTCGCTTTTCAGTTCCTCGATACGTGTCCGGTTGGAGTTATATTGTTGCCGGTAAGCTGCTGCGTCTTCCACGCTCGCCTCGGCAATTTTTTTCAGAAGGTCGGCGTTTTCCTTTTCCAAGGCACTAATCTGAGATTGAAGAACGGCGACTTGATTGTCCGCTTCCCGTATCAGTGCGTCCAGTTCTGAAAGGTCCAGTTCGTTCTCCGTTACCGAGGTCTGCATGACACACTCTTTGGAGTGGGCATCCAGTGAGCCGCCACACTTGCGACACTTGTATTGTGTCGAGCCTTGCCCCAGCGTCGCCCCGTCTGAACAGGTTACACTGATGGTCACGCTTTCGCATCCCTGCAATTTTGCGGCGTCCGTCGCCTGATAATAGTTCCGTGCATCGGATGCTATGTAATAGACATAGCCTTCCTCGTTGTCATTGAACTCCGAGAGGCGGGCATTGAGCTGCGCTTTGAACGTATTCAAATCCATCGAATAGGAATCGAAGACATCCTCATAGACCACCTCCGTCCGATTCCAACTCTGTGTCACGTGTATCTCGTAGGCGTATGCCTTCTTTGTCTGCTTGTTACCCTTACTGATGATATAGGCCTGTTGTCGGGTATTGATAGTATAGGTGTAGCCATCGTTGCTATTGTTGAGCTGTTGCACTCGGCTTCTTGACCATCCGGCATACCGTTCTGAATTGGCGAGGGCCTGCTCCCGTTGCGAAGCGTTCGGATAAAATCCCGGATCACTCGTGTTAAAGCGTGTCCATGCGCCCCCGTTCAATATGCTGTTGTCGTCTGTCGGTGGGTAGTAGTCGCATAGAGAAATGCTTCCTTGATCACGCCGTGCGATATACCACCGTTGCGTGTAATAGTTCCCGACAGCATTGTCCATATAGTCGGTCATCCACGATGTGAGGTCGTAGTTGCTGAAATTGAACAATGCGGCCACGCTATCCTGACCGCCCACCATGTTGATTAGCAGACTGCCGATGTCATGTTCCGCCTGCTCGAAGAGAGTACCGTAGTGTTCATACAGGTTGCCGATTTCATTGACTTTGCCACCCAACAGGTCATGGAACGCACTACTTTGCAGTAGAGCGTCACCGAGGTTCTCCATACCTGATGTTGCCAGCCCTACGCCCATGTTATAAAGGTTGTCAATGTCGCCCTTTAAGTTCTCAATCGTGAAATTGCTCGGCACTTTGGTAAAGTTGTCCAACATCCGTTGCCAATCGGTACCGCCCAGTTCCGCGAGGTTCAGCAAGGTGGCAATGTCGCGGTCAATTTCCAGAAAAGCGATGTCCGAAAACGACAGCGTGCTGTTTGTCACCACACTTTCGAACTGCATACACAGGCTCTTCGTATCGTCGCACACCTTCATCAGGTAGCTGCCCCAGTGGATTGCTGTTTGTGGTGAGCGCAGCATCAGCTTCGCCACCACCCATATTTTCGGCATGATTTTTTCTGCCACCATGTGGTAAATTCGACGATAGTAGTAATTTTCCGTGCTGCTGCACCAGATGCCAAGGTCGGACAGAGCCTTGTGTTCCAAAAATTTGGAAGAAAATATCCCTGCTGCCGCCACTTCTGCCGCCGTATAGTGTTTCAGAATATCATCCACCTGCTCGCGGTAGTAGCTTTCGGCTACTGCCTCCGTGCCGAATGCTGCGGCCATGGCCGCCACGGTACGAGCGTCATAGTTCACGCTGTAATATTGTGCGTGAACGTGCTGTGTCAGGGCAGGCAATAGGATAACCCAAAAGATAAACAGCCGTTTCATCGTTTCAGACCTCTTTTATGTATTCCGGTTCCTTGTGATTGAAATACCACCGTTCAGATTCGATACAATTCTCCGTGACAAGTCGGCAGAACATATCATGTATGATGGTAGTATCCTTGATGGCCCTTTTGATCCGGGCTTCTTGGGAGCCGAACCATCTCAAAAAGAAAGGCTGGTTTAGATAAGTTTCGCGCACGGTCTGATAACGTAGCCATCCCAAGTCACTTAGTCTTTTTTCACTCATCGGACTACTGTTCAGTTCCCGGAATAGTTCTTCTCGAAACCTGTTTTCATCGAAGACAGGTTTGCTGTTACATAGCCTGTCGCACATATCGTAAAACTCCTTTTCTTTGGGGTTTTCTTCATAATACCGGTTCAAATACGCTTCCAGTTCTACATCGGACATACCCAACCGAAGGGAATACTCTGCCAACAACCGTTCGATGGCGGCTACTTTGTCCGGTGTCATGTCATCCATGCGGAGCAGGTTCTCCTTGGACAGCATACAAAACTCCCGGAGGGACAAAACAGTGAGTTCCGGATTGCTGACAGAGATTTGTTCGCGCGTCAAGCTGCTTTCAAACCCCATCATATTTATCCCGTAGCCCAGTGACAGGGTGATTAAAATCCTTTTCGTTTTCATTATGATGTTATTTTAGTGGTTAAGTTCAGTACACATCCCGCTTCATTAACTTTCTGCGCAAACGGCAATGCCTTGCCGATACCGCTGGTATTCCAGTCGCGGCAATATGCCTCGATAGCCTCTTGGTGGCTGCATTGTAACTCGCGCTTGTAAAGCTTCAGAGCCTCTTTCTCCGCTCGTTCGGTCGTGTAAGTCATGTAGCACTCGCGCGGTTCTTCCACGCCATAAACACCGCTGGTCGTGCCCCGACGGATAAACACCTCGCGGAAGAAGCTGCGTCCTTCCTTGTTTTCAAGGCGGTTAATGGTGAAAATTTTCTTACAGTCCACGTCCGTTAGGCCAAGAATCGTCTTGATGGTGTCGAAACGTTCCTTGAATTTGCTCTGGTCAAGCAGCATCACCACATCCGAGTTATTGATGATGGCCTCTTTCACGATTTCGCTGCCGATGATGTCTTGTATTTCCTGTGTCACCACGCCCACACTGGCCCAGAATTTACGCGCTGTTTTGTACATAAATTTGATGTACTCCGCCATCAGCGGGCTGGCGATGGCTTTCCATGCTTCCTCGATGACAAGGACTTTGCGGTTCTTCTTGATGCGCATTTTTTGCAAGAAAACATCCATGATAATCAGCGTGACCAAAGGAAAAAGCAGCGGGTCATCTTTTATGCTGTCGATTTCGAAGACCACGAACGTCTCGTCGAACAGCGAGCTGTCCATGTTCTCGTTCAGCGTTTTTTCGTGGTTGCCGCCCAAATAGAAGTCCTTCATCATATAGCGGTATGTCGAGAGGTCGATGCCCGTGATACGGTTTTCCTCACAGATATCCGGGATGCGCTGCACGGAATATTCATAGAAAGAGTTGAATGACAGTTCCTCCACTTTCAGTTCCTTGCGTCGGCCCTCTATCTCGTCAATGATACCCTCGATGCGGACCGCGCGTTCCCGTTCGCTTTCGTGCCGCTTCTCACTGCTGTTGCGGTCATCAATAACGAGGCTCTTACGCAAGTCCTCACGCTGTTGGGGTGTGAAGCCCTCGAAACCATTGAAGTAGGCGTCGTAATATTCCGTGATGACGTGCTCTATCAGACGGTCTTCCGTCTTTGTGACCGTTCCCTGCGTACCTTTCCAGATGAGCAAGACGAGGTTTTTCAAGAATCCCGTTTTTTCTACGTTCATCTCTTCCCGATTGATGCGGAACGGATTCATCGTGATGGGCCGTTCCTCGGTATAGCTGATATACTTGCCGCCGAAATACTCGCATAGCCCCTCGTATGAGTTACCCGTATCGACCATTACCACGTCCGTCCCCTGTTCATGCAACTGGCGCACGACGGAGTTCATGTGGAAACTCTTTCCGCTGCCCGAAGGCCCCAGGCAGAAAAAATTCGAGTTGTCGGTCAGCTTGTTCTTTCCCTCTTTTCCCGTGATGTCGATAGCTACCGGAACACCTTGACGGTCAGTATAATAAATTTTTATCGGCGTTTCCTCACTATGCTGCACCCGTTCCTTGTACATCAGGCATACCGCAGCGTCGGAGAGGGTCAGAAAACGGTCATATTCCTCGTTCAGGCTGTAACAGTTGCCCGGAAACGAACTGACGAACAGTTCCAGTTGGTTGTATGCACGCTTACTGATATGTATGCCCATGCGCCCAAAAGCGTTTTCCAAGTGATTCGTGCATTTTTGAAGGTCGGTGTCGGCAGGCACGCCCACCACCATGTTGAAGTGCGTGTACACGAGCAGTTTGCTTTCACGGGCTATTACGTCCTGTACCTTCTTGATGTCCTCTACGGCCATTTGGTTACTCGGATTGGGGATGCTTGCGTGCCGGTTCTTCTTTTTGTCGAGTAATGCCAGTTCACGCTTCTGACTGGGCAGGAAAATAATTTGGTTGTACACCACCGTTTCTGCGTTCGGAATATTATCCACCACCGAGACAAGATCCACTGGCATCTCGGTATTATTCACCTCGATATTGGTATAGGGACGTATCAGCGAGGGGAGTGCAGCGCAGTCCACGTCCACGAGGCTGTACACCTTACAGCGTTTATCACCCATAGATACCGTTTCGTCGTCAGCCTTGACATTCGTCATCGAGACCATACGGTCTTTGAAGTTCATCGCAAAGTAACGGTCCACATATTCGCTTACCTCGGCTTTGTTCAGGAATTTCACTTGTACACCGCTGTCGCGTAGTAGGTCTCGAACCTTATAAATCTTCACGAGGAAATCGCGCCATTTCTTGCTATCGTAAGAGAAAAGACGGCTCTTCTTGGCTTCCTGTGTGATAGTCAGATAGCAAAGGCTGTCCGTGTACGGACGCCCATTAAAATAACGGAAGTACGATGCTGAGAGAAATTCTTGATTATGCTCCGGCTCGTTCGCGAACTGTTTTCTCACGAAGATGTCCTGTTTGTGTAAGGCATATCCTTCGCCCAGTGTTTGTGCAAGGGCAGAGAATAGATGCGTGAAATCGTAATAGCTGTCAATGTCTGCCGAATACTTCTGTACTGGATTTTCGATTTTCAAGACGGCGGAATATTCACCCGTCTTGGTGTACAGCACACCCACACCATCTGTATCTTCCACAGAGAAATAGATATTCTGAAAGATGTGCTTGCGCTTGCCACCCGTACCGAACGTATAGACTGACAAGGCCATACCCGTACATAGGGCGATGAAAAATAAAATGATATATAGGGTCATTCCGATATTCGTTCATTAAATAGGGGCAGGTCTGCCTCGGCTGGAGGCGGACCCGCCCGCGTTCAACAATCAATCAGCCACACACATTGCCGTGATGGTTTTTCTTATAGTCATACTTTGTGCGAATAGGCATACACATACACTCCACGTTTTACATTTTTGCTGTGCAGCCCTTTTCGCTGTTTGAGGATGATAAGCACGATTCCCGCAGATAAGACAGTCACCAATACGACCAGTCCGGCCACAAAGCCCATAAGACAGTAGGCGGCGATAAAGCCCACAATGGCTCCACCAGCCACGCCTGCCGCCCAATAGATGTAGCGGCCTTGTAATCCCATCAGCTCCAAAGGCCGTTGTAACCCCTTGAACAGCGGATAATCCGGATAACGTCCGTCATTAATCATTTCCTGACTGTTTATGCGTTAATTCCGAAGAATAGAGGTAATGCTTGGGCTGCCGCAATCAGGAAAAGGCACGCTCCAACCACCATCATAATCTTCTTCTTGACATCCTGTTCCTCGTTGTTCATGGCGATATACACCGAAATGGCTCCGATGATGGCCACGACACCAGCAATGGCATAGCAGAGTTTGACCATGACAGGAACGTATTTCACAATTTCCTCCGCTACGGTTGATAGAGCTGTCGTACCGGCCGAGTAATCGCCCGCCGTACTTTGAGCCATAGCAGGTATGCCTCCCAACAGGGCAATGATTAACATTCTTATTTTGGTGGAAACTTGCATGATAGTTTTCTTTGCCTTTCGGCACATTCTTTTGAATTTCTGAAACATATTTATTACATTTTTGTGGTACTCTTGTTTATTGAATTTATTTTACACTTCTATCAGCCACCTATATGCGGTAGCCGAAGAAAGCAGGGAACACGATTGAAGCTCCAATGATGAAGAGGCACGCACCGACAAGTGATACGATAGACTTCACCACGCCGTCTTCGCCTGTGTTCATTTTGATATAGATCTGGAGCGCGGCAACGACTACGAAAACCGAGGCGACAGCGTAGCAGATGTACAGCACGTACAGCATCATCGTCACCACGAAGTCGTGCATCGTTGCCAGTGCGTCTGCACCCCAACTGTAGTTTACGCTGCCACTTTTGGCGAATGCCGCATAAGGGACAAAGCACAGTGCACATAATATTTTTTTTGCTTTCGACATTTTACAATCGGTCTTTGAGAGGTTTCCATACCAGTTCCGGACAGTTGCCCGTCTTTCCTTTGGCAAGCATCGCTTTGTACAGTTCGTCTGCCGTGTATGCGTCCGACAGGTAGGTCGCGGTTTCTTCCATCTGTTCCTCCGCTTGGGCTTTCAGGCGTTTTAGCTTCTCCGCCACGGCTATCTCGCCATTATTGTCTGCGGTTTCCGTCTCCTGTGGTGCAGGCGAAGCGGTAGGGGCAACATCTGTTTCATATTTCTCATTACCCACATTGAATCCAGTATCGCTCTCCGTCACGTACACACTCTGTTCATCTTCTGGCGCACCGAGGTCAAATACCTCTTCTTCCGGCTTACCATTTCCTTTTTTTCCATAAAGGTCCTGCACGATGATAACTGCATAATAGACGAGATAGGCAACCGTCAGGACAATGGTGAAAATAAAATATGATTCCATATATTTTTTATAATATGATTTTTTATATTTGGTTGTGTATGCAAAATAAGAATGGATAATTTGAAAGATAAAATTATTGATTATAAAACGTATCGTTTCAATATAATATTTTTTCAAAATTAAAAAATCATATTTCAAAATCATATTCAAATATGATTTTAGATAAGAAAACAGGAAAAGTCGGGATATAAAAAAAGCCCTCCGTGATGAAGGAGGGCTTAGGGAGCGGGTTGTTCATTGTTTCTTCCCACGTAAGTAGTCGTTCAGGTCCTTGTAACCGGCATAACAGTTTGATTCGTTATAGACGCATCTGCCATACATCCCGGCTATGGTTTCCACTGTCTTTTGTCCGGCAAGGTCATTGTCAAGGTAACAGTGAATATACGTGTATTTTTGCAAATACGTCAATGTCCTTTTCAGATTACTGACCGAGTTCATAACAAGGTAGTCACAGGGAGCATTAATACAAATGGCACTATCGTCCGTCTGTTTTAGGGTTAGATAGGACAGAAAGTCCATGAATCCTTCAAATAGGCAGACACGGCTCTGTGCCTCACCACGCGATTGGGGTATCAAGGAAATGTCCTTGTTCTTGATACATCCTTTGTAATAAGGGTTTCGTACCTCGTATCCACCGGATATATTGCCAAAGGCCAGTGCAAAGTAACGTCTCTGGCGCAGTTCGTAATGGACTTCCTTGCAGAACATTCGTCCGATATCCGAATCAATCATACGTGAATGGAGATATGAGAGCAGTGCGTGGTGTCGCAGCGGCACGATAATCAAATTCTTCATGTCGGTTTCCACTGGTCGAGAGGTTGCGGGCAACGCCCGGGGGCTCGGCAGCGACACACCATTGACATACCGTTTGATGTATGCTAATGCTTCACTCACACTTTTAGTTCCGCAAAGGTACTTACCCAGTTCCACAAGGTCGCCTCCGGTGGCCTCGCCAAAATCATACCATTCATTCAGCCGGTCATTGACTTTGAACGATGGCGTCACCTCTTTCCTGAGAGGCGAAAGATACCAATATTGCTCTGATTTCATATACTGCGCACGGTGGCCGAGCTGGGCCAAAAAGTCCACGATACGCACTCGTTTTGCTTCGTCTATGGTCATATTAAATTTCTTTTCACTTGTTTGTACAAAAACGGTTTAGTTTAGTTTGCGCCCCTATATATATAAATACTAAATTAAACTGAATTATATAGGCCCGCGCCCGCTCTCATTCTTCATCGAAAAGCATGGTTTCTGCCTGTGTCATGTCATAATAAAAAAGTTTATCTCGTTTGATAACCAGTTTTAAGGTGTCAGTCAGATATTGCAGCAGTTTGACCATTACGTTTCTCCCACGCTTAAATCCGATTGCTTCGTAAGCAGTCATCATGGCTTGCAGCATATTTTCAAACCCACGGATAGGTTTGTCTCCAAACGCAGCGGAAAGGGCTTCACGGTGCTGTTCGATGCTTAGTTCCATAAAACCCGTCCGTTGTTTCGGTTTCTGATGTGGGGCATTCTCAAACAAATGCCCTTCTGCGAGAACCGGGAGCCCACCCTCATTGACAGTGAAAGCAAAAGGTTTAAACTCTTTCTCACGGATGTGTAACGCATGAACTTCGCTGACGTTGGGACAATCGTTGTTTTTGCTGATGACCAGTACAGTCTCCGCCTTGTTGCTCATTTCCGTACCGATATGCCCGCGCACATTGTTATCTCCTTTATTCAAGTGTAGCACACAGTGGATATGCAGGTCATACTTTGATGACCATTCCATCATCTTGTTAATGACTTCCACGGACTCACCGGTACTGTTTATGTCAAGCATCAGGTCACGGATACCGTCGATGATAACAAGTCCGTATCCTTTTCTTTGACGTAAGGCGTAGTCGATGACCCCAATGCGTATTGCCGGAGAGTATTCGCGCAAGCAAATAAAGTCGAGGTTTTCACTGTCGGTTGTAGTGGGCAGTCCGGCAAGCCGCAAGATGCGTTCCAGTACATTATGACAATGGAAGCGGCTCTGCTCCGTGTCCACGTACAGAATCTTGCGTTTACCTTCCGGGAGGTGCGCCCGGTAGTTCAGCACTTGTTTCCCTGCCAGCGATGCAGCGACAATGGCCGAAACGTTAAATGTTTTTTTTGATTTCGCCTTGCCGGTTGATGCGCTGAAGTTGCCGAGCGTAGCAATGGTCGAGTTGTCTATCCAGATAATCTGTGGCGGCGTTTCATAGGTATCCGTCGCCCGAATCTGCGAGGCGGAGAGGATATCCGATAAGAAATCCTCCTCCGGCCTCATATCCACATTATATTCAGTTCTTCTTTCGTTTTCCATGGCGTCTTTGATTAAAGAAAGGTTGTGTGGCAGCGGCCTCGTTTGCCATACGTGCTGCTTCATCTACGGTTGGTTCATAATTCTGTAAAAGCCATTCATCCAGATCTTCTTTGGCGAAATATATCATTTTGCCACGTGGCTTGTAGTGCGGAATCTCCTTGCCTGATGTTAGCTTGTACAGCATACTCTCGGATATTCCGATATACATACAAGCCTCTTGGAAGGTAAACACCTGTTTGGTGGTATATATATTTTTTTCCAGCAATGCGATGCGTTCCAACAGACTTTCTATCGGATCTAATTTCTTTAGGATGGCTTCGACGCTTGTAAGCCGTTCACTCAGCCGTTCCATGAATGTCAATCTATTATTTTGCATAAATGAGTTATTATAAATTTAGACAATGAAGTATATCCTCCGTTATGTAGCGCGCTAACGGAGGTCAAAGATAGGGCAACCCCAAAGGTCAGCGTGAGTTTGTACCGTGATAGTAACCACGTATCACGGCAACTGTCACGCTTTTACCTTTCACATACTTCGCTTATTGGCACTTCTTACCACTCTCTCAGTTCACCAATGGCTCGTCTGATACCGTAACCTGTTGATGTCATGTTGTTACGCAAGGCAGACAGAGCGGATGAAAGGCTTGAAGCTGAAACGAATCCTTTTCCATCCTTGGTTTGCAAGAACCGCCCATTACTGAGAACGGACTGCCATTTGGCTTGGATAAACGAGTGCTCAAGGAGTGTATCAAACAGGATGGCCACATGGCGGATATTGTTTACACGAATACAGAATCCTTCTTTACAGGAAAGCAGGGCTTCCATATCTTCAACGTGTAGGGTAGAAACGCAAAACAGATGATAAGCATTGGCACAAGCTGTAATACCTATCATCTGTTTACGAGTGAGATTGCATCCAAAAGAAAGAGGATAAATTCTTGTCGGTCCATCTTTGCAGCACGTGACGGACTGTGATGGTGGCACAAACGTATCATACGTTCGTTTCAGTTCCATACACTTCTCGAACGAGAAGTCTGCTTCGGTAAAAAATGCTCGGATAAGATGGGAGCAATCGTTTAATAGCCCCTTGACGATATGAATGTTCATTTCATGGCAGTTCCGGCAGAACGCATGGTCACAGTCGATATACCGGTGGCTGTTTACGAAATCCTCCACGTAACGGTAGTACTGCTTATTGCCCGTCACGACATCACGGAGATACATTGTTTTTGCTTCAACGAGCAATGCGAATAATTCTTTCGCTACATCCTGTTCTGCAACAAAATGGTGCAGATGTTTTTCCCCTCCAAAAAGAGAGAGGGCCATTGTTAGGTCTTTTCATGATGAAATATTTTAAATTGGATTTATATGATATATTATAAGAGTGTTGCTCCCGAAAGAGAATCCTGTCGGAACAACACCCTTATAAGTGATTACATATCTGATGTTCATTGCATTGTCAATCGAATAAACCGTTGGTCAGATTTACTGCATCGTCTTTTTTCTTATTGACGATTTTGGCATACACTTGGGTCATCTTTACAGATGTATGACCGAGCAATTTAGATACAGTGTACAAATCGGCCCCCAATGTCAGCATCATTGTGGCGAACGTGTGGCGGGCGGTATGAAAGGTGAATCGCTTGGAAATTCCGGCGGCTTTGGCCCATGGTTTGATAAGCTGGTTGATACCAGAAGGCAAATCGAACACATGGTCGTCTGCTGTCTTGTCCCCACGTTCCGGCATCCACTTCAACGCTTCATTGGAGAGCGGAAGGTAAATCGGTTCTTTCGTCTTCTGCATGGCTACTGCCAAGCGGTATTGGCCGTTGTCAATAAACACATCTTTCCATTGCAATCCGATAATGTCACTGATACGTAGTCCACAGAAGCAGGAGAACAGGTAGGCACTTTTTACCCCTTCGTTCTGCATTGGTGTAGCGATTAATGATCTCACTTCTTCAATAGTCATATACGAACGCACACTTTCCGGCATCTTGGGCTTCTCCGATTTTTCCATTTCGTTGAATGGATTCTTTAAGATCCGTTTCGCACGGACAGCGGCATTTAACGCACCGTTGAAAATCTGGTAATAGGTATTACGCGTAGAAGCCGAGATGGGTTTTCCTTTGGGACGGTAGTTTGTCAGCATATAGTCGATATAGCCGTGGCAAAAAGTGAGGTCAATCTGATTTAATGTGAATCTTTCTCCTGCATACTCTTTCAAGATACCGGTAACAGATTTTATCTGGCCTATGTTTTTCTTACCACGTTTCTTCTGTTCCTCTTTATAGAGTTGCATCCAGTCCAGCAGATAAACCTTATCCTTATGATTCATGATACCGGCTTCACCACTTGTCAACTCTATGATACGCTTCGATTTGATTGCATTTGCGGCAGCCATTGTCGTTTCGTTCTGTTGGCGGGCATTACGATCCGTTTCCGGAATAAGATACATTTTCAGATACTCGTATGTCCGCTTACCATTTCGGTATATATCCAGATACAAACTCTTGCTGCCATTGGCCAACTCCTTCGTCCGAAGACGAATCGGCTCCTTTACTTTTATTGGCTTTCTGGTCCTTGGCATATTTGTGTCCTTTTATTCGTTATTTCCTATCACAAAGGTACAAATAAAAAACGTAATCAAGAAACAAACAAGAAACAAAAATGCACCTAAAAAGAGCAAAGCAACAGAAAACGTAGAAAACAACTGAAAATAAAAACTCGTATATAAATTATTGATATATAGATGATTTATCTATATTTATTTGGAACTTGTTTTCATTTTATATATGTCTTTATGATTATTGGAAAGTAAGTTCAGGGGATTATAACGAGTAGTTCAGAAGTATTAATTGATTAAAATGCCCAAAGATATGAGACACTTGGTCATAAAGAATTAAGGATGGTGTAGATATGTTCTTCAATTTCGAGATGTATGTATGAAGCTGAAAATCTTGAACGTAATGCCTGAGTGCTATGTTGATACAAACCTGATAGATTTTTTGTTGGACAAGCAGTACAAGACGGATATTTCTGAACTGACACGGATTTTTGGTGGTGAAGCACAAGGGATATAGGAGGATAAGACATGTTTAAAAGCATTGAAATTGAACACTTTCGTGGCATAAGTCACGCGAAAATAGACGGACTGAAAGAAGTTAATATATTCTTCGGAAAGAACAATTGCGGCAAGTCTTCACTACTTGACGCCATCTTTCTGATATCAGGCTTGTCGAATCCGAAACTGCCGATCAACATCAATCTGCTGAGGAACTACCTTCGATTCGAGCCGTCAGACCTGGCATTGGATTTCTATACACTTGACACTTCGCGGCCAATCAAGATCAAGGCATCAAACGACGAAGTGCGGGAGCTTATGATTTCTCTGTTCGAATCAGCTGCCAGCCGTATAGACTTGCTTGGAAACGAGAATAACATATCTTCAACTGATACCAAGAACCGTTATGGTCTTGTATTGAAATGCAAGATAAATGGGCATCCCGTCGAATCGTCCATCACCCTTTCTCATAAAGGCGTAGAAAACAACGATTACGAGCAAAGCGTCAAATATGATTCAGATTATAAAGAGAATCTAACTTGTCGATATCTTTCACCAAAGTATGACTTTTACACTTCAATAGAAAGTCTTACAGAGATTCTAAAGAACAAGGATGAACAGTTCATTCTCGAAGCATTACGCATTATCGAGCCGATGATAAAAGACATAGTATTGTCACAGAATGAAGTGCTCGTCGATGTCGGCCTGGACAAGCGCATACCTATCAATGTAATGGGAGACGGTGCCCGTAAGATTCTCTCTATCCTCACGACGATTTATGAATGTCGTGACGGAATCGTCTTGATAGACGAAATCAGCAATGGCTTCCACTATTCCGTAATGAAAGCTCTATGGCAAACAATTTTGTTGGCGTCCAAAAAGAATAACGTCCAGTTATTTGCGACGTCCCATGATTTGGATTCAATTAAGGGATTGCGTGATGCTGCTCTTCATGATGAAGGCGACAAAGTAACATTCTTCAAACTCCAGCGTACAGTCGATGCAGAATTGAAGTCATACTGCTACACCACCGAGAGTATCGATTATATGTTGAACCAGGAAATAGAGGTAAGGTAGGATGAACAATGCCTCGAGAAAAAAGCTCGGTTCCGGCCAATGGTTATTTGACAATCCTGATTACTGGGATTTCTCGCGACCTGAACTTGAGCCACTTGTTGAATTTTTGAAGGAGAATTTGGAATAGTGGCGGATTCGCTTAGATTGAAAAAACATACGACGACAATAAATAATTTTAACATATCATGAGCATTTTTGCGGGTAAAACCCTTATGATTACCGGAGGTACCGGTAGTTTCGGAAACGCAGTATTGAAGCGTTTTCTCAGAACAGACATTGCTGAGATCAGGATTTTTTCACGCGATGAGAAGAAACAGGATGACATGCGTCATGAGTATCAGGCGAAATACCCTGATGTTGCACACAAGATAAAATTCTACATCGGCGATGTCAGAAGTTTGGAAAGCGTGCGCTCGGCGATGCCAGGCACAGATTACATCTTCCATGCAGCCGCCCTCAAGCAGGTCCCTAGCTGCGAATTCTTCCCGATGGAAGCAGTGAGGACCAATGTGATAGGCACTGACAATGTTCTTACGGCAGCTATCGAAAACAATGTCGGAGCAGTCATCTGTCTCTCTACCGACAAGGCGGCCTATCCGATCAACGCTATGGGCATCACCAAGGCCATAGAGGAGAAAATCGCTGTCGCCAAGAGCCGTAATTCGCACAACACAAAGATCTGCTGCACGCGTTACGGCAATGTCATGTGTTCTCGTGGTTCCGTGATTCCTCTATGGATCGAGCAGATCCGCAGCGGCAACCCTATCACTCTTACGGAGCCTAAGATGACACGTTTCATCATGTCCCTCGAAGAGGCTGTGGACCTGGTACTTTTCGCATTCGAGCATGGCCACAATGGCGACATTCTCGTTCAGAAAGCTCCGGCATGCACCATCCAGACACAGGCAGAAGCTGTCTGCGACCTTTTCGGCGGCAGGAAAGAGGACATCAAGGTCATCGGTATCCGTCACGGCGAGAAGATGTACGAGACACTCCTTACCAAGGAAGAATGCGCCAAAGCCGAGGATATGGGCAACTTCTACCGTGTCCCGGCAGACAACCGCGACCTGAACTATGACCAGTACTTCACCAAAGGTGATGTAAAACGTGCCACCATAGATGAGTTCAATTCTGACAACACTTACCGTCTGAACTTGGAAGAGACAACTGCCAAAATCGGTGCTCTGGAATATATCCAGAACGAATTGAACGGAGTAGAAAATCTCGCGAAATAATGAAGATTCTGGTTACAGGCGCCAAAGGATTCGTGGGCAAGAACCTTTGCTGCCAACTGAACAACATAAAAGAAGGCAAGGCCCGCTGCTATGGAGACCTCCAGGTCGATGAAGTATTTGAATATGATATTGATTCGACTCCAGAGCAGCTGGACAGCTGGTGCGGCGAATGCGATTTCGTCTTCAACCTCGCGGGCGTGAACCGGCCGAAGGACAATGACGAGTTCATGAAAGGCAATTTCGGTTTCGCATCTACATTGCTCGATACATTGAAAAAGCATCACAACACTTGTCCTGTGATGCTCTCAAGCTCACAACAAGCCTCATTGACAGGACGTTTCGGCAACAGCGAATATGGCAGGAGCAAGAAAGCCGGCGAGGATCTTTTCCTGGAATATGGCAAAGAGACCGGTGCCAAAGTTCTCGTTTACCGTTTCCCGAACCTTTACGGAAAATGGTGCCGTCCTAACTACAATTCGGCCATCGCCACGTTCTGCAACAATATCGCCAATGACCTCCCTATCCAGGTCAATGACAGAAGCGTACAGATGGAGGTTCTCTACATCGACGATCTGGTCGAGGAGATGATCCGCGCGCTCAAAAGTCAGGAACATCATTGCGAATTCGAGGGACTTGACGTGCTGCCATCCGCTGAAGGACGTTATTGCTTTTGTCCTGTCACTCACAAGACCACGCTTGGAGAAATCGTTGATACCATATATGAATGCGCACGTGCAGTACGTGCCGTGCCGGATTCTGCGGAAGGACCTTCGACGGCTCTCGAAATGCCGCAAGACGGTCTGCGTTATCGCCTGATGTCCACATTCCTCAGCTACCTGCCGAAAGAAAAGGCGATTTTCGATTTGAAGATGAACGTGGATCCGCGCGGGTCGTTTACCGAGCTGGTACACACGCTGAATTGCGGTCAGGTAAGCATCAACATTTCCAAGCCGGGCATCACGAAAGGCCAGCATTGGCACAACTCTAAATGGGAGCAGTTCATCGTGGTTTCCGGCCACGGCTTGATCCAGATGCGCAAGGAGGGAAGTGACGAGGTCATTGAATATGAAGTCAGCGGTGACCGCATCCAATCCGTCATCATGCTGCCTGGCTACACGCACAACATCATCAATCTCTCCCAGACTGAAGACCTCGTGACCGTAATGTATTGCAACGAAGTCTTCAATCCTGAAAGACCAGACACATATTTCGATAAAGTGGAGAAATAAGGAAATGGAAAGGACCTCTAAATTCGATTATTCAGATATTCACTGGAAGGAGAACGGCAAACTCAAGCTCTGTATCGTAGTAGGTACGCGCCCTGAGATTATCCGCCTGGCGGCGGTCATCACCAAATGCCGCCAGTATTTCGATGTCATCCTCGCCCATACAGGCCAGAACTACGACTACAACCTGAACGGCATCTTCTTCAGGGATCTCAAACTCGCTGAACCGGAGGTCTATATGGATGCCGTCGGTGACGACCTCGGCGCGACGTGCGGCAACATTATCAACTGTTCATACAAGCTTTTCGCCCGGACCAAACCGGACGCAGTACTGGTTCTCGGCGACACGAACAGCTGTCTCTCTGTCATTGGCGCGAAACGTCTTCACATCCCGATCTTCCACATGGAGGCCGGCAACCGCTGCAAGGACGAGTGCCTCCCGGAGGAGACGAACCGCCGCATAGTTGACATCATCTCGGATGTCAATCTGGCATATTCAGAACATGCGAGAAGGTACCTCGCCGAGTGCGGCCTGCCGAAGGAGCGGACCTACGTGACCGGCTCGCCGATGGCCGAGGTGCTGCACCAGAACCTCGCCGAGATCGAGGCCTCGGATATTCATAAAAGATTGGGACTTGAGAAGGGAATGTATATTCTTTTGTCCGCCCACCGCGAGGAGAACATAGACACCGAGAAGAACTTCCGGAGCCTCTTCAATGCGGTAAACGCGATGGCAGCCAAGTATGACATGCCGGTTTTATATTCATGCCACCCGAGATCCCGCAAACGCCTGGAGCAGAGCGGCTTTAAGCTCGATCCACGTGTCATCCGGCATGAGCCGCTCGGTTTCCACGACTACAACTGTCTCCAGATGAACGCCTTCGCTGTGGTCAGCGACTCCGGTACCCTGCCTGAGGAGAGCAGCTTCTTCACGAGCGCCGGCCACCCGTTTCCGGCCGTGTGCATCCGCACCAGCACCGAGCGCCCCGAGGCCCTTGACAAGGCCTGCTTCATCCTCGCCGGCATCGACGAGAGGAGCCTTCTGCAGGCCGTGGACACCGCCGTGGAGATGAACCGCGCCGGTGACTTCGGCCTTCCCGTCCCGACCTACACCGACGAGAATGTCTCCACCAAGGTAGTCAAGATCATCCAGTCCTACACCGGCATCGTCAACAGGATGGTCTGGAGGAAGTCATAAAACTCATGCAAAATGTTGTGCACAATATGGGTGCATGATACAGGGAAAAATTGCACTTTTTGAGTGCGATTGCTATCTTTGCAATAGTATTGCATAGATATACAAAATTAATTGAGTATGGTTGACGAGGCGTTATACGAATACATGCGTTTGCAGCTGGAACTTACGACCAGCAGTTTTCACAGGTATCTTTATGAACGTGTGAACTGGACTTCCCGTATGATCGCGATCACAGGGGCAAGAGGAGTCGGCAAATCCACGATGATCCTGCAATATCTTAAGGAACAGGCTTCGGATTGCAAGTTTCTATACATATCCGCTGACCATACATATTTCAGCACTCACTCTCTCGTCGAGGTTGCGGATGAGTTCTCGAAGGATGCTGGCCATTTGCTCGTCATAGACGAAGTTCACAAGTATTCTGACTGGTCCCGCGAACTCAAGCAGATATATGACACTCATCCTGACATGAGGGTGGTTTTCTCAGGATCTTCCATACTGGACATCATGGACGGTGTCGCTGATCTCAGTCGAAGGGTACTACCTTATACGCTGTATGGTTTGTCCTTCAGAGAGTATCTGGAACTGTTTCACAACATAAACGCATCTAAGTATTCACTTGACGAGATACTCGCGGGCAAGTCACGTATTGACGGTGTGCTTCATCCTCTCCCTCTTTTCAGACGTTACCTTGCAGAGGGCTACTATCCATTTGCATTGGAGGGAGATTTCCCGATGAGGATGCAGAATGTCATAACAAAAACGATAGAATCAGACATCGCACAGTATGCCGAACTAAAGGCACCGACAGCAAAAAAACTAAAAAAGATGCTGGCTGTTATCTCGACACTTGCTCCGTATAAACCTAATGCGGATAGCCTCGCGTCTGAAATCGGAGTCAGCCGAAACAGCGTCTCAGACTATCTCGCGTTGCTGGAGAAGGCTCAGCTGATAGGTCAACTTAGGGACGATACGGGAGGCATGAGGGGACTGGGCAAAGTGGAGAAGGTCTATATTGACAACCCAAGTCTGATGACAGTCTTGTCCGGAGGGAAAGCTGACATAGGGAACATGAGGGAAACTTTTTTCTACAACCAGATGCGTGTGGAGAATGATGTGGTTTCCTCACGTCAGTCTGATTTCGTCATCGGTGACCGCACATTTGAGATCGGTGGCCGGAATAAAGGAAAAAGACAGATTGAGGACCTTCCGGATTCCTATGTCGTAAAGGATGACATTGAATTCGCTCACGGCAACACGCTGCCCCTTTGGTCTTTTGGCCTAAATTACTGATAGCAGACGCGGCTATTTTGACCACATGGATCTTAAATATATTAACACAATAGCAATGGAACTTAATGGTTAGTGGTCAAATTTTGGACCCGGAGAAAGGCCCCTTACCTTAGCCGGAAAAACGAGACCAATGTACAGCAGCGAAGACTTGTGGAGGTTATATGTGGAGTACCAGAGCGAGTGGGTGCCGCGCGGTTTGACGATGCTGGCGGTTCTGTCGCAGGACGAGCTGCTGGAGTTCGAGCGCATGCTGGAAACCGCCCCGGAGGTCTATGACTATTGCGCCAACATGACGGACGAACAGCTGAACCACCTGATAGCGTTCATCTCGCGGAACAAGGAGAGCGTGTTCCTTGAGCTGAGGCATGTGAAGGAGGACCGTGACGCGAAGGCCCGCGCCCTGGAGGAGAAGGACCGAATCATTGCCGAACAGGAAACAGAGTTGACAAGGAAGGACCGCGTCATCAGGGAGAAGAACAAGGCTCTGGAGAAGGACAGCATCGTGAACTGCGACGAGACGTGGTGCAAGGTGAGGCGGTTCAACAAGTACATGAAGAAGTACATGTGGGTTCTTGTGAACAAGGCCGAGAGGATAGTGATCTTCTTCCACGATGAGGGGTCGAGGGGCCGGAAGGTCCTCACGGACTTCATGGGCGAGGCCGAGGTGAGGGCTATAATGACCGACGGCTACACGGCGTACAACTTCCTCGACGGGAGGCTGGGAGTCGACCACCTGATCTGCATGGCGCACGCGCACGTGAAGTTCAAGAAGGCCCAATGGAACAGGCGCTGAGCTACTTCGACCACTTCAAGGACGGCCTTTTCCTTTACCGCAGGGACGGGCGATAGCCGATAGACAACAACCTTGCGGAACGTCAGGTGAGACCGTTCACGGCATTGCGTAAAGTGATCCAGCACTACGGCAGTGACGAAGGCGCAGAGACGGCCTCGGTCTATTTGAGCGTGGTGAGCACGGTAAAGCTTGCGGGGGTGTCGGTGTGGCGTTTCCTCGGAGACTTCTTCGAGGACGCGGTGACAGGCGGCAGGAAGCATCTTGGACACCTGAGGCTGTCGCCAGCGTAGAAAAAGTGAAAAAATAATCAACAAGAAATACCAAAAACGGACAAAAATTGGCCTTGCGACGGGTCGAGCGGACGCTATGTCTCTGACTTTGAGCATAGTCCAAAAATTGACCACTAACTGAAGGCTCTATGATTTCAAACAACATTTGGTCCTCTTCGCCTTTGAACACGGCCAGAATGGAGACATTCTCGTTCAAAAGGCTCCTGCTTGTACGATAGGTACTCAGGCCGAGGCAGTATGTGAACTATTCGGTGGGAAGAAAGAAGACATAAAGGTAATCGGTATTCGTCACGGAGAGAAGATGTATGAAACCCTTCTTACTAAGGAGGAATGTGCTAAAGCGGAAGATATGGGCAACTTCTATCGTGTACCGGCAGATAATCGTACTTTGAATTACGATAAGTTCTTTACCGAAGGCAATAAGAAGGCCGTAACTATCGACGAATTTAACTCCGACAACACCTATCGTCTGAACCTCGAGGAAACTAAGGCTAAAATTGCCTCTCTTGAATATATTCAGAATGAACTTAACGGAATCTCAAATCTCGTCAAGTAATGAGGATACTCGTAACCGGTGCTAAAGGGTTCGTAGGAAAGAATCTTTGTGCACAACTGAATAACATAAAAGAGGGAAAGGCTAAATGCTATGGAGACCTCGTAATAGACGAAGTCTTCGAGTACGATATCGATTCTACTCCGGAAGAACTTAACGAGTGGTGTCAGAAATGTGACTTCGTATTTAATCTCGCCGGTGTAAACCGTCCTAAGGACCCGGAGGACTTTATGAAGGGCAACTTCGGTTTTGCCAGCACCCTTCTTGACACCCTTAAGAAATACCGAAACAAGGCCCCTGTGATGCTCTCCAGCAGTGCCCAAGCCTCTCTCACAGGCCGTTTCGGCAACAGCGAGTACGGACGAAGCAAAAAGGCTGGCGAAGACCTCTTCCTTCAGTACGGAGCGGAGAATGGGGTGAAGGTCCTGGTTTACCGCTTCCCAAATCTCTACGGCAAATGGTGCCGTCCGAACTACAACAGTGCAATCGCCACCTTCTGCAACAATATCGCCAATGACCTTCCTATTACCGTCAATGACCCGAGTGTCGAACTGGAGGTTCTTTACATCGACGACCTTGTAGAGGAGATGATTTGCGCACTTAAAGGCGAAGAGCATCACTGTGAATTCGAGGGTCTGGAGGTGATTCCGAACCCGGAAGGCAGGTACTGCTACTGCCCTGTTACTCACAAAGCAACACTCGGAGAAATCGTTGATCTGCTCCATCAGTTCAAGGAGATGCCTAAAACACTGATGATACCTGAGATTCCCGCTGACAGCTTTGCCAAGAGGCTTTACAGCACTTATCTGAGTTATCTTCCTAAGGAAGGTGCAATCTTCGATTTGAAGATGAACGTGGACGACAGAGGTTCCTTCACCGAGCTGGTTCACACCCTTAACTGCGGTCAGGTCAGCATCAACATCAGCAAACCTGGAATCACTAAAGGTCAGCACTGGCACCATACCAAATGGGAGCAGTTTATCGTGGTCAAAGGCCACGGACTGATACAGCAGCGCAAGGAAGGCACTGACGAGGTTATTGAATTCGAGGTGAGCGGTGACAAGATTCAAAGTGTGATAATGCTCCCTGGCTATACCCACAACATCATCAATCTCTCAGAAACTGAAGACCTCGTGACTGTGATGTACTGTAACGAAGTTTTCAATCCGGAAAGGCCGGATACTTTCTTTGACCCAGTAAAATAGAAATACAATGGCACAATTTAAGAATAACGGCAAACTCAAACTCCTTATTATTGTCGGCACCCGTCCAGAAATCATCCGTCTTGCAGCGGTCATCAACAAATGCCGCAAGTATTTTGATGTGATTCTCGCACACACAGGTCAGAACTACGATTACAACCTCAACGGTGTCTTCTTCAAGGATCTTAAGCTGGCTGACCCTGAGGTGTATATGAATGCAGTGGGTGCAGACCTTGGTGAAACTATGGGCAATATCATTGCCGAGAGCTACAAACTGATGGTAGAGACCAAGCCTGACGGAGTTCTTGTCCTGGGTGATACCAACAGCTGCCTCAGCGTGATTGGGGCCAAGCGTCTGCATATCCCTATCTTCCATATGGAAGCCGGTAACCGTTGCAAGGATGAATGCCTGCCGGAGGAGACCAACCGCAGGATTGTGGATATCATTTCCGACGTGAATATGGCCTACAGCGAGCACGCACGCCGTTATCTTGCTGACTGCGGATTGCCGAAGGAGCGTACCTACGTTACGGGCTCTCCTATGGCTGAGGTTCTGCATGAGAATCTTGCAGAGATCGAGGCCAGCGATGTTCACAAGAGACTTGGTTTGGAGAAGGGCAAATACATTTTGCTCAGCGCACATCGTGAGGAGAATATCGATACCGAGAAGAATTTTATGAGTCTTTTCAATGCTATCAATGCTATGGCTGAGAAGTACGATATGCCAATTCTTTACAGTTGTCATCCGAGGTCAAGGAACCGTCTTGCCGCTTCGGGATTTCAGCTTGATCCTAGGGTGATTCAGCACGAGCCACTTGGATTCCACGATTACAATTGCCTTCAGATGAATGCTTTTGCTGTGGTGAGTGACAGTGGTACCCTTCCGGAGGAGTCATCTTTCTTTACCTCTGTGGGGCATCCTTTCCCTGCTGTCTGCATACGCACCAGCACTGAGCGGCCTGAGGCTATTGATAAGGCTGATTTCATTATTGCGGGAATTGACACAAAGTCTCTCCTCCAGGCAGTTGATACTGCTGTTGAGCTCTGCAGAGATGGCAGTCACGGTATTCCTGTGCCGGATTATGTTGATGAGAATGTCAGCACGAAGGTGGTGAAGATTATTCAGAGTTATGTGGGGATTGTGAATAAGATGGTGTGGAGGAAGGAGATATGATTGAAAATCTTGGGAATTTTTGATTGAAAATCTTGGGAATTTTATATTATTCCATGAGTAAGTGGTGATGAGAAAGCGCCATCATTTTTGTTGGTTCTGACTGCCGTGGGTGGTGCGTACAAACGTGAAGATGGAGTATACCAGCTTTTGTCAGCTGAAGATGTACTTGAGGTTGAGATTTCCGGCAAAGACTAAATACCTCAGAGGGGTCGCAAACCGCTTAATCATCTGCAAACTGATAAGAACGTGCACGCACACGCGAGAGCTGAAGTAGATACCTCTGCACACTATAAAAATCGCGAGTCACGTGTTAACAGTTAACACTCTAACAATATTTCGTCCCGAAAAGGCCGCTCCGCAAACTGCCATCATATCATGCAGCAATTGCTTCGTGCCCCAACTTTCGAAGACATATTTATCTTTCTGTCTCAGGACATCCTACCGAAATATACGATAATAATTCAATCTTGATATGAGTAAAGAAGGAATAAGAACTATATCCGAGGCTTCACAGACATTGGTCACAACAAAAGAAGTGGAGGCGTGTATGTTGCCGGTTAGAGGCCAACAGGTCTTGATAGATCGTGATGTAGCTGCACTTTATGGTGTTGAGACAAAACGTATCAACGAGGCTGTGCGTAATAATCCAGATAAGTTTCCAGAAGGTTATATCTTTGAACTTACTGAAGCTGAAACAGAGGAAGTTAAAGCTATTACAGCAAAGAATGATGATTTTGAGGACGAAAAATTCGACCGCAAAACAATTAGTAGTAAAACTCGTTATGCGCCTAAAGCTTTCACTGATCGTGGCCTTTATATGCTTGCTACGATACTCAAAAGTCCTCGCGCCACTCAAACCACCATTGCCATTATTGATACTTTTGCAAAGGTGAAGGAGTTGTCAAGGTGTCTTTCTGCAATGAAAGAAGATACGGATATGGAGACAAAACAAAGCCTCGTCCAAAGAACAGGCTCTTTGCTGAATGAACTTATCCAGACTGACGATAAGGATTCTAACGAAAATGTGGCTATGGAACTGAATATGATGAGCGTGTCTCTTCATGTAAAGAAAAACAAGATGTAAAGAACTATTATGGAAAATACATTCATACAAAAGTTTGAGATTATTGGGCTTTTTGGTTATAAGGACATTCGTATTACTTTCAAGCACAACACGTTAATCGTCATAGGTGAGAATGGCTTTGGAAAGACTAGCATTCTGAATGCCCTGTACTTCCTTATTACACATTCTTACCAGCGCCTTTTGGAGATCAAGTTTGAGGCATTACGTCTGATTATAGCCAATCAAGAGTTTTTGTTAGAGAGGAATCTGATTGAACAGTATGCATCTTACAAAAACCGAAGAAATGAAGATGAGCATTCGATTATTGATTTTGTAAAGCGCAATACTGACAGAAAGGTATTCCTTCAAGCGGTTGATTATATAAATGAAAACAAACGAAAGGAGTTTTTCAATTTCGTAAACAATGATGATTTCTTTAAAACTATCCCGGCTAATGTGTTATATCAGGAACTTTTTACATGGAATGAGCAAACCAAGGTGTTCAAGGATATACAAGTGATGGAAAATATCATCGACAGCTATGGATATACCATGTTGTTTTATCCTACTTATCGCAGGGTGGAAGTGGATTACCGCAGTCTGCTGCCACAAGAAGACAGACACAGAATGATGCGATTTGAGGAAGAGAGATTCATTGAAGATATGAATATACGTTTTGGCATGAAGGATGTCTCAAGACGTGTTGATACAATCACAGACATCATCAGAAAATCGTCATTGGAGGGATTTACTAATGTGTCAGGTGACGTAATACACCAAATGCTTGACAATAATGTTAATCCAAATCAGGAATTGAAATGTACTAAGGAAGAACTGCGAATTGTGCTAGATCGTACAGGAAACAGACTGAATAATCAGGATAAGGAAATGATTTTGAATCAGTTTGTTAACAAGGACAAGACTCTCTTTGAAAACGACTTCCTGCTGTTCTATCTTCAGCAGCTGCTGATGATTTATCGCCGACAAGAGAAATATGATTTGGCCATTAACAGCTTCTGTGATGTTTGCAACAAATATTTGAACGACAAGAAATTTGTATATGATGCAAGCAATGTCACACTTGATATTTATAGAACCAAGGATGGAAGTCCCAATGTCTCTGAGGACCAGATTGTGAAACTAAGCCAACTGAGTTCTGGAGAGAAGCAGATTGTATCCATTTTCTCGCAGATTTATCTGGAATTGGACAAGAAGTTTGTCGTGCTGTTTGATGAGCCCGAATTGTCTTTATCGATATACTGGCAGGAGAATCTGCTCCCGGATATTCTTGCTTCAGGCAAGTGCATGTTTCTAATGGCAGCCACCCATTCTCCTTTCATTTTTGGAGATGAATTACAAAAATATACTGTAGGTATGCACGAATTTATCAGAAGATAATGGCAGACTATAATTATACGCCAGAAGCCTTGGCAAGAAAAAAGAGTGAAGCGGCGGTACTGTTTTCGAGGTTTACATTGTTGATACCAAGATATGGAACGGAGGTAGTGTATTGTTTCGTAGAAGGTTATGACATGCCGTATTATAGGGCTTCGGTCAGGAATATATGCAGAAAGGAGCCCGTGGAGATTAGGTGTAACGGTAAAGCATCTGTGATTGCTGCAAACAAGTATATTGAAGGAAGGGAAGATTGCAAGATGTATGCGAAACGATATTTTGTCGATAGGGATTTCGATGAGAATAAAGATCTTCCTGAGACTGTATTTGTTACTGATGGATATGCCATAGAAAACTATTATCTTTCGGACAATTGTGTAAGTAGTATTCTTGAGACAGAGTTTAAAATATCTAGGGCTGAACATTCTGCTAATCACACCAAGTGTATGGACTTGTTTAAGCAAGAGCATGAAAAGTTCTTTGAAGGGACTTTGCTTCTAAATGCGTGGTATAGTTGTCTGTATCAAAATCCTGCATGGAACAGGGCTGAAGTTTCGTTGGATGATTCTTTTCCCTCAGAATGGCTTGATTTGGATATTGGAAATATTACCCACAACTATACTCAGGCAGATATTGAAGCGAAGTTTCATAAAGCCCCGAAAATAGATGAGGAATCAGTGAATGCAAGGGTGGCAGAATTAAGAGCATTAGGCTACTTGCGCTTAAGAGGTAAATTTGAGATTCAATTCCTTTTTGCCTTTCTTAGCTTCCTAAAGAATGAACCACGGAATAACCGAAAATATACCGTTGCCTCATGTTCTCTACCATTTCAGCAGAATACCATGATTTCCACTTTTTCGCAGTATGCTGACGTGTCGAAGAGGTTATATGATTATATAATGACAGGTAAATGTCAATAATAAAACCTGTAACGTGTTACAGGTAGCTGACTCTCAATTCAAGCCTTCCCGTACACTCGACAATTTTTTGCCTCAATTCGAGCAAGGACAGTCGGAAATCATATTAAAAATATTTAAAAACAACTTTTCTCCCGATAAGGTCATTCCGCAAAATGCCTGCAATCAAGCGGCAATTGCTTAGTGACCAGGGTTTCGGACACTTACAATATTCTATGAGTTTTGCATTAGGTCATGCTTTGGATGAAGAATTTTCTTGTCAAGTAAGCAAACTTCAAAGGTTTGTCAAACATGGACCAAGTTTAGGTCGTTTCGTTGAACGGTTGCTTATTGAGACCTTAAGAAAATATTGCCCTAAGAAGTATTCCATTTCTTCTGGTTTCTATTATTCACAAAATCCGACAGTAACCGAACAATCTTCCAGTCAATTGGATGTATTCTTCTACGATGAAATCAATTACCCAGTATTGTTTGATTGTACGGAATTTGTAGTAGTACCGCCCAAATCAGTCAGGGGAGTTATTGAAGTAAAATCAACGATAAACAAGGCTGCAATTAACCAGTTGTTGAAGCAATCTGATTCGCCCAATGCAGTTGAATTACCTGCAGATGTAAAGTTTAATTTGATTGGGGTCAAATCTGGACTCAAGGCAGATTCGGTTTATGAGTATATTAAAGAATACTATGCTCAAGAAAAATCTGTTGTAAGACTACTTGGAATGGTGTATTGTTTAGAATGGAACGAAATTATTATTTTTGATTATCGTAACAACAAATATCAGATGTTATTGCTGAATAATTTTGAATTAGGCATATCTTCCTTCTTCAATCATATGCTTTATGATATATATGGAGAAGAAGTTTATCTTTCAGCTACAAATACCATTGGTCCATCTTTATTTATTCCAATAAAAAGTTGTGTTCTGAGGGCGATTGATTAATGAGCGAAACTTGATAATTATTTGGAATGCAATCTTGGCGGATAATTTTTTATTGGTTCAATTAAGTAAAACTTTCCCAGTCAATGGGTCTATATAGAGCATGAGTTTTCAAACACTTTGTACAAATAATTGCTAATTTCTTGATATTTCTGTCATTAACCTATTGTTTGTTCCAAATTTAATTTGTACAGTTTAAGAGAAGCAAACAATGTCACGCCCAACAAAAGAGGAAAGCATCTATAAGGTATCCATCCATAAGAACTGAGGGTATATGTATGCGGCTACACATCCTTACACTATTGACGAAAACGGGAATCGAAAGTATGTTTACTGTCATTGGGGTGTTGTAGACGAGAACAAGAAGTTCATTCCCGGAAAGCGTTATGTCTTTGCCAGTCTGGAGGAAAGGGCAAAACTTATCTTTCCTGATGACTGGGATATGAGTGAAGCCAAACGTCTGTCAGGAGCCAAGCAACCGGGTCGGAAGAAGGCAAGACGGGCAGACTGCTGATTCGGCATAAGCAGTTCTCATCCACTCTTGAGGTGCTTGATGAGATGCGCTCAATAAGATGTGTGGAGCACACTGGAGATGCAAAGCATATCACCCCGTTTATCGGTGCTCAGATTAACATCGCCAACGATTTAGGCTTCAAAATCTCTGATGGCTGTACCCCGAAATACACCTCCCGGACGGAAGAAGGACTCACCTCATCGTGGCCGCCCAGCTAAGCCGAAAACTTCGGAGCTGGAGTATTAATTGTACAAAATGAATCAGCATTCACGTTTAGTGGACAGCAATGAAACCTAATAAAAAATGTAATTATGATCATATTTAAACGAATTTACAATGGAGTAGTTAATGCCTATCTTCGCAAGTTTGACTCTGTCAGATGGGCGAGACGAATTGGTGTGAAGGTGGGTGAACACACTGCCATCTCGCCAGAAACACATTTCCCTGGTGAGCCTTATTTAGTCACCATTGGTAGTCATGTACAAGTAACTCGTGCGGTCTCTTTTTATACACATGGGGGGGGGGTAATGTTTTAAGGCGTCAGATACCCGACTTTGACTGTTTTGGCAAGATTGTTATAGAGGATTGGGCTTATATTGGAAGCCAATCTCTCATCATGCCAGGAGTAACAATAGGAGAAGGCGCAATTGTGGCAGCTGGTAGTGTAGTAACGAAATCCGTTGCTCCACGTACAGTTGTAGGTGGTAATCCTGCCAAGTTCATTTGCACGATAGATGAATATTTAGAGAGAAACAAAAAATATAATACGAAATCTAAAGGTATGGGTTCTGCTAAAAAGAAAAAATATCTTATGAGCCTTTCTGAAGAATTATTCATAAAGAAATAAAGATGGCAAATCATTCGCACAATAATAAACGAATAGCGAAAAACACGGTAGTACTATATATTCGTATGCTCGTTGTGATGGGCGTAACTTTGTTCACGTCCCGCATTGTACTACAGGCTCTTGGGGTAGAGGACTTTGGTTTATATAATGTAGTAGGAGGTGTCGTTGGACTATTTACTTTTTTGCGTTCTTCAATGGAGAAATGCACCCAAAGATACCTCAATGTCGAGATGTCAAGAGAGGGGGGGCGTTTGAATGATACTTTCTGCGTTAGCATGACAATTCACATTGTTATAATGTTAATTGCTCTTGTATTAACAGAAACGATAGGTTTATGGTTTCTAAATACCCATATAAACATTCCAGAGGGGCGTGAACTAGCTGCAAATGTCGTATATCAGTCAACCGTATTTTCATTATGCTGCACAATTTTATCAGTACCATATAGTGCTTGTGTTATCGCTCACGAACGTATGGGTTTTTATGCAGTAGTGAGTGTCTTGGATGCATTTCTGAAATTAGGGATTGCTTATATGATACTATATTCATCGGGAGATAGCCTCATAGTATATGGAATACTTATGTCTTTCATAGCCTTGATAAATTTTATCTTGTATATAGTTTTCTGTAGAAAATGTTTCTCTGAGTCCAAATATAGGTTATTTTTTGATAAAGGGCTCTTCAAGGGAATGTTGAGCTTTACTGGCTGGAATTTAGTTGGTCAGATGTCTGTGTTAGGTGTGAATCAAGGCAATAGTATTTTGGTTAATATGTTTCATACTGTGACAGCAAATGCCGCAATGAGTGTTGGAGTACAGGTTAACAACGCAGTTGTCTCCTTATCTGCAAACTTTCAGACGGCTTTCAATCCCCAAATAACAAAATCCTATGCCTCGCATGATATAAAGTATATGAAAAATTTGGTTTATGGTTCAAGTAAACTGTCTTTTCTTCTACTTGTGATTGTATCACTACCATTGTTTTTTAATATAGATACAATCTTGTCTTTATGGTTGAAAACCGTACCAGAGTATTCTTCTATATTTTGTATATTATCAATTTGTAGTGGTATTATAAATGCGTTGAGCACACCGCTGAATTTTTGCATAATGGCTACTGGACGCATAAAATGGAGCCAAATCATGACCGCCATCGTGTATCTATCAGATTTGTTTATTTTGTATGCATTATTCTCGTTAAATTTCCCACCTGCAACAGCTATGGCAGTTAAGATTGCTGTTGTGTCAGCAGTTTTATTCGTTCGTCTATATTATACTCATAAAGAGATACCTGAATTTAGTATGAAGGATTATTCGATTAAAGTTCTAGTGCCCTTGACAACCTTTACTTTTATCTGTACCACAGTAGGTGTAGGTCTATATTCATATTCAAGTAATTTGGTGTCAGATATTGCTTCGGCTATCGTATTAGTGGGTATTACTATAGTTGCAGCCTATTACATTGCGTTGAGTAAAACGGAAAGAGGTTTAATTATAGCGCAAATAAAAAAGATTAAAAGAAAATAATCACTAGTACTTTGTAACACTTAAAAGTTCAATATAGGATAGAGATGCTTCAGCTTGATACGTGCATCGGCGGTCGTGAACTGCCAATTGACACCTCTCTGTGCGGTATTACGCTCGATGTTCCAAGCTGATAACTCCTCATTAAGTTCTTTGACATTGCTTATACGTCGCATAGACAGGCATTGATTTCCAAGTGCTGAGAGTTCGATTTCAGCGATATATTCACGATATCAGGCCAGCTGCCATGCTTCGGAGTATGATGTGTCTCAAGACGCTTCGCAAGCCTCAGCGCTTCATCTGGTGGAAACGCCTCATATAATGATGCAATCTTGTGAGTGTTGAGATTATCGCAAACCAGAATGACCTGCTCAGCATCGGGATATTGCTCATCAAGAAGCCATTTGATGCTTTCTGCCCAATCAATCCTTGTTCTCTGCTATTTGGCTTCGGTGTATCGCCAACTTGCAAGTGGCTCGGTAAACAAAAAGATGCTGCATGTGCCATTGCGGACATACTCGTTGTCCTGATAACGGATGCCAGTACTTTGAGATGTAATGCCATTTCTCGCTTCAGCAAGGAGATGGACTGACTTTTCATCCATGCAGACTACCGGATACTTTTCGTCATATGGACGGCTATAAACCTCCAAGACATCCTCCATCGCGGCAACGAACGATGGGCTCTGTGAAGGTGGTATTCACCAACACTTCTTTAGGAGAGGCTTATATTCGATTTTTTTTAGAATACGACCGACCTGTGTATGAGAGATCGAATTGATATATCCAAGTTTTACGGATCTGTCTGCCAGAAGACGGAGAGTCCACTTTGCATATCCTTTTGGGGGTTCTGCGCATGCCAATGCTATGATGTGGGCTTCGACTTCCCCAGTAACTTTCGCCTCTACAGGAGGAGTATCACGTTCCTTGCGATTCAGAGTGGCATTGAGACCTTTTCCTCCATAGCTGGTCCTGACATTCTGCACTGTAGTGGATGACGTATTGAAAGCAATCGCGGCTTCCTGGACTGTCATGGGCTTTTTCCCATTCTTGTCCATAGCCAAAAGAATATTGGCACGGAGTATTGTCCTCGCTGGCATTGCTCCGGACTTCACAATCTTGGTAAGTTGCTTGCGCTCCGTCGCAGACAAACTTATCTCGTACTTCTGGATAGGCATATTCGTATCGTGTTGAGTTGGACTCAACAAAGCTACGAAATTATTTGCTTTTATACCACATTTAGATGTTACAGGGTACTATTGGAATATAATTTTTTATGTTAGAAATAAGTAAAAAGCTTTTCGCGGCATTTAACGAGAGTGAGGTGATATACTGTTCTTGGAAAGGTAACGACCATTTAGACAAATGTCTTTCAGGAATTGGTGATATAGATATTCTTGTATCAAAAGATAGTAAGAGTAAATGCTATCAAACTTTAAAAGAGTTAGAATTCTTACATTGTGAAAGTCAATTTGGCTACCGAATCCCGAATGTTGAGGATTGGATTGGTTTCGACAAAGAAACAGGAAATATGATTCACGTCCATCTGCACTTCAAAATAGTAGCAGGTAAGTTTGGGATTATGGAATATGATCTGCCATGGGCTTCAATGGCTTTAGAAACGCGACTTTTACACAAAGACGTGAATGTTTTCATCATAGAACCAGAACTCGAATTAATAACAAGATATGCATTGTTGACGTTATCTCCAAACAGGCTGACAGAAATAAAACATAAGGTAAAGGGCTATAATATTCCTAAAAAATACAAGACGGAAATTGAGTACCTAAAAACAAATATTGAAAATGGAAAGTTGCAAGACTATATAAACAAGCTGTTCCCCAACAAATCAAGTCGTGTATTTGAATTGATTACAAAGGTAGACCTAACGTCACATGATTTCTTCGAGCTAAGGTTTATATATAAAAAGACCTTTAGGTTCAATCAAAGATACAATGTGTTGTCGTTAAAAGTAAGAGAGTTAAAGATGATTGTCGCTCCGATTATTAGAAAGACGATAAGGAAAATATATCCAACTAAAATACTTATTAGAAAGACTCCTATCTCAGGTAAAGCACCTATCATCACTTTTATGGGACAAGACGGAGCCGGAAAGAGCACGGTAGTAAAAGATATTCGCGAGTGGCTCTCTTGGAAACTTGAAGTTAGCCAGTTCTACCTTGGAAGTGGTGATCATTATCAGCCATGGGAAAAGAGATTACAGAATCGTCTTCATGGCAGTAATAATCCTTTTGCAAAACTTATATGTAAATGGCTTCCGTTTAGCTATCTTAGCAAACTTGGCAAAAATGTATATAAAACTATAGTCAAGGCAAATAAATATGCCAACAAGGGAGGCATTGTTCTCTTCGACAGATACCCTCAAATTCAATATGAAGGCATTAATGACGGACCTAAGATTAGAACCTCTATTATGCACCATGCAAAAAATGTAATCCTATATGCGATAGCTGATTTTTATGCAAAAAGAGAGGAAAAGTATTTGCAGAAGGCAGTGGCATATTCACCTGATGTTGTAATCAAGTTGATGCTTACTCCAGAAGAGTCCATCCGCAGGAAGCCACATGAAAATTATGAAGCGGTAAAACATAAGCATGAAATTATCAAGTCTCTCAAATTTGACAGTGCTGCAGTCTATACTGTTGATGCAACGCAGGATTATGAGAAAGAGATTATCGAAATTAAGAAAATAATATGGCAACACATACTCAAATCATAGAATTTTTCGGTTTACCTGCGTGCGGTAAATCAACTTTATGTAATGCTGTGATAGAAAGTACAATCTCTGTCAGCACAATTTTTTGCCGCATGAATGAGATTTCGAGTGAATACCGCAAAGCCAACATTATTCAAAAAATACGTTATTTTCCTTATAGGGCATCTTTACTGTTGTTATTATTGATTATAAAATCATGTCCTTCCCGTAAGAACGTTCGTATCTATAAGAGTTTCTTGTCTATCCTGATGATATATGCTTTCTGCAAACATACAAAGAAGTATGACTATATGCTTATAGACCATGGAGTGTTTCAAAGCGTTGTGTCATTGTTCTATGGTTCCAGTACATCAAAATTTAATTCGTCTGTTGACATTGTAAACCAATTGGTGACCACTATCGGTATAGAATATCCAATTCATTGTTACATTTCTGTAGAAGAGTCGATTAGAAGAATGCGCAAGCGCAATCGTGTAGATAGTGGAAGGTTGGATGTAATAGGTGATAAGAAGAAACTAGAAACCATTATGATTGTTCAATCGCAACAATTTGAACGACTATCTGATATCAGGCATATACAGAAAATAAACATGGAAAAAACCATCGAACATAATGTTTCTGACTTATTCAAACAGATAAAAAATGAAATCGGTTAAGATTATATCAATATTAATAGCGTTGATTTACACAGCGCTTTTTATGTTTTCCGAACCCTCGCCGTATAGTAGGCAATTGTGTGCTTTTAGTCTTCTTGTTTGCATTGGCCTAATTTATTTGTTTGTACTGACATCAAAATATAGTGGAATAGAAAACAAGTTGATAAAGCCTTCAAATATATTCATGACAGCACTCGTTGTTATATGTTTTCAAACAATTGCTGACTATGTATTGGGAATAAGGGATATTTCAGGGTCTCTCTATCCAAATACTATTAACAAGTGTGCGTTTATTGGTGTTGTTTCCATTGCTTCTTTTAATGCAGGATATGCCCATTTAGCCAAGAAGTATTCTGCAACTAAGTTTTGCCCAAAATTTACTAGCGTTGTAAGACCAAATTTCTTTGCACTTGCTGCAATACAATTGATAAGTTTTTTGATGTTCGTATTTGGATTTGGTTTCTCAAACCTTATATCAGGAGCATCTTATTTGGGGGGAAATGAGGCCGCAACTGGAACTATTGGAACCTATGGCGAAATTCTCCTTTATGCAACAAATGTTGCAATTGTAGTCCTGTCATCATCTCAAAAAAGGAATGCATCATTTGTCGTATATTTGAATTCTTTTCCAATGTCAACGAAGTATGTTTTTGTTCTGTATATCCTCATACGTATGCTGAGTGGAGATAGAGGCCCGGTTATCTATAATGGTTTGTTGTTGCTCTATGGCTATCTTTATTCATCTAGTAGGAAATTGAATATTGTTAAAGTCTCAATACTTGCATTAGTTGCGGTCACTGTAATCAACGTGATTGGTATTGCTCGTACATTTGACAACACCATGTCTATTGGGGATAAGTTTACAATAGCTATGACACTTTATCAGAAAGGCGGCCGTTTTGCAATGGATGATGTTTATGAAGGCACCTGCTTTCCTCCTACCATTGAATTGGCAGGGTCGTCAAGAGTCACTGAGATTGCTATTAATAATATTGAATGCCAACATGATATTTATACATATGGTTTGATGCATTTTGTGCAACTTATGAATTCAATACCTTTTTCCTCACATTTATATAGAATGATTCCAATGAGACCAGAATACTTTTCTTCTTCTGCACGAGCGAATTATTGTTTTTTTGGAGGATATGAAAGCACTTGGGGTATAGGTACTAATATGATAGCTGATTTCTACTGGGATTTCGGTATACTTGGTGTTCTTATATTATTTTTTGTTGTTGGTTTAGCTTTTTACAAAGTTGATAATGTTTTGTTGGGGTCTGAAAGATATACTTTCAATCCCTATTGGATTGGATTTGCTCTGATATATGCAGCAGAGTCTGTTTATATACCGCGAAGTACTTTCTTCAGTTTGATTAGAACAGTAGCTTATTGTGCTGTACTAATATATTTCTTTGGTGGTGTAAAAAAGACAATTAATACATGAAACGAATAACAATAATAGGCGGAAGCCTCGGAAGCGGAGGTGCAGAGCACCAATGTGCTCAACTGATGAACATGTTGGTTGAGAAGGGATATGATGTGACCTTTGTTTCGTTTACTGATGTCGAGGATCATTACCCAACATCGCCCCAAATTCATAGAGTTCATATCGGTCGTGGACAATCTAACAAGAAACGACTGCTTAAGCTGGAATGGTATATTTTGACTGTAAAGACTGACGTGCTTTTAGCATTCAGTCAGCGTATGAGTGTGTTGTCGCTCTTTATGATGCTTTTCCGACCTTATGTCAAGGTAATATCAAGTGAGCGCAATTTTACAATAGATGCTCCGGATAAGTGGGAAAAAATTCTGATGAAAACGGGTATATATCGAAGGTCAAATTTTGTAGTTCCAAATAACTATTCACAGGGTCGTTATCTGGCAGAAAAGATGCCTGCTCTCAAAAACAAAATACAGGTCATAACCAATTATACAGAGATTGATAAGTATGTAAGTACTCCAGTCCCTTGCAACGAGATTCCCCGCATTGGTATCTTCTGCCGTTTCGAAAAGCAGAAAAACTTCCATCGATTCCTTGAGGCACTCTATATTTTGAATGTCCGGAACAATTACAAGTACAAATATCATATCGACTGGTACGGCAATCACTCTTTCCCCTCAGAAGAGCAGACAAAGTATTTTGAAGAAGGTGTACAAAAGATTCATGATTACAAACTTGATGACTATATAACGATACATAATCCTACTCGTGAAGTTCATAAGCTAATACCGACATTTGATGTGATGTGCCTGCCATCTCTGCATGAGGGTTTTTCAAATTCCATCAGCGAGTACATCTGTTGTGGACGTCCTGTCATCTGTAGTGATGTTAGTGATAATTCAGTAATGGTTCATGATGGCGAGAATGGATTCCTCTTTGACCCGCTCAATGTTGAGAGTATTATGAAAGCATTCGTAAGGTACTTTAATATCTCTGTCGAACAGCGCGCTCAAATGGGGGTTCGTAGTCGCGAGATTGCAGAGAGCCTTTTCGATAAGGATAAATTCATTGAATCATATATAAAATTGATAGAGGCATGAAAAATAACGCAATATGTTTTTTCGTGGATTCTGTAACGTGGAATTCATTAGGAACCCGTCAGGCTTCGGTTAGTCCTACACCATTTTTGGATTCGCTGAAGGAAGAGAGTATAACTACGACAAAACTCTATTCTCACGGCCCCTATACAGATGCAGCTACTCATAGTCTTTTCACAGGTCGTGACTGTTTGGACGACTTTAGCTATTACTTCAAACTGAATACGGCTCCAATACATCACTACAAAGCTTTTCATGATGCAGGTTATGAAACTTACGATTTTAACTACCCTTACTACATTATAGGTAAAGATGTGGCAAAATATATAGACCACGAAATCCATACTTCTGGGTTCATATATGGTAGTGAATGGGGTGGAATATTCAGCTTTTATCATGATATTATTCAGGAGCGTCCTCTTGATGAAGATGAACATTTGCTACTAAAGAAGCGCCTTGAAGTAATGTTTGAGTCATGGGAACGCTATCTCAGCAACACCATCCACAAACCTGAAACGATGGTGATTCATAAGGAGATTCTGAAAACATACGACACTCGCAAGGCTTTAGACATACTTATAGAGGAAGATGCAAAATTTAGGGAGAATCCCTATGAATATATAGATGATTTCATTAAGCAAGGACAGGATCATGTACTTACTACACTTGATACTTCTGGCATTGAAACCTATATTGATAAAGATTTCATTGATAATTATTGGGAGAAGAAATACGGTAAGTTCTTTGACAAGATCGCACGTCTGAATTTTAAGGCTAATGTATGGAAGAATCTACCTTCACCAAAGCGTATGGCATTCGGACTTAGGAAGTACCTCAAGACAAAGGACTCCAGCAACCTTTTGTTCTTTGAAAACTACTTAGGTAGCATTACTACCATGCAGCTGATGCGCAAACGTTGGAAAACACAAGGATGGCAGAATCAACATACTGCACACACGATATATCAGACAGGTCTTGATATCCTTAAAGAGAGAAAGAGCGACAAGCCTTTCTATTTTTTCTTTGATGTTGAAGAACCACACAACAACATCGCTTTCTTCTCATACGACACTCAGAATATAGAGGTAATAGATGATGAAATGCGTGTGCTGCAGGAATACGTAGAGCAGGTTGGCTCTGATTTCAAGGGCAATCTCGTATATCTCCTTTCGTTACGCTATTCCGACTATAAAATACAGAAGTTCTGTGAGTCTCTAAAAGAGATGGGACTTTGGGACACCACTACCATCTTGTTCATTGCTGACCATGGTTCTTCTTATACGTTCAATCCTATTCACAATATGCGAGTGAATAACTTTGATGACGAATGCTACCATATACCGATGCTCATACGTCATCCTGGTTTGACAGGTCGTGAAATCAATTCCTATCAGTATTCAAAGGATGTGTTGCCTACCTTCATGGACGTGATAGGATTGGAACCTTGCAAAGAATTCAAAGGCCGTTCTATGATTCGCGAATCAAAGCCGAGAGAGTTTGTTATTGGCGAGTATATGGGTCCTGGCTGTCCTGACATGGTTAGCGACAAGAAAAAAATATGGTTCAGTGCTCGAGATGAAAACTATATTGTTGCCTACAAGGTAGGAGTATATGAGGATTTCGATGAGGGTGAACTTGCTGAGGTGTATGACCTCAAAAAGGATCCTAAAGCGTACTATAATATAAACGATAAGATAGACCGAAACAAGATTGAGTATTTGTTAATTCCATTAAAGGAACGCCATGCAGAAGTTCGTAAAGATACTGATGCTTTTATGAAACGATTAAGAGAAAAAGGTAGAATCAGATGAGAATAGACGTATATCGCAGTGGCTTGATACCCCAACACGTTTTTGAACCAGTTTCTGAGCTCTTACAAGATGCTTTTGCAGAGAGAAGAGAACAAGGAATAAACTTCAAATGTGGATTGTTTTCTGCTCAAGACGTTGAAAACGAGTTTGTTAACGGGGAGGGGTATTTATTGCTTGCAATAAATGAAAATGAACAGATAGTTGGTACAGTAAGTCTGATTGAACACAATAAAGGTGGATTCAGATATGTATCACACGACAATCTGGCAGTATCGAGCTTATGCAAAGGCAAGGGTGTTGCATCAAAACTATTTCGAGAGGTAATAAATGTGACAAAACGTGAAGGTTATGATTTCATTACTTCTTTTACAGCTACAACAGCCGATAGTTCTGTTCGCTATCACCTCAAGAACGGTTTTGTGATTTACGAAAGAACTCCAGGTAAAGGGTACGATTCATATAGTTTCATCTATCCTTTGAAGCGTTTTGGATTTATGCGTATTCAGCCGTTAAGCAAAATGATATATATTGTCTTACCATATATAAGAAGAATCAAAAAAATATTGCGATAATGATCAATTTTACAGTAGGCCCAGTACAGTCCTCTGATGCTGTACGTGCCATAGGTGCCGAACAGGTGCCATATTTCAGAACAGCAGAGTTCTCTGAAGTCATGCTTGAGAACGAACGTCTCGTAAAGAAGTTTGCTCATACTACAGATGATAGTCGTGTAGTATTTATGACATGCTCTGGTTCTGGTGGTATGGAGACTGCCATTATGAACTGCCTCAATAAAAACGACAAGGCTCTTGTTGTTAATGGTGGAAGTTTTGGAGAGCGTTTTGTTGAACTTCTTACACTCCATGAAATTCCTTTCACTGAAATCAAGTTGGAACATGGAAAAGCATTGAAACCCGAACACCTTGCTCCTTACGAAGGTCAAGGCTTCACTACCTTTTTACTCCAAAAGCACGAGACCTCAACCGGCGTACACTACGACATTGATATGGTTGCAGACTTCTGCAAGCGCAACAATCTGTTCTTGATTGTGGATACCATCTCTACTTTTCTTTGCGACCCATTCGATATGGCTGCAACAGGAGCTGGCGTAATGATTACAGGATCGCAAAAGGCCCTTGCATGTGCTCCTGGCATTGCAGTAATGGCGCTTGCTCCTTCAGCATTGAAGCGTATTGAAGAAAATAAGTGTTGCTGTCAGTATCTCGACCTTAAACTTGCTCTCAAGAACATGGAGAGAGGACAAACTCCTTGGACTCCTGCAGTCGGCATTCTTCGCCAAATCAATGTTCGCCTGAAGGAAATAGAGGCTAATGGTGGTGCAGAAGCAGAAATTGCACGTTGTGCAGGTCTTGCAAAATACTTTCGTGATAAGCTTGTAGAGCTGAATCTTCCTTTCGAAGTGGTTTCTGAAAGCCTTTCCAATGCAGTAACCCCACTTCATCCTACAACACAATCTGCATACGAAATTTTCTTAAAGATTAAAGACGAATACGGCATGTGGATTTGTCCTAATGGGGGTGATATGAAGGATTCCATCTTTCGTGTTGGCCATATAGGTTATTTACAGAAGTCTGATTATGACACATTGATTAACGCATTCCTCGACCTGAGGGAAAAAAAGTTCATCTAATGAAAAAGGTAATTACATACGGAACGTTCGATCTCTTTCATCAGGGACATTATAACCTCCTGAAGAGAGCAAAGGAATTGGGGGATTACCTTATTGTAGGTGTTACTACAGATAACTTTGACTTGGAAAGAGGTAAGATGAACACCTGCAACAATGTGATGGAACGCATTGAAGCAGTGAAGGCAACAGGCCTCGCCGACCTAATATTAATTGAAGAATACAGAGGCCAGAAGATTGACGATATTCAGAAGTATGGTGTCGATATTTTTGCCATTGGTTCTGATTGGGAAGGATATTTTGACTATCTGAACGAATTCTGCCAGGTTGTGTATCTCCCTCGTACACAAGGAATCTCTTCCACACAATTGCGTGAAGAACGTCCTGTGGTAAAAATTGGAATTATTGGTACAGGTAGCATTGCATCTCGTTTTGTACCGGAATCATCAAATGTGAATAGTGCAGTTATTACAACCGCATATAATCCGAATATCGGTGAAAATATGGTATTTTGTGAGAAATTTCAGATACCTACGCTGGCTCATGATTTGGATGAACTATATGCTAATTGCAACGCTGTTTATATTGCATCTCCTCACTACACTCATTACGATTATGCTAAAGCGGCTTTGATGGCTGGAAAACATGTTTTATGTGAGACGCCTTTAGTTTTCAGTCGCAATCAGGCAGAAGAACTCTACCAGATTGCAGAAGATAAAAAACTCGTTTTAATGGTGGCTCTCAAAACTGCCTATACACCAGCTTTCGGACACTTGTTCTCTTTATTAAAATCGCGGGTGATAGGAGATATTGTAGAGGTCAATGCTTCAGTAACGACTTTGACCGATGAAAGTTCCGAAAAACTCAATAGCAAGCATTTTGGCGGAAGTATGAGCGAAAATGCATGCTTCCCACTATTGCCTATCTTCAAGTTCTTGGGAACAGACTATCATAACATCAACTTCTACTCAAAGATGAAGAATGGTGTAGATATTTTCACTAAGGCAGTCTTCCGCTATGATCATGCGGTTGCATCTTTCCAGGTAGGACTTGGCGTAAAGACCGAAGGTTCTCTGACAATTGCAGGAACTAAAGGATATGTCTATGTTCCTGCTCCTTGGTGGAAAACAGATTTCTTTGAAGTCAGGTACGAAGACCAGAATCAAAACAAGAAGTATTTCTATCCTTTCATGGGAGAGGGATTGCGTTATGAGATTAAGGACTTTGTGGCAGCTATCCTTTCTAATGGATATTACCATAGCAAGGTTTCAAAGAAAGAGAACTTGAAGATGGCAGAAGTGCAGGAACAATATATCAACGGTATTAATTTGTTTAAGTTATAATGCCAAAACTATTACAAATCAACATAACTGCAAACTGGGGTTCGACAGGTAAGATAGCTGAATCGATAGGCCTTGCTGCCATTAGGCGAGGTTGGGAGAGCTATATAGCTTATGGTAGAATTGCAAATCCATCAGCCTCAAAGCTTATCAAGGTTGGAGGAAAATGGAATACTTATCTCCACTATGCCGGTATGCGTTTGCTGGATTTAGAAGGAAGGTGCTCAACTCTTGCTACAAAGAGATTTATCAAGGAGATTGACCGCATTAAACCAGATGTTGTGCAGCTTCATAATATTCATGACCATTTCCTGAATTATCGGTTGCTGTTTAAGTACCTCAATCAGACTGATATTCAGGTGGTTTGGACTTTCCATGATTGTTGGGCGATGACTGGTCATTGCATGCATTTCGTTACCAAAAACTGTGACCGTTGGAAGACCGGTTGTCATGATTGTCTGATGAAGGGAGAATATCCCAAATCATTAGTTGACAGATCTCGAAAAAACTGGGAACTAAAGAAGTCTTTGTTTGCAGGATGCAAGAATCTTTCTGTTGTTGCATGTTCCGATTGGATAGCAGATTTTGCAAGAGAGTCTTTTCTAAAAGATAAACGCATTTTAACGATTCATAATGGTGTAGATTTATCCATATTCAAGCCTCAGTCTAAAACAGAATCAAAAAGATTCAAAATTATTGCTGTATCGAGCCCATGGTATCCAGCTAAGGGAGAATTGGACATTTACAAGTTGTGGTCAATCTTGTCTGATCAGGATTTTGAGATAATAATGGTTGGACTATCAGAAGATCAAATGAAAAAACTGCCTGCAGGAATTAGAGGAATTCAACGGACGCAAAATGTGAATGAGCTCGCTAAACTCTATTCCGACTCCGATGTACTTATCAATCCTACTTATGCAGATACTTTCCCTACAGTCAATCTGGAGGCTCTTGCTTGTGGCACTCCTGTAATTACCTATCGCACAGGCGGAAGTCCTGAGGCTGTGGATGAGAAGACGGGATTTGTGGTAGAACAAGGAGATATTAATGCTCTTGCGGATGCTATTCGCAGGATGAAGGAACATCCGCTTTCATCTGCAGATTGCCACAAGCGTGCAGAAGAACATTTCGACAAAGACAAGTGCTTTGAGAAGTATATCGAGCTGTATGAGGAGTTGGTGAAAATGTAATGGATCTCTGCCTGCACAGGTGGTCGAGTAATCGATATGGTTCGATACCATCAGGCAGAACAAAAAATTATCAAACATGAAAAGAATAATAGCCTTATACGGACACGCTCAATGTGGCAAGTCCAGAACGATGAACATATTGCGTGAACTCATACGAGAGAATGGCAAGAGTATATCATCCACTCCACCATATTCTGGCGAACAACGCGAGACATTCCTATTCAATGGGCAAGTAGTATGCTTATGTCCAGGAGGGGATAATGTTGATATAGTAAAAAGGAATTTTGCCTATGCTGCATTTAAGAATGCTGACATCATCATCACCGCTTGTCGAACAAGAGGAGATAGTATCAAGGAGGTTTATACGCAAGAGAAGAATCTCAATATCAAAGCAGAGTGGTTCCGTAAAAGTTATGAATACCACTTGTGCCAAGATACTCTGGAACTATGCAACCAAGAGTTTGCAAGGGTGATGTTTGTTGCGTTATCCAAATAGATTCTGGTAAAGTTGGATGAAGTCAAATAAACGTGACCTAATTTTCGGACACTTACAAAAGCAAAGAATTATATATTTGGATTAAATACTTATTTTTGAAAAATGGATACTTATCTTGAAGATAGAAGGCGAATAGCCAAGTCTGGAATAGAGGATGTTTTTACTCCAACTCATCCTATTGATCCTGTTCTATTTTGCGGGCGTAATCGAGAGGCTTGTCAAATTTTGGAGGGGTTATACCTAAAAGGTGGACATGTCATTCTTTACGGAGATAGAGGCGTAGGGAAAACGTCACTTGCGCTGTTTGCATGTAGCAAATATGAAGGTGCTCCATTCAAAAGGGTTGGGTGCTCAACAGATGATTCGTTTATGACAGTTATGGAAAAAGTATTTGCAGAATATGGCATTTCTATCACAACACATGATAGCAAATCCTCTAATGCAAGCATATCAATCCCATATTTGTCGGCTGGTAAAGAACATAGTAAAGAGTATCATTGCTGTTCACAGATGGATAATGCTACTTGGGTAGGGGCACAGTTGTTAAATCAAGCGGGAATACTATTCCTCGACGAATTTGACACTATACCTAACTCTAATGTAAAAGAAAAACACAAATTTGCAGAACTGATGAAATATCTGAGTGATAGATCATCGGATTTGCACGTTTTTGTTGTAGGCATATCTAATTCTATTGATGAGATATTTGAAGGACATAAGTCTGTTGACAGATGCCTGACTCAGGTACAGCTTCATAGAATGTCAAATGAAGAATTAATGTCAATCATTGAGAAAGGCGAGCAACGCACGGGGGTAAAATTTGAACAAGAGGTAAAAGATAGAATCGTTAACGGAAGTCTCGGTTTTCCATATTTTACGCATCTAATTTCGCTTCATGCATCGAGGCTTGCTGTAATAGATGGACGAGATGTTGTTACCATGGCCGATTACAATAACGGCCTTCTTAAAGCGATGGAGCAAGCAGACCATTCTTTAAAGGATAAGTACAAAACTGCTGTTGGGTATAATGATAATTTATTGAAACGTGAGTTATTATATGTTGCAGCATTACTCGGTGACAGTAGAGAGTTCACTATGAAGGAATGGATAGCAAAGTATAAAGATATATTTAATAAAGATATAGCTAACGTTACCATCAACGGTCAGATGCAAAAGAATATCGGAAAACAAGATTCCTTGTTGCGAAATATTAAAAAAGGAGTTTACATTTTTGAAGATTCAAGAATGCCTTGTTATATTAGTCTTTTAGGTAAGCCTGAATAAAACAATAGACGACTGCAAGTTGTAAATCAATAGAGGAGGTCAGGAATGTCCCCTATCCCTTCTATAGAGTACTTCATAAGATGTCGCCATCTATGGTGAAAGACCAGTATAAGGATGCATATATATGGTGTACTGTCATGTCTTTGGTTTCACAACTCGCAGGTGTAAGGTAGTTCTTTATGACTGACAATAAGGAGGATTATTGTATATCAAAGAAAATTACCAGCCCTCAAGCACAGATAAAAAACGACTGTGATAATGTGGACGCTGAAATTCTATTAAATATCGGATCCCTCAGAGGACAAGTTTTCCAAGCTTTACGTCCAAATCTATAATTGGGGACTGTCGGGAAATGTTAAACTTTTCCTAACAAATTGATTGCTAATGTGTTAATTAATTTGTATATTTGATATGGAGAAAAAGAATTCCTCCAACAGGCCGTGCAAAGCTGAATATAGAGGACTCGCAAAATAAATCTGCATGTCAAAGAACGACATTTGCTGAATTAGCACCGAATATCGGATTCTCGGAGTTCTATTTTTATGACCTCTATAGGTCAACGTTTGAAAAGAGTGAATTGGGCAGGATGAAGAAGCTGCTACCGCTTCATACAGGACACTACTACCTGAGGCGAATCAAGACTCGGAGGAAGTTAGCGCTTACCTGAAACGAAAACATACTCAAAGACAAGTGTTTTTATAGGATACTACGCCTCTGTCATCGCGAATAGACATATTTGTATGTCCTTTTGTTATTACATGGCTATTTAGAGAAAAACTTCCTTCTTATTCAGAGTTGGTGATAGGCCTATTATCAGTATCTGGATTCATCTTAAAGACAATTTATGATAATGTGGATTCTGTGCAAGATTTTGGACGTAAGGTATTCTCGGGTAAATCCTTTGATAAGGAATTAGGCACTCAATCTGAGATTGAGAAAGAACTTGAGGCTTTGCTTAAATTCAAAATTTCATGTCCTAAGAAAAAGAAAGTTCTGCTGTATGTTGATGACATAGATAGATGTGATTATTATAGAATTATTTCTGTTATAGAATCGTTAAGGACGATTCTTGAAAATCCAAAGATTGGAGAACGCTTGGTTGTGGTGTGCAGCATCGATGTTAACATATTAAAAAGTGCTTTGGTGCAAAAATATAAATTGGCAATCGGTAAAAGTGGATTGAACCTTGCACATGTAGTAAGAGATCAGATTGATAAATTGTTTGTTTCCTCAATCTCACTTCCAAAGTTGAAAGAACTCGATTATATTGAATTCTTGCAAGAATTATCAGGAGTGGATAGTATAGAAATCAGTGGGGCTACTATTACAGTACAATCAAAAGACATATTATCAACAGATGAGCGATCAAACTCCGTCACATCAGACAAACCTACTGCTAATTTGGATATTAAGCGACTGATTGAACTTATAATGGATGAAGTCACCGTTGAATGTCCTATTCTAACGCCACGTCAAATTCGTATTCTGTATTACAGGTGCTTGTTTGCCATGAATATACTTTCTGAAAGAGGAGAATACATTGATAGGCAATGTATTCGCGATATTATCCTGAAATCATATTCTGATAATGAAGGTGAAAATGAGGGTGATGATATTTGTAAAGAAATCGCAAGCATAGTAGTACCATCGTAAAAACGCATAGATAATAAGTCTTGAAATGAATCCCAAGAAACTTTGGATAATAACAGAGCTCTTTCCCCCTGACGAGACATCTACAAGTTATATTATGGGGGAAATCGCCAATGCTATGGCTCGGAAGTACGCCGTCGGCGTGATATGTGGCCCAGAGGTTTATGATAAGCGGAAAAAGATAGACGCTGAGCACAGGTTCGAACTTCACGAGGGCATTGAGGTGCATCGTGCCGAAGGGGTCGGATTGGATAAAAACACGACTTTCGGGAAAGCACTTTCTTTCTTGCTTATGAGCAAAAGGATGATGTCGTTGGTGAGGGAATATGTGCGTAAAGGAGACAAAGTCTTGATGGTGACAAATCCGGCTCCGATGGTTCCGTTGATGGCATGGCTGAAAAGGAGAATTGGATTTGAACTGAATATTCTTGTTCATGATGTGTTCCCGGAGAATACCTGTCCGGCAGGTCTGAAACTGCCTTTATATGGGATGTTTAAGCGGTTTTTTGATAAGGCGTATAGCAAGGCGGATCAATTAATCGCTTTGGGGAGGGATATGAAAGACGTGTTGACCCGCAAAGTGGCTCGGTATAATCAGAACACAAAAATTGTTGTCATAGAGAATTGGGCGGACATTATTAACATACGGCCAAAACCTTTTCCGGAAGGAAAGATTGTTTTGGAGTATGCTGGTAACATTGGACGCGTTCAGGGACTGGAGAAAGTGATTGATAATTTGCCTGATGACATTGAATTTCATTTATATGGAACGGGAGCAATGGAGGAAAGACTCAAGGAAAAGAGACACGATAATGTGTTCTTTCACGGGCCTTACTTCCGGTCCCAACAAAATGAAGTCTTGGCGGCATGCGATATGGCGGTTGTGACGCTTCAGGAAGGAATGTATGGCTTGGGTGTGCCGAGCAAGACGTATAATATTCTTGCATCAGGCAGACCTATTCTATTCTTTGGTCCTGAAGACAGTGAGATTGATTTGTTGGTTCGGGAGAATAATATTGGCTATTGCGGGTGGCCTGATGAGTGGAATAGAAATCATTTGGAGGAAATGGGGAGAAGGGCTCGTGTGTTGGCGGAGACGAAATATTCAGAGAAAACAATTTTGGATAAATTCTTGAAAATAATATAATGGAAAAGTTGCTGTTTACCGGTGGCACGGGCTTTTTGGGCAGGAATGCCCGGCCAGTGCTGGATAAGTCGTATGTTGTGATAACTTGTGGCATTACTCCTGCCGATGATGTGAAGGCTAATCTTGCAAAGGAAGTTCCTGATCTTCCGGAACACTATGATGTTGTGCTTCATGCTTGTGGAAAGGCTCATGTCGTGCCGAAGACCGAGGCGGAGAAGCAGGCGTTCTTTGATGTGAACTATCAAGGAACTGTTAATTTATGTTCGGCGCTTGAAAAAGTTGGGGTGCCGAAGGCTTTGATATTCATTAGCACTGTCGCTGTGTATGGATGCGACTTTGGAGAATTGATCACCGAGGAGCATCCTCTTGATGGTGAAATACCGTATGCGAAGAGCAAGATAATGGCGGAGGGGTATCTGACGCAATGGTGCAAGGAACATAATGTGGTTCTTGGAATTCTTCGTCCATCGCTTCTTGCGGGGAAAGGTGCTCCCGGCAATCTCGGTGCGATGGTCAATGGCATCCGTAAAGGCTTCTATATGAATATTGCCGGAGGTAAGGTCGTCAAGAGCATTTTGATGGCGGAGGACATTGCCAATATATTACCTAAGTTGGAGGAGAAGGGTGGCGTCTATAATGTCTGCGATACTCGGCAGCCGTCATTCGGAGAATTGTCCCTTTCTGTCGCGAGGCAGTTGGGCAAACGCAAACCGCTTTCAATCCCTTATTGGATGGCTTGGTGCATGGCCAAAGTCGGTGACCTTCTGGGCAATAAGGCTCCAATCAATAGTTACAAACTTGAAAAGATGACCAAAAGCCTTACCTTCAGCAATGAGAAAGCACGCAAGGAACTTGGGTGGGAGCCGCTGGATGTGTTGGAGAATTTCAGGGTGTAATATTTTTGTTTGTTCTATTGTTGAAAGTTTAGTCTGAAATTTGTATATTTGTTAGGTAATGTTTATTTGTATGAAAAAGTCATTTTACAGAACAGATTATCTTTTCGCGAAGGGATCATTTCTGATCGGAATGGGAAACCTTTTGGGAATATTCTCTCCATATTACTCCTATAATGAATCCTCGTCAGCGGAAGCCGCTGACAGAACGGCGTTAGAGTCTGACTTTGGCGTAGTCGGTCAGGATTTGTATTCAGTGATGAAGTGACCAAAATTTGATTATTATGAGTGAAAAAACTATTCAAGATGGTAGATTGGTTGCAGGGAACAATCATACCGAAGAACATGAAAGCCCAGATAAGGTAATCTTGGATGCCGTTCCAGAGAGCCGGAAAAAGGATGTCAAGGATGCTCTGACAATTATCCGCGAGGAGATGTATTCAGGACCAATACCTCCACCGGAATCATTGGCGCGTTATGAGGAAATCCTTCCCGGCTCGGCAGATAGGATTTTGAAAATGGCTGAAAAACAACAGGAACACAGAATGACCTTGGAAACTAAAGTTGTTGGTAGTCAAACAGTACAAAGCAAACGAGGTCAGGTTTTTGGATTTATAATAGTCTTTATTTGTGTCGCGGTAGCGATATTCTTTGCTGTTAAATTACACATGACTACTTTTGCCGCATCTTTTCTAAGTGTGACAATGGTTGTCGTTGTCGGTCTATTCTTGACTGGCAGGAACGTGATGAAAAAAGACCTTGAATCTAAAAGCAGAGATCAGAGAAAAGATAAATAGGCACTTGAATTCACCTCTCTAAACCCCCTCCGCATGCAGAAACTCACCGAAAACTACGTCGTCAACAATGCCAAGATCAAGGCCGCGCTGGGCATTGACCACATGCCCGTCCGCGCCAAGGATGGGTTGAGGGAGACGATTAGGAGTTTCAAGAAATAACGGTAATATTGTATGTCAAATTTTTCAATCATCTGTGTTCACGCATTAGCCTCATGTCCTGTAAGTTAGTGGTCAAATTTTGGACCCGGAGAAAAGCCCCTTACCTTAGCCGGAAAAACGAGACCAATGTACAGCAGCGAAGACTTGGAGCGTTTCTATGTGGAGTACCAGAGTGAGTGGGTGCCGCGCGGGATGACGATGCGGGCGTTCTGCGACAGAAACAACGTTCCCTACAGGGTGATGGACAGTACGCGTCCACATTTCCGCATTGAGTTCTGAACAAGTCTGCTCATCTTTGTCACGAATCAAAAAAAACGGAGTCAAAGATGAAGGAAGATCCGACAATCAACTACGCGTTCGCGCTCAAGCACTACAACCAGAACGGCCGTGGCCGCTCGATGAAGAAGTTCTGCGAGGAGGAGGGATATGACTATGAGAAGTTCATGCAATATTCACGCAGGGGCCAGAAGGATAGCGCGTCCTCAGGGAGGCCGACGAGCGTCAGCTGTCGGGCGGGTTCATCCCGCTTGTCGTTGACGGCGGCGGCCCGGAGAAGACCCTCGGCATCCGCGACGTGCGTGTGCGGTTCACGAATGGTATGGAGCTGTCGCAGTGCGAGGGCGACATCAGCGAACTGTTCGGCATGGTCAGGAAGATGCTTGGATAGTGGCGCCATGGTGACGATGTCAAGTGAATATTCCATCTACCTGTATAGGGAGAAGGTGGACCTGCGCAAGGGAATATCCGGCCTGAGCGGTATCGTCCGCGATGAGATGAGGCTTAATCCGAACACCGCGAAGAGCGTCTAAGTGTTCAGCGGCAGGAACTTCGTGCGTAAATCAGAGCGTAACGCCGGCCGAGGCAAGGATGACGAGAGGCTTTCAGTTCGCAGAGAGACTTGCGCAACGCCTTAAGCCGGGGGAACACGGCGGACATAATGAGGAGGATAGAGGAGCGTCTGGAGGTGTTCCGGAAGTCTGACTTCGCGGGCTGCGGCGAACTGCTGAGGAAGGCCCTGAAATATGCGATAGGCGAATGGCCTGCGATGAAGAGGGTGCTTGAGTGTGGCGACGTGGAACTGTCGAACAACCTCAGCGAGCAGATGATGCGTCGGATAAAGATGAGCCTGAAGAACGCCGGGAACATCGGAAGCGAGAGGTCGGCCAGGCACAACGCGTTCATGTACTCGGTGATCGAGAGCTGCAAGATGGTGAGGCGTAACGTGGAAGACTATCTGAAATCCCTTTTGGATCGGCTTCGGACGGCAAGGGACGGTGACGACCTGACGTGCTGCCTGCCTTGTTATCTGCCCGCATAGCAGTAAAATCAAAATAATCGAAAAAAATAAGTTTAAGGAAACCGCTGAAAATCAGTGGTAAGCGTCAGCTTGCGGAAAAGTGGACGCATACGGTGAGCCGATATATGACTACAGCTTTAATAAACCACTACCATTGGTAGAGTTATCTGCAAGGATATCGAAAATGGCAGGTTAATGGTTATGAGGGCGGGCTTGGATTTCCGGACCTGCCCTCTTTTAAGTTAATCAACTAACGTTATATCAAGATAATATGAATTCATATTTTATTTACGGAATCATCTTTTTGATTCTTCTTGTCTCGGAATTAGCATATTTCAAGGTGGCAGACAGGTTCAATATCATTGACAAACCTAATCAGCGCTCGTCGCACTCCAGCATTGTCCTGCGTGGCGGTGGGATTATTTTCCTTTTGGCGCTGTGGATTTGGTTGGCTTTTGCTGCGGCAGGGTGGATACCTTCGTTGAATCTGGAAATCAGGGACTACATCTGGTTCCTGCTGGCAGTGACGTTGGTTGCCGGCGTGAGTTTCATTGATGATATTCATTCGTTGCCAGACAGCGTGCGGCTTGTGGCGCAATTCGGAGCTATGCTGATGATGTTTTATCAGCTGGACATCTTGCATCTGAACATGTGGTGGGTGGTGATTCTTGCACTCATAGTTTGCGTAGGTGCGTCTAATGTCATCAATTTCATGGATGGAATCAATGGCATCACGGGGGCTTATGCGCTTGCATCGCTTATACCATTGGCTCTGCTCAATCAGAGTATGGACTTTGTGAATCAATCTCTTATCTTCGTGGTGATTCTTGCGGACATGGTATTCTGTTATTTCAATTTCAGGCCCAAGGGTAAGGCGAAGTGTTTTGCAGGCGATGTGGGGTCAATCGGAGTGGCTTATATCCTGCTGTTTCTGATCGGGTCATTGATCCTCAGGACTGGAGATATCACTTGGCTGATTTTCTTGTTGGTCTATGGCGTGGACGGCTGTCTTACGATTTGTCATCGCATAATGTTGCATGAGAATCTGGGAGAAGCGCATCGCAAGCATGCATATCAGATTATGGCGAATGAATTGAAGATCGGGCATGTGAAGGTGGCATCGCTCTATGCGTTGCTGCAGCTGGCGGTGTCTCTCGGATTTATTTATATTATTCCGAATACAGTTATGGCGCATTGGCTCTATCTGCTTGGTGCATTGATTGTTCTAAGCATCGCCTACATCGTATTCATGAAAAAGTATTATCATCTGCATGAGGAATATCTGGAGTCGTTAAAATAGTGAAATTATGTTGGAAATCGACAATAAATTCATTTCGGAGTTGCTCTCCGAGGCTGCGGAAAATCCACGGCTTCGTCAGAACTATGACCTGCGCACGTCATCCGACGACAACAGCCAGCGTATGCTCAATGCTCTTCTTCCCGGCACAGTGGTTCCTATCCATCGGCATCCGAACAGCACAGAGAATGTCCTGCTGCTTCATGGAAAATTGGTCGAGGTCCTTTACGAGGAAGCGAGACCTGGAGACGGCATTGAATCTGGAGATGGCATTGAACAGAAGCAGGATATGGCAATTGGGCGTCGTCTCCATGAAACGGCACGCATTGTCCTGGACCCGTCCTCCGGCAATTACGGCTGCGTCGTCCCAGCCGGCACCTGGCACACGGTCGAAGTTCTGGAGCCTTCCGTCATCTATGAGGCCAAGGACGGAAAGTACGGCGAAGACGGGAGCGAGGCTGTGTGAGTTTTGGGGTGGACGCGGAGATTGTTCCGGCATATACTTATACTGCGTCGGCATCTGTCGTCTCGCTCATGTCGGTGCTACCATTGTCCTGGTGGATTCTCAGAAGGACAATGTAGATGGATTACGATAAACTGGCTGATGCTATCACGGAACGCACCAAAGTCATTGTCCCTGTGGATATTGCTGGTATCTGCGCTGATGTGGATAAGGTTCGTGAGATAGTGAACCGTCCTGAAATTCTGGCAAAATTCCATCCTGCAAATGATATTCAGAAGCTTCTGGGCCGTATCGCCATTTCCAATGACTGCGCTAATTCATTTGGAGCTTCGCGTCATGGCAAGATGGCTGGCGAGATTGCTGATTTTTCTTCGTTCTCTTTCCATGCGGTGAAGAATTTCACTACTGCCGAAGGCGGCGCATTGACATGGAATCTGCCGTTCGGAAACGAGAAGGTGGAGCGCCAGCAGGTGTATTGCGGAAGTCCTGTGCCTTTCATTGAGGGTGAGTCCTGGAACGAGTTTATCTACCGTCTCTCCCAGTTGTTCTCGCTTCATGGCCAGAACAAGGATGCTCTCGCAAAAACGAAGCTAGGTGCATGGGAGTACGATATCATTGGCCCTTGGTACAAATGCAACATGACCGACATCATGGCGGCTCTCGGTCTCGTCCAGTTCGAGCGTTACCCGTCAATGCTGGAGAAGCGTCACGAGATGGTTTCATTGTACAATGCCGGCATCGATTCTCTGAACGCTGGCCTTGATGCAGCCCATCAGGTCAAGTATCTGAATCACAGAGCTCCCGATCATTGTTCTTCGCACCATCTTTACCTGGTCCGTCTTCAGGGCCGCACCCGCGAAGAGGCCAACAAAGTTATCGAGCAGATGGCTGAGCGTGGCATCGCAACCAATGTCCACTACAAGCCTCTCCCGATGATGACCGCCTACAAGGCTCACGGCTTCGACATCGCCGATTTCCCGAACGCCTATCACCTGTTCGAAAATGAAATCACGCTCCCTCTGAACACCAAAATGTCAATGGAAGACGCCGAGTACGTGATAGCGAATTTCGTGGAGATTGTTCGTGGACTGTAGCTGATAGAAGAACTAGTCGCTCGAATTTTGGTGTAATCTGTGGGATTATACAAGATTCGGGCGAATCTTGGTATTTAGGAGCAATGGGACGATTAAGTGCATTATCATTTCCAAGTATCTTGGAGATGGCTGGTCTGTGTTTAGCGGGCGCAACCCCAGAGTGAAAAAGGTTCTCATACGCGAATGGCAATAGCTGACAAATATGGTATTCCTGTGGTGGAGGACGCGGCTGAGGGAATGGGTTCGTATTTCGAAGGGAAAGTGCTTGGCACTTTCGGCAAGTATGGCGTTTTGTCTTTTAACGGTAATAAGATGATTACCACATCGGGTGGTGGCGCGCTTGTCTGTCGTGATGAGAAGGATGCAAACGAGATTATGTTGTATGCTACCCAGGCTCGCGATGCTTACCCGTATTATCAGCGTACCGCAATTGGCTATAATTATCGTATGTCGAATGTTTGTGCTGGAATTGGCCGTGGTCAAATGACTGTGCTTGATTCTCATATCGCGCACCATAGGCACGTACAGCGGCTGTATGAGGAGTTATTGGCAGATGTTCCAGGCGTTCATATTCATAAGCAGCCGGCTGATGCGCGTTTCGATGCGAATTTCTGGCTTTGTGCGGCTACATTGGATCCGGATGTGTATATTAAGGGGCAGGAAAATGCTTATAAGGAGGTCATTAAGACAGCAGTGGGTGATGCTGCCGGTGTGATTCACGCGGTGGATTCGGCTACTATTGATTGTCAGCCAAATGCGAATGTGGAGGCGCTGCGTGTGTTTATGCTGAATAAGAAGATAGAGGCTCGTCCGATATGGAAGCCTATGCATAAGCAGCCTGTGTATGCCGGTGCTCCTGTCTATTCGAATGGTGTGGAAGAGGATTTGTTTAAGGTGGGTTTTTGTCTTCCTGCGGGGCCGTATGTTTCTGATGAGGATGTGAGGTATATCGTGGAGTGTATTAAAGAGGCGATGGGGGAGTAAGCATTCGGCGATATAGAAGGTGCTTGTGACACAGGACGAGGTGCGGGAAGGGTACAGGATGGTTAATTAGTGTGTCTGAATATAGATAATATATTTGAGCAATGAGAAATAGCTTTAAAGAGTACTACGGGCTTAATTCATCAGAGTTGGATAAGCTCTGGAAAGAAGGCATAATTGTATTTGATACGAATGTCCTCCTCTCTTTGTATCGTCGTTCACAGGGTGTTCGTGATGATTTTATTTTTATGATAAAGAGTCTAAGTGATAGAATATGGATTCCTTACCAAGTGGGATATGAGTTTCATGAGCACAGATTAGAAGAAGCTATGCGGCCTATTGAAGCAGTTAGGGCTATCAAGGGAAAGTTGCAAAAGTTTGAGAATGATTTTGAACAAGAGTACGGTAATAACCCATATTTGGATAATAAGAAGATTAAGATAGCCTTCAAGGCGTTTAGTTCTAAGTTAGATAAAATGATTCAAGAATCCTTGACATCCTGCCCTGAATTCTTGAAGGAAGATAGAGTTTTGACCGTGCTTACAGAGTTGTTTGATGGAAAAACTGGACCTGATTATCAAGAGAAAATGTTGACCGAAATCTATATGCTTGGAAGCGAGCGTTACTCAAATAAGATACCCCCGGGATATAAGGATGCGAAGAAACACGAAGGCGATAGGCACCGCTTTGGCGATTTAATAATATGGCTTCAGATTATTGATCACGCAAAGGTAATGGCAAAGGATATAATATTCGTCACTGATGATAAAAAGGAGGACTGGTGGGAGGAGTATAAGGATAACAGGATAGGACCGCGACATGAACTTATCAGAGAGTTTCGTGAAAAAACAATTAATCAATTGATTTGGTTTTATACTCCTGATCGTTTCTTGAAATATGCAAAGTCAAAAGTGGGTGTCTCGGTAAAATCAGAGACCATTGAAGAAGTAAAAATTCCTTCGATAGACTGGACTTCAATTATTGGCCAGAGTACACTTCCCGGACAAGTATCCTTGGATGCAATTCGGCCGTGGATTTCTTTGGGTGAGTCGGATTCATTAGATATAGGATTAACATCTCGTAATTCATCCATTCCAGGTATGATGCGCCTCTCCTCTTTACGGAGTTTGGGAGAAATCGGGTATTCGGATCAGAGAGAATATTCTGGTTTTATAGGAAAAGGTTTGGCTTCAAGTGGAATGAAAGAGGACTCTATTAATAGTGAATTAGATGAAGGTAAACAGAAAGAAATCCCTACATCTAAACCTGTTGATAACGAAATGGATAATAACCAAGATAAAAGTGAGTAATAGATATGGTTTATAGTATTTCCTACGTTTTGAAAACGTCTGGTCGTGATTATAATTCATTAATTGATGCTATTAAAGCTTATGGTGTATGGTGGCATCAAACTGAATCTGTATGGATTATTGTGACGGAAGAAAATGCCCCAAGTGTTAGGGATAATTTGATGAAATATATAGACCAGAATGACCAATTATTTGTCGCTGCTCTTAAAGGAGAGTGGGCTGGTGTCGGATTTACAGAGAAAGAGTATAATTGGATGAAATCTATCCCCACAGAAAAATGGAGATAGAATTGTTCTATTTTGTACGATCTAGTGGAGCGTACGCTCCGTATGGCAAAGTGATGAAGTACTCCGCAAGAAGTACACATCGACAGAAGCAGTCCTTGTCGAGATGCGCACGATCAGATGCGTGGAACACACCGGAAGGATGAAATTCATCACTCCATTTGTCGGCTCTCAGGTTGACATCTGCAAAGCCTTTGGCTTCAGTATCCCCGACAACTGCGCTCCAGTCTACGTCTCCAAAGCCAAGAGCTTGACCAAAAGGAGAGGTCGCCCAGCCAAGGCAAAAACCGAGAATCTGGAATTATAGGTATATTAAATTGAAAAATTCAGACAATATAGGTGAAATTTCCGACATTAGCAAGCCCTGCTAAGGGTTCCTTTATCAGGCAACGAGCAAGTCGCAGCTCGGCGATGAGTTTATTGACATTCACTGTTTCTGGTGAGTCTTAGATCGTATGTTTATGATGCTATCCTCAAAAGAGTCCAATGCTTTTAGTGCGGAATTCCGCATACTTTCGTCCTTGATCTTATTCACCATATCCTTGAACTGCTGAAACTGAGCCTTGATAAGCATGTCAGATCGCTGCTGTTCCAAATGATTGAGTGCCCCCGCAAAAAGGGTTATAAAGCGAATGATGTCAGTGGTGAGGTTCCTGAGTCCGATGACCTTCAAAAGGTAATCCGGAACTTTGATGGAAAGCAGGTTGTCGTATGTCTGCACCAGCCAAAGATGCTTCTTGGAGCGATAATGAACAAATGAGCATCTACGTCCGGACCAATGAAGTCCATACTCTTTTATCAGGGATTCCGATTTTTCCTTCAATGCCGAGTATTGATTTTGAACCTGCTCAGGCAGGTCAATGACGAGACTTCCGAGCATATGGAACAGAGATTCTGGCTTTGAATCTTCCGTGAAGCCGACGATTTTGTCAAGTGCTTCATAAGCTGCGACATCCAATCGCTTCAAGTGCATTCGACTCTCCCAAAATGATGTAGAATCAGTCAATGCAATAGCTGCGGCATGGGCATCATTTGTCATAAAGGCCAGAATGCCTGCTGCGTTCAGAATCTTTTGGTAGCTCAGTAATATTGAGTTTTCTTCGATATGGACAGAATACTTCTCAGCATACTTCTCGGCGAAATCGCATAGAGCTTTAAACTTGCGACAAAGGGAGATACACTGATTCAATTGCCTCTCGGTGCTTTCATAGGTGGATTGTATTGCGTTGACAAATTCTGGCTTGAGCAACATTTTCTCAACCTGCCATTGTAAATCAACTCCAGAAAACGATAAGGCATGGTTAACGGATTCGGAGTGAGAACTGGGAGCACTGTTTTTTATGGCTGCAGCCAGATTAGCGATAAGCCTCGCGAGGATGAACGATAGCCGTTCGGCAACAAACAGGTACTGATTCCAGTCTTGGCAAATGATGTCCTCGTCATCCAAGGACGAGAAGAAATCAGCCGTTGCAAGAGCATCCCAATTGTAGTGACTGGCAAAATTTCTGGCATCACGGTTGATGACTTCAGTCTTGATCTTTTCGACGCCAGCTGTTATTTCCTGAACTTCTTTGGAGTATGGTGAGAGGTTTACGGTTGTTGTCAGCCTGGTCCAGAGAGCATTCCGCGTGTCTTTCCCGAACCCGAACAATGCTTTCGTGGCTTCGGAGATAACCCGATAACATTGGAGGAGGAGTGTTCGCCGATAAAGGGAATCCGCGCGTCTTGTGAAATCTGCCCGGAAAATGGCTGCATTATCCATCTCTGCCAGATAAAAAGTAATGGCCACCTCATACACAATCTTCAAGTTTAGCAAAAACGGATTGTCCGCGTGCTGAGGATCCTTAAGCAATTCGAGGCACGTTTTATAAACGGGCATTGAATTCTCAAGCGTTTGCCCCATCAAAGAACAATGAGCATTGAAATTATCCCTAAGCCTTGCTATGCTCTCAGGGGATGCTTCTTTTCTTTGTGCCTTAATGTCTTTCATCTCATTCATATGGACGAAGATACATATAAATTATCAGCAATCCCATAGATTGAGTATCTATGAGAGTGGTGGAAGTTCTGGTAAAGACGGAATGATGGTTCGCAGGAATCCCCAGAAGATTTCAAACATCGAAATGATTTCATAAAAGTCGGGGCGAAGCATAATGCAGATGATATTAATCTATAAAATCCCTCAAAAAAGCGTAATATGCTAAGGGCTGAGGCGAAAATTTTGCTTCGGCCCTTGATTTTTAGGCAACTAATTTTGTTATGTCTACGTGAGTTTAACATTAAATTGTATAATTAATCCATAGTTCTTATTGTAATAAGTTGGGGAACAATTAAATATCCCCGCTTTTTTCCCTTGTATATTCAAATTATTATTTATACATTTGTATAAGTAATACAATGGATATGGCAAGACTCACAAAAGCGGACAGCGTCTATCGGATGTCGCTTCACAAGAACGGAGGTTACATGTATGCGACGACTCATCCGTATACCGTGACCGGGGACGGCAAGAGGAAGTACTCCTGCCTGCATTGGGGCACTGTGACGGATGGTCTCAAGTTTATCCCGGGCAAGCAGTACCTGTACGCCTCTCCGGAGGAACGGGCCAAGCTGATCTTTCCCGAAGGGTGGGACCTCAGCGAAATAGACAAGCTTCAGAGCGATCGCAGGCAAGGCCGTCCTGCATACGAGGGTGCGGACGTCAATCGTTTCTATGGCGACGTCTGGCTCATGGAGCAGGTCGCGGACAAGGTGGGGCTCCGGACGGACCTGATGGCGACGTTCCATGAGAACGCGGAAATCGTGAATGATGTCCTCACCCTTGCCTATTACTCATTCGCGACCGGAAACAGCTGGAGCAGAGCGGCCAGATGGCAGAAGCTGGAGAAGGCTCCGTCCTCAAGGGAGCTTACCCCGATGACGATAACCCGCCTTACGCATTCCATCTCCGAGACCGAAAGGATGAACCTGTTCAAGTACAGGGCCGACAGGCTGGACAAGGACGAGCTGTGCGCCGTCGACTCCACGACCAGATCCGCATACGGCAGTTCGCTCGCCGACATCAAATGGGGCCGGAACAAGGAGCACGTCCCTCTGCCGCAGACTTCAGAAGTCGTCGTCTATTCGCTTGACAGCCATATGCCCGTGTATTACAGGGCCTTTCCGGGCAACATCCCTGACTCCAGAAGCGTGGAGGCCATCCTCACCGACATCAGCCACGCCGGTTTCCCGAGGGTTATCTTGGTGACGGACAGGGGCTACGAATCGGTTCAGAACCTCGAGAAGTACATCCTCCGCGGCCAGCCGATGATAATGTGCGTCAAGATGCGCCAGAAGATTGTCCTTGACAGGATTGCCGAGTTCGGGGCCATCGGGGGAAAGCCGGAGGACATGCTTTTCGACACGGAGAGCAGGCTGTACTACAAGCAGTATGACCTGGAATATGACGTGAGGGGCAACGGCGACTCCGTCCACAAGGCCGACCGCATGAAACTCGACCTGTTCTTCGACCCCTTCCGCAGGGCCGCGGAGCAGACTGAACTCGAAGTCGCTGTCGAGATGCAGCGCAGAAGCCTCCAGTCCATACTCGATGCCGGCGGGAGCGTGGACGACGATGAGAGCATAAAGAAGAACTACAACTGGTACGAGGTCTCATATGACAAGAAGGACCGCAAGCTGCTTTCCTTCAGCCTCGATGAGAAGAAGATAGAGAACGTGAAGAAGACATCCGGCTTCTTCGGATACATCACCCTCGGCCTTGACTATACCGCCATGCAGACCCTTGATGCGTATAGTCTCAGGGATGAACAGGAGAAGTACTTCTGTCAGATGAAGACCCAGATGGGCTTCGACCGTCAGCGCAACTGGTCGGAGGAAGGAAAGACGGGCAGGCTCCTCATCCTCTTCGTCGGCCTGATAATAAGTTCATACGTGCGTCATATCTGGAAGACGACAGGGCTCAAGAAACAGTTCGCTTCAACCCAGGATATCCTTGACGAAATGCGGTCGATCCGCTGCATAGAGCATAATGGTCGGGCCAAGTTCATCACTCCGTTTGTCGGTGCCCAAAAAGATATCTGCAAAGCCTTTGGCTTTGACATCCCTGAAGGTTGCGGAACTGAATACAAATCCAGAAAGGTCTCCCCGAAACGACGCGGACGCCCTGCAAAGGCAAAGACCGTCAAACTTGAGAGTTAAAAATCCAAAAATGTGTTAAATTCACGATAGATAATTGTAATATTGATGAGTCGAATGCAGAGAAGGAAGGGATTGTCTGCTGCTTCGCTCAGATTGAAAACATTAAACGACAATCCCTAAATAAAAAGAATAGATTACCATATGAGTCGTCCAGATGTTTCATTTTATCTTGCACATTTTACATCTACCAAATTCCCTAAGGGTTATAAAGATGTAGATAACCCGACAAATATATATAAGCATCAAACAGCGATTTCTCGGTTAGAGAGTATCTTGCGAAATAGAACTGTTTATGCATCCACTCTACCATGGACAAACAAGCGTGCTGTCTGTCTTACCGAGTGCCCCTGGACGAGCCTGATTGAACATACGAAACAATACTCACCTTATGGATTAGGTTTTAGTAAGCAGTTTATTTTTGCAACGGGGGGAGCGCCAGCATATTATGTGAGAGCTGATTATTTCCACCATCAGCAGTGGAGCGATTACGCGAAAACATTTGTTACTCCTTTTTGGCCAAGTTATAGGCCTACGAAACTGAATAAAGAGACTACCTTCCCAACATGCGATTATACACATGAACGTGAATGGCGAGTTCCTCACAATCTTGTTTTTGATTATTCAGATGTCGCTTTTGTCGTGCTAAATAGCTATAAGGATATGGCACAGTTTCCTGCCGACTTAAAGGATGCTATTGGCAGAGAAAAGTTCTTACTAATGGATAATTACACAAGAATTGAGAAGTTATGGCCTGTTCATATTCTTTGAATAGGATTTATACCCATACAAGATGAGTTATGGATTGCGAAGTGGCGTGAGGTCATCGACTTCATGGAAACCAATCACCGCAATCCGTCCAAGCATCGCATAGAAGAGCATCGGATGCTCAACTGGATCAAGCATAACCGCAAACTGATGAATGCGGGAGAACTCAAGTTGGAGCGGCTGGAGATGTTCCGTGAGTAGCTGGCGGTAGGGGAGAGGTACAAGAGGGTGAATCAGTTGTGGTAGTTTTTACCTTTTAGCTTTTATCATCTATGGCATTGAAAATAACCACCCACTTGAGTTAACTTTCAGTAAGCGTTCACTTCTCCTTCTCCGCCTTGCCTTTTGAAAAATTGGATTCACCTTTGCCGAAATCAAATTTCAAGGCAAATGGAAACAAAGAATCAAACAGCACAGGAATCCGCCCAGTCGGGCGTGGTTGATTATGCAGCGGCGCTGCGTCAGTATCACAGATACGGCCGGGGTCGTTCAATGAAAAAGTTTTGCGAGGACGAGGGGTACGACTACTGGAAGTTCTGCAAGCTGGCGAGAGAGAAGGTCAGAGCGAGATGGATGCGAAGATCATCGCGGACAAGCATCCCGTTTTCATAGAGGTAAATCCAGATGTGCCTCAATCATCGGTGCAACGCGATGAGCCGATGAAGGTTTGTGAGATCCGCGTCCGGTTCAACAATGGTCTAGTTATGAGTTGCAAGGGCGGTGATGTGGAGGAGGTCATAAGTGCAATCCGCAAGATTCTGAACTGACAATGATATCGATAACGAGCGAATATGGGCTGTACCTGTACACGGGCAAGGTAGATATGCGGAAAGGTATCTACGGCCTTTGTGGAATCATCAGCGAAGACTTAGGTCACAATCCCAGGAAGCCCAAGAGCGTATATGTGTTTAGCGGGCGCAACCCCAGAGTGAAAAAGGTTCTCATACGCGAATACAATCGCTATGAACTAACGACGATCCGGTTGGACGAAGGCCGTTTTATATAGCCGCTGACGGACCCTGAACGTGTCGGAGGTAAAATTTGCTGGTCGGACTTTGTTATGCTCACAGAGTGCGCGGCAAGCACTTCTGCGGTGGGTAACTACTCAGGTGCCCCTGTCCTGACCATAAACCGAGGATGACGCGAGGCTTTCACCATCCCGCTGAGACTTTTTTCAAAAATCATCTTCATGCCGCAAGGTCGTGTTCCCGACCGCCAAAAATCTGTCGTCTGCAGCCTTCTGCGGGTTCTGTAGATGCGCTCAAAATCTTTCATTCGGTCCTCCACGCGAAGGGGCGCCGACCCTGCCAGATAGCCCGTAAATCACATTTAACGCGCTGTCGCTCAATATATTATATTTGCATATATCAAGGATTATGAACGTCATAATGCGCTGTCTAAAGTCCTGAGTATTCCCAATTAACGAACTATTGTAAATACAAGATTATCCCATTATCATCATCCCGGCCAACTGCACGAAATAATCATTTGACCAAATGTCAAGTTCCTTTGGATTGCGCACGAAAGGCAATACATCTTCTTTCACTTGTTTTATATCGGCTGTAGAGAGACGCTCAATGAGTTTCTCTTGGAATAACTTTGCAGTAATATCCTCATTGTTGAATTGCTTGCACCGTTCTGCTAGATGAGTGAAATCAAATGGGACATTATGGCGTACATACCATTCAAAGTCGTACCAATCACGACCTTTTACTCTGTTCTTCCACGCACGATATACTAATGCGTGCATCTTGCCTGCAAACAAGTCGGGAAGTGTAAGACAACGGGTCATAAATGAATATGGCTGAAGCAATAGCTTCTGTTCCGTCTTGAAGTTCAACGGTGGGCAAGTATCTACTTCTATCTTTATCTTTATAGACTTCTCTGTTTGGAAAGTCACATCATATACATCGGTATTGTCTTTAAGAAATGCAGATTCGACCTTTCCGAAATTCCTCTTGTCTTTTTTCTTTATTTCAACCTCACGGCCTACCATCGCAAAGGCGTCGATGATAGCAGGGAAGTATTTTGTAAAATCGAAATTGTCATCTTGCGTAAGCAGTGAGAAATCCATATCCTCACTGAAACGCTGCGAGCCATGAAAGATTCTCAAGCAAGTTCCGCCATAGAAAGCTGCCGACTCAAAAAAGCCACCGGCATACAGGCCAGCAAGTATCACTTGTTGGTTTACTTCAAATATGGCGTTTCTTTTGTAAGCCTCCGACGAAGCACGTGTGACACCCATTAACAGCGAAGTGGCAGCAACTTTTGAGAGTTTGCTGCCACTTTCGCCAAGTGACGCATCATTGACCGTCACTCGCAGTCATTGACTGTTACTTTGCTGTCACTGGCTGCCAGTTCTCCGGAAGTAGCGCAGTGATGTCCTTCTCTGTGGGAAGCCGCCTGAGCGTGTCTTCAAGCCAGGGTCTGATCTCGACATCGTGAGCCTTGCAGCAGGCGAAGAGAGAGTATACGATGGCTGCACGCACTGCGGCATCGTGGTTGCCGCAGAAGAGATAGTTCTTCCTGCCCAGAGCCAGAGGCCTGATGGCGTTCTCCACGCCGTTGTTGTCGATGTTGTACCTACCGTCAAGGACATAGCGGCTCAGCCTCGGAAGAAGGGTGTAGGTATATACAATGGCCTTGCCCATCCTGGACTTTGGCGTGAAGCGGTTGGCGACAGCGTTCATCCACTTCTCGAAGTCCTGTATTATAGGATACGCCTCCTTCTCCCTGCGTTCCCTGACGGCATCAGGATCAAGTCCGGCCTCTTTCATCTCGGTCTCAAGCTTGTAGAGTTTGCTGATATAGACGATGGCTTCGCTGGCGTGCCTGCGGTCCTCGTCCAGGGCTTCCACGAACTTGCGCCTCACGTGTGCCCAGCAACCTATCATCATCTTTCCCGGAGCACCCTCGAAGGACTCGTACACCTCGTATCCGTCGGTCTGCACGGCTCCGCGGTATCCGCCGATGAGCCTGCGGGCGGTGTCGCCGCTCCTGGAGCCCATATCATAATGGAAGTAGACGCTCCCGCCCACGGCATCCCTCACGGCCCACATGTATCCCTTCACCGCACGGTGCTTCTCGTTGTCGATCACCGGCAACGTGCTTTCATCCACCTGTATGTAGTCCTTCTCCATTATCTGCTCCCGGAGTTTGTCGTACAGCAGCCGCAGTTTCGAGCAGACAGCGGCGAACCAGTCATCTATCGTCGCATCGCTCAGCACGACGCCCAGTTCCTTGTATTTCTGTATCTGACGGTAGAAAGGCAGGTGATAGGAGTACTTGTTTATGAGGATGTCCGCCAGAAGGCTTTCGGAGGCCATCCCCTTCGGGATTATCATTTCCGGCAGAGGAGCTATCTCGAACGCCGGCCTGTCGGGATCCTCCATCTGGAGGCTGCTCTTGAGGACGAACTTGTGGCGTGCGATTCTGGCGATGTACATCTGAGCGGGCCTGATGGCCAGCCTGTCCGTGTTCTCCACACCTATCTCCACATAGTCCGGATTGTCTTTCATCCCCTCGGGATAGATGTCGGTGACTATGACGGGAAGGTTGGAGTATACCGGCTTGCGGACCTCGCGCTTGTGTGCCTTGACTTCTATGGTCTTGGCGTTCTGCTCCTCCATGGCCTTGACTTCGGCGTCAAGAGCAGCCTGCTCATCCTCGCTCAGCTGCTCGTCGAACAGAGTCGGCTCAAGAGCCGAGGGGTCGAGAGGAAGGTTCTTCTCGCTCATCTTGCCGAAGAGCTTCTTGCGGAACCAGTCCATCATGGACTTCAGGGAGGACACGGTGTTCTCGAGTTCGGCCTTCTCGGCAGAGAGCTTCTCGATCTGTGCCTGAAGCCTTTTGTTCTCCTCGATGAGGGCCTGCATATCCTTGATTTCCATAGTATAAAGGTACGAAAAAAGCGCCATATACGCAAGTCTACGGCACTTTTTATTCGGTTTGCTCCGTTGATTTTCAGAGACTTTTCGAGAGCATCTTCATCCTCCGGACATAAGGACTGTCGAGGGCTGAGCGCACCATCCCGAGCATCTCTTCATAGGAGATTCCGGAGGATATCAACTCGTCATCGGACGCCTGGACGGCGGACTTCATGCGGCCCATGTCCAGGCGGACCGCATACAGTACCAGGCCGCCTTCCTCCTGCCGAAGCATCTTCATCATGTTCCGGCTGGCGTTCATGAAGATGTACACGTCTCCGCTCCGCAGACTGGCACACATCCCGTTGGTTACGATGCCGCTCAGCCCGTTGAAGCTCTTGCGCATATCCACCGGCTTGTTGTACAGCCAGTACTTGACGCTGCCGTCCAGACTAAACATTGCTCGCCGATATTATCTCGCGCAGGTGTGCCGCGGTCATGTTTCCCTGGATGCGCATCGCAGAACCGCAGGACGTACGGATCTCCACTGTCAGAAAGCTTTCCTGGTCCTGTGGCTTCTGTTGTTTGCCTTTGGACTTCTGGGTTGGCGCGGACTGGATTGGAGCCGCTCCGGGCATCATCGGGACGAACCCGGCTGGAACCAGCGACTGTTCGTCCTCATCGCGATACCTGCGCTTCCACCTGTAGTACTGATGCTTGGCTATTCCGTGGCTTTCCAGATAGTCCTGCTGACTGATGTGCTGCTCTTCGCATTCCCTGTCGATCGCGGCAATCTCTTCTCGTGTCATCATAAGATCTCGATTTTTTGCAAAAGTAGCGAGGATCTCTCCCCGCTACAATATGCATTTCGTCGGATGCTTAC
>CDYK01021633.1_pt1 | contig 179989 bp, 174 predicted proteins | sample 554841 | NCBI WGS metagenome assembly CDYK01 (sample SAMEA3182102, study PRJEB8094) | gut metagenome | biome: human; feature: gut; material: Stool; isolation source: human stools | place: Canada | collected 2013-02-18
CCTCCGACAAACATCTTCGACATGGCACCGCATACGCCGGGAGTTCTACGTTTTGGAAAGCTTTCAAAAACCAGTAGCCCCGGCTGGGTATAAGAATAAGCAGTGCCGTAAGCAGACGTCGGTACTTAGCGGTCGTACTATGACCGCTTATGTACCGCTACGCTCTGCGACAGAGCGCGAGCGTGCCGCGTTTCTTATACCCTGCCAAGGGCTACGGGGATATTTCGCTAAATTGCTATTTAGCAGGAGATTTCTTCCGGGCTTTCACAACATACACAATGGCGATCACCACATCCGCACAGTAGATAAAACATCCGATCCCCATGAAGATGGCACCCGGCAGGGAGACAAGCCTTTCTTTGCGCATGCGAATACTGCAGCCGATGGAACTGATGCCGGTGAGCAGGATCGTCAAAAGATCAATGAGTACTGCCCACAGGAGAAAGCCGATGCCCCAGACACTCATGGCAAGTCCGATGAAACCCAGGATAAAGTGCATGATATAAGCAGGAATCTGAATTCCTTTGATGATCAGGTTCATCCGGGCAGCCTGCCCTGCAGTCAATTTTCCCTTGGCGGTCTGTACCGCATTGACGATTACAATGACAAAGGAATACAGGTTATAGATGACTGCGATGATAAGCAGGACAAGCAGGGAGATATCCGTGGTATCCTCTGGCAGTACGCCTACAAACAGGAAGAAGACAGCAAGAATCAATACATAAATATAAGGATAGATAATTACAGGTATCATTTTCAGATATTTCAAAAATTCGTTCATGACAATTCCCCTCTCATAATAACAATGCTTGTAAAAAAATGACAAAAAGAGTATAGCAAAAAAACATAAAATGTGCAAAAAAAGATATTGCTTTTTTGGAGCGCCGCGTATATACTCTCAACGATAGAAATAACAGGAAACACTGATAAATTCAGTGCTTGCGGTTGATTTGAAAAATGGAGAGGTTATTACCATGACAAAAGACCTGACAAAAGGCAGCCCCATGAAACTTATCATCAGCTTTGCTGTGCCGTTATTATTCGGATTTTTATTCCAGCAGTTCTATAATCTGGTAGATACCATGATCGTAGGACGGTTTCTTGGTGTGGATGATCTGGCAGCAGTAGGCTCTACCGGCTCCATCAACTTCCTGGTCATCGGTTTCTGCATGGGTGTCTGCAATGGATTTGCCATCCCCGTGTCCCATAAATTCGGTGCCGGAGATTATGTGGGCATGCGCAAATATGTGGCCAACTGTGCCTGGCTGGGACTTGCCTTTTCCGTCATCATGACCGTGGTGACGGCGATCCTGTGCCGGGACATTCTGGTATGGATGAAGACGCCCGCCAACATCATTGACGGGGCGCATAACTATATTTTCATTATATTTATCGGTATTCCCACGGTATTCCTGTACAACATCGTGGCAGGCGTGATCCGTGCAACCGGCGACAGCAAGACTCCTGTGGTATTCTTAGTGCTGTCTTCCATTATTAATATTGTGCTGGATCTGTATTTTATCATATCCCTGCACATGGGCGTGGCGGGGGCAGCCTGGGCAACGGTGATCTCCCAGGGAGTCTCAGGTGTGGCATGTCTGGTCTATATGGTGAAAAAATTCGAGATCCTGCGAATCCACAGGGAAGAATGGAAAGTGGACGGACATATGATGATGGTGTTGTGCGGCATGGGAGTTCCTATGGGGCTACAGTATTCCATTACCGCCATTGGCAGCGTAATCTTACAGACTGCAGCCAACACCTTAGGTTCTGCGGCAGTTGCGGCCATGACTGCAGGCGGCAAGATCGGTAACTTCTTAGCCTGTCCTTTTGATGCCATGGGTTCCACTATGGCAACCTACGGTGGACAGAACGTGGGAGCCGGTAAACTGGACCGTCTTGGCAAGGGACTTAAATCCTGTGTACTGTTGGGGGTAGGATACTCTGTGATCGCATTTTTGATTGCAGTATTTTTCGGCGGTCCGCTGGCGCAGCTGTTCGTGGACGGCGGCGAGGCAGAGATCATTGCCAACGTGTGTGCTTTCCTGTTATGGAATACGGCATTCTATATTCCGCTTGCACTGGTGAACATTGTCCGTTTCCTGATCCAGGGTATGGGTTTCCCGAAATTCGCCATTTTAGCAGGTGTCTTCGAAATGATCGCCAGATCCCTGGCAGGCTTTGGACTGGTGCCAATCATCGGCTTCACCGGGGTATGCCTGGGCAGTCCTATTGCCTGGATCATGGCGGATGCATTCCTTATTCCGGCTTATTTCCATGTGAGTAAGGTGCTGCAAAAGAGGATGGTGCCGCAAACGGATGTCCCACAGGCAGTTTGACGATACGCCGGTCGTAAGTCACCAGACCGTTCACCTCTTCTTCCACATCGGAGAGCTGCGTATATACCGCACCGCTCAAGCCCTTTGAGATCAGAGGAAATAATTGTCTGGAAAATAACTGCTTTAGGGCAGCAGCCATCTCCTCCGGGGTGTCATATTTCTGATATCCGTAGACCCGGTCCACACTGGAATGCCCGTCGATGTGACAGGCGTAGCCACCATATTCCGAGATAACGAAAGCCCTTTTTCCATCCAATTTTACCTGTAACGGACGGAAGTAGTTATGAATACTGCGGAAATCCCCGCCTTTCTGGTCGAACCAGCCGCTGGCATGGTCTACCGGACGGGTGGGGTCTTTTTTTGCCACCATTTTCGCAATACGGGCAGCATCGAACTGTCCCCAGCCTTCGTTGAAGGGCACCCATACGGCGATGGAAGGGACATTGTACAGGTGATCTATGGTGTCAAGACATTCCTGTTCCCAGCTTTTCCGGCCTTCTTCCGAACCACGGGAGAACAGCTCATAATGATTATCCTTCGTGTGGGCGGACATGTGGGGGAACAGTGTGGGCATATAGCATACCCAGGGCATATGATAGGTAGAGCCGCCGCTGACCATATCCTGCCATACGATCATTCCCAGACGATCGCAGTGGTAATACCAGCGCAGAGACTCGAGCTTGATATGTTTCCGGAGCATATTGAAGCCCAGCCCTTTTGCGAGGCTGATATCATAGACAAAGGCCTCATCGCAGGGAGCAGTCATCAGCCCGTCGGACCAGTAGCCCTGATCCAGGATCCCGTGGAGAAAATAGGGCTTGTGATTCAGACAAAACCGCAAAATTCCCTTGGAATCCTTTTCGACTGAGAAACATCGCATGGCAAAATAACCATCCACGGTATCCTCATCGGCGTTCAGGGTAAAAGGATACAACCAAGGGTGTTCCGGGCTCCAGGGCTTGAAATTTACCGGCTCAGGTGCATCAGCGGGATCCGTTGCAGAATAGGTGACGCTGGCGGGAAAAGAAAGCACGACCGTGGTATGCGTGAGCCCAAAGGAATCCTGTTGCTCAGAAATTTTACGTACACGCATCCGCGTGAGTGAACCGGTATTTTCCTGCGCGAGGGTTCCGTCGCAGGAGGGGGCACTTATCCGGAATTCCAGATGGTTGAACGGCTTCGGAGAACACAGAACGAAGGTTACGGAAGCATTGTTGTACTCCGGGGTGATCTTATAATTGATCACATAGTTTTTCGGAACCCATTCGTACCAGACACTCTGCCAGATGCCGCTCTGGGCGGTGTAGAACATGCCGCCGCGGTTCAGGGTCTGCTTTCCCCTGGTGGCGTAACCGCTGTCGGTCAGATCTCGGACTTTTACATAGAGAGATACCGGATCTGCGTTTACATATTCTGTGATGTCTAAGGAAAAAGGAAGGTAGCCGCCACTGTGAGTGCCAAGCTTCTTTGTGCCGAGGAAAACGGTTGCTTCCTGATCTACCGCGTCAAAATGCAGAATGCAACGCATATTTTCCTCTTTTTGGGAAAGCTCTTCCGTGGAAAAAGAAAGTTCCCGGTGGTACCACAGGTACTCCGTGGGTTCCAGCCGTCTGTGAACTCCGGAAAGCAGGGCTTCCGGCGAAAAAGGCACCCGGATGGAACCCTGAGCGGTAAAATACGCAGAATCTTCCGAAGAACTACTCCCATCTGCGGGCACAAAAGCATATTCCCAGAGACCGTTCAGCATATGGTAATCCGTTCGTTTCATTTGCGGACGGGGATATTCCGGCAGGATATCGTCATAGGAACCGGATCGCACCAGCGATTCCCCCCAGAGAGTATAGAGGGGATGCAGGATGTCTTCCGGGTGCGCCTGATTCAGATTCGCAGCAGCATCTTTTAAGTTCATGCGAAAACCTTCTTTCCTAAAATAGATTATTTATAGTATACTACATTTGGAAGTATAGCACATGAAAAATGATACGATTCTTTGAGAAAAAAGTTCGTATAAGCTATGCGTAAATTCTAAAAAGAGGTTATACAGATGAATATACTGACTGTTGACAATATTACCAAAAGTTATGGAGTACGCAAGATTTTTGACGGAGCCTCCTTTTTCCTGCAGGAAGGGGAAAAGGCCGGAATCATTGGTATTAACGGAACCGGAAAATCCACTTTGCTAAAAATGATTGCCGGGTTGGAAGAAGCCGATGATGGCACCGTGATTAAGGCAAATCATTGTCTGGTGCGTTATCTGCCGCAGAATCCGGAGTTTGCTCCGGAGGAGACGGTGCTGGAGGCAGTGCTGCGTGGCAATCGTGTGGAGGAAAACGCCGGAACCATCGAGGCGGATGCCAAAAGCATGCTGACGAAACTGGGGGTTACGGAATTTGATCAGCCCTGCGGGCAGCTGTCCGGCGGACAGCGCAAGCGTCTGGCACTGGTATCGGTACTGTTGTCCCCGGCAGAGATCCTGTTATTGGACGAGCCTACCAACCATCTGGACAATTCCATGTCTGACTGGCTGGAGGATCAGCTGCGCCGCCGCAAAGGCGCTATGATCATGGTTACGCATGATCGTTATTTTCTGGACAGTGTCACTGACCGGATCCTGGAACTGGACAAAGGGAAGATTTATTCCTATGATGCCAATTATTCCGGCTATCTGGAACTGAAAATGCAACGGGAGGAGATGGCACAGGCCAGTGAGAAAAAGCGCCTGAATATCCTACGCAATGAGCTTGCCTGGGTACAGCGGGGCGCCAGAGCCCGCTCTACGAAGCAGAAGGCCAGATTGCAGCGTTTTGAGGAATTGAAAAATGTGAAGGGACCCGTGACGGACGGCAAAGTGGAACTGACTTCCGCAGCATCCAGACTGGGCCGTACCACAGTAGAGATCGAGAATGTATCCAAAAGCTATGGCGATAAAGTGTTGATCCGTGATTTTACCTATCTGTTCGGCAAGGACGACCGGGTGGGATTTATCGGCCCTAACGGCAGTGGTAAGACCACGCTGATGAAAATGATCCTGGGTGAAGTGGCTCCGGACAGCGGACATATTGAGATTGGGCAGACCGTGAAGCTGGGATATTATGCCCAGGAGATCGACGACACCATGATGCATCCGGAGCAGAGAGTCATTGATTATATCCGGGATGTGGCAGAATATATCACCACGGAGGACGGGCAGATCACGGCAGCGAGAATGCTGGAGCGGTTCCTGTTTTCCGGAGAAGACCAGTACGGACAGCTGGGAAAACTGTCTGGTGGAGAACGGCGCAGACTGCAATTATGCAAGGTACTGATGGGGGCACCCAATGTCCTGATTCTCGATGAGCCTACCAACGATCTGGATATTGCCACATTGCAGGTGCTGGAGGATTATCTGGACACCTTCCCGGGAATCGTTATCGTAGTGTCCCATGACCGTTATTTTCTGGATCGTGTTGTTCGCAGGATCTTCGCCCTGGAGGATACCCGCATGGTGCAGTATGAGGGCGGTTACACAGATTATGCCAATAGGAAAGCTGCGGAGGGGAACACAGAGAGCACAGGAACGGCGGCAGCATCCCAGCCGAAGAACGCCGATGAGGAAACTACTTCTAAAAACTGGAAAAACGGACAGAAACGCAAATTAAAATTCACTTACCAGGAACAGAAAGACTATGAATCCATTGAAGGCGAAATGGCAGCATTAGAGGATAAAATTGCAACTTTGGAAGCAGATTTTTCAAAATATGCCAGTGATTTTGTGAAACTCAATGAATTAACACAGGAAAAAGAGGCTGTGGAACAGCAGCTGGAAGAAAAAATGGAACGCTGGATGTACTTAGAAGACCTGGCGGCGAGAATCGAACGGGGAGAAGAAAACTGACAGTCCGAAGTCCGGAATGTCAGTCTTCTGCATCGTCGGTAGCTGCTGCAACAGCGGAAACTACAGAAGATACGACAGCAATCACGACTGCCAAAAGGATGATCAAAAGTCCGCCGGCTAAAAGTAAAAACATAAAGTACGCTCCTCTCTGAAATAACTTTACAGACACCCATATTATATCATTTTTCCTAAAAAAAACAATAAAAATCGGCATATAGTAGAAAAAATCACCAAAATGAAGTATAATAAAAGCATTCATCGGGACTGATTTATGTTTTGAGGAGGGTGCCTATGACATATCAGAAAGCAAAAGAGGAAATCGTTGAATCTTCTCCGCAGAAAACAGATGCCGGAAAAGAAGAATTATATCTGTATTCTCTTAGAAAAATGGCGGAAGAAAATGTAGAAAATAACAGAACAGGGCTGACAAATCTGCATAATATCAATTCTTTTTTCTATCTGTGCGGTGAAATGATCAAGCAGCAGCCGGATAAAAAATACGGTGTCATAATTATGGATATTGTACAGTTTAAGGCTGTGAATGAGTTCTGCGGCAGAGACGAAGGAGACAGATTGCTAAGATTTATTGCGTCCTGCTTTGACTGGTATGAGAATAACAGGCCGGATAGCTATGCCTGCCATATCAGAGCAGATATCTTTTGCTTATGCACAAGCTATGAGGAAGTAGAGGAACTGGAAATTATTGTGCGGGAGATCAGAAAAAAGATAACTGACTTTCCGTTCGCTTACCGTGTACAACCATCCTTTGGAATCGGAATCTCACCGGAGAGAGCCCCTGCCATCAGCTATCTGAAAGATTGCGCCACGATGGCTATGAACAGTATTAAAGGCAAAGTATATCGGACATATGCAGTATTTGATGAAAAAATGCGTAGTCAGAAGATGCGAGAACGCCAGGTGGAAAATGATATCGTGTCCGCACTGGAGAACGGAGAACTACAGCTGTATGTGCAGCCCAAGGTCGATATGAGGGCCGGAAGAGTGATCGGAGGTGAGGCGCTTGTGCGCTGGAAGCATCCGGAAAAGGGGCTGGTGCCACCGGGAGAGTTTATTCCCGTACTGGAGAAAAACGGATTTATCATCAATGTAGATGAATATATCTGGGAGAAAGTGTTTGCTTATCTTGGAAAGCTGCGTAAGGAAGGCCGGACACTTATTCCCGTTTCCATCAATGTATCCCGATTGCATGCGTATGATGAGAAACTGACAGAGACACTGCTCCGTCTCAGGGAGGAATATGATGTTCTGCCGGAGTATGTTCCGCTGGAACTGACGGAGAGCGCATTCCTGGAGGACGAGGTTGGTATGTATCGCCGCATGGAAAGCCTGCGGGAGCGAGGGTTCCTGGTGTCCATGGATGATTTCGGTACCGGATATTCTACTATGAACATGTTAAAGAATCAGACATTGGATGAGATTAAGATCGATCGGGAATTCATCCGGGATCTGGAGAAAGATAAGAGTCAGATCATTATCCGCAATACCATTGCCATGCTGCAGCAGCTGGGAGCACATATCGTCATTGAAGGTGTGGAGACGGAAGAACAGAAGGAGTTCCTGTTAGGCTGTAATTGTACCGATGTACAGGGCTTTTTATTCTACCGGCCGATGCCGGTGGAGGAGTTCGACAAACTGCTTTGGCAGCAGGAACGGGAGCTGGATATGGCAAAATAGACAAAGACAAAATAGACAAATGCGCAGACCGCATTCTGACGGGCTTTTTGAAATTAACCTGACAGAATGCGGTTTTTCTTTGGCCATTCTTCCGAAAATGAGAAAATAGTTCCGGAGGCGTTGACAGATGCCACGGAAGGGAGTAATCTGCATATTACCCGACAGGTCAGTCGAGGTCAAAATTCTAAATATCAGGTCATATTCGACCAGGAATCACATAATGTATTAATTAGTGCAAAATGGATTATTTTGAGAAAAACCAACAGGAGGATGTATGGAGGAAAGAGAAAACAAAAGGGAAGAAACCGCCTCTGATGCAGAATTGCAGAGGCTGGTAGAAGATTTTATCACACAGAAACAGGTGCTTTTGATCCAGGTAAAAAAGGGTGTGTTGGGCAAGGAGGAATTTCTGCAGGAGGCAGGAAAACATATCGATCAATATTATCATTTCCCGGCAACGAAAAGGAAAAGACTTTTAAAATCATTTGAACAATATATTTTCGGTTATTCCAGACTGTCACCGCTCATGGATGACAAAAGCATTTCGGATATCCGGGTGGTGAGTCATGACTGTATCCGGATCAAGAGAGAAGGAAAACGTATGGATGCCGGAATTGCCTTTGCTTCGGAGAAGGAGTACCGGCAGTTTATTGATTATGTGGCAACCAGAAATCAGGTGAATATTTCTAACCTGAATGCGATCCAACGGTTTACGGATACAGAAAGTCATCCGGACTTTATCTTTCGTTTTACCCTATCCATGCCCATTGTCAATACCTACAGCGAACCTTATCTGTGTATCCGGAAGGTGCCGAAGAGTTTTCCCATGATGACAGAACTGGTGGAGAAAGAGATGCTGGACAGGAATACGGCAGAACTGCTGGTGCAGAGGTTCCGACAGGGATCGACCCTGATCTGCGGAGGAAATTCTTCCGGTAAAACCACACTGTTAAATGCGTTGAAGGAGACGCTTCCGGATGATATGGCAATTCTGGTGGCACAGCAGGCGGATGAGCTGACCACACTGTTTCATCCGGATATGATGTTCCTTCATTCGCTTCCGGGAACCTCGGAAAGCAGTGTGAATTATGATTTAAAACATATCAGCATAGCGGGACTGACGATGGACGTGGATTTTTTTATCATAGGTGAGGTGAAGGGAGGAGAAGCATTGTATCTGTTGAATGCAGCGTATACAGGACAGATCTGTGCGGCTACGGTACATGCACCCTCTGCGGACAGGGCACCGGAGAAGATCGTGGACTATGCAATGTATGACAGTCGTTATTCCCGCAACGAATTAATGAAAATGATGGACTGCTTTCAGACCCTGGTGTTTATGGAACATTACCAGGTGAAGGAGATCTTCGCCTGTCTGGGGTGGAATGCGGAGAAAGAGAATCTGGAGTATGAGAGATTGTTTTGACCATTACATGAGAGGAGAGACTTATGATCATATACGTATGGATCTTTTGTTTAATATTTACGGGTTTTCTGCTTCTGTTTGGAAGGATACGGTGGGTAGAGACGGCAAAACGCCTGCTGTCCCGGACGAAAAAAGGGATGGATCAGTCGGCAAGACTGCGGGTATTGGAAAACCGGCACAAGCTGCAGGAACTACAGCGTAACAATACCTGGATCTGCCGGGTGGAAGAATTTCTCTGTTATTGCGGTATGCGGCGCAGATTTCCGGCGTGCACCCCGGAGAAATGGATCGTAGGAAATCTTCTGGGAATGACGGTGATCTTTGGAGTGTTGCTTGGAAGCAGCGGGAAATTCCAGGTAGCTTTATTGGGAATAATGATATGCGGAGCCATGGAATATCTGTTCCTGAGCACACTGCGGGCAGAAGAATTGCGGGTGACCAATGAAAATCTGCTGAAATGTCTGAATTTTCTGGGGAATTACAGTCTGACAGCGGGAGAGATCACCATGGTTCTGGGTCAGGTGAGCCGTTATGTGGAGGAGCCGTTAAAAGGAGCACTGGAGGAATGCGCCTATGAAGCACAGACGACCGGAGACAGTTCGCTGGCACTTTTGTCCATGGCGGAACGAATAGAACATCCCAAGATAAAGGAACTGGCCAGAAATCTGGAGATCAGCATCCGCTACATGGCAGATCTGACCACACTGGTAGACAGCAGCAGACGTTCCGCAAGGGAGTATCTGCGTATGGAAGAGGAACGTAAAGGGATGCTTCGAGAGGCAGGTATCAATATGGCATTGCTTCTGGGAATGTCGGTATTCGCCCTGCTGACGGTGGACCGGCTGATCGATGTGTCGGTCTGGAAAATAGTGTCCGGGACTTTACCGGGGCATCTTGCAGCAGGTATCTATGGACTGATATTGTTTCTGTTTTTGCGGAAACTGTATGGTTTTCGCCGTTAGTCAGGGAGGTGTGGAGAATGAGCTGGAGAGTTATCTGGATTCCCGAACTGTTGGGAGCGGTGCTGGGGGGGATTTTTGTGTTCCGGCTGGGTATGGGAACAATGCCGAAAACAGTGTTGCATGCCTGCGAGGAAGTCACCGGAATGCTGCGGGAGAACCGAAGGTATGAAAACTGGGTTACCGGAACAGAAAAGAAATTAAGGAAAAACGGTGCAAAATTTCACTATGGGAAGAAAATTACACCGGTAAAATACCTGCTGATGCGCCTGTTTCTTTCTCTTGGAGCAGTACTGGCACTGGGAACTATCGGCTGGGGATATGCACTGCTTGCGGCAATGGGACTGTATTATGTGCCGGAACTGTTATTGCTGTACCTGAACCGACAGGACAATCGTAAGATGATGCCGGATCTGCAGCTGATCTATCAGGCACTGGAGGTACAGACCTGTGCCGGAGTCTATGTAACGGATGCCTTGACGGAATGCTGCCAGAGCGTACGGACGCAGAGATTACAGCAGGCATTGATGGAACTGTCCGGAGATCTGGTCATACAGTCGGATCTGGTTACGGCTTTGTCTGACTTCCAACAGAAATTTGACAACCGTCAGATCGATGCATTGTGCATTACCCTGATCCAGGCAGGAGAGTCGGGGCAGGCGGTAGATCTGTTGAAGGACATGGGAGAGCAGTTGAAGGATATGGAACTTACGGTGCTTCAACAGCAAAAAAGTGCTCTGGACCGTAGTATTACTTTTTATCAGCTGGGAATGCTGGGGGCGGTACTGGGAATCATTTTATATGCCTGTGTGGGATATATGTTCCGGGCAGTGGTGCAATTCTGAAATACCAATAAAACAAAACAAGAAAGGGACAAAACATGAAGAATTTACAGAGAATCTGGGGAAAAGTAAAAGAACATGCCTTACGGCAGGAGAAGGGGATCGACGGGATCCTGGTCACTGTAGGTCTGTGTATTATTGCACTGTTATTGTGCGTGGTCATGAAGGACAGTCTGACAACGTTTATACAGACCATTGTAACAGCGATGCAGACCAAAGCGGCAGATATCCTGACAGGGGTATAGGATAGGAGAGAAGATGACGGAACGAGGGAAACAGCCAGGGAACATAGGAGAGCTGATGACGATGTGCATGTGTGTGCTGGCACTGACGGTAGTGATGCTGAACTACCTGCAGAATGTGCAGCTACTTCAGGCAAAAGAGAATGTAGGACAGCTGGCGAGGGCCTATCTGCTGAAAATGGAAACGGTAGGATACCTGGAACCGGCGGAGCAGGCACACCTCACGGCAGAACTGGAGACGGCAGGACTGACAGAGATCGATTATGAGGGAAGTACTTTGGAACCTGCAGGATATGGGGAACGCATTATCCTGCAGATTCATGGAAAGCTGGGCGGACATTATGAAATACGGGAAAAGAGAGTATCGACTGCCAAAAACTGAGAACCGGCAGGAGACAGAAAAAGCAGAAAGCGGACAGGTTTCCTGGGTGCTGGGATTGTTTCTGATACTGTTTCTGGCAATTTTGTTGTATATGCAGCTGCAACTGGCAATGTACAAGGCATCCGCACGGTATCTGGAAGATGCATTGGCACTGTCCAATCTGGCATCGGCAGTCATTGATATCCGGGAGTATGGCAGCACACATAAGGTACATATCACAGATCAGGAACAGGCGTATGCGGGATATTGTTCTGCTGTCCGTGAAAATCTGGGGTTAAATGAAAATTATGAAGCAGTAAGTCACAAGTTGATTTCCGGAAAGGTAGAGATACGAAATTACATTATCTACAATGTCACGGGAACAAAAGTGCAGGTGTGGGAACGAAACGGTGACGGTAGGATCCTGGAATGGGAAGGAACCCTGGGAGAAGTGAGGACTCCGGGGGGACAGACCATTGAGAATACCGGTGTGTACAGTGAGATCACATATCCGGTGGAAGGTTTTCTGGGAATTACAGTAACTGCTGAAAAAAGTAAGCTGGTAGATGTGGTCAGTGAATATATGGGAGAGGAAACGAATGAAAAAACGGAAGATGAGTCAGGCGTGGAAGAATAGAATCTGGAACGGAAGTATCCTGGCAGCGTTTGTGGCGGCTATGGCAGTATTTGTTTTTTTGCTGCAGACAGAAAAGAGAGTGCTTACGGAATACGAAAAAGAACAGGTATGCGTGGTAACGGCGGCAATTCCCAGGGGAGAAAAAATCTCCGCGGAAAATGCAGAGCAGTATATTACAGTCATGGAAATCGACAAAAGAATTGTGCCGGAGACTGCACTGAAAAGCACAGAGGCGGCAAGCGGAAGAATAGCGGCATATGGAGTGGAACAGGGGATGGTACTGACTACAGGCATGCTGCGGGAACTGTCGGAGATCACAGAACAGATGCGGGAACCTGTTATAGCCGGATTCCGCGCCGAAGATCTGTACCAGGTAGTGGGAGGTGTCCTGCGTGCCGGAGACAGGATCCATATTTATTGTGTGGAACAGGAGGAAGAGGAACAAAACGGGAAACTGTTGTGGGAAAATGTGTTTGTCCAACAGGTGTTTGACCGGAATGGAGCTGCAATCGGCGGTGATGATGGGACAACTCCAGCACAGAGAGTAAATATCTATATGGAAAAAGAAAGGGTGGCGGACTTTTATGCTGCACTGGCACAGGGCTCCTTGCGTGTGGTCAAGGCAGAGGATACGGATAGGCAGGAGGAATGAGAATGCGGTATGGGAGATATCGGGCAGGATTACTCGTGCTGGGAATTGCGCTCCTGTTTTCGATACAGTCGGAAGCGGCAGCGAAAAAGACCATTTACAACAGTCCTTATGTTTCTTTCAGTCCGGATGGATGTGCATTTACAACCTGCGCAGGAGACCGGAATTATGTGTGGTATGCCCGGGATGACAGCACCACTGTGTATACGCAGATTCCTTCTTCGCTGAGAGATCCGGTAGTGGGAGAACATATTTATACAGAGAAACGGTATGGAGAAATCCCTGTGGGATATTGGAAAGTGGTCCACCGGCCGGGACAGTGTATTCATAATGGATATACCGGAAAAAACTGGCACGGGGTATCTTTTGGCAGACAAAAATGCATGCAGTATTATTATTCCGGCTGGAAAGCCTATTGTGCGGATTGTGGAGAAGCCATTGAAGAGTACAATATCTATATGAGCAGAGAAGCGGCGGCCTCGATACAGTACCTGGATCTGGGCAACGAAAGAAAACCGATGAGCTACTATTATCTCTGTCCGTTCTGCGACAATCTGGAGCAGGGGGTGGATCTGCCGGCACATAAATGTAAAAATATTTCCTGGAATCAGTATAAGGTCTGTTATCAGGCCAATACGGGAGGTGCATCTTATAACGGTTATATGGATGACAGTATCCATATGTACAACGATGCCATAGTCTACGAAGGCAAGACGGTCACTCCGGTGACACACCTGACAGAGAACAATTACAGCAGGACCGGATATTTGTTCGCGGGCTGGAACACAGAGCCAGATGGTTTAGGAACCGCTTATGCGGATAAAGCTGCAATCGAAAATCTCAGGCAGGCGGATTGGAGAGACCGGACAACCTGGACAGATAACGATCATGGTGTAGTCAATTTATATGCACAATGGGTGCGGAGTGAAAGCACCCTTGTGCTTTATGCCAATGGAGGAAAGTATGATGACCGGGAGATATTTTCTGTAACGCAGCCATATCTTGAAAGATATCTGTTGCAGGAAGAACTGGTCTGCGCACCAGATGGGTATACAGTCTGTTTTCGTGCCAATGGCGGATCGGAGATCACTCCGGTGCAAGGGAAAAATCGGTTTGTCGAATGGAAAAAGGTGCATCCGTTCCGGGGGAGTCTGGATGGAAAGCAATATATCTTTGATGCTCCGGACGGTAATGTGGACAGGCTGACGGCAGTCTATCAGCCGGAACCTGTCACATTACCGGAGACCACCAGACCCGGGTGGTCCTTTGGAGGCTGGTATTATGACTCGGAATTCCGACGGCCGGCAGGAGGAGCGGGCGACAGCATCATACCGTCCGAAAATACGACATTGTACGCGCAATGGGTGGATCTTACCCTGCTGGCGAAAGATAACTACAAGGAAAACGAAGGAAAAGGAGCGGTGGATCTGTCCTGGGAGCAGACGGATCACAACAACAAAACGTACCTTATTTATCAGAGACTGGAAGACGGTGCCTGGATGCGGATTAATAGTGCAACGGATATCAACAGCGGAGCGGCCGTTGAACTGACCGGTATTTATGAAGCAAAGACGAGGACATATAACGTGCCGTATACCGGACTCTACGTCATAAAGGCGATGGGGGCGCAGGGACAGGGCTATGGTTCCTTTCGGGGAGGATGTGGGGGAAGTGCCTCCGGAACATTCTGGCTGCAGAGGGGGGAACAACTGACCTATGCCGTGGGTGGTCAAAACGGTTATAACAAAGGCGGCAGAGCTTCAAATTATGGAAACGGAGGAGGAATGACATCCGTGGTATCCGACCGGAAGGGAATCCTGCTGATCGCAGGAGGAGGCGGTGGAGCATCACCGGGCGGTGCAGGCGGCAAGGGTGGCAGCATGGAAAGTGTCCTCGGGCAGCAGGAAGGAGAAGCAGGTATGGCCGGAGGCGGAGCCGGATATTATGGAGGAACCGCCGGAGAGAAGATCGTGCATCACCATACGAATGACTGCTATAGAAATGCTTCTTATACACCAACATTCGGAGATTGGGAATATTTTATGTGGGGATCGAATTGCTTTGATTCCTCAGGCACAAATTCTTATCAGTATAACGGACATACCACAAGTACGGACGATGATGAGTGGAGCCGTGCCATAGTCCGGGTCGGATGGGCCAGAAACGGGAATTATCCTAAGGAACAGATGTGGAATGTTTCCGGTTATCGGGGGATTCCCACCAATGGCAATACGACATTGAATCTTTCGTATTTTTGCGATGGATGGGGATCTCTGGGTGGAAATATTGTGAATACCGACTGGCTGCCGGATGAGAAGCAGCCGTCGGAATTTGTAATCCTGGATCAAAAAGGAACAAAAATTGCACAGGGAAAATTTCGGGATTATCCTTTTTATGATAAACATGGCGGCGGAGACCCGGCAGCCAGTGATTTCCGGCAGTCCCTGCATATCTCATTACCGGAAGGAACGACACATATCTACGTGCATCTGAATTTTCATTTAAGAGGAAATGTCTGGTTTACCGCGGGAATCAGCTCACTTAGTTTCAGTGGTGGGAGAACTCTTGTATGCGGTTATACGGAAGGCCAGGTCCTATTCTCGAAGCCGGCATATGGCGGAAGCAGTTATGTAAATCCGGAATGTGCACTGCTATATGAAAGTGAAAGTGGAGTACGGAGTGGAGACGGGCTGTTGTGTCTGCAGTCAAAAGCAATAGGTTACCAGGAGACTTTACAGCTGAAGGGAGTCAGGGCAACTGATCTTGCGGCTCCCGGGAAAATTCCGGAGAACGTCGTAAGAGAAGCACTGGACAGTGAAAGAATAAGAATCTCGTGGGCAGAGCCGGAGGATTACGGGACGGTATATTATCATAGAGCGGAATCTTATCTGACGGGCAGTACTTCCAAACTATGTGACTCCAATATCACAAAAAACACATTGCTTAGCGGTATCAGGGGATATTATTATCTTGTGGATCAAAACAGGGATACCGTCGTAACGGACGATGCCGGTTATTGTAAAGAACCCCATATGGAACTGGAGGTAAAGGATGGGGTGCAGTATCTGCATGTTGCCGCTGTGGATGTGGCGGGAAATGTAAGCGAGACCACACATATTTGTGTGGATGGAAAACAGATTCTGTGGAAGCTTCATACAAAACAGCTTAAGATAAACGAGGCAGAGGGCAATGTATATCCGGCGGCAGCGGACAAAACCTGGTATGTCCGGGCGGACGGAAAGACACCGTTCACGTTAACGAATGCATCTTATATGGAAGGTACAGCCAGACCGGACTATCAACTGAATGGGACAATATATGAAACGGTGACGGAGGACGGTGGCAGGGCGAGAAATATCATTGTCACACCGTCTGCGGAGATAACGGATGATGTGATCCGGACAGATGCGGAGGGACTGTCTTATGCGACTGAGGGGACCAATGTGCTGCAGCAACATTCCTATTCCTATACTTTGCGGTCACACCGGAATCAGGAACTTACCGGAGTACAGCAATTTGTCATAAGTGGAGACCGGAACGGACAAACGATTCGGGTGATTCCGGTAGCGGAAGCGGATCACGGAACAGATAAAATATATTCTGTATCTACGCAGGATCAGAAAAACGGGATCGCTCTGATCGCTGACGGAGAAGCTCCGGTCATCCGGGGGATGGAAATACTGGAGAACCGGGCACTGATCGATCGCAGAGACGGAGCTGTTACCATACGTGTTACTGCCACAGATGCTCTAAGTGGTGTGGATCATTTTACAATTGTTATCAGTAATACGGACAATGCTGTTTCTAAGACCTACCTTCCCGGAGAAGATGGCTGTATCGTGATTACAATCACAGAGGACGAACCGCTGTTCAGCGGGGATTTTACGGTACTGGGATATGCTTCGGATCATGTGGGGAATGAGAGCCGTATCTGTTACGGTACGACGGAATTTGCACTGGAAAGCAGTGTGAAACGTATTTTGGAGCCGCAGGAGCCGGTCTTCAAATGCGGCGAAAGCGGAATTCTTACCTTTACCACATGGGGATATGCGGACCGGGTGGAAGTCATTTTCCCGGAATGTATGACAGCACTGGATCCGACATTGAATAAAGTCTATGATTATACCGAAAGTCAGGGGTATCGTAAGACGGAAGAACTGGAATTTATGGTGCCTTTATATACTCCGGAGAACCAGACACAGGAAATCACAGTGCGGGCCTATAAAGGTGACAAGAGGCTGGAAGATCATCCGACGATCAGCGTGATCGGAGTGTCGGGAAATGTGTTGGATGAACTGCGTACCCGGTTACGGTAAGGAGGTATGAGAGCCTTGGAAATCGTGTTCCGGATACTGTGGTCGGTGGTTCTGGGAGGCCTTATCTATGGTAGTGCAATCTGGCTGCTGCGTGTGGAACTATCGGGAGACATCGAGAGGATGGAACCCGGAAAAGCGTGGCTTCTCGGGGGACTGGCCTGGATCAATGCAGTTGTGATTCTTGTTATAGGGGGAATGGATGGAAGACTTCCGGAAGAAAACAGACTGGTGATCCTGGGGGCACAGGGGATCCTGTGCTCCCTGCTGGCGGGAGGTTTGTTAGCGGCGGCCTGCATGGATGCTGTACACAGTTATGTGTATAATTATGTATGGTGGTGGTGCCTGCCATGGACAGGAATACTGCTGGGGCTTCCGGTGTCGGAAGCTTATATGGAGGATGGAGTGTGCAGGATTACTGACAGGTTTAGCATACAGCAGGCGGCAGCAATGGCATTGTTTGTACTCCTGCAGCAGATATTGTTTGCCCAAATGTACGGAAGAGCTGACTGTCATGCATTTTCTGTATGTGCGTTGGCAGGCTGCGCCTGGCAGGGGAATCTGTTGTGGTTTCTGATCCATATGTTATCGGCGTTGACATTGCTGGCTGCAGTACAGTTTTGCAGAAGAAATGTGACACCGGATGGAAAACTTCGTGTACCGAAGCCGTTTATTCCATATATAGTGGTAACCTTCTGGGTGCAGATCCCGGTAATGTTGTATTTGCAGAGTAAAGCTGCGTATATTTATGCATAAACAGTTGCACAATTTTCAAAAAGGTGCTATAGTAATCAACGTTTAAGGACGGCTGTCGTCCGTAGAAAACAGACAGGAGGATAATATTATGAAAAAAGCAATCGCAATGTTACTTGCAACTGTAATGTGTACAGCAATGTTGACCGGCTGTGGTTCTGATTCCGCAGCAAACGAGAGCTCTCAGGCTTCCGGGAGCAGTGTGGCAGAGACTGCTGCAGCAACCACTACAGAAGTAGCAGCTACTACTGAGGCCGCTGATAAGACCGAGGGTGGCGTACTGGTATTCGGTACCAACGCAGAATTCCCTCCCTTTGAGTATGTAGGAGATGACGGAGAACCCGACGGGTTCGATGTAGCTCTGATCAAGGCTGTAGGCGAGAAACTGGGTATGGAAGTACAGGTAGAGAATATGGAGTTTGACTCTCTGGTTAGTTCCATTGGCAACAGAATCGACGGTGCTATCGCAGGAATGACCGTTACTGATGATCGTAAGGAGCAGGTAGATTTCTCCGATGCGTATTATGAAGCTGTACAGTTTGTGATCGTACCGGCAGATTCCGAGATCGCAGCTGCAGATGATCTGAAGAACAAGACCATCGGCTGTCAGCTGGGTACCACCGGTATGTTCCTGGCAGAGGATATCGAAGGTGCTACCGCACAGACTTACAACAGAGCTGTAGATGCTGTAAATGATCTGGTAAACGGCAGAGTAGACGCTGTTATCATTGATAAGAACCCTGCAGAAGTATTTAATACCAAATTCGAGGGTAAGGTTAAGATCATCGACGGTGCTGATTTCGGCTTCGAAGCTGAGGAATACGCTATCGCACTGCCTAAGGGAAGCGAGTTGGTAGAGCAGGTAAATCAGGCACTGGCTGATCTGAAGGCTGACGGTACTTTTGATGCACTGGTAGCTGAGTACATCGGTGAATAATTTTTATACAAAATATACATGAAAAAGAAGAGAATGGCTTGTGCCATTCTCTTCTTTTTGCTATATTAAGGTAGGCAACATATACAGTTTGACCAATCGTACACTTATATTTTCACAAGAAAGGCATAGGAAATAACATGCAAAATATCTGGCAACATATTTATGCAGCCTTCATTGAAGCGGACAGATGGAAGCTTTATCTGAAAGGACTGGGAGTAACCTTAGAGGTTTCTTTTTTTGCGGCACTGCTTGGTATCCTGATCGGAACCATAGCGGCATTTTTGAAATTATCCACGAGAAAGAACGGATCGAAGACCATAGCGTCCCGGATTGCAAGTGCTTATATTGATATTATCCGCGGAACTCCTACTACGGTACAGTTGTTGATTATGTGGTCCGGCATTCTGGCTACCTGTAAGAACAGTGTGCTGATCGCCAGTCTGACATTCGGTATCAATTCCGGTGCTTATGTGGCGGAGATCGTCAGAGCAGGCATCCTGGCTGTGGACAAGGGACAAATGGAAGCGGGCAGATCACTGGGACTGAACAAATTCCAGACGATGCGATACATTATCATTCCGCAGGCATTCAAGAGCATCCTGCCGCCTCTGGGCAATGAATTTATCGTGCTGATCAAGGAGACCTCTATTGTAGGTTACGTAGGAATGAGTGACCTTACCCGTGTGGCCAACCAGATGACCTCCAAGTTGTTTGATGTATTTACACCGCTGCTTGGTATTGCCTTCATCTATTTTGTACTGACCAAGGTATTGTCCATTCTGCTTGCAAAACTGGAAAGGAGACTGCGTAAGAGTGATAATCGTTAAAGATCTGCATAAAAGCTTTGAAGATAATCAGGTATTAAAAGGGGTAAATTATCATATTCACCCCGGTGAGAAGATCGTGGTGGTAGGACCTTCCGGCTCCGGTAAGAGTACATTTTTACGCTGCCTGAATCTTTTAGAGAGACCTACCAGCGGTGAGATCTGGTTCGATGGACAGAACATCACGGATCCCAGGATCGACATCAACAAAGTTCGTCAGCATATGGGTATGGTATTTCAGCATTTTAACCTGTTCAACAATCTGACGATCATGAACAATATTACCCTTGCCCCCGTGAAATTGAAACTGATGGGTGAGGAAGAAGCAAAAGAGAATGCCCTGAAGCTGTTAAAGAGAGTTGGACTGGAGGAAAAGGCAGATGCTTATCCGGCATCTTTAAGCGGCGGTCAGAAGCAGAGAATTGCAATTGTCAGATCTCTGGCAATGAATCCCAGAGTAATGCTGTTTGATGAGCCTACTTCCGCACTGGATCCCGAAATGGTGGGAGAGGTACTTGAAGTTATGAAAGAACTGGCAGAGAGCGGTATGACCATGGTGGTCGTGACACATGAGATGGGATTTGCCAGAGAAGTGGGTACGAAGGTGCTTTTCATGGACGGTGGTAATATCGTGGAGGAGAATACTCCCCAGGAGTTCTTCACCAATCCTAAGAGCCCAAGATTACAGGAATTCTTATCCAAAGTGCTGTAGGAACAGCATCGCATGCAAAAAATGCGGGAACGGAGATCCGGAATGATCACAATATCTTTGTGTATGATTGTAAAAAATGAAGAACGGGTTCTGAAAAGGTGTCTGGACAGTGTCAGGGATCTGGTGGATGAGATCATTATTGTGGATACAGGATCCACGGATGCCACAAAGCGGATTGCAGCCGGATACACCGATAAAATATATGATCTCACATGGAACGATGACTTCAGTGCGGCGAGAAATTTTGCATTTTCCAAAGCTACGAAGGAATACATTTATTCCGCAGATGCGGATGAGGTGCTTTCGGAAGAAAACCGGCGAAGGTTTCGACTGTTAAAGGAGACACTGCTTCCGGAGATCGAGATCGTCCAGATGAAATACGGCAATCAGCTACAGAACGGCACAGTGTATAATTTTGATGAAGAATATCGTCCCAAATTATTCCGCAGACTGCGAAGCTTCGTGTGGGAAGAACCAATCCATGAAACTGTACGGCTGGAACCGGTAGTCTATGACAGCGATATAGTCATCACTCACATGCCGGAACAGAATCATGCGGGCAGGGATCTGGCAAATTTCCGCAAACAGATCGCGCAGGCAAGACTACTTTCCAGAAGACTGTACGGAATGTATGCCAGAGAACTGTTCCTGGCGGGAGAGGCACGGGACTTTCTGGAAGCGGAAGATTATTTCAGGGCAGAAGTTTCGTCCCCGGACAGAAGTGCGGATGAGATTACGGAAGGCTGTTGTGTGGTGGCCAGAGCCGCCAGACTGCGGGGAGCTGCTGTGACATTTTTCAAGTATACTTCCAAGGTGATCGCGGGGGACGGCTGTTCGGAAATCTGCTGTGAACTGGGGTATTTCTATGAAGAGACGGGAGACTTTGAGGAAGCGGCTGTCTGGTATTATAATGCAGCTTATGAAACACAGCCGGTACTGGCGCTGCGGAGTTCGGAAGAAGAACCTTTACAGGGGCTGATCCGGTGTTACGAACATCTGGGACTTCCTGCACAGGCGAGGAGCTATGCGGAAGAATTAAAACATCGACAGAATGAACAAACAGATAACTGAAAATAAATTTTTCACACGCAAATTTGTGCCTGCACAAGGGACGAAAGTCTCTGAAAGCTTGCAGGTTTTGAGAAAGGCATGGTTATTAACATGAAGTGGGAAGAAAACGTACGTAAGGTGGTTCCTTATGTGGCAGGAGAGCAGCCGAACCGCCCGAACATGATCAAGCTGAATACGAATGAGTGTCCTTATCCTCCTGCCCCGGGAGTGCGGAAGGCAGCAGAAAATATGGAGAGTGCGGCACTGCGCTTATATCCGAATTCAAATGCGCAGCCCCTGGTGGACGAGTTGGCAGCATATTATGGTGTGAAACCGGAACAGGTATTTGTAGGTGTGGGATCCGATGATGTATTATCCATGGCATTTCTGACATTTTTCAACAGCGGAAAGCCGATCCTGTTCCCGGATGTGACTTATTCCTTCTATGATGTATGGGCGGATCTGTACCGGATTCCTTATCATACCTGTGCGCTGGATGAGAACTGGCACATGAACCCTGAAGATTACAAACAGCCCAACGGCGGTGTGATCTTCCCGAATCCCAATGCACCTACCGGTGTGGAGGAATCGCAGGAACTGATCGAAGAGATCCTGCAGGCCAATCCGGATGTGGTAGTGATCGTGGATGAGGCTTATGTGGACTTTGGAGGCACAAGTGCACTGCCCTTGCTTAAAAAATATGAGAATCTTCTGGTAGTACAGACTTTTTCCAAATCCAGAGCCATGGCGGGAATGCGTATCGGCTTCTGCATTGGTAATGAGAAGCTGATCCATTATCTGAATGATGTAAAATTCTCCTTTAACTCCTATACCATGAACCTGCCTTCACAGGTCATGGGTGTGGAAGCGGTAAGAGATGACGCTTATTTCAAGGCCACCACGGCAAAGATCGTGGCCACCAGAGAGCGGATCAAGAAGGAACTGAACGAGCTGGGCTTTACTTTCCCGGATTCGAAAGCAAACTTTATATTTGCTTCTCATAAGGAAGTTCCCGCGGAAGAACTGTTCCGGGCTCTCCGTGAGGCCGACATCTATGTCAGACACTGGAATAAACCGAGAATTGCCAACTCCCTGCGTATTACAGTCGGCACGGATGAGGAAATGGACCGATTGATCGCTTTTTTGAAAAATTATCTGGAAAAGCGGGCATAAATAAATTAAAAGAATTGGAGTAAACACATGTTAAAAAAATATTTGATGATTTTCCTGGTATCTATGGTTCCTCTGATCGAGCTGAGAGGTGCTGTCCCTATTGCGGTTGGAATGAATCTTCCTTTGCTTCCCAGCTATATTATCTGTATTCTGGGAAATATGCTGCCAGTACCTATTATCTTCTTTTTTGCAAGAAAAGTACTGGAATGGGGTGCGGACAAGCCGGTCATAGGCAAGTTCTTTACCTTCTGCCTGGAAAAAGGACATAAAGGCGGACAAAAGCTGCAGGAAAAAGCGGGCAGAGGCCTGTTCGTGGCGCTGTTGTTGTTCGTGGGTATTCCCCTTCCCGGAACCGGTGCGTGGACCGGAACACTGGCAGCAAGTTTGTTAGACATGGATTTCAAGTCCAGTGTCATTGCAGTAATGTGCGGTGTGGTTCTGGCAGGCGTGATCATGGGATTGCTCAGCATGGGAGTATTCGGCGCATTGGGGACTATTTTCTAAAAAAACTGGAGATGCTGCAATTATGGAGAATACGGAAGAAATCTATACAGACTTTGCAAGAGTATATGACGAACTGATGGATAATACACCCTATGAAATGTGGTGCAATCGTCTGGATCAGCTGATTGCGTCCTATGGTGTATCCAGACCCACGCGGGACGCGGAAGGAATTCTGGATTCCGAGCGGAATCTGGTGGTGGATCTGGGCTGCGGCACCGGCACTTTGACAGAACTGTTATACCAAAAAGGGTATGATTGCATCGGCGTGGACAATTCTGAAGAGATGCTGGGCATTGCCATGGAGAAAAAGGTGGAGAGCGGTTCGGAGATCCTCTATCTGCATCAGGATATGCGGGAACTGGATCTGTATTCTACTGTTGGTACGGTGATCAGCGTCTGTGATTCCGTCAATTATATTTTGGAAGAAGAGGAACTTTTGCAGGTATTCCGGCTGGTGAACAATTATCTCTACCCCGGTGGCATTTTTATCTTTGATTTTAATACAGATTATAAATACCGGGAAGTCATCGGCAATACGACGATTGCGGAGAACCGGGAGGATTGCAGTTTTATCTGGGAAAATTATTATGATCCGGAAGAAGAGATCAACGAGTATGATCTGACAATCTTCGTCCAGGAAGAGGGTGATACCTTCCACAGATTTACCGAGACCCATTTGCAGAGGGGTTATACCGTAGGACAGATGAGGACACTGGTGGAACAGTCCGGACTGAAGATTCTGGAGATCATGGATTCCGATACCGGTGAGGCGGTAACGGAGACCAGTGAAAGAGTATATATCGTAGCAAAAGAGCAGCAGAAAGAGTTGTAGACAGAAAGGTACGTGGAATAAATGAAAGATTATATGGTACGTGCAACTGCAGCAAATGCGCAGATCCGTGCGTTCGCATGTACGACGAGAGAGACGGTGGAGACTGCAAGAGTATCTCACAATACCAGTCCTGTGGTAACGGCGGCACTGGGGAGATTACTCAGCGCAGGGGCCATGATGGGAAGCATGTTAAAGGGCGATGATGAACTGATCACACTGCAGATCAAAGGAGATGGTCCGATTGGCGGACTGACAGTTACAGCAGATATGAACGGTCATGTAAAGGGCTATGCCAATGTGCCCGATGTGATCCTGTCAGCCAATGCCCAGGGAAAACTGGATGTGGGCGGTGCCGTAGGTGCAGGTGTTTTAAGCGTGATCCGCGATATGGGACTGAAGGATCCCTATGTGGGACAGATAGAGCTGCAGACCGGCGAGATTGCAGAGGATCTGACCTATTATTTTGCGGTATCCGAACAGGTACCTTCCGTGGTAGGACTTGGGGTATTGATGAACAGAGACAATACCGTGAGACAGGCAGGCGGTTTCATTGTACAGCTGATGCCCTTTGCGGAAGAGGAAATGATCAGCAAACTGGAGGAGAATATCAAGAATCTCTCTTCCGTTACTACTATGCTGGATGCCGGCAAGACTCCGGAGGGAATGCTGGAAGTACTGCTTTCCGGAATGGATCTGGAGATCACCGATACACTTCCTGTGGAATTTGCCTGCAATTGCAGCAAGGACAGAGTGAGAAAAGCACTGATCAGCATTGGCAGGGAAGAATTGCAGTCCATGATCGATGATGGAGAGACCATCGAAGTGAACTGCCACTTCTGTAATAAAAACTATAATTTTACCGTGGATGAATTGAAACAGATGATCCAGTAATGTATACAGTAAAGCGAGGAAGCTTATGAAACAGGGATTTGTCAAGGTAGCATCCGCCACACCCAGGATCCGGGTGGCGGATCCGGTCTATAATGCGCAGGTAATCTGTGAACAGGCAAAAGAAGCGGCGGAGCATGGAGCAAAGATCGTAGTGTTTCCGGAATTATGTATTACCGGATACACCTGTAACGATCTTTTTTTGCAAGAACTTTTGTTGGAAAAAGCAAAAGAAGCATTGCTTACGATTGCAGAAGAGACCGGACAGTTGGAAACGTTATTTCTGGTGGGACTTCCCGTGGACAAGGACGGCCGTCTGTACAATGTGGCTGCGGTATTGTACCGGGGTAGGATACTGGGAATGATTCCTAAGAAAAATATCCCTATGTATGCGGAGTTCTATGAAGGCAGACATTTCACACCGGGAGAGGAAACGGTGACGGAGTATCGTCTGGGAAAACAGGTGATTCCTTTCGGATCCAACCTGTTGTTCCGGTGTGAGGAACTTCCGGAGCTGATATTGGGATGTGAGCTCTGCGAAGATCTGTGGGTGGCAGAGCCGCCTTCTACCTCGCATGCACTGATGGGAGCTACAGTCATTGCGAATCTGTCGGCCTCCAATGAGACGGTTTCCAAGGATGATTATCGTACCCTTCTGATAAAAGCTTCCAGTGCAAGACTTCTGTGCGGTTATATCTATACCTCTGCCGGAGAAGGGGAATCCACGCAGGATCTGGTATTCGGAGGACATGATCTGATCGCAGAGAACGGAACACTGTTGGTACAGTCCGCGCGTTTTACTACGGGAATTCTTTACACAGATCTGGATGTATTAAAAATAAGCAGTGAGCGCAGGCGAATGGGTACCTTCGGAAAGAGACCGATGAAGCCCTATCTTACAGTTCCTTTTTCCATGCAGCTGACTGGGACAAAACTGGATCGGAAGTTCGCTGCACACCCGTTTGTACCGGAGGACATGGTAGAACGCAACCGCAGATGTGAAGATATTTTATCCATTCAGGCTTTCGGCCTGAAAAAGAGATATGAGCATATCGGATGTAAGACAGCGGTCCTGGGTATTTCAGGAGGACTGGATTCCACACTGGCACTTTTAGTGACAGTGCGCACTTTTGATCTGTTGGGACTTCCGAGGTCGGGGATCATTGCAGTGACCATGCCCTGTTTCGGAACAACAGACCGGACTTATGAGAATGCCTGTCTGCTGGCGAAGACGCTGGGAACTACATTGCGGGAGGTGGATATCCGGGAATCGGTCACCAGACATTTTACGGATATCGGTCAGGATATGGAGTGCCATGATGTCACCTATGAGAACGGACAGGCCAGAGAGCGTACTCAGGTGCTCATGGATATTGCCAACAAGGAAAATGCTCTGGTCATCGGCACGGGAGATATGTCGGAACTGGCCTTAGGGTGGGCTACCTATAACGGAGATCATATGTCCATGTATGGCGTCAATGCCGGAGTGCCCAAAACACTGGTGAGACATCTGGTGGCCTATTATGCCGATACCTGTAATAATGCAGAGCTTACCGCAGTCCTAAAGGACGTGCTGGATACGCCGGTGAGCCCGGAACTGCTTCCACCGGTGGAGGGGAACATTGCACAGAAGACGGAAGATCTGGTAGGCCCTTACGAACTGCATGATTTTTTCCTGTATTATATGCTGCGGTGCGGTTATGCACCGGACAAGGTCTACCGGATTGCGAGAGAGACCTTTGAAGGAAAATATGACGATCCGACGATCCGCAAGTGGCTGAAGAATTTTTACCGGAGATTTTTCACACAGCAGTTTAAGCGTTCCTGCCTGCCGGACGGACCGAAAGTGGGAAGTGTGGCATTGTCACCCAGAGGTGATCTGCGGATGCCGTCCGATGCCTGTGCCAGGATCTGGCTGGATCAATTGAAAGAAATATAAAAATATTGTTAAAAATTCGTCGAAATTCTTAATTTTCTGTTTTTTACTTGAAATGGAAAACGGGAAATCGTATATTATAGCTGTACCAATTTTGGAGGACACGTGGAGGAATAAATATGACTAAGGCGGAGATTTTAAAGAAAGAAATTTTGAGACAGTATCGTAGTGTCAGACAGTTTGCCATGGAGATGAACATTCCCTACAGCACACTGGTGACTGCATTGGAGCGCGGGATTGAAGGGATGGCGTACGGAACAGTGATCAAGATGTGTGACAAGCTGAGCCTGAACCCGGTGGATTTCTCTTCTCTGGAGAGAGATGCTTCTCTGGGAGCACAGCTTCTGGAAAACCGTGTTATGCAGAACTACGTGAAGCTGAACCAGACAGGTAGAGACAAAATTCTGGAGCTGATGGATGATTTTGTACAGATTGATAAGTACAAGGCCAAATCCAAAAAGGCAAAATAAGAAAACAGAAGCAGAAAATGAAATAACAGCTACTGTTAATTCCCCGGAAGGGAATCAACAGTAGCTGTTAAACATCATACCGCTGTAAGCGCTGGTAATGTAGGGACTGGCAAAATTGTGACCGGGATTTTTGTAGGCCACAATTTTTTTGTCTACATAATCCATAGGATTCAGAGCAACCTGATCACTCTTGTGTAAAAGCGAACTGCTGAATTCTTTCAGTATATTGAAGCCGGACAGGTCATTCCCGGATTCCGCGGCGGTCTGCCGCAACTTTTCATCATTGACAGATAGAATACCATCCTCCTGCAGGTGCATTCCCATGTTTTCCAGAGAAGTACCGTAGTGGGAAGCTATGGAGGAGAATTCGTGAATCAGCTGTTTGCTTCTGGACTGTGTCTCCAGGTAGGAGGAAGCTGTTTTAATAAATTCATTATAACTGCCTACCAGCTGGATGATATTGTCTGTGATGGATTCGGTATCTGTTTTCAGGCCGACATGTGTGGGCTGATCCTCCGGACTGACGGCTTTTAACTGTACATCGAACAGTTTTCCTATTGTAAGGTGGTTGGAAGAAGCGGTTCGTTCTTCACCATTGAGAAAAAATCTTGCGTTGCCGGCAGGACGACTGACATAATTCAGTCCGAGGTAATCCACAACACCGGAGGTCTTGCTGGTATGATCATCGCTGACCTGAAAATGATAGGCCTTGCCGTTCGGTACACCGGTAGCATCCGAGGTCAGACGAAGTGCGTAACGGGAATCGGATTCCGTCACATCTGCTGTGATACCGATATCCGCGTTGTTGATCAGACGGGACAGGCGTTCCGTGATCTGCCGGTTCGTATCACCCTCGCCAATATTGAACTGGAATTCATAGTTCATATCGGTGATCGCAATATCAAAAGAATAGGTGGCAGGAGCAAGCGTGGTTGCCAGATCCGGAAGAAAATAACCCAGATTCTCCTGCGGCGTGGCCAGCTGTTTTACTTCGATATCAAATTCCGGAGAAGCTCCTGTGGTGGTATCGGAGCCTATGTAGGAAGCCTCCACGATATCATCGTCTGTGGAGTAGGCACTCTTTTTCCGGAACAGTCCATCCGTCTCCAGTCCGCCGATCTGTGCGATGGTGTTGTGCAGTTCGCGGGCATTTTCCTTCAGATCCACGGCATAATGCTGTGTGTCTTTATTGGTGGTGGGAAGATACCAGGGAGTGTCCTTGTTCAGCTTTACGATAGAGTTGTATACACTGCGAAGCTCACTCTTTTTATGGGTGTCATATTTTGTAATCTGTCTTGATGCATAGGTGGTCAGGTAGTTATTATAGACAGTGTTCATGATAGCACTCATAGGCATCTCCTTTCTTCCCTGCGGATGAATTGGGACGGGGAAATCAAATACCCCACTTTTATGCGATCATTATAGCATAATAAATAAGAAGAAACAAGAAAAATAGGGGGATTTTTGGGAAAACAGTTGACGAAGACCGCAGATTATGTTATAGTATCCAAGCGAGATGAGATTTAGGTCTTTTTTTTATGCTTAAATTTAGAGATCAGAAAACACGTGGAGGTAGAAAAATGCGTACAAAAATTACTTTAGCATGTACCGAGTGCAAGCAGCGTAACTACAATACTACCAAGGATAAGAAGACTCATCCTGATAGAATGGAAACCAAGAAGTATTGTAGATTCTGTAAGACACATACATTGCACAAAGAAACCAAATAATCAGCCGTTCTAGTATGGGAGGTCGAAATGGGAGATTCCGCAGAAAAACAGAAGCGCCCCAGTTTCTTTAAAGGCGCAAAAGCTGAATTTAAGAAAATTTCATGGCCGGACAGACAATCAACATTGAAGCAATCCGTAGCGGTTGTTGCAATATCAGTTGTAGTGGGTGTGATTATTGCGGTTCTGGATTATTTTATCCAGTACGGCGTAAACTTCTTAACATCATTATAGAGCGAGGGTGATTGTATGGCAGAGGCAAAATGGTATGTAGTCCATACCTATTCAGGATATGAGAACAAGGTCAAAGCCAATATTGAGAAGACCATAGAGAACAACAAGAGTCTGGCAGAACAGATCCTTGAAGTAAGAGTTCCCATGCAGGATGTCGTAGAACTGAAAGACGGCGCCCGCAAGACGGTCTCCAAGAAAATGTTCCCCGGTTATGTGCTTCTCAACATGGAGATGAACGATGATACCTGGTATGTCGTTCGTAATACCCGTGGTGTGACCGGTTTCGTAGGTCCCGGAAGTAAACCTGTACCTCTTACGGAAGCTGAGATGAAGCCTTTGGGCATTAAGACCGAGAATGTATCCATCGACTTTGGTGAAGGCGACAGCATTGCTGTTGTGGCCGGAGTATGGAAGGATACCGTCGGCGTGGTGCAGAAACTGGACTATGGCAAACAGACAGCTACGATCAATGTAGAAATGTTTGGAAGAGAGACCCCTGTGGAAATCAGCTTTGCAGAGGTCAGAAAGCTTTAATAAGCTTACAAGGATATTTTTTCTCACGGGCAATTCCGGAGATAAAATATAAAACTCTCAGAAACCGCAAGGTGAAGAGAGTGGCAGCATGAAAGGAACGAGAAGTCGTTCCAGTGGGAGCAGGAGGCGAGCAACAAGGCAGCCTGCGCCGAATTACCACATTATAGGAGGTGCCACAATGGCAAAGAAAGTAGAAGGATATATCAAGTTACAGATCCCTGCCGGCAAAGCAACACCGGCTCCCCCTGTTGGTCCTGCACTTGGACAGCACGGGGTTAACATCGTTGAATTTACCAAGCAGTTCAACGCAAGAACAGCAGACAAGGGAGATCTTATCATCCCCGTAGTTATTACTGTATATGCAGACAGAAGCTTTAGTTTCGTTACAAAGACTCCCCCTGCAGCAGTACTGTTAAAGAAAGCCTGCAACATTAAGTCCGGTTCCGGCGTTCCTAACAAGACCAAGGTAGCTACCATTTCCAAGGCTAAGGTTCAGGAGATCGCTGAGATGAAGATGCCGGATCTGAATGCAGCAAGCCTGGAAGCAGCTATGAGCATGATCGCTGGTACTGCACGCAGCATGGGTATTGTTGTTGAGGAGTAACTTATAAATATTTGGGAGGCAATGAATAAAATATTGCCGCTGGAACCTAGGAGGTAAAATAATGAAACATGGTAAGAAATATACCGAAGCTGCCAAGCTGGTAGATCGTGCTACATTCTATGAGCCCAACGATGCTATCGCTCTGGTTAAGAAAACTGCAACTGCTAAATTCGATGAGACCATCGAAGTTCACATCAGAACCGGTTGTGACGGACGTCACGCTGAGCAGCAGATCCGTGGCGCAGTTGTACTGCCTAACGGAACTGGTAAGACTGTAAAAGTTCTGGTATTCGCAAAGGGCGATAAGATCAATGAGGCTGAGGCTGCAGGCGCTGACTATGTTGGTGGCGAGGAGCTGATCCCGAAGATCCAGAACGAAGGATGGCTGGACTTCGACGTTGTAGTAGCAACCCCTGATATGATGGGCGTTGTAGGTCGTCTGGGTAAGGTCCTCGGACCTAAGGGCTTAATGCCTAACCCTAAGGCTGGTACCGTAACCATGGATGTAACCAAGGCAGTTAACGATATCAAAGCCGGTAAGATTGAATACAGACTTGATAAGACCAACATCGTGCATGTTCCCGTTGGTAAGGCTTCTTTCTCTGAGGAAGCTCTGCAGGAGAACTTCAATGCACTTATGGACGCTATCGTAAAGGCTAAGCCCAGCGCATTAAAGGGTCAGTATCTGAGAAGCATCACTCTGACCAGCACTATGGGACCTGGTGTTAAGGTTAGCGTAGCAAAGTTCTAATCTGATCTCTAATCTAATTAGATAACGAATGCAAAAGAGCCGCTTCACTGTTTACAGTGAGGCGGTTTTTGTGATAGAATACATTTATCCTTAGGAAACAATAACTGGCTGCCTGCAGGTATGCTGGTTACGAATTCGAACGTTCGAAGAACGGAGAAACCGTATGTTTTAGAATAAAGGTTACCTCCAAAAGGTATAGTAGATGAAAAGAGAAGGAGAAAACACCGTGAACAAATATCAGGGAACCCAGACAGAGAAAAATCTCCAGGCGGCATTTGCCGGAGAGTCCCAGGCACGTAACAAATATACTTATTTTTCATCTGTAGCAAAGAAGGAAGGGTATGAGCAGATCGCAGCTATTTTCTTAAAGACTGCAGATAATGAGAAAGAACATGCAAAAATGTGGTTCAAGGAACTGAACGGCATCGGTGATACCAAAGCAAATCTTGCTGCAGCATCCGAAGGTGAGAATTTCGAGTGGACTGATATGTATGAAGATTTTGCGGCAACTGCAGAGAATGAGGGATTCCCTGAACTGGCGCAGAAATTCCGTATGGTTGGAGAGATCGAAAAGCATCATGAGGAAAGATACCGCGAACTGTTAAAGAACGTGGAGACAGCAAAAGTGTTCGAGAAGAGTGAAGTGAAGGTATGGGAGTGCCGCAACTGCGGGCACATCGTGGTAGGCACCAAGGCACCGGAGGTTTGCCCCGTATGTAATCATCCCCAGAGCTATTTTGAAATTCATGCAGAAAATTATTAAATAATCCTTGACAAACACGGTCTCCCATGCTATTCTATCTGAGGTTGTAAAACCATGCCGAAGACAGCAGGTGCAAGGGAGACCGAGCGTAAGTCCTGCCGAGGAGATAAGTATGATGATATCATCTCTCTGTGTCTTCACAGAGAGTTTTTTTTACTTTATAGGATTTTATCCTATAAAGCAAAACGCTCCGCGAGGATCGCACTGCGGCGAAGTGGAATATATCGCTAAAGCGATTCGCCGCAGGCGTAGAATCCTGCGAGCAGGATTCTATTTATATTCTTCTTATCGGCACAAAATCTATAAGGAGGTAAAGAAATGGCAAAAGTTGAATTAAAACAGCCTGTAGTAGAAGAGATTTCTGCTGGTATCAAAGATGCCCAGTCTGTAGTTCTGGTAGACTACCGTGGACTTACTGTTGAGCAGGATACCCAGTTACGTAAGAGCTTACGTGAGGCAGGAGTTAGCTACAAGGTTTACAAGAACACCATGATGAACTTTGCGTTCAAGGGTACACAGTTCGAAGGTTTGTCCGAGTATCTGGAAGGACCCAGCGCAATGGCTTACTCTACCGAGGATGCAACCGCTCCTGCAAGAGTACTGGCTCAGTTCGCTAAGACTGCTGATAAGCTTGAGATCAAGGCCGGTGTGGTAGAAGGTACTGTTTATGATGCTAAGGGTATGGCTGCAATCGCTAACATCCCTTCCAGAGACGTACTCATTTCCAAACTGCTTGGCAGCTTACAGAGTCCTATCACCAATTTTGCACGTGTTATGAATCAGCTGGCTGAAAAAGGCGGCGCAGCAGCTTGCGAAGCAGCACCCACAGCTGAATAATAATTGCAGCTAATTGACAATCAATCAAAATATTTCAAATGGAGGAAATTAAAATGGCTAAATTAACAGCACAGGAATTAATCGATGCTATCAAAGAGTTATCTGTATTAGAGTTAAATGATCTCGTAAAGGCTTGCGAGGAGGAGTTCGGCGTATCTGCAGCAGCTGGCGTTGTTGTAGCAGCAGCTGGCCCTGCTGAAGCAGCAGAAGAGAAGACTGAGTTCGACGTAGAGCTGACCGAGGTTGGCGCTGAGAAGGTTAAGGTTATCAAGGTTGTTCGTGAAGTAACCGGTCTGGGCCTGAAGGAAGCTAAGGACGTAGTTGACGGAGCTCCTAAGGTTGTTAAGGAAGGCGCTTCTAAGGAAGAGGCTGAGGACATCAAGAAGAAGCTTGAGGAAGTTGGCGCAAAGGTTACTCTGAAGTAATTTTTAACCAGTATATGACGGACCATGTGCCGGCACCTGCCGGTGCATGGTTTTTCTTATTCGCATCTGTCAGTTATTAATTTTTAAAAATATCTATTCTTTTTAAATAATTCAAAATATTTCCTTGACGTATTTCTAACATTGTGCTATTATGGATAGTGCACTATTGTGCGGTACCATGCTTATTTGTCATGCCAAAAAACTGGCGTTTATATATACTGCATTGTTGCCGACGCAAAATAGGCTTTAAATCTGAAAGAACGGGGTGAAATGTCAATGGAAAAGAACAGAATACGTCCGATTGCCGGTACCAAGGTTATGCGTATGAGTTATTCAAGACAAGAAGAGGTTTTAGAGATGCCCAATCTGATCGAGGTCCAGAAGGACTCCTATCAGTGGTTTTTAGACGAAGGCTTGAAGGAAGTCTTTGACGACATCTCTCCGATCGCTGACTACAGCGGTTCCTTGAGTCTGGAATTTGTGGATTTTGAACTCTGCAGAGACGACGTGAAGTATTCTATCGAAGAGTGTAAAGAGAGAGATGCTACCTTTGCAGCACCTCTTAAGGTTAAGGTTCGCCTTTATAACAAGGAGAAGGAAGAAATCAGTGAGCATGAGATCTTCATGGGTGATCTTCCGCTGATGACTGAGACCGGTACTTTCGTAATCAATGGCGCAGAACGTGTTATCGTCAGCCAGTTGGTTCGTTCTCCCGGTATCTACTACGGAATCGGACATGATAAGATCGGTAAGAAGCTCTTCTCCTGTACCGTGATCCCGAACCGTGGTGCATGGCTGGAGTATGAGACCGACTCTAACGATGTCTTCTATGTACGTGTGGACAGAACCCGTAAGGTTCCCATTACCGTACTGATCAGAGCCCTGGGTATCGGTACCAATGATGAGATCCGTGAACTCTTCGGTGACGAGCCCAAGATCGAGGCAAGCTTTACCAAGGACACTGCTGAGAATTATCAGGAGGGTCTGTTAGAGTTATACAAAAAGATCCGTCCCGGTGAGCCTTTAAGCGTTGAGAGTGCTGAGAGCCTGATCAATGCTATGTTCTTCGACCCCAGAAGATATGATTTAGCCAAAGTCGGCAGATATAAATTCAATAAGAAGTTAGCTCTGAAGAATCGTATCCGTCATCAGGTCCTGGCTGCAGATGTAGTGGATCCTTCCACCGGTGAAGTGATCGCATCCGCAGGAGACAAGGTGACCGCAGAGCTGGCAGATACCATCCAGAACAGCGCAGTTCCCTTCGTATATATCCAGACCGAAGAGAGAACTGTAAAAGTACTGTCTAATCTGATGGTAGATCTGACCCACTATGTAGATTGCGATCCCAAGGATTTCGGTATCCATGAACTGGTATACTATCCGGTTCTGGCACAGATCCTGGAAGAGTTCGGCGATGATCCCGAGAAGCTGGCAGAAGCAATCAAGAAGAACGTACATGAACTGGTACCCAAGCATATTACCAAGGAAGATATCCTGGCTTCCATCAACTATAATATGCATCTGGAGTATGGCCTGGGCAACGATGATGATATCGACCATCTGGGCAACAGACGTATCCGCGCAGTAGGTGAGCTGCTGCAGAACCAGTATCGTATCGGTCTGTCCAGAATGGAGAGAGTGGTACGTGAGCGTATGACAACACATGATGCTGAGGATATTTCTCCCCAGTCTCTGATCAATATCAAGCCTGTAACCGCTGCAGTGAAGGAGTTCTTCGGATCTTCCCAGCTGTCTCAGTTCATGGATCAGAATAACCCTCTGGGTGAGCTGACCCACAAGAGACGTCTGTCTGCACTGGGCCCCGGCGGTCTGTCCAGAGACCGTGCCGGATTCGAGGTTCGAGATGTACATTACTCCCATTATGGAAGAATGTGCCCTATCGAGACACCCGAAGGTCCTAACATCGGTCTGATCAACTCTCTTGCAAGCTATGCAAGAATTAATGAATATGGTTTCGTAGAGGCTCCTTATCGCAAGATCGACAAGTCCGATCCTAAGAACCCCCGCGTTACCGATGAAGTAGTTTACATGACTGCGGACGAAGAGGATAATTACCATGTGGCACAGGCAAACGAAGCACTGGATGCAGAGGGACATTTCGTGAGAAAATCTGTTTCCGGACGTTATCTGGATGAGACACAGGAATATCCTAAGGAAATGTTTGATTACATGGATGTATCCCCGAGAATGGTATTCTCTGTGGCTACTGCACTGATTCCTTTCCTGCAGAACGATGATGCGAACCGTGCGCTGATGGGATCCAACATGCAGCGTCAGGCTGTGCCTCTGTTAAGCACTGAGGCTCCTGTGGTTGGTACCGGTATGGAAGTAAAGACAGCGGTTGACTCCGGTGTCTGCGTAGTGGCCAAGAAGCCCGGAACCATTACCTATGTATCTTCCAAGATCATTCGCATTGCTTATGATGACGGAGAAAAGGCAGAGATCCATCTGACCAAGTTCTCCCGCAGTAACCAGTCCAACTGCTACAACCAGAAGCCTATCGTATTCAAGGGTGACCATGTAGCGGCAGGTCAGGTCATTGCAGACGGTCCTTCCACCTCTCAGGGTGAGTTGGCACTGGGTAAGAACCCTCTGATCGGTTTCATGACCTGGGAAGGTTACAACTACGAGGATGCGGTTCTGTTAAGTGAGAGACTGGTACGTGACGATGTTTATACTTCCGTTCATATCGAGGAGTATGAGGCAGAAGCCCGTGACACCAAGCTGGGACCGGAAGAGATCACCCGTGATGTTCCCGGTGTCGGTGACGATGCACTGAAGGATCTGGATGACAGAGGTATCATTCGTATCGGCGCAGAGGTTCGTGCCGGTGATATTCTGGTAGGTAAGGTTACTCCTAAGGGAGAGACTGAACTGACCGCAGAAGAGAGACTGCTGCGTGCCATCTTCGGTGAGAAGGCAAGAGAAGTAAGAGATACCTCCTTAAAGGTACCTCATGGCGAATATGGTATTGTAGTGGATGCCAAGGTATTTACCCGTGAGAACAGCGATGAGCTGGCACCCGGAGTAAATCAGGCAGTCCGCATTTATATTGCACAGAAGAGAAAAATCTCCGTAGGCGATAAGATGGCAGGTCGTCATGGTAACAAGGGTGTCGTTTCCCGCGTGCTTCCTGTAGAAGATATGCCTTATCTGCCCAACGGACGTCCTTTGGACATCGTGCTGAACCCCCTGGGCGTGCCTTCCCGTATGAATATCGGACAGGTCCTGGAGATCCATCTTTCCCTGGCTGCCAAGGCTCTGGGATTCAATGTGGCAACACCTGTCTTCGATGGTGCGAACGAGAAAGATATTATGGATACGTTGGATCTTGCCAACGATTATGTAAACCTTCCTTTCGACGATGCAGAAAGTGCAGAGTGGAAAGAAAAGGGACAGGAAACTACCGCAGACGGTAAGCCCTGGGCAGGAGAGACCTTTACCAGCAAGCATGGTGAAGAGCTTCTTCCTGAGGTTATGCAGTATCTGTCTGAGAACAGAGATCACAGAGGAGTATGGAAGGGTGTTCCCATTTCCAGAGACGGTAAGGTACGTCTTCGTGACGGTAGAACCGGTGAATACTTTGATGGCCCTGTAACGATCGGACACATGCATTACCTGAAACTGCATCATCTGGTAGATGATAAGATCCATGCGCGTTCTACCGGACCGTACTCCCTGGTAACACAGCAGCCTCTGGGTGGTAAAGCCCAGTTCGGCGGCCAGCGTTTCGGAGAGATGGAAGTATGGGCTCTGGAGGCGTATGGCGCATCCTACACCCTGCAGGAGATTCTGACTGTGAAGTCCGATGATGTGATCGGACGTGTGAAGACTTACGAAGCAATCATCAAGGGAGACAATATCCCTGAGCCCGGTATCCCCGAGTCCTTCAAGGTTCTGTTAAAAGAACTGCAGGCACTGGGTCTGGATGTCAGAGTGCTGCGTGAGGATCAGACCGAGGTTGAGATCATGGAGACTGTCGATTACGGCGATACCGATTACCGTTATGAGATGGAAGGTGATCGTAAGTACGATGACGATTACGACAAGAGCTCCCTTGGCGAGATGGGCTATCAGTCACAGGAATTTGATGACAATGGTGAGCTGGTGAACTCTGAGGACGACGATTACGTTGACGATGATTACACCGATGATAGCTTTGACGGCAGTGATGATGAATTTTAATGCTTTGTATAGAAGGGAGTGCCATTAATGTCAGAAACAAAAAATGAAACAACCTATCAGCCTATGACATTTGATGCCATCAAGATTGGATTAGCTTCCCCGGAGAAAATCCGGGAGTGGTCCCATGGTGAGGTATTAAAGCCCGAGACAATCAACTATAGAACACTGAAGCCCGAAAGAGACGGTCTGTTCTGTGAGAGAATCTTTGGACCCAGCAAAGACTGGGAATGTCATTGCGGTAAATATAAAAAGATCAGATATAAGGGCGTAGTCTGCGATCGTTGTGGCGTAGAAGTTACCAAAGCCAGCGTACGTAGAGAGCGAATGGGACATATAGAGCTTGCAGCTCCCGTATCCCATATCTGGTATTTCAAAGGTATCCCCAGCCGTATGGGCCTGATCCTGGATCTGTCTCCCAGAATCCTGGAGAAGGTTCTGTACTTCGCTTCCTATATCGTTCTGGATCCGGGAACCACGAACCTTGAATACAAGGCAGTGCTGTCCGAGAAGGAATATCAGGATGCAAGAGAGACCTGGGGCAACAAGTTCCGTGTAGGCATGGGGGCAGAGGCTATCAAAGAGCTGCTGCAGGCCATTGACCTGGAAAAAGAGGCAGTAGAGCTGAAGACCGGTCTGAAGGAGTCCTCCGGTCAGAAGCGTGCACGTATCATTAAGAGACTGGAAGTTGTAGAAGCTTTCCGTGAGTCCGGTAATAAGCCGGAGTGGATGATCATGGATGTGGTTCCTGTCATTCCTCCCGATCTGCGTCCTATGGTACAGCTGGATGGCGGACGTTTTGCTACCTCCGATCTGAATGATCTGTACAGAAGGATCATCAACCGTAATAACCGTCTGAAGAGACTGTTAGAGCTTGGTGCTCCTGATATCATTGTTCGTAACGAGAAGAGAATGTTGCAGGAAGCGGTAGATGCTCTGATCGATAACGGCAGACGCGGACGTCCTGTTACCGGCCCCGGTAACAGAGCACTGAAGTCTCTGTCCGATATGTTAAAGGGTAAGACCGGTCGTTTCCGTCAGAACCTGTTAGGTAAGCGTGTAGATTACTCCGGACGTTCCGTTATCGTCGTTGGACCGGAACTGAAGATCTATCAGTGTGGTCTGCCGAAGGAAATGGCAATCGAACTGTTCAAGCCTTTCGTAATGAAAGAACTGGTAGCCAAGGGAATCAGCCAGAACATCAAGAATGCGAAGAAGCTGGTAGAAAAGCTGGATACACAGGTATGGGATGTGCTGGAAGAGGTTATCAAGGAACATCCTGTTATGCTGAACCGTGCGCCGACACTGCACAGACTGGGCATTCAGGCATTTGAGCCGATCCTGGTAGAAGGTAAGGCAATCAAGCTGCATCCCCTGGTATGTACCGCATTCAACGCGGACTTCGATGGAGACCAGATGGCTGTACATCTTCCTTTGTCCCAGGAGGCACAGGCAGAGTGTCGTTTCCTGCTGCTGTCTCCCAACAACTTACTGAAGCCTTCCGATGGTGGACCCGTAGCCGTTCCTTCCCAGGATATGGTACTTGGTATCTACTATCTGACCCAGGAGAGACCCGGTGCGATCGGCGAAGGTAAGTATTTCAAGAGCGTAAACGAAGCAATCCTGGCATATGAGAACCAGGCGCTGACCTTACATTCCCGCATCCATGTGCGTATGCACAAGGTAAATGCAGAGGGCGAGACCATTACCGGTACGGTAGAGTCCACTCTGGGACGTTTCATCTTCAATGAGATCCTGCCTCAGGATCTGGGATTCGTAGACAGAAGCGATCCCGAGAACTTCCTGAAGCTGGAAGTAGACTTCCACGTAGGCAAGAAGCAGTTGAAGCAGATCCTGGAGAAGGTCATCAATACCCACGGAGCATCCAAGACCGCAGAGGTACTGGATGATGTTAAGGCTATCGGTTACAAGTACTCTACCAGAGCTGCTATGACCGTATCCATTTCCGATATGACCGTCCCTGAGAAGAAGGGTGAAATGCTGGCAGCTGCACAGGCTACCGTAGACAAGATCGCAAGCAACTTCAGACGTGGTCTGATCACCGAGGAAGAGCGTTATCGTGCCGTTGTAGAGACCTGGAACGAGACCGATAAAGAACTGACCGACGTACTGCTGTCCGGTCTGGATAAATACAACAACATTTTCATGATGGCAGACTCTGGTGCGCGTGGTTCCAGTCAGCAGATCAAACAGCTGGCAGGTATGCGTGGACTGATGGCTGATACTACAGGTAGAACCATCGAGCTGCCCATTAAGTCAAACTTCCGTGAAGGTCTGGACGTACTGGAATACTTCATGTCCGCACATGGTGCACGAAAAGGTATGTCCGATACCGCTCTGCGTACCGCAGACTCCGGTTATCTGACCAGACGAATGGTTGACGTATCTCAGGAACTTTCTATCCGTGAAGTAGACTGCTGTGAGGGTCAGGCTGAGATCCCTGGTATGGTAGTCAAGGCATTCATGGATGGCAAAGAGACCATTGAAGGCCTGAAAGACAGAATCACAGGAAGATATTCCTGCGAGGATATTTATGATAAAGACGGCAATATGATCGTTAAGCACAACCACATGATCACCCCCAGCCGTGCTGCCAAGATCTTAAGTGTTGGTGTCAATGCACAGGGTGAGCCCATTGAGGAAGTGAAGATCCGTACGATCCTGACCTGCCGTTCACACGTTGGTATCTGTGCAAAATGTTACGGTGCCAACATGGCAACCGGTGAAGCCGTACAGGTAGGTGAAGCAGTTGGTATCATCGCTGCACAGTCTATCGGTGAGCCCGGTACCCAGCTGACCATGAGAACCTTCCACAGTGGTGGTGTCGCAGGTGACGATATCACTCAGGGTCTTCCCCGTGTCGAGGAGTTGTTCGAGGCCAGAAAGCCTAAGGGACTTGCAATCATTGCTGAATTTGGCGGCAAGGCTGAGATCCGTGATACCAAGAAGAAGCGTGAAGTGGTAATTACCAACGAAGAGACCGGTGAATCCAAGGCATATCTGATTCCTTACGGTTCCCGTATCAAGGTTATCGACGGCCAGGTACTGGAGGCCGGTGATGAACTGACCGAAGGTAGTGTAAACCCTCACGATCTGTTGAAGATCAAGGGTATTCGTGCCGTACAGGATTACATGCTTCGTGAAGTACAGCGTGTATATCGTCTGCAGGGTGTAGATATCGCAGATAAGCATATCGAAGTCCTGGTACGTCAGATGCTGAAGAAGGTTCGTATCGAGAATAACGGCGATACTGAGTTCCTGCCCGGAACTCTGGTAGATGTTCTGGATTTCGAAGAAATGAACGAGAAGCTGACCGCTGAAGGCAAGGAGCCTGCAGAAGGTAAGCGTATTATCCTGGGTATTACCAAGGCAGCACTGGCAACCGAGTCCTTCCTGTCTGCAGCATCCTTCCAGGAGACCACCAAGGTTCTGACAGAAGCTGCCATCAAGGGTAAGGTAGATAATCTGATCGGTCTGAAGGAGAACGTTATCATCGGTAAGCTGATTCCTGTAGGAACCGGTATGAAGAGATATCGCAATACCAGACTGAGCACCGATGCCGTAGAGACCATTGACTTCGGTGGTGATATGTATGGTGACGATGCAGAACTGAACCTGAGCGACGGAAGCGAACTGGATGCAGAAGGTGCAGAACGGAATGAAGATGTGAACACAGAAGCAGAAACTGTGGAAGTGGGAACAGACGCTGATAATCAGTAAAATAAAAAGACTTTATTAAGAAAGGCTCTCCGGGATTTTCCCGGGGAGCCTTTTAGAATCGGAACAATTATTGCAATTCTTCTGTATTCAGAACCTGCCAGGCAGTAATCCGGTAAAAGGTATCTTCATCAGATTCCGGATAGAGGATCTCAATGGTCACCTGCAGGGTCTGTAAGTCGGAGATTGGAATCACGTAAGATTTTCCGTGACCTACCGCCACAAAATAGGCTTCTTCGCTGTCACTGGATGCATACATGCGTTGCAACGTCTTATCCATACCTGCCAGGGATTGTTCTGCCTGATTGCAGGCGGCATAATAAGCGGTGGTACGTTCCAGCACACGGGCGCTGAGTTTGCTATCAGCGTTGGCACTGACGATGGACAGTACGGCAAAAGACACCAGGCAGAGGATCACGAATACCAGAAGGATCGAGGCGGATCCGATATTCATGCCGAATTGTTTTTTTCTGGAGGAATTATTCATGGGATCCCCTCCTTTCTGCGGTGTGATGCATGACAGAGAGTGTGTAAATGGGAGATTCCGGTGTAGATACATCATAGACGGTGATCTCGCCTTTCATGATTCCGGTCTCTTCTGCCGGAGTGCTTTTTAGTTCTGCATAAAAGCCGGCGTTATCTTCGGCAGTGCACAGATTCCAGCTGCTGTCAAAGGCAAGGCGGAGAGTGTTTTCATCGGTCAGCTCCGATGGGGAGAACAAATCCTGCATGGCAGCCACATTGCCCTCCAGAGAGAGATAGGACTCTGCCAGATTCTGTGCCTGAACGACAGCATGATTCTGGTTTACCGTCTGTGTGCTCAAAAGATGTGAGCGGGCAAACAACTGGATACAGACGGCACTGGCCAGTGAAAAAAACAGGATCGCTATGATCATTTCCATTAAAAATAAACTGGATCTGGAATGTTTCATAATAAGTTCGGAATCCTTTCTGTTCGGTTTCTATTCTGTGGTAGTATTACAGTGCACGTGGATATAAAAAGTATGGTCCTCTCCGGAGGCGGTTCTCAGGGATATCCGGATCAGATCGTCCGACGCATAGGATAAGGAGAACTCCTGCAAGTCCATAATATCCGTACCGGCAGGCAATACCTGTCCGCCGAGAGAAGCTCCTTCCCGCATAAAAAGTTCTTTTAAATGTCCGTCATACAGATAGAGGTAAGTACAGTAGGTTTCTTCGTCAATTTCGGAAAGCATGCAGAGCGCCGGAACATTTTCCAGATCGGTCAGGAAAATACTGTCAGCGGTATCGTTCTGCCGCACCTTTTCCATGATATAAGACACCGCCGTCCGGCTTTCGTAATTGACGCCCATATCTTCTACAGTGTGCTGGTATACATCTGCTCCGATGGTAACAAGGGCAAGTGCGGAGACAGCGAATACACCGAACAACGCCAGAACGAACAAGATATCCACAATAAAATGTTTTTCCTGCTTCTGATGATTTCTATTGTTCATATGTCAGAAACTCCTTTAGTGAGCACCGGTCCGGCGAAGTACAGTGACTTCCGGAAGAAGGTTGCTGCCATAATATTCATAGTCAATGAAGAAGCTGTCCTCGTCATACAACAGTCCGTAATGCTGCTCCAGATATTCCAGAGAAGGAGGATAACAGCCTTCTACGGCATAGCACTGGGAAATGCTGCGTTCCAATGCGGTTTCCAGACTTTCCTGCTGCTTGCTCAGAGTAGATTCACCGACGGAGCCGATGCCCCGCAGAAAAAGAACAAACAATATCACAAAGGCCAGAATGGGAAGTAAATAGATCAGCTTACGCCCGAGGGACATACTTTTTTGCTCAAAACGGTTCATAGTGTCGTACTCCTATCCGATGCTGGTCATAATACCCATAAGAGGCAGGATGACCGATAACAGGATCAAGCCCACGATCACCGACAGAATAATGACAAGGGTCGGCTCCAGAATGGCAATGATGGATTGTAGTCTGCGGTTGGTATTTTCCTCATAACGATCCGCTATTTTTTTGAGCACCACATCTACGTTACCGCTGCGGAAACCGACAGATACCATCTGGGAATACAGGTGGTTGAAAATGCCGGCACCGGTCAGAGCCTCGGCAAAATTGGCACCGGCATTAATGGCTTCCTTACAGCTCAGGATCTTCTGTTTCATTTTCTCGTTGCCTACCAGAGCGGCCACCATATCCAGGCTGGAATAGGTATCCATACCGCTGCTTAAGGTCAGTGCCATACCGCTGGCAAAACGTTCGCAGGCCACACTTTCATAAAAACGTCTGGTGAGGGGGAACCAGTTCAGGAACCGGGCGGTGACACGTTTGCCGGTCTGGGTTCTGGTAGCAAAAAGGTACAGTAACAACAATATGCACAGAATACTTACGAAAATAAAGGAATACCGGTTCAGATGGTTGCCGAGACGCAAAAGTGATGCAGCAAACCCGGTCATCTCACTGCCCAGCTCTATATAGACCTGCTCGAAGATCGGCATGACGCGGCTGACCAGTACCACGATGACAGCGGCCATCATGGCGATCATGATAAAGGGATATGTTACAGCATCCCGGATACTGCCTGCGATGGCATCCTCTTTTTCATAATAATCCGCCAGAGAGCTCATACACACATCGAGATTACCGGATTCTTCACCCAGAGCGATCATATGCAGGCAGTAATCGGGGAAGACCTTGGTGGCTTCCAGTGCTTTGTGAAAGCTTTCTCCCTGTCGGCATACGGTAAGGATCTCCTCGAAGATCGCCTTGCCTTCGGGAGACTGGGCATCACTTTGCAGGATGGCCATGCCCTCTACGGGCGGAATGCCTGCCTGAAACAGCATGGCAGCCTGACTGCAAAAAGAAGCGATCTCTTCATTAGAAAGTAGTTTTTTCTCTGTGGTCTTCATGGCGTTTTGTTCCCTTTCACTAATACATTTTCTGCAGGATATAATTACTGCCGTCACCGATGAACTTTTTCAGAGTCTTGTCATCCGTGTTGGCACCGAACGTAGGATCCACCAGGGTCCAGACATTGCCGTCAAATTCTATGATGCCGTTCAGCCATCCGGTATCAGCGGTGTAGACACTGATCCAGGCATGGTAGGCATCCTGGGCATAGCCGACCTCCAGCCGGGTCGGGATCCGCTGGCTTCGCAGCATGCTTGCCATTACCGCGGCATAATCCAGACAGATACCGGTGCCGGAAGCAAGAATGGCATCCACATCGGAGGTATAGCCCGTAGGAGGATCGGAGGCTTTGTCGTAGTCGTAAGTAATATTTTGGGTAATATAATCATAGATCCGGGTGATCACTTCCAGATCCGAGGAAGCACCCTCGGCAAGTTCCTGTCCCTTGGCCACCACTTTGCTGTCCGCAGTAAAATTCACGTACTGGTTGGGGTAGAGAAAAGGGCTGAATGCATCCGTAATCTGTACATCCAGGTCTGCATACAGGCAGGTGGCATAATTGGTACCGGAGATATTTTCATAGATCGTCACGTCATAATATCCGTCTCCGGAAGACAAGGGGAAAGTCTCATAGCCGCCACCGTGCAGATCGTAAGTATAGACAACGGTATCCGGCCCGGTAATGCGCAGTTTGACCTTGGGACAGGTGCCGGTGTAATTGGCACAGACATAGCCGTCAGACATATGAGAATAGTCAATGACAGCCACATCATTGGAAGCTGTTGCTGTTCCGTCGGCCCGGGGCACAAGACAGACAGGCGTGGCATCCCGGAGAGGCTCTGCGTCAGCTACGGCTTCCGTTTCAGGAGAAGAGGCATCCGCAGAGCTGATATTCGTATCCGCAGAAGAAGGAACTGCGGAGGATTGTGATGGTTCGCCGTAAGTGTCTGCGACGGGGGCATCCACAGGCAGATTGTCAGAGCCGGATCCGCAGGCACATAAGCCGATTGTCATGGAATATGTAATTAGCAAAATGCGCAGTCGCGCAGATAATTTTGGCATCCGCATAAAAATCGTTACATCCTGTTGTTATTGTTCCAGGCCCGTTACATTATCGGGAGTAAAAAGCAGGTGGAGAGTCTCACCGTTTTTGACGGGGACATAAATATTGGCTTCCTCGGACAAAAAAGGAAAATTGATCACACCCTTGGAGGAATCCACAGAGAGCGGTTCGATGATCTCCCCGGACACAGTCTCCATAAAAGCCTCCTCGTAAAGAATGTTGTCACCGGTGAACTTCAGACTTAAAATATTATTTTCCACATAATCCAGTGTAAGCACCGCAGGTGTGGGGGCCAACAGTTTTTCAGTCATCTCAGAGAGAGGAACGATGGCGAGCGGCGACAAAAAGGTCAGCACGAAGATCAGTGTCGTGGCAACGATCAGCCGGTTGTAGGAGGCGGCATTCACTTTTTTGCGAAGCACCAGCTTGTCAAAAGGGATCGTATTGACCGGCTGGTTGCAACTGGACAGGATATTCTGCAAAGCATTGTTGGCAGTTGTCATGTCCAGTTCATATCTGTTTTTTTTATGAAAAAACATCATTCTGTTATCCTTTCATACTTTCTTTCAAATGTTCCTGTCCGGAGGCAATGTAGCGTTTGACGCTGCTGCGGCTGATCTCCATGGCGGCAGCAATCTCTTCCAGCTTCATGTCGTTATAATAACGCATGATCAGCACCTGTTTTTCATTAAAGGGTAACTGCTCTAAAGCTTCCGTCAGGCGGGAATACTCATCCTTCTGCTGGTAGTGCAGTTCCGGATTGGCATCCAGATGAGGGTCCTGAAGAATATCCAGAATTTCCTGACTTAAGACCTGACAGTCATTCTGCGGACGATTCTTCTGGGTCATGTCATAACAGACATGGAAACAGATGCGGTTCAGCCAGGCGATAAAAACGGTGGGATCATTCAGTTTTCCGATGTTTTTCAAAGCCAGTATGTAAACCTCCTGCATGGCATCCTGAGCGAGAAAGTCATCTCTCAGATAATGCCTGGTGTAGTTGTATACTTTATTATAGGTAAGAGCATACAATTCTGCGAAGGCATCCGAGTCACTATGCTGGGCACGGATCACAAGACCGGCAATGTAAGGAATGTTCAAGTCTTTCATGCGTTCGTCTCACTGTTGTGTTAACGGGTTCCTTAGGGGTGCAGCTTGTTGTAGGTCTCTGTGAGCAGGGTGGAAAAATATTCGGCATGCGCCTCTTCATTTAAAATATATGCGTATTGGATCTGAATGGGAGCGTTACTGTGCTCCTCGTTGTATTCTTTTAACTGCTGGTTCAGACTTTCGATGAAATATTCCATGGTGTCATGAGAGCCGTGGTTGACGATCATCAGGAATTCGTTGCCTCCGTTACGGCCCACCACACCGAAAGCATCACCAACGCTTTCCAGAATACCGGAGAAGTCTTTTAACATCTGGTCACCTACGACATGGCCCATGGTCTGGTTGATCTCTTTCAGGTTGGTGATGGTCACCATATAGCAGGCTACATGAGCCAGAGATTCCGGAGAGTCATAGGTCTCGAAGACCACGTCCAGACCGTGCCGGTTGGGGATACCGGTCAGATGATCCAGGAAGGCCGCACGGTTCAGAGCATGGCTTTCTTCAGCAAAAGTGCGTAATTTATAGAAATCGTATAATAACCATATCAGATTAAATAATGCAAGGATCCAGGAAAGTGTGCATAAGATAAACAGAGTCCGGTCTTCGAAAAGCTTTGTGCCCAGTGCAGGGTTCAGAGTCAGGACCAGAACATAGGCGGTTTCCAACAGCAGAAGAAGAATTAACTGCACGGTTTTGGTGTTACGGAAGGTTTTTACGAATTTCTTTTTCTGTATCATATAGGTTCACTCCTTTGATTGCGCTGGTGGTGAGGTGTACATCGGGAAAACACTTCGTGTCTTCCCGATGTCCGGGTGTCGCCCTACCATCCCCGAACATTACACAATATTGCCTGCAGGCAGTCAAATTGTGTAATATCCGTGTCTGGCACCTCTCATGCCTACACTCATTATTTCGTGATTTCATCACTCAATCACTTCGCCGTTCGCCAATCATGCAAGCATGTTGGCTCTCTTACGCTCATTATATCATAACAGGCACTTAAAAAAAAGAAAAGAAATATTGAGCCATTCCGCTTCTTAGCGCCGTCTTTATATACAGAAGTGCTTCCGGAGTATATGAGCGGAGGCGTGGCTGCATATATGGAACGTATTATTTATACGGTTTACATAAGAAGAAAACGGACAGGCCAATGTCCGGCGTAAGATATCCATCAGGGAATTCCCTGGTGGATATTTTCATTTTAGGGAAAAGCAGAATTTGTCGAAAAGGAGAGGACAATGTTGGAAACGATCTTGAATAATTTTCATCTGGAGAAGATCCTGTGGATCCTGCAAAAAAGGATTGCATACATTATGATCCTGGGGGTACTGGGAGGAATGGCGGGAGGCGCTTATGCATATCTGACCAACAGTACACTTTACCGGGCGGAGGTATCCTTCTATGTATACAGTGATCCGGACTACGTGTATGATTCTTCGGTCAATATCTCAAATTCCGAATTTACCCAGGCCAAGAATCTGGTACAGAGTTACATATTAATCCTGAAGAGTAACACGATCCTTCAGAAGGTGCTGGAGGAAGCCGGGCTGGATTACGGAACGGAAGCTTTGTCGGGAAGAATCGGTACCAGTGTGGTGGAAAACACGGCAGTGTTCTATGTCTACACTTATGACAGTGATCCTTACCGGGCCATGGAGCTGGCCAATGCTATCGGCAGGGGGGCTCCGAAGGAGATTGGCCGGATCGTGAAGTCCGGTGGCATTGAGGTGATCGATTATGCCACACTGCCGGAAGCACCCTACAGTTCCACCAGTCTGGTCAAATATGCACTGGTGGGCTTTGCCGGATGCTTTGGGGCATCCTTTGTATTGTTTCTGCTGGCAGGACTGATGGATACCACGATCCGCAGGCGGTACGAACTGAAGCTGGCATTCCGGATTCCGGTGCTGGGAGATATTCCGCAGATCCAGGCGCCGGACCGGAAGAGTAAGCCCGTGTTGGTATTGGGGGAGAACAGCTCCTTTGCCGTGAAGGAATCCTATAATACCATCCGGGCAAACCTGCTGTTTACGGGAAAAGGAGAACGTTGTCCGGTCTATGCCGTCACCAGTGCGGATAAGGATGAAGGCAAGACTTTGAACAGTGTCAACATCGCCATCAGTTACGCACAGCTGGGCAAAAAAGTATTGCTCATCGACGGAGACATGCGGAATATGTCGGTGGCATCTCTGCTAAAGCTCCGGGGCAGACTTGGACTGAGCCAGTATCTGGCGGGATTGCGGGAGACACCGCAGATCGTGGAATACCGGCAGAATCTGGATGTGCTGGTGGGAGGAGAAAATCCACCGAATCCTTCCGAACTATTGGGCGGAGAGCGGATGAAGGAGCTGCTTACGACGTTGCGTAGCCGGTACGACTGCATCATTATTGATCTGCCGCCGGTAGGAATTGTGACGGATGCCCTGCTATTGTCCCATGAAGTCACCGCCTATCTTCTGGTGGTGCGGGCCGGCGTCAGCCATATGAGCCGGGAAAAGTCGGCGGTGACACTGTTAGAGCAGGTGGATGCGGATATCTGCGGCATCCTGTTCAACGGCCTGCCGCCAAAATCTAAGGACTGTAACTACAGACTGCAGCAATACTGGCAGGAATATAAACAGCAAAATGGGGAAGCAGTTTGAAAAAACCCGGGAGGTCTTTATGAAAATATGTTTTGCCGCATCGTCGGGCGGCCACTTTGAACAACTGATGATGTTAAAACCGCTAATGGAAAAATACGAAAGTTTTGTAGTAACGGAGAAAACAGGCTATGAGGTGAAGACACCGGTGAAATGTTACTATCTGCAGCAGGTGAACCGGAGACAGTGGAGATGCCTTTTTTATCTGTTGAAAAATACCGTGGATTCGTTGCGGCTGTTGCATAAAGAACAGCCGGATGTGGTTGTCTGCACCGGAGTGCTGGCCATGATCCCGCTGTGCATGGAAGCCAAGCTCTCCGGCAGGAAGCTGATCTACATCGAGTCATTTGCCAAAGTGACTTCGGCCACACTGACGGGAAAACTGTTATATCATTATGCGGATCGTTTTTATGTCCAATGGACACAGATGAAGGAAATCTATCCGGATGCGATCTGCCTGGGGGGAATTTATTAGGATGATATTTGTAACGACCGGATCTCAGAAGTTCCAGTTCAATCGATTGTTACAAAAGATAGATCTGCTGATCGAGGAAGGCATGATAAGAGAGGAGGTGTTTGCCCAGATCGGAGTCAGCGATTATCAGCCAAAGCATTATGAATACTGCAGGTTTCTGGACAGAGAAGGCTTCACCGGGAAGCTGCGGGAATGCCAGATGGTCATTACCCATGGTGGAACCGGTGTGATCATCGGCGCCGTAAAACAAGGGAAAAAAGTGATCGCAGTGCCGAGACTTGCCAGCTACGGGGAGCATGTGGACGATCATCAGGTACAGCTGCTTCGGGAATTCGACGGAATGAACCTGATCTGTGCCTGTTATGACAGTGAGAAACTGGGGGATTGCATCCGGGATACCGGCAGCAGGGACTTTGCCGGATACCATTCCAATACCCGGAGGATCCTTAAGGATATTGAGAATTTTTTAATTGCGGAAGAGGGGGAAAACCATGGAAAACATTCAAAAATTTCGTAAAAAAGGGAAAAAACTGGGAGAGTATATGATGACGAAGCTGCGCCTTTTGCGGGATCAGAAAAAATATCGCTCCCGGGGAGTGACATTAAAATATATGCTGGACCGGGTGGATTCCCGGGATCTGATCATCGTTTTCAGCTCCTGCACCAGAAAAGGGATCCGGGCCAGATACAATTATGTCCGGACGTTAAAGGAAGTTCCCTGTAACAAGTTGTTTCTGTTGGATGATTTTGCGTCAGATCACAGAGGTTCCTTTTATCTGGGCAGCAATATGAAATTCGAGGAGGCGGTCGTTGTAAGGGAACTGATCGACCGGGTACGGGAGCAGACCGGAGCAAAACGCCTGATCTTCTGCGGTTCCAGCAAGGGCGGTTACACGGCACTGAATTTCGGACTGGACTATCCCGGAAGCTATATGGTGGTGGGTGGCCCCCAGTATTTTCTGGGACAAAGCCTGCTGGACACCGGGAATATTGAGGCGTTGAAGCATATTGCCGGACAGGTTTGTAAGGAAAAGGTCGAATTCCTCAATGAGTATCTTCCGAAAAAGGTGGCAGCCAACCGTTATGCGCCCTCCCAGAGGATCTATCTGCATTATTCCGACAGCGAACACACCTATGAGGAACATATCCGCTATCTGCGCCGGGATCTGGCGAAAAAGGGATACCGCTGCAGCGAGGACGTGGCACATTACAAGGAACACGGGGAGATCAGTCTGTATTTTCCGGAATTTCTATTACATAGTGTGGAGGAAATCTTATGCCGGCAGTCAGCGTGATCGTTCCGGTATACAATACGGAAAAATATCTGGAGGAATGCATTCGTTCCCTGACAGAGCAGACGTTGTCTTCACTGGAACTGATCTTCGTGGATGACGGTTCCACGGATGCTTCTCCCAAGATTCTGGAAAGATATCGTGCCAGGGATCCCGAACACATCCGGGTCATCACCCAGAAGAACGCAGGGCAGGGAAAGGCAAGAAATGTAGGACTTGCGGCTGCCACGGGAGAATATGTGGGATTCGTGGATTCGGATGATTATGTGGACAGGCGTATGTACGCGGCCATGTACACCAGGGCCGGTTCCGAAGAACTGGATCTGGTGGAATGTGATTTTCATTATCTGGAGGAAGACGGCAGAGAGAAGCGCTCTTACGGTTCGGCGGCTCCCTGGAACAAGCTGATCCGCAGGAGACTGCTTACGGACAACGATATATGGTTCCCGGAGGGGTATATCTATGAGGACACCTCTTTCTACCTGAAGTTACGCCCCTTTGTGAAAAAACAGGCGAAAATGCTGGGAGTCTATGTCTATCACCGGGACAGAGGGGATTCTACCATGAATGACAATAAAAGCAGACGGGTGGGAAATATTTTTCCGGTATTGCAGGATGCCTGTCGGTTTTACCGGGAAAAAGAACTGATGGATACTTATGGGAAAGAACTGGAATATTTCTGTACGAGGATCCTGTTGTGCAGTTCCATGGGGCGGATCTCCAGAGTGCGGGACCGGAAGCTGCGGAAATCTCTGCGGGAAGAGACTTTTGTGTTCCTTCGGGAAAATTTTCCGGAGTATCGGAAGAACCCCTATCTGGGCAATGGACTGAAAGGGCGTTATCTGCGGATCGCCACACCGGCATTGTGCGGGATCTGTGGGGGAACCATCGGCAGATGCAGGCCGGGAGGGTTACCTGGATAGAAAATGGCGGACAGAGAAAAGGGGAAAAATATGCGGATATCGGTAGCAATGGCCACTTATAACGGGGCCAGATTTATCACAGAACAGCTGGATTCCATCCGGCTTCAGAGCCTTCCGGTGGATCAAGTGATCCTGCGGGATGACGGTTCCTCGGATCAGACGCTGGAGATCGTACGGGAATATCTGGAGACTTACGAGTTGGCACCGGCATGGAGGATCACACAGAACGGAAAACGACTGGGGTATGCGGAGAATTTCCGGGCAGCGGTGGAAGAGACGGACGGTGATTATGTCTTTTTCTGCGATCAGGACGATATCTGGGAGCCGGACCGGGTGGAAGATATGGTGAGCGAGATGGAAAAACGGAGAGAGATACTGGTGCTGGGATCGGAATTCGTACCGTTTACAGTGGATCCCGATGCTCCTTCTGTCAGCCGAAGCGTATTGAAAAGCTTCCGGGGGGACGGAAGCATGGAGCATGTTGCATGGAGTCCGGCCCATATTTTCATCGGCAGTGAGGGCTGTACCATGTGTCTGCGCAGAGAGTTCCTGGAAGAGACGAAGAAGTACTGGTATCCCGGGTGGGCGCATGATGAATATGCCTGGAAGCTGTCCCTGTGCATGGACGGCTGTTACATTCTGCACAGTGTTACGTTACGGCGGCGAATGCACTCGGGTAATGTATCCAAACGCAAGATGCGGGATCTGGACAGACGGATCGCTTTTTTCCGGGAATTGCAGAAAAGTCATGAAACCACTCTGCGGTTCGCCGAGGACTTTGGAATGCCGGAGGAAGCGAAGGAACTGTTAAGACGCAATATCCGGGCCACCACCCTTCGGATCGAGCTGATGGAACAGCGAAAATTGTGGAATATTGTGCCGCTTTTATGGAAATACCGGGATTGCTATCACAGCAAAAAATCTCTGCCGGTGGAATTTGCCATGGCAGTCAGAGGATGAGGCAATGAGCAGATATCTGGTGGAAAAAACGAAGACAACGGGGCAGGGCTGGCAGAGCAGCAACCGCTATTTTGAAAATTGTGGGGAGCGGAGTCTTGGACAGTTTTTGTCGGTTTCTTTTCTTGTGGCCTATTATATTTTACCACAGTATTTCGGAATCCGGCTGCCGGGCTTTGATCTGACGGCACAGCGAATGCTCATAACGATTCTGTGTCTCTTTCTGCTGAGCAAAGAATCCCGGAAAAAGATGTTCTGGGAAGGGGTGAGAAGCTGCAGATTGTGGCTTTTTATGGCAGGATATCTGGGAATCTGTTTCTATACGGCGGTACTGCGTTTTCACATAGGTACTTTTCTTTATCCGTTCATTGAATTATTGGGAGCTTTTCTGGTGATCTACGTACTGCGGGAGTATCTGGGAAGTGATGGATTTCTGGTGCTTTTCCGGCGGATGCTTTTGTTTCTGTGTGTGCTGGGACTCGTGGAGGCGGTCATGAGAAAGACACCCTTTGCCTATCTGGAGACCATCAGGGGACTTTATACCGGAGGCATGATCCGCTCCGGTTCCTACCGGATCATGGGACCGGCCAATCATTCTCTGGCGTATGGGCTGATCCTGATCTCCGGGTTACCATTATTGTGCATTGATGAGGAGAAACATTGCTTCACGCTGTTTCGGCATCTGCCTCTCCTGCTATTGGTGGTGGTTAATGTATTTCTTACGGGATCCCGTTCCACGCTGGCGGTCATGGGACTGGAGCTTTTGCTGTTGACCGTGCTGGCACCGGGAGAGCAGAGGAAGAAACTGTTGTTTACCATAGTACCGGCCGGGCTTTTGATTCTGCTTCTTGCATTTTTATTCCCCAATTCTCCGCCGGGACATTATATTCTGTTGCAGCTTAGTACAGTGGTGGATGAGATGTTTGGAACCTCCTATGCCATCCGTTACGGGGTGGACAGCACCTCCCTTGCCAACAGCGCTTCCTACAGGGATGCCCTGCTGGATATTTTCACGGTGGACTGGCTGAACCCCTGGCTGGGGCAGGGCTCCGGATATCATTTCTCCTGGTATATTCCGGGAGGGGCCACGATCCACTCCATTGACAATTTCTATGTGGCCAATTATATCCGCTACGGGTATCCGGGACTGGTGGCCTACGGACTGTTGATCCTGCAGGCGGTGGGGGAGATGGTGCGATGCGGGATTCAAAAGAAGGACAGAACAATGTTATGTCTGGCGCTTGCGGTCTGCGGGTACTTCTTAAATCTGTGGTGGATGGATACGCTGCAGACCATCAAGTATGCGTATCTTCCCATCGCACTGTTCCAGGTGATCTCCCGGGAAAAATGGGAAAATATGTCGGATTTGCAACACAAAGCGGTGCACAGATACATAAGGTAAATAGAGAGAAGAAACGAAAAAAGGAAACGAAAATGCGAAAAAGTTTTTGGCTGTTTGCAATAGTTCTGAGTATGAGTCTGGGGATACGGGCGCAGGCGGCACCCAGAGAGATCCCGGACCGTTTCAATACCGGTGTGGATACAGATACAGAGCTGACGGAGATCCCGGAACCGGGGATTTACGGTGGAATCCAGTACAAGACCGGAGCCGGAGGACAGCTGGCACTGGATCTGGTCTACAGCAACAGACAGGCGGGGAATGAGATAGAGATCCGGAATATGGATTTTTCCCGGTATGCACTGTTGATGGTCAATGAGGGCAAAATTGCCGGGGAGACCACGGTGACTTTCCGGAACTGTAAATTCGATGCAGTCACTACCGGGCGGGAGGATGCCCGGATATCCTATGTGTTCGAAGACTGCACCCTGCGTAATTTTCAGGGAAGCAATGCCACGTTTACCCGGTGCCGTCTGGGTGGCAGCAGCGGAGATGCGTTGAATCCCTATCGCAATGTGACACTGAGAGATTGCTACATTGCGGATCTGGCACATCCGGACAGCGGGGATACAGTACATTCTGACGGGGTACAGATCTTCGGATATCCTTCTCTTACGGCGGAGAATATTTCCTTCGACAACTGCAGATTCGAAGTACCGGCGATCCCCGGAGGGGGGAGCTATGTGAATGCCTGTCTCATGATTGCCCCGGAGAAGAGCGGCGCCAAAGGAATCTATTTCACAAACTGCATTCTCAACGGAGGCGGTTATGCCATCTACACACTGGTAAAAGACGGTTTTTCTCTGGAGAATGTGGTGCTGTGTAATATCTCGGTAGGGGATGCGGCCCGTTATGGAACCTTCTACCATCGCAATGTCACGGCGGGGGGCACCATGGAGAATATTTATACGACGGATACTTTGTATGTAGGCAGCAGATTCGTGGATGAAGAGGGCAGGATCCATTTCAGCGTGACCAACGATACGGCGCAGGAACGGAAGCTGATGATCGTGACGCCCAGACAGACCATAATACTGCCTGTTAAGGCGTGTCCGCCCTATGAGGACAGAACGGCGGATATGACCTTTGAGGATTTTCCCTTTGATATCGATGTGGTGGTGCCGGGGGCACAGTGGGCGGTATGCTATGACATCACGGACGGGTGCACACAGATCGCACTGTATGCGGAAAGGAAGAGATGATTATGACGGAAGTACTGTATATATGCCTGTGGTACAAAGATAAAAAGAGAACCTGGTCAGGAACGGCCTGGTCCCTGCGACAGGCCATGGAGCCTTATCTGCAGGTGCAGGATCTGGCACTTTCGGATCCTCTGTACCGCAAAATACTCCGGAGACTGCAGAGGAAGAAGGGACTGAACCCCGGGCCGGTCCTGCGGGACCGGCTGCGGCTGTCGGGGAGATATGCTGCGTGGAGACATCGGCACAGGACAGACGAAAAAATGCCTGTGTTTCAGTTTGGCGGCTGGCCGTCGGGAGCGCATTTGGCATCCTATCTCTATCAGGACCTTTCCATTTCCGCGATTCTGTGGCTGCAGAGGGAAGATCCGGTGGGCTATCGGTACTGCGAGTATGATCAGGTGCCGCAAAAGACGCTGGAACGCAGGGCGGCGAGACAATTGGAGCAATACCGGCAAAGTGAAGGGGTATTCACCATGAGCAGGTGGCTTTCGGAGTTCCTGATCCGGGAATGCAGGCTCCCCCGGGAAAAGGTCCATGCGGTGGGAGGCGGCATCAATGTGGATGCTGCAGGGATCCGCCCGGGATCAAAGGAGGGGCGGCGTATCCTGTTTGTGGGAAGGAATTTTGTGAGAAAAGGTGGTCCGTTGGTGGTACAGGCTTTCACAATCCTGCGGAAAAAATATCTGTGGTCAGCGGAGCTGTATCTGGCGGGGGCAAAGGAGTCGGACATCCGGGACGCTCTGCGGGAGAGGCAGATCAGGGTAGAAGAGGTGGACTGGCAGAAGATCCACCTGCTGGGAGATCTGGGGTCTGAAAAACTGACAGACTATTATAACCTGTGTGATGTCTTCTGTATGCCGTCTTATTTTGAAGCCTATGGACTGGTATTTGCAGAGGCACTTACTTATGGTCTGCCCTGTATCGGCAGAGATAAATTCGCTATGTCGGAGTTCATTGAGGACGGATGCACCGGCAGGCTTATTTCCGGGGAGGATGCGGAGGAACTGGCACTGGATCTGTGGGAAGTACTTCAGGATCCGAAATACCGGGAGGAAGTGGAACGGCGGAGGGAATGGTATCTGAGAGAGTATTCCTGGGACAAGGTGGCGCAGAGAATATGCAGTGTGATGGAGAAAAATGAGAGAGACAAAGATCAGTATCGTAGTGCCGGTGTATAACGCGGAAAAAGAATTACAGCGCTGTGTGGACAGTATTTTCCGGCAGAGCTTTTCCAACTGGGAACTGCTGCTTATCGATGACGGCAGCAGGGATAGCTCTTCGGCCTTGTGTGACAGGCTGGGGGCGCAGGACACAAGGGTCCGGGTCTGGCACAAGGAAAACGGCGGTGTCAGCAGTGCCAGAAATCTGGGGATCTGTAAGGCTGAAGGAGAGTATCTTTTTTTTACGGACAGTGATGATACCCTGTTCCCGGATACCCTGGCAACTTTATATCAAAAGGCAAAAGTATCCGGCGCGGATCTTTCGGTGTGCGGTTTTACATATCTGGTGGAACAGACGAAAGAATGTGTGGATAACCTTCCGGAAAAAGCTTTCTGCGGTGGAGGAAAAGAATATCTGGAGGAGCGGTTTTTATCGGACTTCCGGCGGGAATTTTTCAATCCACCATGGAATAAGCTGATCCGCAGGGAATTGCTTCTGGAAAATGATATCCGCTTCGGAGAGGAATTTGCCATCTGTGAGGATATGGCTTTTTCCATGCAGGTGCTGGAAAAGAGCAAAGGGATCTGTGTGGTTCCGGAGTCGTTGTATTGTTATCACTATAAGGAAGCGGAGAATCTGGTGAACCGTTTTCATGAGAACTATTATGAGGCTTTATTGTATTTCCGGGACCGCACCTGGCAGTGCTTCCGAACGCTTCAGGCAAAGCAGGAACTGTATGCGGAGGTCAATGCCTGTTTCGTGGGGAAGAGTCTGATGTATCTGCATAAGATCTATAGAGATTCCGGCTATGAGGAAACCAGGAAATATGCGGAACTGAAACGGATCGGTGGTTCCCTGCCGCTGCAGAATGCCCTGCGGGAATACCGGGCCACGGGAAAGAGGCGCTTGCTGCGGGAGTTGCTCCTGCATAAGAGATTCCGGCTATTGGACAGTCTGTACCGGTGGCGGTAGGACAGGGGAAGGAGAGAGGATTGGAACTGACAAAACAGATCGGCGTATTGCGCAATCGAAAAACCTTGGACGGAAGAAAAGCAGACAGGAACAAAGTAAATCTGGAGTACTGGAATTTTAATGAGAATCTGGGGGATCTGCTGGCACCGGTGGTGACGCAGTGGATGTTGCACCGTCTGGGACTGGATCTGTACAGAGAGGCGGCAAAGCCCTGCCATCTGATGACCATTGGTTCTGTGTTGGGACTGGGAGTTTTCGATGCGGTGATCTGGGGCAGCGGGGTCAATTCCTTCGCCCATGTGGGACGGGTGACTACACAAAAGGGATACCGGAAGCTGGATATCCGGGCAGTCAGAGGTCCGGTCACCGCACAGGTGCTCCGGGAGAACGGATATACCTGTCCGCAGATATACGGAGACCCGGCGATCCTGCTGCCTCTGATTTATCCCGGCAGACGACCGGAGAAAAAGAAAAAATATGTGGTGATCGACCATTACATGAAGCGGAAAACGACAGGAGATGACAGACTTTCCATACGAACCGGAGATTACCGGACCTTCCTCGACAAAATTCTGGAGGCAGAGGTGGTATACTCGTCTTCGTTACATGGGATCATTCTGGCGGAGAGCTATGGGGTCCCGTCGGTATTCCTTCGGCAGGGGATGGAGGAAGAGATGCTGAAATATTATGACTGGTACTTTGCCACCGGCAGATATGAGGTGCGCTCGGCAACATCCCTTGCGGAAGCAAAGGAAACAGAACCCATGAAATTGCCCGAACTGGAAGAACTGAGGGAGGGACTGCTACAGAGCTTTCCCTATGATCTGTGGATCGGCCAGAAAGCCGGAAGGAGAAAGTGTGAATGAAAAGGACCCGAAATGCCGTCAGAAATGTGATCTTCGGAGGACTCCTGAAGGGGTATCAGATTCTGGTTCCTTTTATCATGCGCACGCTGCTGATCCGGTATCTGGGAATGGAATATCTGGGGCTGAACAGTCTGTTTACTTCCATACTGCAGATCCTGAATCTGGCGGAGCTGGGAGTAGGGAGTGCACTGGGCTACAGTATGTATGCTCCCATCGCGGAAGGAAAGAAGGACGAGATCTGTGCTCTGTTGTCATTGTATCGCAGATATTACCGCCTGATCGGTCTGGGGATCTTTCTGACCGGAATAGTGCTGCTGCCGTTTCTGCCATCGCTGGTGAAAACGGACAGTATTCCGCCGGATGTGGATTTGTATGTATTGTATCTGCTGCATCTGGGAGCCTGTGTCATCAGCTACTGGCTGTTTGCGTATAAAAACAGTCTGCTGGCAGCTCATCAGCGAAGTGACCTGGCAAATAAGGCGGATCTGGCGGTACGGACGCTGCAGTATCTTATACAGGCCGGGCTGCTGGTGGGCTTTCGGAATTATTACTGGTATCTGCTGGCGGCACTGGGAGCACAGATCCTGACGAATCTGTGTACCGCACTGGTGGCACAGAAAAATTATCCGGATTATGTCCCAAAGGGACAGGTGGAAGAGCAGACCAGGCAAAAAATCCGGGGCAAGATCAAGGACCTGTTTACCTCCCGGGTGGGGGTGGTCATTGTGAATTCCGCGGATACTCTGGTCATTTCGGCATTTTTGGGACTGACGGTGCTGGCAGTCTATCAGAATTATTATTACATCGTTACTTCCGTCATTGGTCTGGTAGGGGTACTTTTCACCTCCACTCTAGCCGGGATCGGCAATAGTCTTCTGACCAAGAGCCGGGGGAAAAATTATGCGGACTTCTGTAAATTTACACTGTTGATCGCCTGGATCGCAGGACTTTGCACCTGCTGCCTGCTGTGTCTGTTGCAGCCCTTTATGAAACTGTGGATCGGAGAGGCAGGCATTTTGCCCGGACAGATCGTGATCTGTCTGTGTGTATATTATTTTATCTACGAGTTCAACCAGCTGTTCAATGCCTACAAGGATGCCGCCGGGATCTGGCACAGAGACCGGTTCCGGACACTGACAACGGCAGGAGTGAATCTGGTCCTGAATCTTCTGTTGGTGAAACCTATGGGGCTGTACGGAGTGATTCTGTCTACGGTAGTTGCTACGGTCATCGTAGGAATGCCGTGGCTGATACATAATCTGTTTACGACGTTGTTTGACGGAGAGGACCGGCAAAGCTATCTGGGGACACTGGTCTTCTATGGAAGCGTAACATTTTTAAACTGTATGCTGACCGACCGGGTATGCAGTCAGATACCGGTAGAAGGAATCCGGGAATTATTGGAGCGGGCACTGGTATGTCTGCTTGTGTCCAACGGCATTTTTCTGTTGTGTTACGGAGGCCGGAAGGATTTCCGTGCCCTGTTGGCAATGGGGAAGAGATTTCTGCCTGAAATACCTCATGATAAAGCGACTTCGGGAAATGACCGATCCGCAGAGGAAACCACAAAGTTTGCAGATTACGGAAAGGCGGGAGCTTTCTATGAAGATTGCAGTAGCGGGAACCGGGTATGTGGGATTGTCCATGGCAGTTCTGCTGGCCCAGAATCATGAAGTAACGGCGGTGGATGTGATACCGGAGAAGGTAGAGTTGTTACAAAAAGGGAGATCACCTATCCGGGATAAAGAGATCAAAGAATATCTGGCAGGCGGCAGGCTGCATTTGCAGGCTACCCTGGACGGAGAGGTGGCTTACCGGGATGCGGAGCTTGTGATCGTCTCCACACCGACGAACTATGATCCCGGAATTCACTTTTTTGATACCGGTTCTGTGGAAACGGTGGTGGAGACAGTACGGAGGGTGAATCCTGACGCGGTGATCGTGATCAAGAGTACGGTGCCGGTGGGATATACAGTGTCTCTGATGGAAAAATATCACACGGACAGGATCCTGTTTTCTCCGGAATTTTTGCGGGAAGGGCATGCACTGTATGACAATCTGTATCCTTCCCGGATCATTGTGGGAGCAGACACAAAGTCCGTTGAAATGGCGGAGTATGCAAGACGGTTTGCAGAGCTTTTGCGTGAGGGTGCAAAAAAACAGGAGATCCCCATACGGATCATGGACCCTACGGAAGCGGAGGCGGTAAAACTGTTTGCCAATACCTATCTGGCGCTCCGGGTCAGTTTTTTTAACGAACTGGACACTTATGCGGAGATGCGGAACTTAAGCAGCCGCAGCATTATCGAGGGTGTCTGCCTGGATCCCCGGATCGGGATGCAGTACAACAATCCCTCTTTTGGCTACGGAGGATACTGTCTGCCGAAGGATACGAAGCAGCTACTGGCCAATTATGAGAACATTCCCCAGAATCTGATCCAGGCCATCGTGTCCGCCAACAGTACCCGCAAGGATCATATCGCGGACAGTATTCTGGAGAAGGCGGGATTTTATCAGGGAAGTCAGGGTAGAGGCGGTGTACCGGGGCAAAAGGTGGTCATAGGAATCTATCGGCTTATCATGAAGTCCGGCTCCGATAATTTCCGTCAGTCCAGTATCCAGGGCGTCATGAAACGGATCCGGGCCAAAGGGGCACAGATTTTGTTGTACGAGCCGGAACTTTCGGAGGATGATTTTTTCGGAAGCCCGGTCATACGGGATCTGGAAGCCTTTCAGCGGCAGTCGGATGTGATCGTGGCCAATCGTTATCACAGAGATCTGGAGAATGTCCGGGAGAAGGTATACACCAGAGATATTTATTACAGGGACTGAGTGAGGGAAGAAATGGATACAGAGAAAAAAACGGGGGAACGAATAGGAATCACGCTGGCACTGTTAGCATGTGTGGGATTTTCCGCTTTTCTGATCTGGCTGCAGCAGAAGCAGGAAAATGACAGACAGCAGCTGACACAACAGGCACAGGACAGCGGGCAGCGGGAAGAACAGACGGAAGGAAGCGGGCAGATCGAGATCCGGAGTCGTGTTACCCGGAGCAAAACAGGGGATCAGCCGGTATTTTCCCTGCCGGGAGGGTTTTATCCGGAGGATATTACGGTAGAGATCGCTGCACCGGCGGGAAGCAGTATCTATTATACACTGGATGGCACGGTGCCGGATCCGGAGAACGGAATTCTCTATGAGGCACCGGTGGAGATAACGAATGTCTGCGGCAGTCCCAATGTCTACTCCGCCATTTCCACAGTGTCAGCCTACCAGGACTATGCGCCGTTTAATGACGTGGACAAAGCGGTGGTGTTACAGGCAGTGGCAGTAGATGCCGGAGGCAGGACAAGTAATGTCACCTGCGCCAGCTATTTTGTGGCCATGGAGGCCAGAGCAATGTACCGGGATCTGCCGGTGTTGTCGCTGACTGTGGATCCTGTGGAGCTGTTTGATTATTTTGGCGGCAATTATGTCACAGGTGTGGATTATGAGAATGCGCTGGCGGCGGATGACCTGCGGTTTGATTCTGCCAATTATTACCGGGGTGGAGAGATGAATGCCCATGTGGAATACTTCGAAGCGGACAGATATCTGACTTATGAGGGGGAGGTAATTTTAAGTTTGCGGAAGGACGGAAATCTGGATTACGGGCAGAAAAGTTTTCTTATGACGGGAGCGGATCCGGTGCCGGAGAGCAGTTGTGAACTGTATGAGCTTTTCCGGGACGGCACGTTTCTTCTGTACGGGGGCGGCACGGATCATGTGGCCAAGAACAGACAGGTTTTAGAGGAACTGCTGTTAAAAGAAATCACGGATTTTACGCTGGAAGAGCGGAAGGGCTGTCTGGTGTTTGTGGACGGGGAGTTCTGGGGATTGTATCTGGTGGGCAGGGTAAATACGGCGGAAACCTTTGCCCGAAGAGCCGGTGGTTCCCCGGAAGAAATTCAGGTCATAGAGAACCGCTATCCCTCCCAGATCGCTCCGGAATACGGAGAACTGTACCGGCTGGTGACCGAGGGGAATACTTCCGGACACGGAACGTATCAGAAGATCCTGGAGCAGATGGATCTGGAAAGCTATCTGGATTATTACTGTGCCAATCTCTATTTCGGTAATTCGCAGTTTGACTCTTTTTCCACCACTTTGTGGCGGCGGGCAGGAGAAGGAGAGACGGGAAAATGGCACTGGGAATTCTCGGATGCCACGGATACTCTGGGACGGAATAAGGTCAGTAATTACAGTGTGAATACCTATCTGTGTCCGGGGGTGGCAGAAGATCTGTTTTTACAGGGATTGCTGAAAAATAAGGACTTTCAGACAGCGTTCCGGCAGAGAATGCGGGAATACGTGGAAGAACTGACGAAGGAAAAGGCAGAAGAGTATCTGACACCGCTTCTGGAAACTTACCGGGTGGCAGTGACAGCCACGGCGGAGCGCTACGGCCTGCGACAGACAGAGGAAGGATATCTGGCTGACGGGGATACGATTCAGGAATATTTTGCCTCACGGGGAGAATATATTCTGCGATATACGGAAGAGCTTATAACGCTTGTGGATCAGACGGAGGCTCCTGACGGAGCACAGGAAACGGTCACGGAAAGCGTACCTGAAGAATAAAGGGAAAGGGGACCACGTATGGAAACAATGGCAGAATATCTGGCGGAACTGGTAAAGGCCGGATTGGAGGACAGAAAGGCGGCGTCTCTGCCAGAGGGAGTCTCTGTAAGGGAGATTGTAAAGATTTCAGAGGAGAACCATATGGATTATCTGCTTTTGGGAGCCTTGTTAAAAACAGATGGGCTTTCGGAGGAAGAAAAAGAGCTTTTGCGGGAAAAAGTACTGGGAAGCATGCTTTTTACCGGTATGCAGCTGCAGGAATTGAAGAAGCTGGAGGAACGGATGGAACAGGCAAAGATTCCCTGTCAACCCATGAAAGGAGCCCGGATGAAATTCTATTATCCGTCTCCGTTTCTGCGGGAAATGAGTGATATTGACATTCTGATCCACGGAGATTTCATGGAGCAGGCGGCAGTGGAACTGGAAGCCATGGGGTATGTCCTGCAACAGAAGATCAAGCATCATGATATCTATCGGAAAGCACCGGGAATCGTGGTGGAGGCGCACAGAGCCATGTATGACCGGACAGTGGACGAGAGGCAGTATGCCTATTTCTCGGATCTGTCCCGGGCGGTGCGCAGAAAGGGTTTTCTGTATGTGTATGATTTTGAGGCGGAAGATTTCTATATTTACATGATGGCTCATATGGCAAAGCATTTTTACAAGAGAGGCTGTGGTATCCGGAATCTGGTGGACATTTATGTGTTTCTGGAAAAATTCGGTGGGGAAATGAACGCAGACTATCTGCAAAAGCAGTTTGCGGGATTGGGACTGACGGCATTTACGGAGCATATGGAGAAGCTGGCCCGGATCTGGCTGCAGGGAGAGCCCGGTGAAGCGTTTTATCAGCAACTGTTTGACTATATGCAGGGGTGTGGAATCTATGGCAAGGATGAAAACGGTATCTGGAACCGGTTCTGCGATGCGCAGCCGGAGAAGGGAGAAAAGGGCCGAGATGCCCTGAAACGCTGGTACTGGTTCCCTCCTTATGAATATATGGTGTTGTATTACCCGTGGCTTTCGAGAAATCCCGTTGCGGGAAAATTTCTGCTTCCGGCAGCCTGGGGAATCCGGGCCGTCCGGGGTGTGGTCTGTGGCCGGGGAAAATACAAGCGGGAAATGCTGCGGCAGATCGATGCATCACAGATCGGTGTAAGACAGGATATCTACCGCAGACTGCAGTTACGTTTTCATTAGTCTGTTCCATTGAAATATTTATAAGGAGTGTAAGAAAGCCATGAAAAGTCCGTCAGGGTTTCTTTGGAAGAACCCATGGAAAAAAGAAACCTTACTTACCTATTATTATTCGGCGATCTTCCGCATGCAGCTGCTGCTCCTGCCGCCGGGGAAACTGCGGAAGGGCTGGGGCAGAGAAAACGAAGAATCCGCAGGAACGGCATCCCGGGAAGGATACCGGCAGGCGGCGCGTATCGCCCAGATCGTGGGAAAGGTCTGTGATAAGACTCCCTGGGAGAGTAAATGTCTGGTGCGGGCGCTGGCGGCCCAGAGACTGTTGTGCCGGCGGGGACTTTCTTCCACCCTGTATCTGGGGTGTGGCATGGAAGAAGGTAAAATGGTGGCCCATGCCTGGCTGCGTTTTGGGGAAATGTATGTGACCGGAGGGGACGGCGGCGGATATACTACCGTGGCCCGGTTCTGTAAGGAGGCTTCCGGAAAGAGGGGATAAGTATGTCGGCAATCTGGGGAATTGTGGATCTGAGTGTAGCGCAGTCAGAGGCACAAAGAAAAAATCGTGCAGGGAACCTGTGGGAAGAGGCTCTGCGGATGCGGCAGGCCTATAGGACGAGCTGCCTGGACCGGATACAGGAAAAAAGGGAGGCAACCTATTATCTGGCCTGCGGGGTACAGAATGTCACAAGGGAAGCTGTGGAAGAAAGATTCCCTTATGAAAGAAAGGGAGAGCGCAAAAGTCTGTTCGTGGCGGATGTGATCCTGGATAACCGCGGAGAACTGGTGCAGCGGTTTGGAGGCATCCGGGATCTGTGCAGCCATCCGGACGGGGAAATTCTGTATGAAAGCTTTTGCAGCCATCCGGAGGAAACGCTTGCCGTGGCCAGAGGAGCCTATGCCTGTGCGTATCTGGAGCCGGGGAAGCGGACCCTGACTTTGTTCAATGATGCGGTGGGAAACCGTTCGGTCTATTATTTTCAGGAGGAAAAAAGGGTCTATTTTTCCACGTTGCTTGCGGGGATCACCTGCGAACGGGAGAACTGGAAGGAAAATACGGGCTGGTTTGACCGGTTCTATACCATCCGGGATCTGCGGGCGGTGTCGGAACCCAGAGAGACACCCTATGCGGGGATCCTGCGACTGGCTCCGGGAGAAATTGTGGTATTTACTGAAGAAGGGGTGCACAGAAGGGATTACTGGGATCCCTTTGCGGGAAGGAGGATCCTGCGGGGGAAGACGGAAGCAGGGTACCGGGAGCTGGTGACCACGGTGTTCCGGCACTGCGTGGAGGATGTGATTCGGGAAGGCCGGGGTGGAAAAGAAACAGGAATTCTGTTAAGCGGCGGGCTGGACTCCAATGCGGTGGCGGCTTATGCAGCACCTTACCTTGCCGCCAGAGGAAAGAAACTGTATTCCTTTACTGCGGTGCCGGAGGAGAAGGAAAGAGCACGGATCCCGGGACAGTACGCTGTGGAGGATGAGAGAAGCAGTGTGGAACTGGTGCGGAGATTTCACGGGAATCTGGAACCGGAGTATCTGGTGACCAACCGGGGAGATCTGCTGGCGGAGAACCGGAGGCTGCGGGAAGTTCTGGAAGTTCCCTGTAAAGCGGTACTGAATCTGCCCTGGATGTATGAAAGTTATCGTCTGGCAGCTCAGAAAGACTGTGGGATCCTGCTGTCGGGACAGTACGGAAATATTACCATATCCTATGGGGATTTTCGAAGCCTGTTCCTGACACTGCTACATCAGGGAAGAATCAAAGAACTGGTGCGGGAGATCAATGTCTACAGCAGAAAATACCGCAGGAGCCGCAAGTGGATCTGGCGGGATCTTCTCACGGCGGAAGCCGGTGGGGATCATGAAGCGGTGTCCCGGTATATGTATGACAAAAGTGCCTTGCGGCAGATCGGAGAATATGAAGTAAAGCTGTCTCTGGCCACCGGAGTGGTGCCCAGAGATCCCACCAGAGACAAGCGGCTGATCGCACTGGTGCTAAGTCTCCCGGCGGAACAGTTCACCCATGCCGGGCAGGAGAGACGCCTGGTTCGGCAGTATTTACAGGGGAAGATCCCGGAAGAGATTCTGGCGGATGAATTCCACAAGGGAAGACAGGGCGTGGGAAGCGGGGAACTGCTCGCCTTGCAGTGGGAACGGATCTGTGAGGAACTGTCGGGGATTCCGGGTGAGACGATGTCCGGGGAAAACGGGCACTCAAAAGCAGACATGGTGCGTGGCTTTTATGTGGGCCTGGCACAGGAATATCGGAGAAGGTTTGAGGTATGATGGAATATTTTTACAGAATCTACGGACTGCGGGTGCAGTCGCAGATCCCCTTTTCGGAGGCAGTACCGGAGACGGCGGGAGAGGCAGAGGTAAAAATTGTATTCGGAAGGATGCCGGATTTCCTGCTGGAAGCGGGACAGAAGGGCTACGGGACCTGGACAAACGGCTTTGTATCGGCCTGGTTCCGCATCCGGGACGGAACACAGGTCTATGTGGAAGGGGGCAGTAGGATCACCGTGGAGCTTTCGGAGGAACCGCAACTGCTTGTGATCACTTCCCTGTTGCTCAGTGCCGGGATGGCACTGGTCTGTCTGCAGAGGGGGGAACCCTTTTTTCACGGAAGTGCATTGTATACCGGGGAACAGGCCATTTTACTCTGTGGGGAGAGCGGGGCCGGGAAGTCTACGGTGGCCATGGAATTGTTGCAAAGAAAGCTTGGATTTCTTGCGGATGACACAGTGAGGGTGCATCCGGGAACTATGGGGATGCTGGCGGAGCCTTCCTACCCGCTGCAGAAGCTTTGTCGTGATATGGCGCTGAAATGCGGGAAGCCGCTGGAAGAACTGATCTATATTGACGAAGAGAGGGACAAATATGCCTGGCGCAGACAGGATTGCTATCGGAAAGAGGCGGCGCTCCTCGGGAAGATTTTTTTGCTGCGAAAGGATGCTGTGGCCGGGTGGCAGGATGCGGTGCAGAATACCGGGGAAGAGGCAGTGAGCATCCAAAAGCTCACCGGGCAGAAAGCACTGGAGACTTTGAGCAGCCAGTTGTATCTGGCGGATACCTACCGGTACAGTACCGGGATTCCGTATCCTTTGATGGAACAGTTGGTCCGGATCGCAGGGCAGGCCGGAATCTATGAAGTGATCAGGCAGTCGGACAAGGATACACTCCACGAGGTCGTAACGAAAATCTTACAGTTTTGTTAGAAAGAGGGTATTTTTACAGGAAAATTATTATAATCAGAAATGTAAGAAATCATAAAAATGTAATAAGGAGGAATGGAAAATGAAAGCATGGAGTCAGCCCGAAATGGAGGAACTGAACGTAAGAGCAACGGCTTACAGCCCTAAGGGAGGTCTGATCGAGGACGGCGTTTACCAGTCCGATGACGGTAAGTATACTATCCCCACTTACGGTCCTTCTTCCGGCAATTCCGGAGAACCTACCGTAGACGTACAGTAGTTTTTGGACTGTATGAGAGGAAAATGCCAGAATGGATCAGGGAAGCTCATGTTTACATGGGCTTTTTTGGTGTATACGATGAGCCAAGTACAGATTTGTGCTTGCACAAGAATCTGTATTTGACGAACGTACCCCGTTGATCTGTTAAGCGAGATGAGGTACGCAGTATACAAATCGAGCAGGAGTCAGCCTGCTCGATTAACAGACGGAGACAGAGCGTGTAAAAGAAGGGAGAACAGAAAATGGACAAAACGGCAAAAATCCGAATGAAAGCGAAAAGGAATGTGACGGACCTGGCGGGAGAAAAGGTCATGGTGGATTTCGAACAGGGGAAATATTTCTGCATCAAAGGTGTGGGAAACGACATCTGGGATATGCTGGACGGGCAGGAAGGCGAAGACGGCATAACGGTGGAGGCTATCTTACATAAACTGATGGAAGAATATGAAGTGATGGAAGAGGTGTGTGAAAAAGAGGTGCTGGCATTTCTGGACAAACTGGAACAGGCGGGGATCCTGGAAGAGGTGTAGACACATATGGGAAAAATAAGAGGAAGAGATTATATTTCCTGGTTGTGGCAATATACCGCTCCCTATGCGGGCAGGATTGGTCTGCTGTTATTGTTTGGACTGTTGGAGACTTTTGCCTCGCTGGCCATGGTGCAGATCACCAAGGAGATCATTGATCATGCCACAGTGGGAAGCGGTTTCGGACGGCTGCTTACGGGTTATGTGCTGCTGTTATTGGGAATGCAGGGAATCTCGGTGTTGTCGACACTGCTTACTGCACTGGTAACGGAGCGGTTTTCCTTCGGGATCCGACGGCAGATCTATGAGAAGATCCTGCATTCTGGCTGGCGGGAAGTGACGGCCTATCATACCGGTGATCTCATGACAAGACTGACCAGCGATGCGGGAAATGTGGCGGACGGTATTGTGGGGACGATCCCTAATATCTTACAGCTGGGGATCGAGTTGGTACTGGTGTTTTGTATGTTGTTTTATTATTCCCCGCTCCTTGCGGTGTTTGCCCTGCTGGTGGCACCGGTGGCAGCCCTGTGCTCCTGGTGGCTGGGAAAACGCCTGAAACGGTTACAGGGGAAAGTGCAGGAGAGTGAGTCGGAATACCGTTCCTTTTTGCAGGAAAGTCTGGCCAACCTTCTGATCGTAAAGGCTTTTACCGGAGAGGACCGGGCGGTGGAGCGCCTGACAAAGCTGCGGGAGGAACGGTTCTACTGGGTATACCGCAAGACCGGACTGGGAACCGCCAGTTCCACGGTGATGTCACTGGCTTTTCAGGGAGGATATCTGATAGCATTTTCCTACGGGGCATGGCAGCTGTCGAGACAACAGATCACCTACGGTACTATGTCGGTATTTCTGACACTGGTGAACCGGGTACAGGCGCCGATCCTGGGACTGGCCCAGCAGATTCCCCGGATCATTGCCCTGTTGACTTCCGCCGGGAGGATCATGGAGTTACAGAGAATTCCCGGGGAGCAAAGGGCAGCCGGAGAGATCCGTGGATGGGAGATCGGAGTGGAGCTTCGAAATGTATGCTTCGGATATACCAGGGAACCGGTGCTGAAACGGGTGAATCTGAAGATCTGTCCGGGAGAATTTGTCGCCATTGTAGGAGAGTCCGGTATCGGCAAGACAACACTGATCCGCATTCTGATGGCCTTTCTGGAAACGGGAGCGGGAACGGTGGATTTCTACAATGGCAGCGGACAGAGGCAGGAGACCGGAGCTTTCGTCCGGAAGTTTATTGCCTATGTCCCCCAGGGGAATACTCTGTTCAGCGGAACCGTGAGAGAAAATCTGCAGATGGGCAGAGAAGATGCTTCGGAGGAAGAATTGTGGGCGGCCCTGAAACTGGCTTCCGGAGAAAATTTTGTCCGGTCACTGCCGGAGGGGCTGGATACCGTCATCGGGGAAAGAGGGCATGGCCTGTCGGAAGGACAGGCGCAGCGGATCGCCATTGCCAGAGCCTTTTTGCGGAGAGCACCGTTTCTGATCATGGATGAGGCCACCTCGGCGCTGGATGAAGCTACGGAGGTCGCTGTATTGCAGGGGCTCCGGGCATTAGAACCGAGACCCACCTGCCTGCTTATCACCCACAGGAAGGGTGTTTTAAAATATTGTGACAGAGAACTTTGCATCCGGGAAGGGAGTGTGACGGAAGAATGCAGTACCACTACTATCTGTACGGCATGAGGGTAACAGCGGATCTGGACTTTGTACAGCTGGATCCGGTGCGTTTACCGGAGGATGACAGGGACTTCGGACGGGAAAAGGTCCGGATCCGGGCGATGGACGAAGAGGAGGAAGCACAGTTTCGGAAAGAACACGGAGACTGCGTCTGCGGAAGTTTTTTAGGTACAGAAAAAGGCTGGTTGTGTAATCGTACGCTGGCCATGAGTGTGGAGCGGGGACAGGTGATCCGGTATCATATCCGGAAGGGAGGAGATCCCGGAGCGGTACGAACCTATCTGCTGGGCTTTGGAATAGCAATGCTCAGCCTTCAGCAGGGAAAACTTCCCATCCATTGCAGTGCGCTGGCAACTCCGGAAGGTGGTGCGATCCTGATCGCTGGAGAGAGTGGCGCGGGCAAGTCCACACTGACGGCAGAACTGCTGAAACGGGGGTATCGTTTTCTGGCAGACGATATGGCAGTGGTGGACATTTCCGGAAAAGAAGGGGTGTGGGTGTATCCGGCTTTTCCTTATATGAAGCTGTGCAGGGATGTGGTGCTGAGGCAGGGATATCCCCCGGAAGAACTTTTGTATATTGATGAAAAAAAGGACAAATTTCTGGTGCCCTGTACCGGGGTATTTCAAAGGGAAAAGGCCAGACTGGAACGATTTGTTTTTCTGGGAATCCGATGGAAAAAAGAGGCGGAAGATAAGTCCGGGAAGATAAAAGCAGAAAAAATCACAGGCCCCGACAGCATGATCGTGTATAAAGACAATCTGTTCTTAAGACATCTGTGGAAAAAACAGGATCCGGGAATGGAAATCTGGCAGAACTGCCTGAAAATAGCGGAGCAGATACCGGTCTTTTGGATAAGGAGACCGGCAGCAGGTGATTCCACTGCCGAGGTGGCAGCGGAAGTACACGCACTGCGAAACGTCGTGTCAGCTTAAGAACTCTTCCGGTTCCTCAGAAGGCTGCGGGGGCTGACAGTCGCCGCCACCGGGATGGTGTCCGGGATGATGTCCTCCTCCGCCGGGATATCCGGGGTACCAGGGAAACCATCCACAGGCGGTCTCGGATACCTTCAGTTCCATCAGTTCAGGTTGTGTCCAATGCTTCATAAGAATTCTCCTTTCCGTCTGCCTTATGCAGAGATGTACACGGGGAAAGTCCCTGTGTGACTACAGCATAGGGAACACAGGGGCGGAAGTAAAGAAATGTATCATGATTGTAAGAATTTTGCAGGAAGTGTCACAGAAAAGATACTGCCTGCACCGGAGGCATTTTCGCAGGACACGGTTCCGCCGTGACGTTCTGTGATCGTCTTTACAATGGCCAGTCCCAGACCACTGCCGGTGGCAGAACCGGGAGTTCTGGCGGAGGAGACGGTGTAGGTGCGGTTAAAGATCCGCTCGAGGTCCTCCGGCGGAATGCCGGGCCCCTCATCGGTCACGGAGATCCGGAGAGAAGTAAGGTCAGCGGAAGGCGCGGCAGACAGAGTGATTTTCGTTCCGGCGGGAGCATATTTTGCGGCATTGCCGAGCAGATTGTCCAGAATCCGTATCAGTTTTCCGGGATCTGCAAAAAGGGTGGCATGGAGATCCTGCGATACAGATAAACAGAGAAGATGACCGGCATAGTGGCTGTCCGGAAGTGCGGTATAGAAATATTCTTCCAGAAAGGCCGGGGCATCCAGTTCCTGAAAGGAAAAGGCGTGGGAAGGATCCTCCAGAGTGAACAACTCGTACATATCCCGGATCAGATGTTCCAGTGTCCCAGTCCGGTGATCGATCAGGGTGAGGGCACCTTCGATATCCTGTGCAGACAGAGACTGTCCGGAAGTAAGATAATCCACGGCACTGCGGATGGCAGTGAGGGGAGCCCGCAGATCATGGGAGAGATTGGCCAGCATTTCCGTACGTTCCTGTTGCAGGTGCTGCAGGGAGCGATTGCTGGCATTTAACTGTGCGGTGATTTCCAGCAGCCTGCGGGACAGTTCTTCCACGGTCTCCTGTTCGAGAGAGGGAGAACGGAAAACGGGGCGGGAATTTTGTGCCATGGTCAGATACCTCCTTTCACAAAACGATACCCTTTGGACCAGACGGTCTCGATGCGGTTCTCCAATTCGTAATTGCCCTCGAAACGTTTGCGGAGACGGCTGACATTGACCATAACGCTGCGTCTGTCACTTTCCCGGTAGACACCGAAGAGAGCCGTTCCCAGTTCCTCGAAGGTGATGTCCTGGTCCGGGTGTTCTGCCAGATACAGCAGGACTTCATATTCCCGGTTGGCGAGACACAGATCCTGTTCCCGGTAGAAGGCCTTGTGGGCTACCCTGTCGATGGAAAGATTTCCGATCGTCAGTACCAGATCGGAAGAAGCCTGCGCCAGTTGTCTGCGCCTGCGGATCAGGAGGTCCACCCGGGCTTTCAGCTCCCGGAGACTGTAGGGTTTGACCAGATAATCGTCCCCGCCGCAGGTAAGTCCCCGGATCACATCTTCCTCGGAACTTCTGGCAGTGAGAAACAGGATCGGCACAGAGGAAAAAGAGCGGATGTAACGGCACACCCGGTAACCGTCGGCTTCGGGCAGCATAACATCCAGTAAGATACAATCCGGAAGATTCTTTCGAATGGATAAGACGCCTTCCCGGGGGGAGATGGCAGTATACACGGTGAATCCCGCACCGGTGAGATATTTCTGATTGATCGCCAGCACTTCGGCATCATCATCGATCAGTACAAGCTTGAACATAGTATTATCTTGCCTCCTTTGCTGGTGCTATTTTAGCATGGGGGAAAAACGATTGTCACCAAAGGAAGGTCGACAGAGAGAGACAAAGGACAGCGGAAAACGACAGACCGGATGAAAAAGTGACACGAGAAGGGGGAGAAAAATGAATCGGTCAAATACGAGTGCAAATAAGGATATCGGACACATAGTAAAGGATATGCTGCGGCTTCTGGTGGCTTATGGAGTGGCTGTGTTATTTATGGGAAGAGCATGGAGCCTTCGGACACTTGGGGGTATGACAGGGCTGGCAGCGATATTCGTGCTGCTTTATGTATTGGGAAAGGAAGAGCAATATCTGTATAATGTGACCCTGTTCGGTTATCCGGACAGGATACAGCGGCGCAGAACAGGATCGTTTCTGGTGGCAACAGCGGCAACCGTGGTCCTGCTGCCATACATTACAGAGGATCAGAGGGGATATTTTCTGTTTCTGATCCTGGCGTACAGTCTGGAAAGCGTACCGTTGCTGCGACACGGCAGATGCTGCAGAGACATGGAAAGAAATCGCGGGGAAGTGCCGCATACCGCATTTGTGGGAAGAAGGGCGCAGTACAACAAGTTTCGGTATTTTTTGAAGAAGACCAGCATTCCCATGGAGCTTGTGGGGTATATTGCGGCATCGGCACAGGAACTGGCACAGATTTCAGAAGGAGATGCAGGAGAATATCTGGGAAGTCTGGAAGATCTGGAAATGCTGATCCGCCGGTACCATCTGGATCAGATCTATATTCTGCAAAAGCGCGAGGAACAGCTTTTTTCCATGCAGAAATATGTGGATCTGTGCATTGATATGGGGGTGACGGTACGGATGGTGGTGGATTTCTATAAGAGGCGCAGAGCCGACAGTTATGTAAGCTGTGTGGGAACCTATCCGGTCATCACCTACCATACGGTGACGTTGAATACTGGAGAACAGGTGATAAAACGGATCATGGATGTGGCAGGAGGCCTGGCAGGGATCGTTTTGTTTTCTCCGGTGATGTTATTGGCGGCGCTGGCCATTAAGCTGGATTCCCCCGGTCCTGTGATCTTCCGGCAGACCCGGGTCGGGAAAAACGGCAGGACATTTCAGATCTATAAATTCCGTAGCATGTATGTGGATGCGGAAGAGAGAAAGTCAGAGCTGCTGTCGCAAAATGAGATCGCGGGGGGCGTAATGTTCAAGATCCGGGAGGATCCCCGGATCACCCGGGTGGGCAGGATCCTGCGGAATTTAAGCATTGATGAGCTGCCACAGTTTTTTAATGTGTTGGGAGGTTCCATGAGTCTGGTGGGAACGAGACCGCCGACCCCGGACGAGGTGGAGAAATACGGCACAAGGCAGTGGCGGCGGATCAGTATCAAGCCGGGCTTGACGGGCATGTGGCAGGTGAACGGCAGGAGTCTGGTGACGGATTTCGAAAAGATTGTGGAGCTGGATGTGGAATATATTGATAACTGGTCACTGATGGAGGATATCCGGATTTTGTGCAAGACGGTGACAGTGTTGTTAAAGCATGCGGATGCGTATTAGAAAGAGAGGCAGAAGAGGTGGAATGAAGATGCATGGAACCCGGGTGAACTGGGTAGGAATGACCGGTGCCGTGGTATTGTTTGGATATGGATGGTGGAGAGAACCGTTGGCGGCGGTGCTGGGAGGGATGATCCTGCTTGCGGATCTGTTGGCCATGGAGGTGAGTGTAAGGAAAAGGGATGGGAAAAATGCTAAGAATACAATGTTTTGAAAAAAATGTAAAAAAAAAGAAAAATATTTCTGTTTTTCTGAACCTTTTTTCTGAGACGGAGAGTCTTAATAGATAAGACAGAATAAAAGGGGCGTTTTAACAGGCATCTCTGGAAGAAAGGAGCAAAAGGGGACATGGAAGAACGAAGACGGATCGACCGTGTGGGCTACCAGGCAAAGAGTGTTATCGTGGTATGTGATACCGGGGAAAGCATTTTTGTGGAGACCCGGAATGTCAGTCCGCTGGGCATAGCCTTTACGATGCCGGCAGGATCTCCTGACCTTAAGGGGAAAGACATCATAATCGTAGCGGATACGATGATCATGTATGCAGATGTCACCAGACAGGAGGAGCAAGAAGACGGAAATTTTAAAGTAGCTATTTCGGCAAAGAAGTTCACGCCGGAGGTGCTGCAGTATTTATTTGAACATATTGTTGAAAAATAGAATGGAGAGGAAAAATCATATGAGAAAAAACAGTAAGAACGAAAAAGTGATTCGTGCTATGGCGATCGGCATTTCCGCAATGCTGATGGCATCTTCACCGTTGACTGCACTGGCAGCAGAAGGAGAGGGGAATTCTTCCGAAGGAAACGAGGATAAGAACATTACAGTGACACCGGAAGCCGGTGCATGCGATCAGGCGGAAGCAGCCGCAAAAGATGCTGACAAGGCTGTAGAGGACGCCGAAAAGAGTGCCGCTGATGTGAAGGCGGAAGTGGTTGACAAGGTGGCAGCCGGAGATGTGAAGGATGCCGAGGGAAAGGATCTGTCTCAGGACATTCTGGATGCCAATGCCAAAGTAGAGGATAAGACTGTTAAAGACGGTTCATCCCTGAAGGACGCAGAGTCTGCCGTAGAGAATGCAGATACTGCGCTAGGGGTTGCGGAAGCCAATGACAAGCTGTCCGACGCAGAACTGAATAAGGCAGCTGATGCTGCGGCAAATGCAGGACAGACTGCGGCAGAAGCAAAGGATGCCATGCAGGCTTCCCAGGATAAGGTAAATGGACAGATTGAGAATATCAAGGATGCTGCTTCTATCACCGATGCCAATGCTGCCTATGAAGAAGTAAAGACTACCGTGGATCAGGCGCAGGCTGATTTCGATGCAAAGCTTGGGGAGTACAATACCGCCAAGACAGCTTATGAAGAAGCCGCAAAGAAACTGGCGGATTATGAAAAGGCATATGAGGATGCGGTAAACAGTGCAGATGCCAATGCAGATGCCGCAGCTACTGAGTTGAAAGCAGCGCAGGAAAATGCAGAAGCACTGGCAAAGGCTCTGGAGGCTGCAAAGGGTGCAGTGGATAAGTCTGCAGCAGGTGCTCTGGATATTGCAGATAAGGAAACTCTGACCCAGGGAGACAATGGACTGAACTGGAAAAATGAGGATCAGCTTTTCATTTCCATTATGCAGAACTACTATCTGCCCGAGGTACAGAAGATCACTGCCGATGATATTAAGGTTGTCCGCAGACAGGGTGAAGACAATAATACCAAGAATTATTTTGAAGTAACCTATACCGATGAGAATGGTAATAAGCAGACAAAGTTTTACAACTATGTGATGGATGACAAACAGACTTCCAAGGACAATATCGTGATCTTTGAGAAGCGAATTGAGGAAGTAAACTGGAAGACGGCGCAGGAGACCAATCCGGATCAGTATGTGAAGGAAAATGGGGATACTATCACTGTTTCCGAAGTGGAAAAAGGTCTGAAAGACGGAACCATTATTGCAGTAGATGGAAAGAAAGTGATCAAGAACGACGGAACCGAGAGTATCATTATTTCTGACAATAACCAGAAGACCGAAAACGGCGAGGTTGATACTGATGTAAATGAGGCTACCGAGAAGGAATCCTGGAAACTGGATGAGAACGGCAACCTGATCAAGACCGTGACCGCTGATGTGACCACCATCACCTATACCGATGCAAAATTCACTTCTACCGAACAGTATCAGACAGAGGCAGAGAGAGATGCTGCAGCTGCTGCAAAGGAAAAGGATTTGAAGGACGCTGCCGGCAAGGATGTAACCGTTACAGGAACAGAAAAAACGGATTATACTTATACCGGTAACGGAACCTACATTCCTACCTTTACGAAGACTGTGAATGTGAAGGATGAAGAGGTTGAATGGAAGCATACAGATAAAAAGACGGATTATGGTGTAAGAACAGAGGAAGAAGCAGTAGCAAAGGTTACGAAAGAGCAGGAGAAGGCGTTAAGCAATAAGATTAACGATGATGACGACTTATACCTGATCGGTGTAAGCAGTGATCTTAAGGTAACCGGCTATACAGAAGATCACTGGTATGATGATTCCGACTTCCTCGTATCCGGCACTGTATCCGCAACCTACGCAAAGGTTACCAAGAAAACTGTCGATCAGAGTACCTTCGGTTCTCTTTGGAATGATATCAAAGCCCTGTTTGGTAATGGAGAAGCTACGAACAAGAAGCTGGAAGATGCAGCCAGAAAGGCAGTCGAGGCAGAAGGCGGTATTTTCGTAAGTGCCAACTGGGATGACTGGAAGTTCGGCAAGGCAACCATCCGCTATGTGGCAGGTGTCAGCGTTAAGACCGATGAGAAGACCTCTGCTGAGGAGGCACAGAATGCGGTACAGGATGCAGCACTGGCACAGGCAAAAGCAAGTGGCGCAACCGGTGTGTACAATGTGAAGACTACAGATACCGATACCATTGCTCATACCAGCTATTCCTATGAGATTGATTATCTGGAGAAAACCGGAGAGACCACAACCAATACTGCTGTCAGAACTGAGACTTATGAAAATGCAGAAGTGCTGACCGGCCAGATCATCCAGAACCTGAATTACATTCAGGGCAACATTAAGCTCACCCAAAAGGATGAAGCCTATCGTAAATTCGTAGATGATGCCAAGGCTCTGACCCAAAAGTATCAGAAGCTGTTACAGGATGCACAGGACGCACAGGGTAAGGTGGAAGATGCACAGGGCAAGGTAGAAGAGCTGAAGGCAGAGATCGAAGCTCTGAAGAGTAACAGAACCAGTAACCTTGGAGCTCTGGAGGAACTGGAAGGAAAGCTGACCGTGGCTGAACAGAACAAAAAGGATGCAGAAGATACTCTGAAGGAGATTCTGGACAGCCTGGATGAGGCAGGCGGAGAGTTGGATAAGGCGATCGAGCGTCTGACTCCCGCACCTACACCCGGAACACCTGCAGGTGGAGAAGGTGAGACCGGGGGTGCTGGTGATACAGAGGAAGGCGGCGCCGGAGAGGCAGCAACAGTTGTTACACCTGTTGCACTGGCAGCAGCACCCGCAGCACAGGCAACCGTAGTGGCACAGAACCAGGCAGCAGCACCCGTTGTACAGATCGCTGACGAAGCAGCACCTCTTGCAGAAGCAGCTCCTGCAAATACACAGGAAACCGTTCAGGCAGGTTCCGATAAGGAAGAGACCAAGGAAGCCGTAAATATCGAAGAAGAGGCTGTTCCCCTGGCAGATGTTGCCGTAGAGAGCGAACAGGCAAAGATGTCCTGGTGGTGGTGGCTGATCATTCTGATCCTCGGTGCAACCGGATATGAAATGTACAAGAAGCACAATGAGAAGAAGCTGAAGGCTCAGGCAGAAAATGCAGGAGATATCGAAGAATAAAAGATAACAAAAAAGACATCCATTGGGATTTTCCCGGTGGATGTCGTTTTTTAGACCTTGGAAAGCGGATTACTCGAAGAGCTCTTCAACTTTTTCCAGATTACCGTCTCCGGTCAGAAGAAGAGTCACTGTGGCCTGGGCACTGCTGATATCGGTTGTCCCCTCAACGCATAATTCACCGTCAGTATTGTAGAGAGCCCATTGGAACTCATTGACAGAGGAGGGCCAGTCTGCTTCCATAGAGATCGATTCCTGATCCGACAGGGAATCCATATTTACCTGTTCCCCGGTCACGGGATCAATGACCGCTACCATACCGATTTCGATGCCGCACATATTGACTACTGACAGAGTGAGTGCCCTGGTATCCTCCGAAGTGGATTCTATGGCAGACGAATCGGAATCCGGGGAAACATCGGCAGGCTGGGCGGCAACAGTCTCAGACGGGGAGGTGGAAGCAGTCGTGGCGGAGGATGTATCCTCTCTGTCAGAATTCTGACTGCATCCTCCGAATAACAGACAACAGGACAATATACTTACAGCAAAAATATGTCGTATGAAAATTTTTTTCATAATAATCTCCATTCTGCAGACGATTCCTTCCGTCGGAGAAATCGCGAATCAAATTTCAAATTTGATTCTGCGATAAGGGCTGCTTTGTGACGCCTGCAGCACAAATAGCCGTGTGAAAATCTATATCACCATTATATCGGATTTCACATAAAAAGTAAATTTATGCGATAAAAATTTCCGGAAGCAGACCGGTAGGAATTCCTGAAAAAAATATCGAAAAATGTGAGCCGTTTTTCATGGATAAGTAGTCTTTATAGATAGAGACTAAGAAATAACGGAGGCGGTCGAGATGAGCGGCATGCTATATTCCATACCTGTGATTTTGACAGGTTATCGAATCGTACAAATTGAAGATGAAGCGACACCGCTTGCACAGGCAGCAAAGAGTGGATATTACGGTGACACAGTAGCCGGAATGCTGGGCATTGGTGTTTTATTACTCTTGGTGATTTATTTTATATTATGCAGAAAATACCAGAAAAGAATCATAGAATTGCAGGAAAATGCACATCCCGGCTGGAACTGGTGGAAGCTTAGAAAGCAGGTAACCGAACTGGAGGATAAAAAGGCAGAAGGAATTGTCGAGGATATCCGGCGGGCAGCGCAAAGCTATATGACTGTTTAAATTTAATCAGAAAGATCCGGGGATCATCCCCGGATTTTTTACACCAGATTTATAAAAGTGAAGTATTTCGTTGCTGATGTCTGCCGGGAATGTTATAATCATGTATGTGGCCGGTTCAGAGACCTGTGCCACAAGCATAGGAAAGAAAAGGAAGGCAATCTATGAAAGTCTTGGTAACAGGCGTAAAAGGCCAGTTGGGATATGATGTGGTAAATGAGTTGACAAAGTGCGGAATTGAGGCTGTCGGCGTGGATATTCAGGAGATGGATATCACAGATGCGGCCAGCGTGGAAAAGGTGATCGGAGAGGCGGCACCGGACGCTGTGGTACACTGTGCAGCCTATACCGCAGTGGATGCAGCGGAGGATAACGTGGAAATCTGCCGTAAGGTCAATGCGGACGGCACACAGAACATTGCGAATGTCTGCAAGAAGCTGGACTGCAAGATGGTCTATATCAGTACCGATTATGTGTTTGACGGCGAGGGCACCAGACCCTGGGAGCCAGAGGACGAGCGTCATCCGCTGAATGTATACGGACAGACCAAATACGAAGGAGAACTGGCAGTACAGAAGACACTGGAGAAATATTTTATCGTAAGAATCTCCTGGGTATTCGGAGTCAACGGCAAGAACTTCATCAAGACCATGCTGAATCTGGGCAAGACCCATGATCATCTCACAGTGGTGAATGACCAGTTCGGATCTCCTACCTATACTTATGATCTGGCAAGGCTTCTGGTGGATATGATCCTGACGGATAAATACGGTATCTATCATGCTACCAACGAAGGTATCTGTAACTGGTATGAATTTGCCTGCGAGATATTCCGCCAGGCTGGCATGAAAGTGGATGTGGCTCCTGTACCGGCTTCCGAGTATCCGACGAAAGCCAAGCGACCGGAGAACAGCCGCATGAGCAAAGCCAAGCTGACAGAGAACGGATTCGTAAGGCTTCCCTCCTGGCAGGATGCGTTAGAGAGATATCTGAAAGAAATCCTGTAAACAGACTTTGTGTAAGCAGGAAAATAACGGGAAATACTTCAGGGAGCGGTATCGGAAACGGTACGGCTCCCATTTTGGCGAATGTACATCATCGAGCTTTTAAGCGAGATGGTGTACAAAGTATACAAATCGAGTAGGAGCCAGCCTACTCGACTTATAATATATGAAAAAGTCATGAAAAACCCTGTAAATTTCACGAAAAACCTGTTGACAACGGAAGTCGGAACAAGTATACTGTTAAAGCGTGCCAGAAAAGGTGCGTCTATTATACTATTAAGAAAGAGGTGAAACAGAATGCCAACATTTAACCAGTTAGTAAGAAAAGGACGTCAGACTTCTGTTAAGAAGTCTACTGCACCTGCTCTCCAGAAGGGTTACAACTCTCTTCACAAGAAAGCAACAGACGTTTCTGCTCCCCAGAAGCGTGGTGTATGTACCGCTGTTAAGACAGCAACTCCTAAAAAGCCTAACTCTGCTCTTAGAAAGATCGCCAGAGTACGTCTTTCCAACGGAATCGAAGTTACCAGCTACATTCCCGGTGAAGGTCACAATCTGCAGGAGCACAGCGTTGTTTTGATCCGTGGTGGTCGTGTTAAGGACCTGCCCGGTACCAGATACCACATCATCCGTGGTACCCTTGATACCGCCGGTGTCGCTAACAGAAAACAGGCTCGTTCCAAGTACGGCGCTAAGAGACCTAAGGATGCTAAGAAATAAGTAGTATCCGGGGCGTTTTGAACATCGGACCGAGAGTTCGATGAAAATCCGCGAGGATTTTTGGAGATGTCAGCGAGACATCTTTGTACCACAAAAACGAAACTAAGAAAAGTGTTGGAATTCTGTGATACAGATATAACAGCGCGAACACTTGGGGAAACACATGTGAGTACCGATGATTTAACGTAACTAGTGAGAAGACAAGACCGACATGAAAAGAGAGCGTAAGCTTGCTTACGAGCGAACTTTTTATGGAGGGATTGGTCGGCGAACAGCCGACATCGAGGCATCTTTGATGCCGAGATAACGGATCTCACGAGAACAATTTGTTAAGGAGGGAAGAACCGTGCCACGTAAAGGACATATTCAGAAAAGAGATGTATTAGCAGATCCTTTATACAACAACAAAGTGGTTACCAAGCTTGTCAACAACATCATGCTGGATGGCAAGAAGGGTGTAGCCCAGAAGATCGTATACGGAGCATTTGCTAAGGTTGAAGAGAAGAGCGGCAAGCCTGCTCTGGAAGTATTCGAAGAGGCTATGAACAACATCATGCCTGTTCTGGAAGTAAAAGCAAGACGTATCGGTGGTGCTACCTATCAGGTACCTATCGAGGTCAGACCTGAGAGACGTCAGGCTCTGGGCCTTCGTTGGTTGACCATGTTCTCTCGTAAGAGAAGTGAGAAGACCATGGAAGACAGACTTGCTAACGAAATTCTTGACGCAGCCAACAATACCGGATCTGCAGTTAAGAGAAAAGAAGACATGCACAAGATGGCAGAGGCAAACAAGGCTTTTGCTCATTACAGATTCTAGTAGGAGGGAAAAAACTTGGCTGGAAGAGAATATCCGTTAGAGAGAACCAGAAATATCGGAATTATGGCTCATATCGATGCCGGTAAGACCACTACTACCGAGCGTATTCTGTATTACACAGGTGTTAACTACAAGATCGGTGATACTCACGAAGGTACTGCTACCATGGACTGGATGGCTCAGGAGCAGGAGAGAGGTATTACCATTACATCTGCAGCTACGACCTGTCACTGGACTCTGGAAAAAGAGACCAAACCCATGCCCGGTGCTCTGGAGCATCGTATCAACATTATTGATACCCCGGGTCACGTAGACTTCACCGTTGAAGTTGAGCGTTCCCTTCGTGTACTGGATGGCGCCGTTGGTGTCTTCTGTGCAAAGGGTGGTGTAGAGCCTCAGTCCGAGAACGTATGGCGTCAGGCTGATACCTACAATGTACCTCGTATGGCATTCATCAATAAGATGGATATCCTTGGTGCAAACTTCTACGCAGCAGTAGATCAGATCCGTACCAGACTTGGCAAGAATGCAATCTGCCTTCAGCTGCCTATCGGTAAGGAAGATGAATTCAAGGGAATCATCGATCTGTTCGAGATGAAAGCATATATCTACAATGATGAGAAGGGTGACGATATCACTGTTACCGATGATCTTGGAGATATGGCTGATGAGGCTGCTTTATATCATGACGAGCTCATTGAAAAGGTTTGTGAGTTGGATGATGATCTGACAATGATGTATCTGGAAGGTGAAATTCCTTCCGTTGAAGAGATGAAGGCTGCTTTGAGAAAAGCTACCTGTGAGTGCAGAGCCGTTCCCGTATGCTGCGGTACTGCTTACAGAAATAAGGGTGTTCAGAAGCTTCTGGATGCTATTATCGAGTATATGCCTTCTCCTCTGGATGTACCGGCTATTAAGGGTGTTGACCTTGACGGTAATGAAGTAGAGAGAAAGTCTTCCGATGAAGAGCCTTTCGCCGCACTTGCATTCAAGATCATGACTGACCCGTTCGTAGGTAAGCTTGCTTACTTCCGTGTATATTCCGGTACTCTGAATTCCGGTTCTTATGTACTCAATGCTACTAAGGACAAGAAGGAACGTGTAGGACGTATCCTGCAGATGCATGCGAACAAGCGTGCAGAGCTGGAAAAGGTTTACTCCGGTGACATCGCAGCAGCAGTTGGTTTCAAGTTCACCACTACCGGTGATACCATCTGTGATGAGCAGCATCCTGTAATCCTTGAGTCCATGGAGTTCCCTGAGCCCGTTATCGAGCTGGCTATCGAGCCTAAGACCAAAGCCGGTCAGGGCAAGATGGGTGAAGCTCTTGCAAAACTGGCAGAAGAAGATCCTACTTTCCGTGCTCATACCAATCAGGAAACCGGTCAGACCATCATCGCCGGTATGGGTGAGTTGCATCTGGAGATCATCGTTGACCGTCTGCTTCGTGAGTTCCATGTAGAAGCTAACGTAGGTGCTCCTCAGGTTGCTTATAAGGAAGCGTTTACCAAGGCTGTCGAAGTGGATTCCAAGTATGCTAAGCAGTCCGGTGGTCGTGGACAGTATGGACATTGTAAAGTTAAGTTTGAGCCCCTGGAGGCTAACTGTGAGAAGTTTGAATTTGATCCTAAGGCAAACATTCTGATCAACGATCCTCCTACTCTGTTATTCGAATCTACTGTAGTTGGTGGTTCCATTCCTAAGGAATACATCCCCGCAGTAGGTGAAGGTATTCAGGAAGCAGCTCAGGCTGGTATCTTGGGTGGATTCCCTGTACTGGGTGTTCATGCGAATGTATATGATGGATCCTATCATGAGGTCGATTCCTCCGAGATGGCATTCCACATTGCAGGTTCCATGGCATTCAAGGAAGCAATGCAGAAGGCAGCTCCTGTACTGCTTGAGCCGATCATGAAGGTTGAGGTTACCATGCCCGAGGAATACATGGGCGATGTAATCGGTGACCTGAACTCCCGTCGTGGTCGTGTAGAAGGTATGGAAGACATCGGCGGTGGTAAGATGGTTAAGGCTTTCGTTCCCCTTGCTGAGATGTTCGGTTACTCCACAGACCTGCGTTCCAAGACCCAGGGTCGTGGTAACTACTCCATGTTCTTCGAAAAGTATGAGCCCGTTCCTAAGAACGTTCAGGAAAAGGTTCTTGCTGCAAAAGCAAAATAAGCGCTAAATCAATAAAAATAACTTGAAAAACCTCTGATTATTTAATATAATCAGAGGTAGCGAGTTAAAAAAATAAAACTACGAAACTGTTTAATTATTTTAAGGAGGACTTAAATAATGGCTAAAGCTAAATTTGACAGAACAAAGCCCCATTGTAACATTGGTACCATCGGTCACGTTGACCATGGTAAAACTACTCTGACCGCTGCAATCTCCAAGGTTCTTTCCGAGAGAGTACCTGGTAACGAGAAGGTTGACTTCGATAACATCGATAAGGCTCCCGAAGAGAGAGAGCGTGGTATCACCATTTCTACCGCTCACATCGAGTACCAGACCGAGAAGAGACACTATGCACACGTTGACTGCCCGGGCCATGCTGACTACGTTAAGAACATGATCACCGGTGCTGCACAGATGGATGGTGCTATCCTCGTTGTAGCTGCTACTGATGGTGTTATGGCTCAGACCAAGGAGCACATCCTTCTGTCCCGTCAGGTAGGCGTTCCTTACATCATCGTATTCCTGAACAAGTGTGATATGGTTGACGATCCCGAGCTGATCGAGCTGGTTGAGATGGAAGTAACCGAGCAGCTGGAAGAGTACGACTTCAATGACTGCCCTATCATCAAGGGTTCCGCTCTGAAGGCTCTGGAAGATCCCAGCAGCGAGTGGGGCGACAAGATCATGGAACTGATGGATACTGTAGATTCTTATATCCCTGATCCTCAGCGTGATACTGATAAGCCTTTCCTGATGCCCGTCGAGGACGTATTCACCATTACCGGTCGTGGTACCGTTGCTACCGGTCGTGTAGAGCGTGGTGTTCTGCATCTGAATGATGAAGTTGAAATCGTTGGTATCAAGGAAGAGACCAAGAAGACTGTTGTAACCGGTATCGAAATGTTCCGTAAGATGCTGGATGAGGCACAGGCTGGTGATAACATCGGTGCTCTGCTTCGTGGTATCCAGAGAACTGAAATCGAAAGAGGACAGGTTCTGGCTAAGCCCGGTACTGTTACCTGCCACAGAAAGTTTACCGCTCAGGTTTACGTTCTGACCAAGGATGAAGGTGGACGTCATACTCCTTTCTTCAACAACTATCGTCCTCAGTTCTACTTCAGAACCACCGACGTTACCGGCGTTTGCGAACTGCCCGCTGGTGTTGAGATGTGCATGCCTGGTGATAACGTAGAAATGACCATCGAACTGATCCATCCTATCGCTATGGAGCAGGGTCTTACCTTCGCTATCCGTGAAGGTGGTAGAACCGTTGGTTCCGGCCGTGTTGCTACCATCATTGAGTAATCTTTGATCGATAGTATATAGCTTTTATTCTGGGGAAGTACTTGTACTTCCCCAGTTTTTTTAACACTAACTCAGAACACTATCTCTAACAGTAATTCAGAACAGCAACTCAAAACAATAATTCAAAATATTAATTCAAAGATCAGTTTTTCTTTTAACCATTTAATGACACAGCTCTGTGTCGGATATTTCAAGATATTTATTTCAATTATTACTTTAATAACATTATTTTTTTAGAGGTTAGTTTGTGAAAATTATACATGTATAGGAAATATATGAGGAGCAACGTGTAAAATACATGCGAGGGAGGGGAGAATTATGGATTAGGTATGTGCCAGAAGCAAAGGAATACATGCGAAATAAGAAAAAAGATGAAATAGGTATGTGCCAGAAGCAAAGAAATACATGCGAAATAAGGAAAAAGATGAAATAGGTATGTGCCAGAGGCAAAGGAATACATGCGAAATAAGGAAAAAGATGAAATAGGTATGTGCCAGAGGCAAAGGAATACATGCGGAAACAGAAAAAAGATGAAATAGGTATGTGCCAGAGGCAAGAGAATACATGCGAGAAAGAGAAAAATACAGATTAAATGAAAAGCAATAAATGAAAAAAATGTACAACGGGAGGAAAAGGCTATAAAGGACTTTCTATATGAACAATTGCTAAAAAGAGAACATTGGCTAAGGGATTTGAAACAAAATTTGGAAACGAGTATACAGAATGCACCTTTAGGCAATCTGAAAATAATTAACTGCAGAGGAGTTGAGCAATATTATTTGGACTCTGCTGAAACTAGAACATCCTATCCAAATGGAAAATATCTGCGAAAATCTGATTTTGAATTGGCAGGTAAGCTTGCACAACGAAATTATGATGAAAAATTGCTGTCAGAGGTAGAAAAGCAATTAAAGAATATACAAAATATTATTAAAAAATATGAAAAACAAGAAATAGTACAGGTAGAAGAACTATATAGTGTCTATGACAGAATGAGTCCATCTAGGAAAAAAATGGTGGATGCGAGGATAATATCGGATAAGGAATATGTGAATCAGTGGTCAGCAAAAATATATTCAGGTAAAGATTTTGCAGAAGGACAGGCGGAAATCTACACAGAAAAGAAAGAAAGAGTCAGATCAAAGTCAGAAAAGATCATTGCAGATATGTTGTACCATAAAAATATCCCATACAAGTATGAATGTCCTATAAACCTAAAGGGATTGGGAATGATATATCCGGATTTTACATGCCTGCGGTTAGCAGATCGTAAAACGATTTTATGGGAGCATTTGGGAATGATGACAGATCCGATTTACTGTCAGAAAGCTATGAAAAAAATAGACATTTACGCCAAGAATGGGTTTATACAAGGTAGAGACATTATATATACATTTGAATCAGAAAAATACAGTCTAAACACAATGAGTGTGGAAAATCTCATCAATCAAATATTTAGTACATAAAAGATGTCTGAAAAAGGAAGCAAATCAATCCCATATAATCAAACAGTTTCTGATCATATATGCTGATAATCCCACGATATGCGAATAGAGGGTAGGGTGCTATGTGCCAGTGGCACATGTTTAGCACGGACCGAAGCGGAGCGGAGACGTGGGAGTGCATAGCACGGAGCAATCCGTAGGCATCAAAGTCGGGGGCTTTTGACCCCGAAATCATAGGTATGTTATAATGGGACATAGTAAGAAGAAAAAAATACAGAAAAATCAGTGAAAAGGTAGAAAAATGGCAGATAGAAGATTTTTGACTTTAAGAAAAACAATAATGTTTTATATTTGTATAGGGAACTTTTTTTTATTGTTCGGCTGTGCGAAGACTGAGATGGTGTCTGAGGACAATACAGTAACGAATGAAAATATTGTCAGTACAACAGGAACTATTGTAATAGAAACAGAAACGCAGGATGCAATCCAGCCATCTTCCGACCAACCACCGGAAGCCACCCCAGAGTACAAAATCATCATGGTAGGGGATGTACTGCTTCACACTCCGGTGGAGGAAAGCTGTCTGCGGCCGGATGGAAGTTACGACTATGATTCGCTGTTTTCCCATACAAAAGAGGAGATTGCTGCGGCAGATCTTGCTCTGGTGAACCAGGAGGTGATCATAGGCGGTGCGGATCTTGGAATCTCCGGGTATCCCTGCTTCAATGCGGATTACAGTCTCTGCGATTCATTGGTGGGAGCAGGATTCGATATCATCTGTCATGCCACGAACCATGCTATGGACAAGGGGCGTGCGGGGCTGGTAAACTGTGCGGAGTACTGGAGGGACGAATACCCGCAGATCACTGTTCTTGGCATTCATGATACTGCGGATACCTCCACTTCCTGTGGCGCAGACCCATCGATCATTGAGCTGGGAGACATGCGGATTGCAGTCCTGAATTACACTTACGGAACCAACGGAATTTCTCTGCCGGCGGATATGCCCTATGCGGTGGATCTTTTGAATGAGGAACAGGTGGCGGCAGATATTCAGAGGGCAGAGGAACTGGCGGATTTCACCATCGTATGTCCGCACTGGGGAACGGAGTACAGGCTGACATCAGATGCTTCGCAGGAGAAATGGACCAAGATATTCGCGGAAAACGGTGCGGATCTGATCCTGGGTACCCACCCGCATGTCATTGAACCCATAGAATGGGTGACAGATGAAGCGAGCGAGCATGAAATGCTTGTGTATTATTCGCTGGGAAATTTCGTGAACTGGACCTCCGGCACCGGAGAGGGAGTCGCTAACCGCATGGTGGGCGGCATGGCAGAGGTAACGATTATGAAAAATGATCATGGAGAGGTGGAGATCGCAGACTATGGGGTGAAACCGATGATCAGTCATGTGGCTTCCGGTCCCGAAGGTGTGACAACATATTTTCTGGAGGATTATCCGGAAGAACTGGCAGAGGAAAATGAGATCGTTTCGCAGGATCCGGAGTTTTCCAGAGAATACTGTGTCAATTTGTGTGATTCCATATGGGGAGATCTCTGGAAGGCAGAGTAGACAAACTGTAACATGTTTGTTACAATAAAGAAGTTGTTGACAACGCAACAAAACATGAGGGAAGTTTACAGGAGAAGAACGAAATGATGTTCTGAAATTTTGAAGCGTATGCAGAACGGTCGTTAAATGGATAGCAGTACATTCTGGTTCATGCAGGGCATTTGTCTGGAAACCGGTGAAGAATTTTATTCCAGGGAATGAGTTATCAGGGGAATACTATTAAAATGTGTTATTATAAGATTGTGTAATGGGGTAAGCAAGAGAGAAGGCAAAGGAGGAGTTACAATGAAACAACAGTTGGAACCGTTGTTTACGCCGTGGAAGATCGGAAACTGCGAGATTAAGAACCGCATTGTTCTGACATCCATGGGTGGCACAAACCTGTTGGGATGGATGGAAGTAAACCATTTTGACAAGGATGGTGCGAAATTTATTCTGGAGGTAGCGAAAAATAATTGCGGTCTGGTGCTTCCGGGATGTCAGCCGGTATACAATCCCATGTACGGACAGTGGCTATATAAGAAGAAAAAAATGTATGAGGATCTGGCAAAGTGGATGCCGGAGTTCCACAAGACAGGAGCAAAGCTGTTCGTCCAGCTGACGGCAGGTTTTGGCAGATCATTTACCATCAGTGAAATGATGGAGACCCTGTACACCAATAAGGCATTGCGGGTACTGGCGAAACCTTTTATGGATCTCGACAAGATCACAGCCGCACCCAGTCCGTCTCCGAACCGCTGGTCAGATAAAGTTCCTTCCCGGGAGATGACCGTGGAGGAGATTCAGGAGTTCATCACTGCATTCGGCAAGACAGCAAAATTATTAAAGGATGCCGGTGTGGACGGTGTGGAGATCCATGCGGTACATGAAGGCTATCTGCTGGACCAGTTTACTTTAAAATATGTGAATCAGCGAACCGATGAATATGGTGGATCTTTTGAAAACAGATATCGTTTTGCTGTAGAGATCGTAAAAGAGATCAAGAAAGTCTGCGGGCAGGATTTTCCTGTGTCTCTTAGGTACAGCGTGGAATCCAAGACCAAGGGGTTCCGTGAGGGGGCACTTCCCGGAGAAAGCTTCACAGAAGCAGGCCGTGATATGGCAGAATCCGAAAAAGCAGCAAAGTATCTGCAGGATGCCGGTTATGATATGCTGAACTGTGATAACGGAACCTATGATGCCTGGTACTGGGCACATCCCCCTATCTATATGCCGGAGAACTGCAATCTGGAGGATGTGGCGCATATCCGTAAATTCGTGGATATCCCTGTGGTATGCGCCGGACGTATGGATCCGGAGACGGCTGCGGCTGCCATTGCTGACGGAAAAATTGACGGTGCCGGATTCGCCAGACAGTTCCTGGCAGACCAGGAATGGGTGACCAAGCTGATGAATGATAGGGAGGACGACATCCGTCCCTGTATTCTGTGCCACAACGGCTGCTTCAACATGTGTCACTATAAGGGAGTTCCAAATGATCAGGCATTATCCGATTCCCTGCATCTGGCACGCTGTGCGGTAAATGCCGAGACCATGCAGTGGGAGAAGCACAAGATCGTACCGACCACCAGCCCGAAGAAGGTACATATTATCGGTGGCGGTATCGGCGGCATGGAAGCTGCCAGAGTGCTAAAGCTGCGTGGTCATGAACCTGTGATCCATGAGCAGACAGATCACCTGGGCGGAACCTTTATTGCAGCCAGTGCGGAAAGCTACAAGGGAAAACTGCGGGATCTGCTGACCTGGTATCGGAAGAAGATGACAGATTTGGGGATCGAGATTCATTACAATGAAAAAGTGGAGAGTATCGATCAGTTTGCCGGTGTTCCCGTGATCATCGCTACCGGAGCAGTGCCCAGAGTACTGAAAAAAGTGCCCGGCCATGAGAAGATGGTTGAGGCATGCGAATACCTTACCGGTACTCCCGTAGGAGAAAAGGTTGCCGTCATCGGCGGCGGACTCACCGGCTGTGAGATTGCTTATGAACTGGCGCTGCAGGGCAAACAGCCTGTGATCGTAGAGATGAAAAACGATCTCATCGCCCAGACCGGAGTATGCCTGGCCAACAGCTCTTATCTGAGAGAGTGGTTCGCCTGGAAGAAAGTGCCCGTATATCTGGAAACTACGCTGCAGGAAGTAAAGGATGACAGCATCGTATGCAAGGATGCTTCCGGAAAAGAGATCACAATTCCCTGTGACAGTGTGATCAGCTCCGCAGGATACATTCCCAATCCACTGGCACCGAAGGGCAGCAATGTCAGCCTGGTAGGTGACTGTGACGGTGTAGGCAATCTGCGAAGTGTCGTATGGCGCGCTTATGAAGTTGCCATGAAGATTTAAAGGGAGGGAAATCAATGAACTTAACAAAAGAACAACAGGAAATATATGATGGAAAACAGGGAGCGACCCTGGCGAAGGTCATGCAGACGCTGGTGCGCTACGGCGAGCTGTTCGGTGCGGACGGTATGGTGCCTGTGACCAGTAAATACAACCATCTGGTAACCTCTTTCGGATTGAAAGCACTGGCACCGGTGTATGAACTGATGAATCAGCTGATCGAATCCGGCAATGTATCCAAACAGAAATTTTCCGCCGATCCGAGACCACTGGATCCCAATGTGCCCAGTTCTTTTTTACAGGATTTTGTGTTCAAGAATTTCATGTACTCCAAGCAGGATGATTACGAGAAACAGCTGACACAGCTGGGTATCATGGAAAAGGATGCTTACACCTGCACCTGTTACATGGATGAAGTGGGAAATACCCCGGCCATGGGAGAGGTGCTGTCCTGGTCGGAATCTTCCGCAGTGGTTTATGCCAACTCCGTATTGGGGGCAAGATGCAATCGTAACTCTGGTATCATTGACCTCATGGGCTCGGTAGTAGGCTATGTGCCCCGTTTTGGTCTGTTAACGGATGAAGGCAGAAAAGCCACCTGGATCGTGAAGATCGAGACCACGAAAAAGCCGGAAGCACAGCTGCTTGGATCTGCCATCGGTATGAAAGTGATGGCGGATGTTCCCTATATCGTAGGACTGGACAAGTGGCTGGGCGGTGAACTGGATGATGCAGCAAAGACCTATCTGAAAGACTTCGGCGCAGCGACTGCTTCCAACGGTGCGGTAGGTCTGTACCATGTGGAAAATATCACTCCGGAGGCTGTAAAATACGGAAAAGATCTGATTGCGGAGGATGCAAAAGTCTACGTGGTAGATGATGCGGAACTTCAGAGGGTCTATGAGAGCTATCCGGTGATCTGGAAAAAGAAGGATGCAAAGCCGAAGCTGTGTTTCATGGGATGCCCCCATATGAGCTTACAGCAGCTCATCGACTGGACGGAAAAAGTCTCTCAGAGCCTGAAAGAAGCCGGTAGAGCCAGAGTGTGTATTCCTACCGTATTCACAGCGGCACCTGCGGTACTGAAAAAGTTTCAGGAGACCCCTTATGCGGAGACATTAAAAGCAACGGGAGTCATTACTTCCTATATCTGCCCGTTAATGTATATGAATAATCCTCTCAGCGAGAAGATGCCGGTCATTACTTCCAGCAACAAGCTGCGTACCTATACCAGCGCAAGATATTATACCGATGCTGAGATCTTAGAGCAGATTACGAAGGGAGGAGCGGACAGATGAAAGAATTTAAAGGAAGAATCGTAGCCTCCGGAACTGTAACAGCCAAGGCACTGGTATCTCACGGGGGTCTGAACACACTGGCATCTTTCCAGAAGGCATTACAGTTCGGTGATAAAAAAGCAACCTGCGGAGATCAGAATAATCCCGACCTCTATGGTAAACAGATGGCGGGCAAAGCCCTGTGCCTGCCGACGACCATAGGATCTACCACCGGCGGACTGGTACTTTACTGTGCCTGCTCCATGAACAGACAGCCGGCATGTATGCTGTTTTCCGAACCTATTGATTCCCTGGCAGCAGCCGGAGCTATTTTGGCAGATGTGTGGCTTGACAATGTGCAGATGCCTGTCATTGACAGTCTGGGGGAAGAGTTCCTGGAATATGTGAAGGATGACATGAATATTACCGTAAAAGAAGACGGAACGGTGGTAGTGGAATAGTTTAAATAGCTTTAATAGTTTTAAGAACAGCTTTCGAAGGAAACTTCGGAAGCTGTTTACTATTTTATGGAAAAACTTTTTATGGAAAAAATTTATTTTTCTGCAACCGAAAATACGATATGCTTATCTAATGTATGTGAACACAAAATACCTTGCAAGGCATCCGGCCGGATGAAGAACGGGAGGAACCATGGAGAAACTGGTGAAAAAAGCGAAAAAAGGAGACGCGGAAGCCTTCATCGCTCTGATGGAACAGAACAGGCAGAGCATGATACGGATCGCGTTCGCTTATCTGGGGAACGAAGAGGATGTTGCCGATGCCATGCAGGAGACAATTCTTTCAGCTTTTGAAAAGCTGGATACCTTACGAAGAGCTGAATACTTCAGAACCTGGCTGATTCGTATTCTGATCAACCAATGTATTGCAATGAGACGGCACAGGAGTCGGACGGTTCCCATGAACGAGGCGGAGGAAGCTTCACAGTTCTATGATTTCAGTACGGATCTGGAATTCAATGATCTGTTGAAAACTCTGCCGGAGGACAGCCGGCTGATCTTCCAGATGTATTATGGGGAACAGTTTTCCATAGGAGAGATCGCACAGCTGCTCCATATGAAAGAAAATACGGTGAAGAGTAAAATTCACCGGGGCAGAGAACATCTGAGATCGCAGATGGGTGTAGGAAAGGAGAATAGCCATGACAAACAGTCCGTTGATTGACAGAAAAATAGAGGAAGCATACGGAATTATCAGAGAAAGATCGGAAAAGAAAAAAAGACAGAGTCGAAAAAGAAAGTTTGTGCAGACGGGGGCTGCAGCTGCAGCGATTGTTGTAGCTATTGGATTCTGTGCGGCAAATCCGGTCTTGGCAAAAGAACTGCCTCTGATCGGCAGCGTGATAGAACGGGTACAGGAGCTGCTGGGGTTCCAGGAGATTCCGACAGAAGAAATTGTAACGCTGGTACCAACAGGGCAAGGAACATACAATGCCGGGGAGAGAGAAGAGGCTGGGGACAACAATACCGGAGCCACTGGGATCCAGAGTACGGAAACCAGTGTGGAAGCTACAGAACCGGCGCAGTATCAGGTATCGGATCAGGGCTACACCATTACCTTGACGGATTATTATGCCACAAACCAGGCAATTTTCCTGGGGGTAAAAATGGAGAGCGAGGAAGGATTTCCGGAGATGTCAGCGAATAGTGACGGAAAAAGCCAGATCATGATCGCAACGCTGGAGGAGTATTCTTTCCGAAGCGGCGATCCGGTACACGGGGGCAGGGCGCTTGTGGGGCAACTTGTGGATAAACATACTTTTCTGGGACTGATCCGTATCGATTACAAATCGATCCAGACAGGGGATCAGGGATACTATGAACAGATTCCGGAAGACATGACACTGCAACTGGAAATCCCGTATTTTTTCCTATATCCGAAGGGGGATTCCGAGGAGACAGTACACGGAAGCTGGAGATTCCCGGAGCTTTCAGCCTCCCAGAGCGATAAGGAAATGCAGGTCATAGAGATAGGCGAAACGAATGCAGCGGGCTTCGGGCTGGACAGAATCGAAGTCTCTCCGGTGGAGCTTACGGTATATGATATTTTCCCGGAAGATCATCTTGTTATGACCGTAGTGTTGGATAAAGATGGAAGAAAACTGACATACGCAGGAAACAATACCAACGAGCTGGCGGTCAGCGGATACGATATATCCGAGATCACAGTGTACCTCTATGATTATGATGAATACATGGAGATCAAGGGGCTGGCACTGGGAGAAAATTCGACAGCATTCCGGGAAATACTTGAGAAAAATGCTCTTTATGAAAAAAAGATTTCGATAGAAACAGACAAATCGTAGTATATCTGCTGTGGCAGCTGCAATGACAGCTGAAGGCGTAGTTAGCATAGCTGTGGTTCATGGAAAGCAGAAAATAGTGAAGCTACAGGCGAAGTAGGAACAAAAACGGCTTTCGGAGATCCCCCGGAAGCCGTTTGATGATGGATTTCAAAATCGCTGATAATGCACCGCACATATTATTTGGTCAGTTCAGCAACGACCTGATTGATGACCTTGCCGTCAGCCTTGCCCTTAAGTTCGCCCATAACAGCCTTCATGATCTGACCCTTATTTTTCGTAGCCAGGACATCGGAAAACTTTTCTTCCAGGATTGCCTTGACCTCCTCAGCGGAGAGCATCTTGGGAGCAAACTCGCTCATGATCTCATAGCGCTTTTTGTATTCTTCCAGCAGCTCGGTACGGTCTGCGGGGCAGGTATCGATCTGCTCCTTCACGGATTTGATCTCTTTTAAGATGGCTTCGTTGGCCATCTCATCGGGAATGTTGTCACGGCAGCCGTTGTCGATTCCTTTTTTCTTTACAGCGGATACCAGTGCGGAGATGGCATCCTTTCTGAATTTATCCTTTGCCTTCATGGCAGCGATCATAGCATCCTGTAATTCTTTTAATTTCATTGTGGTCTCCTCTCTGGAACAAAATCTCCAAATGTTTTCTGTGTTTTATTATACTCTCACAGATGAAAACTGAAAAGAAGAAAATGTGAATATCTGTCAGCTTATATCCGGGTTGTTTACACAGATATTACATGTTGCTTACCTGCCCAGGATAGTGTCGCTGCAACAGTTTTGGTAACATATAATGCGCCTTGGAGAAAAAAGCAACTGCGAAACAGGATGTAGCGTATCATAGCACGAATTCGTGAGCGGATGGTACAATGAACACGAAATAAGATGTATATAAAGACACGGGAATTAACACAGGATGGAAGGAAAGAAGTAGAAGAATGACATATAGTGAAATCAGAAAAAATGAAGAAGTACTGGCATTTATTAAAAAGGGAAATGCGAATCTGGGTGCCATGGGATTCACCGATCATTCGGAGGCGCATTCGGGACTGGTGGCAGAGCGGGCAGCGGAGATTCTGAAAAAATTTGGGTATCCGGAAAAAGATATTGAACTTGTGAAGATCGCCGGATTTATGCACGATATCGGAAATGCGGTGAACCGTAGCCATCATGCAGAGTACGGGGCGCTGCTTGCAAATGATATTCTGAAGAAGACAGATCTGCCCCTGGAGGACCGGGTGCAGATCGTGTCTGCTATCGGATTGCATGACGAATCTACCGGCGGTGCTACCGATCCCATCTCAGCGGCGCTGATCATTGCAGATAAGACCGATGTCCGCAGGAGCAGAGTCCGGGAGAAGAATAAGGCGACCTTCGATAAACATGACCGCGTCAATTATGCGGTTACGGATACAAAGCTTAAGATCAATGTGGAGAATAGAGTGATTTCACTGAATCTGCAGATTGATCCGAAGATCTGCAGTATGTATGAGTATTTTGAAATATTCCTTGGGCGTATGATGATGTGTAAGCGCGCAGCGGAAGTGCTGGAGGCATCCTTCAAGCTGACCGTGAATGGGGCAAAGGTATTGTAAATAGAAAGTTACGCGAGCAATGAGCCGCGCATAGGCATAGTGAAGACAGCGATGGGCGCTTGCGCACAATTCGCTGTCTTTACTTATGCCGAGATGCGGCGAACGCCGCGATATGAAATAAGATTGGCAGCGTTCTTTGCTGACAATCTTATGAATAGCGTGGCTCATTGCGGATGGTAGTTTCAAATCCACGAACGTCCACAGCAAACGGAACATCCTTCCGCGGTGGGCATCGCAGCATTTATTATAGCCTACGTTACGAAATGCCTTGTAATCTACATTTTTTCTCTGCTGAGCCCCGGAAGATTCCGACAAGCGGGGCGTAATTCGTGTTTTTTCTCTGCTGAGCCCCGGAAGATTCCGACAAGCGGGGCGTAATCTACATTTTTTCTCTGTTGAGCCCCGGAAGATTCTGACAAGCGGGCGTAATCTACATTTTTTCTCTGTTGAGCCCCGGAAGATTCCGACAAGCGGGGCGTAATCTACATTTTTTCTCTGCTGAGCCCCGGAAGTTCCTGACAAGTGGGGCGTAATCCATTTTTTTTCTCTGCTGAGCCCCGGAAGTTTCCGACAAGCGGGGCGTAATCCATGTTTTTTCTCTGCTAAGCCCCGGAAGATTCCGACAAGCGGGGCGTAATCTACATTTTTCTTCTACTATGTCCCGAAGATAAAACCCTCCGCAATGAGCCACGCTATTCATAAGATTGTCAGCATAAAACGCTGCCAATCTTATTTCATATCGCAGCGTTCGCCGCATCTCGGCATAAGTAAAGACAGCGAATCATGCGCGAGCGCCCATCGCTGTCTTCACTATGCCTATGCGCGGCTCATTGCTCGCGTAACTTTCCAGTTACATGCATGACTGTTTTGCATATACATATAGCTTGTGTTACAATAAACAGAAAAGCAGGAATTGGGGAGAGAATTGTATGAAAGCACAGGGATTATTGTTTCAAGTGCAAGATAAAGGTTACCGTGATTTTCAGAGCAAGCTGATCCCGACGATCCCGGCGGAGACGATTATTGGCGTCCGCACGCCGGCTATACGGAAGCTAGCAAAAGAATATGCCAAGGATCCGGAGAGTGCAGCGTTTTTGATGCAACTGCCGCATACTTATTACGATGAGAATATTCTGCATGCCTTGCTGGTGGCGGAGATAAAAGATTACGACACCTGTGTAAAAGAGGTGGAACGTTTCCTGCCCCATGTGGATAACTGGGCAGTGTGTGATATTTTTTCTCCGAAGGTGTTTAAGAAAAACAGAGACAGATTAATCAAAAAAATAAAAGAATGGACAGCTTCGGACCACCCCTACACCTGCCGTTTTGGAATGGAAATGCTGATGACGCATTTCTTGGATGAGGATTTCCGGGTGGAATATCTGGAGATCCCGGCAGAGGTGCATTCCGAAGAATATTATGTGAACATGATGATTGCCTGGTTCTATGCCACGGCACTGGCAAAACAGTGGGATGCTGCCGTCAGCTATATCGAAGAGAAGCGCCTGAATCCATGGACACATAATAAGACCATACAAAAAGCACGGGAAAGCTACCGGATCACACCGGAGCAGAAGGAATATTTGAAGACACTGAAGGTGTAAACGGAGGATAGGACAGCATGAATGATAACATGGAATTTCGCAAGGCAAAACGAGAAGAAGCGGAAGAAATTCTGCAATTATACCAGTCACTGATCGGAACCGAATATTGTGTCTGGACAGAAAATTACCCAACGGAACGGGAAGTGGAATTTGATCTGTCCAGGGATGCACTGTTCTGTCTGCGGGAGAAGCCCTCGGGACGCTTGATGGGCACAATCTCCATAGACGATGACCCGGAAGTGGAGGCACTGTCCTGTTGGTCAGAGGACCTTACCCCGGTGGCAGAACTGTCCAGACTGGGAGTGGCAGCAGAATATCAGAATCGCGGTATTGCCAGGATCCTGTTGCGGGAAGCTATGGCGGAATTGAAATCACAGGGTTATAAGGCGGCACACATATTAGTGGCAAAGGACAACGTGAAAGCCCTGCGTTCTTATGAAAAATTGCATTTTACCACAGCAGGGGAATGTGAGCTTTTCGGACATTCCTACTGGTGTTATGAGAAAGAATTATAGAAGTGATCACTATGCAAATCAATGAAACAGAGAGGAAAGACGATATATGGTAACGATCGATCTAATCACGGGCTTTTTGGGATCCGGAAAGACTACTTTTCTGAAAAAATATGCGGAATATCTGATGGATCAGGGACTGCATATCGGTATTCTGGAAAATGATTTCGGTGCCATCAACGTGGATATGCTGATGCTCCATGAACTGCGGGGAGACCAGTGTGAACTGGAAATGATCGCCGGAGGATGCGATGCGGAGAGCCACAGGAGGCGTTTCCGTACGAAGCTGATCTCCATGCGGATGTGCGGTTATGACAGGGTGCTAGTGGAGCCGTCTGGAATCTACGATGTAGATGAATTTTTTGATGTGCTGCGGGAGGATCCTCTGGATCAGTGGTATGAGATCGGCAATGTCATCACCATACTGGATGCAAGACTGGAGGATAATCTATCAGAGCAGGCGGACTATCTGCTGGCATCGGAGGCTGCCAATGCCGGAAAAGTGATCCTGAGCCATGCGGATGCAGCTACCAGGGAACAGTGTGAGGACACGGTGGCACATCTCAACCGGGCACTGGAACAGATCCGCTGTGACCGGAGAATCGACCCCAAGAAGGATATCTTACAGAAAAATCTCACGGACCTGACAAAAGAAGATTTAGAGGAAGTATCCCAATGCGGTTATCGTCTGGAAAGTTACCGCAAGATGGATTTAGAGAATGAGCAGAGCTTCGACTCTTTATTTTTCATGGAAGAGAAGATTGAGACGGAGGCTTTGGAACGGGCGGTGCCCAGACTGTTTGCCGACAAGTCCTGCGGAGAAGTATTCCGGATCAAGGGTTATGTGAAAAACGGAGCAGGACAATGGATGGAATTGAATGCTACACCGGACAGTCATACGATGCAGCCTGTCGCAGTGGGGCAGGAGGTGCTGATCGTCATCGGAGAGCATTTACAGGAAGATAAAATCAGAGAGATTCTGAAGGAGGAAGAGAAATGTCAATCTTAAGCCAGTTAAACAGTGTACCGATGTACCTGATCTGTGGAGGTATCATTGCTTTTGTGGCGGTGGTCTGTGTGATTTTTCTGGTGAGGGCTTACTGCGCCGGGCAGGCACTCGGTATGGATACCACGAAAATGAAGCGTACGATTATCTCCAGTGCGACCTTTTCCCTGTTGCCCAGTGTGGGGATTCTGTTAGGTGTCATCGCCCTGTCGGGAAGTCTGGGAACGCCCTGGCCGTGGCTTCGATTATCCGTGATCGGTGCCCTGCATTATGAGACCCAGGTGGCACAGGCAGCAGCGGAGCAGGTGGGAATGGATACATTGTCTGCTGCGGAAATGACACCGCAGGCATTTTCCACGATTGCACTGCTCATGAGTATCTGCATTATCTGGGGAATGACATTGTCCATTTTCCTGAATAAAAAATATACACAGAAGCTGACCTCGAATAAAAAATCCGGCAAGCCGGGCTTCGGAGATATGGCAATGACTGCCATGTTCATCGGACTGGTCAGCACCTACATCGGAAGATATCTCGGCGGTTTTGTATCGGAGAACGGATTGTTTACGTTTCACGGAGATTACATTCCGTTAGTGGTAATGGCGGTATCGGCACTGGTGATGGCAGGATTTGTATACCTCATTGAGAAAAAAGGAAAAGCCTGGGTGGACAGCTTTTCCATTGCCGGAAGCATGATCATCGGCATGGCGGCAGCGGTGCTGGTGGGGTTGCTGTAACGACTGACAGAACAACCTACATAGTACCGGGTAGCGTATCTTCGAAACGGAAAGGAATATCAATATGAGAACAGATAGCATGAAGGCAGATAGTATGAAAGCAGATAGTACGAGAACAGATAACATGAAAACGGATAGCATGACAATAGATAATAAGGAACTGAATAATGTAGAAGCAACAAAGGAGCAGACCGGGCAGACTTCGGATACCTGGCAGGCCTATACGAAGAAAACACATATCATCGGACGGACAGTCAGCATTGTCACATTAGTAATGTTAGTGGGAGCACCGTTTCTCATCGGTAAGCTTTTAGGTGCGTATCCGGATCTGGGGGCTGTCGGCAAGGGGTTTCTCTCTGTGGGAATCGTATGGCTGGTCAGCAGCATCGCGGAGTTTTTGATCTACACACCGATGCTGGGAGCCGGCGGCGGATACCTGGCATTTATCACCGGTAACCTGATCAATATGAAGATCCCCTGTGCGGTCAATGCGAGAGACATGGTAGGAGCGAAGACAGGAACCCCGGAAAATGAGATCATCTCCACGATCTCCATCGCCACATCTTCTCTGGTGACAATCCTCGTTCTGGCACTGGGCGTGTTGTTGATGGTGCCGCTGCAGCCCGTGCTGCAGAGTGAGGTGTTGCAGCCGGCCTTTGAAAATGTGGTTCCGGCGCTGTTCGGAGCCATGGCTTATAAATATTACCGGAAAAATATGAAGATCGCTGCATTGCCGCTGATCCTCATGAGCCTGTTATTCATTCTGGTACCGTCCCTGATCGGATCTACCAGCTTTATGATCGTTCCTTCCGGCGCTATTGCCATCGGTGTGGCATATCTGATGTTCCGGAAAAAGAATATGCAGAGCCCGGAACAGACAAAAGCTGATCCCGACAGGGCAAATACCGGGGATGAATAGTCAGAAGGCTATACGAACAGAAAACAGATGAATGGAAAAAGGGCCAAACCTGTCAGGTTATGTGAGTAATAGAAGGAAGCGCCCGGAAAAGAGGAAATATGAAATATATAGGTTTCATTTTACTGGCAGTGATCATTGCAATTATATTGTTGTTACTGATCGCGGTGATCCGTACCTTACTGATGCCTGGGAAGACTTCTTCCTACGTGGCAGAGGAACCGGAGGAGGAATCCCTGGCACTGGCACAGAAACTGGCGAAAATGATCCAATATGATACCACCTCCCATGCCAATGTGGCAGAGGTGGAGAAGTTCCTGGGGTTCCACAAAGTGTTGGAGGAATTGTTTCCTTTGGTACATGAGAAACTGGAAAAGACAGAGATTGACGGCAACCTGTTATTTTACTGGAAGGGAAAAAGCTCTGAGAAGCCGATCCTGCTCATGAGCCATCAGGACGTAGTGCCGGCGGAGGGTGAGTGGATCCATGCACCTTTTTCCGGAGATATTGCGGAAGGAAAGGTATGGGGGCGAGGCGCGTCCGATACCAAATGCTCTGTGATGGCATTTTTCCAGGCAGTGGAAGAATTGTTGGCAGAGGGCTTCGTACCACCCACTGATGTCTATCTGGCAAGTTCCTGTACGGAAGAGTGGGGTGGGGACGGTGCACCGAAGATCGTAGCGGAGCTGCAGCGCAGGGGGATTGAACTGTTCCTGGTATGTGATGAGGGCGGTGGTATCATCACGGAGCCCATCGGTGGAATCCACGGTAATTTTGCCATGGTGGGAGTATTTGAAAAAGGCAAGGCGGATGTGAAATTTACCGCAAGGAGCAACGGCGGCCATGCCAGCACACCGGTAAAGGGAACCCCTATCGCCAGATTGTCGGCATTCGTCAATGAAGTGGAGACGCATTCACCGTTCCGGAAAAAGATGCTGCCGGAGGTATCCGCCATGTTCACAGCACTGGCGCCTTATGCCGGGTTTGGAATGAAACTGGTATTTGGAAATCTGTGGCTGTTTGGCCCCTTATTAAAAGCGGTGATGCCATCACTCAGTGCACAGGCAGGAGCGATGTTAAAGACCACGATAGCGTTTACGGTACAGAAGGGATCCGATGCCTATAATGTGCTGCCCCAGGAGGCTTATGTGGGTGCCAACATGCGTTTTATTCCCCATCAGGGAGAGAAAGAGAGCCTGGAGATCATCAAAAAAGTGGCAGACAAATACGGTCTGGAGACCGAAGTGCTGCATGCCAATGATTATACGCCGCCTGTGGATATTCACGGAGAAGCATTCCATCTGGTGGAGCAGACCATCGCAGATACTTTCCCGGGACTGCCTTCCAGCCCTTATGTTATGACAGGCGCGACAGATGCACAGTTCTATCAGCCTATCTGTAAGAGCTGTATCCGTTTTGCACCGGTGATCTATGGACCGGAGCAGATGAAGGGAATGCATGGATTGAACGAAAATATTGAGTATAACTGTCTGCCCGGAGCTGTCAGATTCTATAAGAATCTGATCCGCGCGGAGAAATAAGGAGCGACACTTATGAACACCATGACTACATATTCTGGCAGAAAGTTTGATCCCATGCAGATGACACCGGGGGATGTATATATTGAGGATATCGCTCATGCGCTGAGCTTACTGTGCCGGGGCGGTGGACAGCTGACCTATTTTTATTCGGTGGGACAGCATTCGCTCAACTGTGCTACGGAAGCGAAAGCCAGAGGGTGGTCGGAGAGGCAGCAGCTCGCCTGTCTGCTCCATGATGCCAGCGAGGGATATATTTCGGATATCATTCGCCCAGTGAAAATCTATCTGACCAATTATCTGGAAATTGAAAGTAAGATTATGGGAACAATCCTCACGCATTTCGGACTGGATGACCTGACGGAAGAAGAGAGCTGTCGTTGGAAGCAGATTGATGATGAGATCCTGGAACTGGAACTGAAGACGCTGCTTCACGGAGAAGAGAACCGAGAGGTACCGAAGTTATTGTCGGTACCGGATCTGGCGGAGCATACACCGGGAGAGATCGAGATCCGGTTCTTGCAGGAGGCAGAACGGCTGGGGGTGTACGGAAGTGATCGTTGACAAGAAGCCAAAGCACAGTTCAGTCACAGTGATGTGTGTCCTGGCATATCTGGATCGTTATGTCTATCCGGTACTGATTCTGCTGGCTGGACTGCTGGCGGAACTGTTCCGGGATAGAAATACCATGCTGTGCGTTCTGGCACTGGGTATATTGCTGGATGGCATCTATAATCTGGTGGGCTACCTGTGCCGTTGGAAACATATTTACCTCTGCTATCAGAGCATGAGCCATACGAAGATGACCCCCACACGTATCGAGTGGGAGCGGCTGGCAAAAAAAGATGCTTACGGTGTGCCGGCTGCGCTGATTATTGGCGGAATCGTGGGGATATTGGTGAGTATTTTTCTCAAGTAGTGGGAATAAATACTGAATATGTGAAAAAAGTTGTGGAAAAGTCTGACAAGTGTGCTATAATAAATGTAAGTGCTTACATGGACTTGTATCATAAATAGAAATCAATGACATATGTTCCGGAAGGCATGGTATATTTTAGAATAGCAGATCGTCAGATTGGAAAGGGAGGTTATTTATGGGATTTTTAACAGGAAAGACAGCAATCATCACCGGCGGAGGAAGAGCCGTACTGAGTAACGGAGAGTGTGGATCCATTGGTTACGGGATTGCAACCGCTTATGCAAAGGAAGGTGCCAATCTGGTGGTGACCGGACGTAATGTTCAGAAGCTGACCGACGCGAAGGAAGAACTGGAGAAAAAGTATGGGATCAAAGTACTTCCTGTGCAGGCGGATGTCAGTGCAAGTGCCGACAATGAAGCTATCGTGCAGAATGTGGTGAAGCAGGCCATTGATACTTTTGGCAGAATTGATGTCCTGATCAACAATGCGCAGGCTTCCGCTTCCGGAGTGACTATTGCAGATCATACCACCGAGCAGTTTGACCTGGCGGTATATTCCGGTCTGTATGCAGCATTCTACTATATGAAGGCTTGCTATCCTTATCTGAAGGAGACCAAGGGTTCTGTTATTAACTTTGCCTCCGGAGCAGGTCTCTTCGGTAACTTCGGACAGTGTGCCTATGCGGCAGCCAAGGAAGGCATCCGTGGACTGACCAGAGTCGCAGCTACCGAGTGGGGTCCCGATGGCATCAATGTCAATGTCGTATGTCCTCTGGCATGGACCGCACAGCTGGAAAAATTCGAACAGGCTTATCCCGATGCTTTCAAGGCAAATGTCAAGAAGCCTCCTATGGGACATTACGGCGATGTGGAGAAGGAGATCGGCCGCGTCTGCGTACAGCTGGCTTCTCCCGACTTCAAGTATATGAGCGGTGAGACCCTGACACTGGAAGGTGCTATGGGACAGAGACCGTAAGCGGTGAGAAAATAATTTTTAAAACTAAGGCTTGAAAGAAAGAAAGAAAGATATTATAATCAAGACATAAAGAGAAGCAACCGCCCACAAGTGGTTAGCCTCCCGGTAATTGTTTAGTAAACCTACCTGTACTGGCCAAGTGACAAGGTAGGTTTATTTATTTTCGCTTGTTTATCCTACTGTCTATGTAGGCAAGCAGCGCAATGAGAAATGTACCACCTAAAAATAACAGGTTTAATACTTCATACATATTCATTAGCACCACCTCCCTTCTCATTAAAAGCTATAAGCCGGGAGGCTACCACCTTGTAACACGGTTGCTTCTCAAGAAGTGTATCATGCGTGTGAAGGTGTTTCAATTCTAATATTTCGTATATAATTCCACAACAAAAAAGTGCACAATACCATATTTAGTAGTCAGAGGAATAAAAAGAAAATTATACGGACTATATGTAGCAAAAAAAGAGCTTTGACTCGTAACAGGCTGAAAAGTTTTTTCTAAAGTAGGAATTTGATTTTGGTATTTATCCCCGGGACATTTCCGGCAGCTCTTCCGTCTAATAGTCATAAGACGTATACTTATGAGGAAGAAAGGACGAGGCATATGGGAGAGGTAGAACAACTGGTGCGCAGGTCGAAGAAGCGGAATCCGGATGCTTTCACGGAGCTGATGCAGCTTCATGAACGGGATATGTACCGTACGGCCAGTGCAATCCTGTCGCAGGATGCGGATATTGCGGACGCCATGCAGGAGACGATTCTCACCTGTTGGGAGAAAATAGACACGTTGCAGAAAAATCGGTATTTCAAGACCTGGATGATCCGTATTCTGATCAATAAATGCAAGGATATCCTGCGCCTGGGGAGGCGGATGGTCTGCGTGGAGGAATTGCCGGAGCAGGAAACGGGGAGTACAGTAGAGGCGGAGGCCAATCTGGAATGGAAGGAAGCCCTGCGGGGACTGGATGAAAAATATCGTCTGATCGTGGTGTTGTTCTATGCGGAAGGATTACGGACGGCAGAGATCGGGAAATTACTGCAACTGCCGGACAGCACGGTGCGTACAAGGCTTGCCAGAGGACGGGAGCAGTTGGCAAAGTATTATGCGGAGACAGAGGAAGGAGGCGGAAGAAAATGAGACGAATACAGGAAATAGAAATAGAACTTCCACAGATCGTGTTGGAGCGGGCAGATGCAGCCTATGCACAGATCAGACAACAGGCGTCGCAGGAAAAACAATTGACGGGCAAGAGATTCCCCCGGGCAGCAGGCATCCTGTTAGCTGTGGTGATACTTTCTGTCACAGCTGTATCCGCCACCGCCGCCGGAATCATGGGATACCGCCGCTATCTGGCAGAGCGCATGACTGACATCGGGACGGAAGAATTGGGACACTTGGAGATGGTGGCAGGACAAGGCAGTGTTCAGGCGGAATTTAACAGAGAACTGACGGCAAGAGAACAGAGTGTATATGAGCAGCTGACCCGGGAATATGAAGAGGATGGCAAATATCCCGCGGGACAGCTTCATGAATTAGCCGAAGAAGAGAACTATTCCGGCACAGGTGTAGCCGTTCGGAGCACCCCCGGGGAAGAATACGGCTGTCTCATCTATCTGCCGAGTACCACTGTTACCGAAGAGGAATGGCTGGAAGTCATCGAATATGTGCATAAGCTGGATTACAGCATACAGGAGAAAATATGGCAGCAGAAATATTCCGAGGTGTCCTATTTTGATCGTTATGAACAGATGTCAGATGCGGAAATCGATGAACTGTATGCAATGCTTTCTTCTGCGCCTGTGGATGTCTGGGGAGGGGACAGCCGTGACTTGACACCGGAGGAACAGACCCGTTATGAAGAGTGGACGGAAAAGTACGAACAGGAAAATGCCTATACAGAAACAACCATTGCAGTGATCACATTCCCGGAAGAATATGACGGACAGGAACTTGTTTACTGTATTGCAGACGCACAGTTTTACTACCCGGAACGGTCGCTGACGGATGAGGAACTGTTGCAGCTGATCGATCTGGAACACAAAAATCTGTATATCTACGAGCGGATCCAGAGGGAGATCGAGAGGGGAGAACGGGCAGGCTGGCCGGAAACATATGATATCCAGCGGTAATTTTTGATAGAAGATATGCTTGACAATGGAGACCACATGCTGTAGTCTATAATTAGACCACAACATGTGGTCTCTCTACTTTTGCAAAAGTAAAATAAGAAGATCAAAAGAAATCTATGTAATCAGGAAAACAGTAATAGGAGGAAACAACATGGCAGAAATTCAGTTGGGTGTGATCGAGGCACGATATGCGGATATGATCTGGGAGCATGAACCGGTGTCTTCTTCGGAACTGGTAAAGCTGACGGAGGAAGCATTTCACTGGAAGCGCACCACGGCGCATAATGTACTGCGCAGACTGTGTGACAAGGGTCTGTTTCGCAATGACAACGGGACGGTGACTTCCCTGATCTCCAGAGAAGAGTTCTATGCGATGCAGAGCAGACAGTTTGTGGAGGATACCTTTGAAGGGTCTCTGCCTGCGTTTCTTGCGGCCTTTACAAAAGACCGGGTGCTTACCGCAGAGGAGGCGGCGAAGATCCGGAAAATGATCGACGAAGCGGAAGGGGGAGCAGTGTGAAAAGAACTTCTAATCACTCAGAGCAAGGGCTCTATCGTAAAGAAGTTCTAAGTTTCACACGGAAAAACACGTTTTTCGTTGGTACTTATATTGACGATTGGTGTTGGAATGGAGAATAGAATGATTCGTATTTTTGTAACATTACTTACGATGAGCATCGGCGCGGCATGGCTGATCCTGATCGTATTGTTTCTCAGACTTCTGTTAAGACAGGCACCGAAGTGGGTGAACTGTGTGCTGTGGGGATTTGCAGCCTTACGACTGGTGTGTCCTTATGTGCCGGAGAGCCGGTTCAGCCTGATGCCGGGAGTCTTCCGGATGCAGAATCGCTACGGCAGTGCGGCGGATCTGACGCTTGCACAGACACCGGTCATAGTGGGTAATCCTACACAAAATGTGATTGAAGGCGCCGGGGCAGCAGGGCTGACAGGAATCCCAACAGGTGCCGGGACAGTGGCAACAGGCTTTGGAGGCGAACTGTTCCAGCAGATTCTGTCTGTGGGAAGCATTCTATGGTTGATCGGTGTGCTCGTAATGCTTGGGTATGCCGTATACAGTTATCTGCGGGTACGAAGACAGGTAAGTGAGGCGATATGGCTGCGGGACAATTTCTGGATTTGCGATCAGGTGAAGTCTCCGTTTATTCTGGGGCTGTTCCGACCTAAGATCTATCTGTCCTCCGGCATGGAGGAAGCACAGCTTCCCTATGTCATTGCTCATGAACAGGCACATCTGCGCCGGGGCGACCAGTGGTGGAAACCGCTCGGTTTTGTACTCCTTATGATCCACTGGTACAATCCGTTTGTCTGGGTGGCATATATTCTGTTCTGCCGGGATCTGGAACTGGCATGTGATGAAAGCGCGGTGAGAGACCTTACGCTGGAAGAACGTAAAAGCTACTCCTATGCACTGCTTTCCTGTAGTATGCAAAGGCGGCTGGTGACGGTATGTCCGCTTGCCTTTGGGGAAGTAGGGGTGAAAAAGAGAGTGAAAGAAGTATTGAATTATAAGAAACCGTCCTTTTGGATCCTGCTGGCGGCAGTCGTGGTATGCGTGATCGTGGCGGTATGTTTTCTGACGAATCCGAAGGACGGAACGACAGTTGTTTTGACCAACGAAGCGGGGAGCAGCGAAGCTGATGCGGCAACGAATGCGGCGCTGGAGCAGGCGGCTGCAAAACAGGAAGAGGTGGAACAACTGAAGGAATCACTTGCAGCACAACAGGAGTCGCTTGCGGCGGGACTGGACACCGCAAAGCAGGAGAATACCACTTGGATCTATGTGGAGAACAGTTCCTACAGCGGTTTCTTTGCCGCAAAAGGGTATGTTGCTTATGCACAGATGGAAATGGACGGTACATCCATTTTCCTGGTATCGGATGGATCCTATCAGGACGGAGATCATACCTATGCAATCTCCTGTGATGTCTACCGTGTGGGAGCGGATGCAGCGCCGGAGAAGCTGGGTAGCTTAGAGAGCGGCGGAACGGCATATCCGCTAAGCAGTGGTGCAGATGGAATCTACGTGACCTCAGGGCACAGCATTGAGGTGTACACCATCGATGCTGCCAACGGAAAGCTGGGACTTGCCCGTTCCAATACGGAAGTCTATGACGAGAACGGTAATGCGACTTATTACCGGCTGGACGATCAGGGACAGACTGTGGAAAGCACCGAAGAGGAGTATATAAAAGAATGGGACCGCTACAGCAAGGAGGCTTCTCCCATAGAATTTGTTACAAAATAGTTCCTTGTAATTGCCACCCGATTCCCGTATAATATAAATAGAAGGATTCAAAACATCAGAACGGAAGACAACGGGTGGGCATATGAAAAATAAAAAGGTATTCATGGGCTGTATGATACGACACGGCGGACTGCTTGCGGCAGAAGCGATTCTGGCACTGGCGGTCAGCGTGATCCTGGTACAGGGAAATAAAATCATCAGCGGCGTGATCGATGAAATGCTGTCAGGCAGGCAAGTCCTGTTTGGCAGCTTTCTGCTGCAATTTTTGATTTACACGGTGGTGGGAACCATAGCGGCTTTCTTGCAGAGTGCGGCAGCCAGCCGGTATGCAGTGGCAGTCTGTACGGAGTATAGAGACCTGGTAGGAGAGAAACTGTACCGCACGGAATATAAATATTTTGATGCGAACTATTCCGCCACGCTGCTCAACAAAGTCATCGGAGATCTGGGGGAGATCGCCAGCTTCTTAGAGACCGTGCTGCCGGACATGATCGCCAGCTTCATCGGTATTTTTACCTATGCGGTCTACATCGGAGAGACGAATCTGGGGTTACTTATGGTCATCCTGATCACCTATCCACTGATCTTCTGGATCGCCGGGAAGCTGGTAAAACGGATCCGTGGTCTGCAGGCGAACTACAGACAGAAGACAGACGTGATGGCGCAGATCGCCCAGGATGCGGTCAGCGGCATTTTGGTACTGCGTTCCTTCGGCATCGAAGAGGTCTTCCGCAAAAAGATGCACAAAGCGTCGGTGGAACTGGTGGAGAATGAGGAGAAGCGTACCCAGATCACCAACACCGCCATCGTTGTAAGAAAGCTGATCCAGTGGCTTCCCAACATTATCAGTGCCGTCTATGCCGTATGGCTGGTGAGCCGCGGAGCGGTCAGTTTGGGCGGACTGGTAGGATTTATCCTGATCCTGAGCAAGTTCGTGGATGCCTATACCGGACTGCCCTTTGCCATGGTGGATGCCTCTACGGGAATGGTCAGCGTCGACCGTGTGGAGAAGATATTGTCTGCGGAGGAGGAACCCTCCGGCGAGGGATGCGCGGATGCAGTGACCCGGACGGCAGAGAATGTGATCGCATTTGATCAGGTGGATTTTTCCTATCATGAAAATGTGCCGGTATTGCAGGGGCTTACGTTTTCTGTGAAAAAGGGTGAAAACGTTGCATTTGTAGGTGAGTCCGGCGGTGGAAAGAGCACGATCTTCCGCATTCTGTGTGGATTTTATGAAAAAACGGGCGGAGAATACCGGATCTTTGGCAGACCAATCGAGGAATGGAACCGGGAAGCCCTGCGGGAGCAGATTGCACTGGTATCCCAGAATGTATTCCTGTTCCCTACGACCATCGCGGAGAACATCGCCTACAGTAAGCCGGGCACCACGAGAGAACAGATCGAGGAAGCCTGCAAAAAGGCGCAGATCCACGAGTTCATACAGACATTGCCCGAAGGTTATGAGACGATGGTGGGAGAACGGGGAGCTATTCTCTCCGGAGGACAGAAACAGCGAATTGCCATTGCCAGAGCGATTTTAAAGAATGCGCCGGTACTTTTACTGGATGAGCCGACATCCGCACTGGATGTGGAGACGGAGAGCGGGATCCAGGAGGCGATTCGCACGGTGATGGCAGGCAGAACCTGCATCACCATTGCCCACAGACTGTCCACCATACAGAATGCGGACCGGATCTATGTGCTGAAGCAGGGACAAATCGCAGAGTGCGGCACCCATGAGGAATTGCTGGCAACAGGCGGAGCCTATGCCGCGATGTACGGAGAGGAGGCAGACCATGCAGAATTATAAGCTATTTATCCGCTCCATGCGTGTCATGGGGAAGAAGCGGTTTGTCTACCTGGGATCCATCTTCGTTATGAGTGTGACCTTTGCCCTGTTCGGGATCATGAGCTCACTGCTGATGAAATGTGTGGTGGATATTGCCCAGACCGGGGAATATGAGAGACTGGGGTATTCCATCGTAGCTATTGTGGTAGTAGGCGTGATCTCTCTACTGATCTACCGTGTGGCAACGATCCGCTACAATGTGGAAGCCAAGCGGGTCTACGGTGATCTGTCGGAGAGGGTGCTGGATGCAGAAATGAGCCTTCCCTACAGCTATTATGAAAAACACCACAGCGGCGAGATTGTCTCCAAAGTGTCCTATGATCTCACGAAAATGGGAGACATCTACGGTTCCAGACTGCGGAGAGTGGTGATGCCCTTTTTACAGGTGGTGTCATACCTGATTCCTATGTTTCTCTTAAGCTGGCGGCTGACATTGTGCCTGCTGGCAGTTAACAGCGTGATGATGGCGATTGAGCTGTTATTGTTAAATCCTATGCACTGCGTCAGCAGAGAACTGTCGGGAGTAAATACTGCTATGACGAACCGGCTGTCGGACATGTTGCAGGGAATGGAGCAGGTGAGGATGTTTCCCGGCGGGCGGGGAACCGTGGCGCAGTTTCGGGAAGAGAATCACCATTATGAGAAAAAATACGGTCGCAAGACATTGTATACCGCCTGTCTGGAGGGCAGCAGCAAGGGCTTTGAACTGTTGTGTTCCCTGGTATTTCTGATGTTGGGAATCTACTACGTGGACAAAGGCTACACCACCCTGGGAGCGCTGGCGGCGATCTATACCATGTATGCTTCCTTCTCGTTCCAGTTCTTACAGATCGGAAAGTACATTCCGGAGCTGGTGGGATGTCTTGCCAATGCACAGAATATCTTCTATTTCCTCGATGAGGTGAAGGAGCCTGCCAACTGGTATCGGGAGAACGGCGACAAACGGATAGCAGAGACAGCGCAGGCAGAGATGCCTGCCGGGCAGAAGACCACGACCGGGATACAGCATGCCAATGCTGTGGAAATCCGGTCTATCCGTTTTTCCTACACCGGGGAGGAAGACGTGCTCCGTGATTTTTCCCTGGAAGTAAAAAAGGGGGAATGCGTTGCCATCACCGGTGCTTCCGGCTGCGGCAAGACGACCCTCTCCAAGCTTCTGCTGGGACTGTATCCTTTAGGAGAAGGCGATATTCGTGTCAACGGAATGTCTATGCGGGAGAGTGACCTGGCAGACCTGCGCCGTCAGATCGCCTATGTCCCCCAGGAGCCGTACCTGTTCCAGGGTTCCATTGCGGAGAATATCCGTATGGGAAGACCGGATGCCACAGAGAAAGAGATCAGAGAAGCGGCAATGCAGGCGCATGCCCATGACTTTATCATGGAATTCCCGGAAGGGTATGATACCACGGTGGGCGAGCGGGGCAACAATCTCTCCGGCGGGCAGAGACAGCGGATTGCCATTGCCAGAGCAATCTTAAAAGATACTTCCATCATCCTGCTGGATGAGGCAACCTCGGCACTGGATAACGAGTCCGAACAGGCAGTCAACGAAGCTCTGCGGAACCTCCAGGGACAGAAGACGATCCTCATGATCGCCCATAGACCATCCACCATCGAACTGGCGGACCGGGTGTGCACGATGGTGCGGGCTGAACTTTAAAATAAGTTTTCCCTACTTGACAGAAAAATAGAATGTGTTTATATTTATAACAGTGTTATATAACACTGTTATAAATTTTTGGAGGAAAAAGTGACAAAACCAATCGAAGGAGTTTCAGAGAAAATTCTCGCCTGCGCAAAAGAAGAATTTCTGGAGAAAGGCTATTCCGAAGCATCTCTGCGGACTATTGCGGCGAAGGCAGACACTACCACCGGATCCATCTATTCCAGATTCGGGGATAAGGAAGGACTGTTTGGTGCCATTGTGGAGCCGGTGGCAGAGGGACTGACCCGGATATTTCTGAAGACGCAGGAAGAATTTCATGCCAGAGAGGCAGAGGTCCAGCCGAAAGTAATGGAGACTTATGTAGCTTCCGGAATGGATGAAATGCTGGATTATGTCTATGATCATTTTGAAGAGTTCCGGCTGTTATTGGATGCTTCCTACGGCACCAGGTACCAGAACTTTGTGGAACATTTGGTGGAGATCGAGACGGAGTACACCTACAAATACATGGAGGCGACAGCGTCCCTGCAGGAAGGCAGTGAAATTACGGAGGAGTTCGTACACATCACAGCGAGAGCCATGTTCGACAGTATGTTTGAAGTTGTCCGCCACCGCATGGACAGGGACACCGCCAGAAAATATCTTCGCATGTTGGAGAAATATCACTATGGCGGCTGGGGAGCCATCATAAAGCTGGGGTAGGAGGAGACTAAGATTCCGGAAACCTCGGAAAATCTGAAACGAAAAGACTGCTTCTGAAAGCAGAGGCAGTCTTATAAAAACCGACGCGGTTAGTTGCGACTAATTCAAAACAAGCAGTGTTATGACAAAAAGCAGAAAGGGAAAGAGGGAAAAGATCACATGAAAAAAGAAAGTACTATGCATAAGCTGTTTACCTATGCAGGCAGCTACAAGTATCTGACCATCGCGTCATGGATCCTGTCTGCTGCCAGTGCTCTGATCGCGCTATTGCCGTTCTATTACATATGGCGGATCATGCAGGAGGTTGTACTGGCAGCGCCGGATTACAGCAAGGCGCAGAATCTGTCGGGGCTTGGATGGAGTGCCGTGGGATTTGCACTGCTTTCCATGATCATTTATATCTGCGCACTGTTGTGCTCCCACATTGCAGCCTTTCACGTGCAGGCGAATATGCGAAGCACACTGATGCGTCATATTCTGACGCTGCCCATGGGATTCATGGACAGTGAGGGCAGCGGTAAGATCCGTAAGATCGTCAACGAATCCACCGCAGCCACCGAGACTTATCTGGCACACCAGATGCCGGATAAGGCAGGGGCAATGGCAACGCCTGTGGGATTGTTGGTATTGCTGGTGGCATTTGACTGGAAACTGGGGCTGTTAAGTCTCGTGCCCGTCGTCCTTGCGTTCCTCATTATGGGTGCCATGACCGGACAGCGCATGAAAGATAAAATGACAGAATACCAGAATGCGTTAGAGGAGATGTCCAGTGAAGCAGTGGAATATGTCCGCGGTATTCCGGTAGTGAAGACCTTCGGACAGTCGGTATTTTCTTTCAAGCGTTTCCAGACCTCTATTAAAAAATATGAAAAATGGACCATCGCTTATACCAAAGAACTGATGTGGCCCATGGTAGGCTTTACCACACTGATCAATGCGATCTTCGCCGTTCTGATCGGTGCCGCATATTGGTTCGGTGGAGCAGGCGGGGATCCTGAGGTGCTGATCAACCTTCTGTTCTACATCATTATCACTCCGGTACTGACCGTTACATTAGGCAAGATCATGTACGGCGGAGAGAATCAGATGATCGTGGAGGATGCTCTGAAAAGAACTGATGGTATCTTAAGCCGTAATCCTCTGCCGGAAGCAGAAAAAGAGCAGAACATCAAGGATCATTCCATTGTGTTACAAAATGTATCCTTCCGCTATGAAAATGCGGGAAGAGATGCTCTGCATCAGATCAATCTCGATATCAAAGAAGGAGAGCATGTGGCATTTGTCGGTCCCTCCGGCGGCGGTAAGACCACGCTGGCAAGTCTCATTGCCCGTTTCTATGATACCACAGAAGGTAAGGTATGCATCGGCGGCGTGGATGTGAAGGATATTCCTTCCGCACAGTTGATGAATATGGTGTCCTTCGTATTTCAGGACAGCAAATTGCTTAAGATGTCCATTTACGATAATGTCCGCATGGGCAAAAAGGATGCCACCAGAGAAGAAGTCATGGAAGCTCTGAAAAATGCCCAGTGTGAGGACATTATTGCAAAGCTGCCGGACGGTGTGGATACCGTCATCGGAAGCCAGGGTACTTATGTATCCGGAGGTGAGGCACAGCGCCTGTCCGTTGCGAGAGCGATGTTAAAAAATGCACCGATCCTGATCCTGGATGAAGCTACCGCTTTTGCTGATCCGGATAATGAGGCGAAGGTACGGCAGGCATTTACGAAGCTTTCCGCAGGCAAGACCGTGATCATGATCGCACACAGATTGTCCTCGGTTGTGGATGCCGACCGCATCTGTGTGTTGAAGGATGGCGGAATTGTGGAACAGGGAAACCATGAAATATTGCTGGGACAAAACGGACTGTATGCCCATATGTGGGAAGAGTACAATAAATCCGTCAGCTGGAAAGTAGGAAAGGGGGAGAAATAGAATGAGTAGCTTACAGGCAAAATTGCAGCATAAATACGCGCTTTCCGAAAAAGGTGCGAAGGATATGATAAAGGCATTTGTATCCGTAACATGTTCCGATCTGGTGTTGATGTTCCCGGTATGGATGCTGTATTTTCTGGTAAGAGATTATTTACAGGGCACCATGGCAGGCAGAGGTGTTTTCTACATTGTGGGCTGCGTACTCTGTCTTCTTCTGATCGCGCTGACAACGTTGGTGCAGTATCGTGCCACGTTCCTGGCAACTTATGTGGAGAGCGGTGTGCGCAGAATTGCTCTGGCAGAGCAGCTGCGTAAGATCCCGTTATCCTTCTTCGGAAAAAAAGATCTGTCCGATCTGACAAGTACCATTATGGCGGACTGTGCCACCATGGAGACTGCATCCTCCCATTTCATTCCGGAACTGGTTGGTTCCTGTATCTCCACCACACTGATCGCTGTGGGTACCTTTTTCATGAACTGGAGAATGGCAATCGCAGCACTGTGGGTACTGCCTGTGTCTTTCCTCATTGTGGGATGTTCCGGCAGGGTACAGAAGAGCTTAAGTAAGAAGCAGATGAAATTAAAAATGGACTGTGCTGACGGCATTCAGGAATGCCTGGAGACCGTACGTGACCTTCGGGCCAACAATGCCCAGGCTGAGTACATGGAAGGCTTAGAGGGCAAGATCCGTGCCGTGGAAAAACATGCACTGGTGACGGAGCTTGGTACGGCAGTCTTTGTAGGCGGTGCCCAGATGATCTTAAAGCTTGGCATCGCTACCGTGGCATTGACCGGCGGTGTGTTGTTAGTAAAGGGAGAGATCGACATCCTGACCTTCTTCGTATTCCTCCTGTTGGTATCCAGAATGTATGATCCCCTGCAGGTGGCACTGCAGAATCTGGCAGCTATTATCAGTACCAGTGTGCAGTGTGACCGTCTCGACGAGATCCTGTCCCATGAGATCCAGACCGGTGCCAGCACCATGGATCCTAAGGGGTATGACATCGAATTTTCCCATGTGGGATTCTCCTATGACAGTCAGGATACCGTACTTCGCGATGTCACTTTCACGGCAAAACAAGGCGAAGTGACCGCATTGATCGGACCTTCCGGCGGCGGTAAGACCACCGTGTCCAGACTGGCTTCCCGGTTCTGGGATATCCATAAAGGTAAGATCACCGTGGGTGGCATGGACATCTCCACCATCGATCCGGAGACACTGATGTCTCTGTACGCTATCGTATTCCAGGATGTGACACTGTTCAATAATACGGTGATGGAAAATATCCGTATCGGCAGGCAGAATGCTACGGATGAAGAAGTGCTGGCTGCGGCAAAACTGGCGCATTGCGATGAGTTCGCGGAGAAACTTCCGAACGGCTGGCAGACCATGATCGGTGAGAACGGTTCGGAACTGTCCGGCGGTGAGAGACAGCGGATCTCCATTGCCAGAGCCTTTTTAAAGGATGCTCCCATCATCCTCATGGATGAGGCAACCGCTTCTCTGGATGTAGATAACGAGACACTGATTCAGGAATCCCTTTCCAGGCTGATCCGCAATAAGACCGTTATGATCATTGCGCACCGCATGCGTACCGTGGCGGACGCAGACAAGATTGTTGTATTGAAGGATGGCGTGGTGGCAGAGCAGGGAACGCCTGCCGAACTGGAAGCAAAAGACGGCATTTACCGGCATATGAAAGCCACTCAGATGGAGGCTGCCGGCTGGACATTATAATCAAACAGCCTTTTTAAAAGGAGCGGTCCGCTTGTTTACAGGCGGATCGCTTTTAGCATATTGCGTAATTCCTGCGAACGACATATAATACAATCCAACGGCAGAAAATTATCCAATGGAGAGGAACACAGAGGAATACCATGCAGATAACAGCAATGAAAAAAGACGATTTTTACAGACAGATGTTCAAACTGACCATCCCGATCATTATACAGAATCTGCTCAGTGCAGCAGTGAATTCCGCGGATGTTATTATGCTAAACTATGTGGGACAGTCCGCAATATCCGCAGTATCCCTGGCGTCAAATTTTTCGAATGTCCTGTTTATGGTATATTACGGACTGGGGACGGGAGCCACTCTCTTGTGCGCCCAATATTATGGAAAGGGGAACCTGGAAGCAATTCATACTGTAGAAGGAATCACACTTCGTTTCTCTATGGCAATTTCAGGTATAGTTGCGCTGATTGCATTTTTCCTCCCTCAGAAGATGATGCTTCTCTTTACTCCTGATCAGGAGCTGATCACTATCGGCGCCTCTTATCTGCGGATCATGGGCATCACATACCTGTGCTGGGGCATCACGGAAGTATATCTAGCCATTTTGCGAAGCGTAGGTCGTGTGACGGTCAGTATGGCGTTGAATATGCTGGCTTTCGTATTGAATGTCATTCTGAATGCCACATTTATCTTCGGACTGTTCGGCATGCCAAAGCTGGGAGCTACCGGTGTCGCCATTGCCACAGCCCTGTCCCGACTGGTGGAACTGGTGGCATGCGTCATTGTATCTTCCTTGAGCAAAAATGTAAAACTGCATCCGAAGTACCTGTTTGTTCACAGTAAGGTGCTGACACAAGATTTCATGCGTCTGTCTCTGCCAGCACTTTGCAATGATGTGTCCTGGAGTGTGGCGTTTTCCATGTATTCCGTGATCCTGGGGCATCTGGGAACAGATGCGGTGGCTGCTAATTCACTGGTCGTCGTAGTGCGCAATATCGGTACGGTGTTCTGTTTTGCCATTGCCAGTGCAGGTAGCATATTGCTGGGAAATATTATGGGACAAGGCGATCTGGAGAAGTCAAAGAGTTACGCTTCCCGGATGTTGAAGATGACGGTAATCGCCGGAGCTATAGGCGGCCTGATCGTACTGGCAATTACACCCTTTGTGTTACGGTTTGCTACATTGAATGACACTGCCATGCATTATCTGAAATATATGCTGCTCATTAATACTTATTATATTATGGGCGCTGCCGTGAATACGGCGCTGATCGCCGGAGTATTCCGTGCCGGCGGAGATACGAAGTTCGGACTGATCTGCGATACGATCGATATGTGGTGTTATGCGATCCCTCTGGGATTCTTCGCCGCATTTGTACTGAAACTTCCGGTACTGTGGGTCTATTTCCTGTTATGTACCGATGAATTTGTCAAGTGGCCCTGGGTCATTAAGCATTACCGAGAGGGTAAATGGGCGAAGAATATTACCAGAGAAGAAGTATGATTCTAAGTTAAATTACATGGCCTTTTCCTGTTCTTCCTGAATCTCTGGGAAGACAGATAACATGGGCTTTACGTCTTCTTTTTTAATGATACGTGCCACGTAATTTTTCGTGATCTTCATTACTACGGGAGACAGGGCTATGACACCGATCAGGTTGGGAATCGCCATCAATCCGTTGAAGGTGTCGGACAGATCCCAGGCCAGACCAAGGTTCATGGTGCAGCCGATGAAGATCATCAGTACGAACACTACCTTGTAGACAATGGTGGATTTCGTACCGAATAAATATTCACAGGCCTTGGATCCGTAGTGGCTCCAGCCCAGTACGGTAGAGAATGCAAACAGCAGGATCGCAATGGCGATGAAGGCAGGGCCGAAGCTGCCGAATACGGTAGCAAAAGCCTGACCTACCAGAGCGGAACCGGACACATCCACCAATACGGCACCGGTGTCCAGATCGATCAGGCCGGAGGACAGAACTGCGAAAGCCGTCAGTGTACATACGACCATAGTGTCAGCGAATACCTCGAAGATGCCCCACATACCCTGACGCACGGGTTCTTTTACATTGGAACTGGAATGTACCATAACGGAGGAACCAAGGCCGGCTTCGTTGGAGAACACGCCGCGCTTCATGCCCCAGGTCAGAGCCAGCTTCACACCGGAACCTACGATACCGCCGCCCACGGCGCGCAGACCGAATGCTCCTTTGAAAATAGCGGTAAATACGGCACCCACGTGACCGATATTTGCAAAGAAGATCACCAGTGCACCGATGACATAAGCGATGGCCATAAAGGGAACCAGCTTCTCGGTGACGGCAGCGATGCGCTTTAACCCACCGACAATGACCAGTGCACCGATGATCACCAGTACGATGCCGGTTACCGTAGCGGGAATGGAGAAGGCGGAAGTCATGTTGGCTGCAATGGAATTGACCTGACTCATGTTGCCGATACCGAAGGAAGCCAGCAGGCAGAAAGCAGAGAACAGCACAGCCAGTACGGCACCGATCTGTTTGCAGCCCTTATAGGAGCCGAGACCGTCCTTCAGATAGTACATGGCACCTCCGCTCCATTCCCCTTTGAAGTTCTTGCGGCGGTAATAGATGCCCAGTACATTTTCTGAGTAGTTGGTCATCATGCCGAAGAAAGCTACAATCCACATCCAGAAGATGGCGCCGGGACCACCGGCTACCAGAGCACTTGCCACGCCGACGATATTACCGGTACCGATGGTGGCAGCCAGTGCGGTGCACAGCGACTGGAACTGGGAGATGGACTGATCATCAGCATCCGTGTGCTTTGTTACGTGTTGGTCGTGAAAGATGCCGCCTACTGTATTTTTGAACCAGTGTCCGATGTGGGACAACTGGAAAAATTTCGTCAGGATCGTCATCAGGATACCGGTGCCCACCAACAGCACCAGCATGGGAACACCCCATACGAAACCATTGATGGCATTGTTCACATTGGCTATGAGCTCTACCATATACATTCTCCTCCTTTGTTTTCAGGTAAAAGAAAAAGCGCAGACACCCGAAGATGTCCACGCTGACATAGTTACCTGATCTGTATTTCGTTTCTGATTTTTTCTCAGTATAACATATAGGAAAAGATGCCGCAAGAGAAAATTTTTCTCAAAACCCCTATTGACCTAAAGTTAGCTTTAGGTATTATGATAAAATCATCCCGTAAGAAACGTTTCTAACGGAAAAAAAGGTGAAAATAAGGAACGAAGCATAAGTTTTGAAAGGAGAAGCAAAATGTATCAGAATACTTTGACTTTAAATAATGGTGTGAAGATCCAGCAACTGGGACTGGGAACCTGGTTTATTCCCGATGACCAGGCGGCAGAGGCAGTAAAGGCAGCAGTGGCACTGGGCTACCGTCATATCGATACCGCACAGGCCTACGGCAACGAGCGTGGTGTGGGAGATGGTGTGAGAACCTGTGGCGTACCCAGAGAGGAACTGTTCGTGGTATCCAAGGTGGCAGCAGAGCACAAGACTTACGAATCCGCAGCCGCAAGCATCGACGAGACCCTGGCAAAAATGGGACTGGATTATCTGGATATGATGATCATTCACTCTCCCCAGCCCTGGGTGGAAGTCAACCAGAGTGAGAACCGTTATGTGGAAGGCAACAGAGCAGCCTGGAGAGCACTGGAGGACGCTTATAAGGCCGGAAAGCTGAAAGCAATCGGTATTTCCAATTTCCAGGTGGGAGACATTGAGAGCCTGCTGGAGACCGCTGAGATCAAACCGATGGTTAACCAGATCCTGTGCCACATCAGCAACACTCCGTTGGAACTGGTAGAGTACTGCCAGAAGAACGGCATTGCAGTAGAGGCTTATTCCCCTATTGCCCACGGAGAGATCCTGCATCAGCCCGAGATTCAGGCCATGGCAGAAAAATACGGTGTTTCCGTACCGCAGCTGTGCATCCGGTATACTTTGCAGTTAGGCACCATCTCTCTGCCCAAGACCGGCAATCCCGAGCATATGAAGACCAATGCTGAGGTAGACTTTGAGATCAGCGCAGAGGATATGGACGTCTTGAAGAACATCAAGCATATTGAAAGCTATGGCGCTAACAGCGGATTCCCCGTATACGGTGGAAAACTGTAAGACATTATCTGTCGTGGCTGTTGTCGTAGATGGGCTGGATCTCAGGGGGAAGATTATCGGGAAGCATGGCATGGATCCCGTCTTCGTTGCCGTCTTCCATAGCTTTCTCATAGTACCAGCATTTGAATTTCAGCATATCCAGAGTCTTTTCCAGCTGTTTCATTTCGTCTTCCACTGCGGCCTTGCGGGCTTCGAACATGGCCTTGCGGTCCGCATAAGTGGAAGGCCCTTCCTCCACCCACTCGAAGAACTGGCGGCTATTTTGCTCTGGCGATCTATACCTTTGAGCGGTCGCAGATTCTGGGAGGAGAGATGTTCGTGACGATCACTTTTTCCTGCATTGTGGGGGCAGCCTATCATGTGAAATTCGGTCTGGCAGAGTATGTATTCCTGCAGCTTGGCCGGGATCGTACAGCCAAAGACATGATGCTGGATCTTTCTTCTTTAAAAATTTTCGAATGATAGCTAAGGATTTTCTGAGAATTTCCGATATTCTTATATAGGAAAATACAGACACCATGGATGGATAAATAGCTACGGATGGCTGCCTCATGTGAGGCGACCATCCGTTTTTGCGTGAAGCGAGAACATCGCATGCCTGCATGAAGATTTGACGGGCATTGCGACAGGGCAGCAATCACTGCTCAGAGAGGGAGAGTACTATGGCAATAACAGGAATCGGCTACGGAAGGACATTTGTGTATGAGGCACAGAAGCGAGTAAATGCAGGGGATGTACAGAGTGCGCAGGGAAGTGCGACGGAGACAGCAGAATCCCGTTTCGCGGAGAGCATTGAGGAATTGGCAAAAGAAGACAACACCGTGAAGACTCCGGTGACCCGCGGCGTACAGCTGGCCCGCCATATCGAGGGAAAGGACAAGGTGCCCTATGGAGAAATGGCAGAGGACGGCGTCATTGAATACAACGGTGTGATCTTCGTCTGCGATTATGAGCATAATCGTCTGACACTGGGAGACACCACCAATAAAGAGGACTGTATCAATATCCCGCTGTCTGGCGGTGGAAGTCTGCTGGTGAACCGGGACAACATTGATGCCCTGTCCAAGGCCATCGGCATGTTCAGTCCGGAGGATGTGAAGCGGATCCTGGAGGCACTGGCAAGGGATAACAAGATCCGACAGATGAAGAAGGAATTGGATGACATGGAGAATGGAGACGACGTGGATAACAGTGAGGAGGCGTCAGAGACTGCCGATGTGGACGAGGCAGCGGGAACGGACCCGGCCGGAACCGCCGGAGAACCGGAAAAAGAGGATCTGAGTCTCATGGAGCAGATCCGCGAGAAAATGCAGGAGATCTACGACAAGCTTCAGAACGGAGACACGGATACCAAGTTCCAGATCGGCAATCAAGAATTTACGATCAAGGAGTGGGATCATTTCTTAGAGAAATTCGACAGTGTGCAGGATGCCACCCGGGCGGCACTGGAGGAAAAAATCGAAAAGGAAAAGGTAGAACGGCTGGAAGAGAAACTGACAGGTATGTCGGAGACAGCAGAAGAGCCGGATGAGGTGGATAGTATCCTGGCCCAGAGTGTGAAAACCACAGAAGAGGGCAGTGACCCTAAGACCTGGTATATCACCTGCTTTAGCGAAGATGGCATCTGGTGTAAGAAATTCACCGAAGGACAGGAAGGAGAGGATCTGTGGCGTATGGAATTTACGGATCCTTCCCAGTACCAGAAGGTGTTAAATTATTTACAGAGCTTCGCAGAGGGGGAAGAAGTTCCGCATGCAGAGGAAGAGGACTTCTGGAGAAGATTCCTTGAGGAAGACGCACGGTAGATCTGGCGTCAATCAGGATTTTTCCGATATTCCCGAGGAGACTTTCCGTAAACTTTTTTGAACAGGTCCTTAAAATAGTTGCTGTCGTTGAAGCCGTATTCCAGAGCAATATCCGTGATGGAACTGTCGGTGGTGAGAAGCGCCGTCTGGGCGTGCTTGAGCCGCACGTAGTTTAAGTATTCCTTGAATCCCATGCCGGTGATCAATTTGAATTTCTTGCTGAAGTAAGTGGGGCTTAAGGAAGCCACGGAGGAGACTTCCTCCAGTGTCAGGGGCTTGCGGAAGTTGTTGTAAATGTATCTTGTGGCAAGCAGGATGTCCGCATCCCGGGAGTTCAGCAGATCCGGTTCCTTCTCATTCATGACGGAATGGCGCATCAGAATGAGCAGAAGCTCTTCCAGATAGCATCGCTCAAAATGCTCAGAGTATTCATCGAACCGGGAATTCTCAGTGAGCATCCGGGTTAGCAGAGAGTGCAGATATTCCCGGTATACCGTAGGAACGCTGCCCATGAAGGAATGCAGCTGCAGCCCCTGCCCGGATATGGAAGTGAGGCTGTCGGCAGACCGGTCCGATAAATGCAGATATTCTTCTTTGAAATAGATCATCACGATCTCGCAGATCTCTCCGGCGGAATACAGAGAGTGATGCAGTTCTCCCGGAGCGATGAAGACCAGATCTCCGGCTTCCATCTGATAGACCGTATCTTTTAACAGGAAACGGCAGCTTCCCGACCAGAGATAAAAAATTTCATAAAAGCTGTGATAATGATCGGGCTGCAGGGGAGAAAAATCACCTCTGCGGCCCTTTTCCACGATAATCCGGTCAATATCTTTTCTGCCACGTCTGCCTTTTTTCGTTGTGATATCCATAGCGTTCCCTCATTTCCGGTGTATCCCAGTGCTGCAGTCAGAATACCACAAAAAAACAGTATTTTCAACCAAAACAAGCTATAAAAACAGCAGTAAATATAAATTAATTACGCTATTATAATAACTGAAAAAGGAACCCGCCTCTTTCAAAAATACTTTTCTCTCTATCCCCCTCGGTACACTCCCCCCTCGCCGAGGGGAATTTTTTGCGCAAAAATCACGGAAAACAGGCAGTCTCGTTACAATGGATTGCGCATTTTCCAAAGGATTGTTACCATAAGGGTACAGATCGGCCGGCATACGGTGCTAAAGCAAAGGTGCTAAAGCACCTGAGGGTTTGCAGAGTACAGAAAGGTATAGGGATTAGTATGGATAAAAAGAAAACTGGCAATCTGATCCGGGAAGCCAGACAGCGCAAAAATTATACCCAGAGTGAACTGGGAAAGATGTTAGGGGTGACCAACAAGGCGGTATCCCGGTGGGAGAACGGGGAAAGTTTCCCGGATATCGGTGTCCTGGAGTCTCTGTCCCATCTGTTGGAACTGCCGATTCAGGATATTGTGACCGGAGAGAGTGTGGCGGATCAGGAGAATGCCGTGACAGAACTCGTGAGACTGGCCAAACTTCAGGAGCAGCGAAAGCGTGAAAAGAGGCTCCTGTATCTGATTATGCTGGGGCTTTTGATCTATCACTGTGTCATCGGGATCTGTTTATTTTCAGGAAGAGGGTTGTTTGGGGGAAGAGATATTGCCTGCCAGGTGGCCGGAATCTCCATGGCGGGGACACTGACGATGCTAGGGCTTGTATACCGGTATTTCGGAAAGGAAGAGGATGTGAAAATGATTCCCTCCAGTCAATTAAGCAGAGGACTTGGAATAGCATCCCTTGCGATGCTATTGTGGAGTGTTGGAATCATGTATTTAAGCTTCGGAATGGTCCGGGCAGGAAGTGTTCCCCTTGGTATGGAACTCAGCTCACTGGGACCGTTTTTGAACAATCAGCTTTGTGCGGGCTATGCCCTGAATGTAATATTTCTGGCAGTGGAAATGTACCGTCTGCTCATGGAGCGGACGGTACTGCATCCGGGATGTGTGATCTCACCGGCGGTCATCTATCTGGATTTCTTTTACATAGACATTCTGGGCCGGATGGATACCCTGGACAGCGTCTGGAAGGCACTGGACAGAGGGACGGTACTCATTTTGCTGGAGGCAGTGCCGGGAATTGTATTTCTGTTTATACAGTCCCACCGTTCTCATTCTCACGCATCCGATAACCCACGCCGATCTCAGTGAAGACATATTGGGGCTGGGCGGGATTCTGCTCCAGCTTTCTGCGGATGTTCGCCATGTTGACCCGGAGGATCTGATTATTATTGTCCATGTAGGGTCCCCAGATGGCATTCATGATGTAACTGTAGGTCAGGACTCTGCCGGAATTCTCTGCTAACAGTGTGAGCAGCTGGTACTCAATCTGGGTCAGGTGGACTTCTTCGCCCCGCAGGCGGATCAGCCGCTTTTCGAAATCAATCTCCAGATCCAGTGCCTTATACACATGACCGGGAGCCTGGGCGTGGCTGTGCCGCAGAGAAGTACGGATTCTGGCCATAAGCTCACCGGTGCCGAAGGGTTTCGTGATATAATCGTCCGCACCCAGATCCAGAGCGGAGACTTTCTCCTGCTCCTTGGTGCGGGCGGATATAATGATCACCGGAACATCGCTCCAGGAACGGAGTTTTTGCAATACTTCCAGACCATCCATGTCCGGCAGCCCCAGATCCAGCAGGATCACGTTGGGACAGAAAGAGGTACTGAGGCTTAATCCCTCTCTGCCGTTTAAGGCGTGCATGATCTTGTAGCCTTCCCGGTCCATGGTGGCGGTAATGAAATTACTGATACTTCTATCATCTTCGATTAAGAGAACTTTGATCTTATTCATATCTGAATCCATATCCTTTCCGGTATTTTCAACGGTTCTATCGTATGTGGTTGAGAGTACACTTATTTTTCCGAAGCGACATCTACCGACTTGGGAAGTGTGAAACAGAATTCCGCGCCATCCGCATGATTTCTTCCGTTTAGTGTCCCATGATGGGCGGTGATGATGGTCTTGCAGATGGACAGGCCGATACCCATACCCTTGCGGGAATCCGAACTCCGGGAATTGTTGTAGGTGCCCGTCTCGAACAGATTTTGTAATTTTTCTTCCGACAATCCTTTTCCGTAGTCTCTCACAATAAAAGAGACATGCTCCGGATGATCTTCCACGATGAAATCAATGGGCAGGATGCTTCCGGAATGAACGATGGCGTTTTCCAGCAGATTGATGGTGACCTGCTCGATCAGCACCGCATCCATGGGGATCATCAGAAATTCCTCAGGGATCTTGACCCGGATGGCGGCATCGGGATAGCGCTTTTTCAGCTTTTCCAAAGCTTCTCCCACAACTTCCTCCACCGGTTCCTCTGTGGTATTGATGCTTAAGCTGTCTCCCTGGATACGAGTGACGGACAGCAGATTTTCCACCATATTCAACAGCCAGTTGGAATCCTCGTAGATATTGGTCATGATCGTACGCTGCTCGGTGGAGCTTAGATCGTTCTGACTTTCCAGAAACAGGGAACTGTTGCCGATGATGCCGGTGAGCGGCGTGCGCAGATCGTGGGAGATGGCGCGCAGAAGATTCGCACGCATCTTTTCCATTTCGGCCTCTGCCAGCCGCTTTTCCCGCTCTGCGATCATCTCGGACTGGATGGTCATATGAGAGGTCATGGTACACAGGATCAGAGTGATCCCACTCATCAGCAGGAAGGTGATAGGGTAGCCGGTCAGTGTGAAATTAAGCTTATAATACGGATAGGTGAACAGATAATTGATCGCTATTACGGAAAAAAGGGTGCAGGCAATGCCGTAGCCGTAGCCCACCGTCCATCTGGCGATGATCACCAGTGCCAGAATGTAGAACAGTGCTACATTGGCATGGTTGTCCGGGACAATATGCTGATATAAAAAAGAGGCAAGTGTGGCGCACAGCATGCAGGCAGCACAGATCAGGATACTGATGGCGTGCCTGGTAAAGGGTGGTTTTAAGCGGAAGCTTTTCCGCGGTGATTTTTTATCGGAAAATGATCGGAACACGGTGTGATCCTCCATGAAATATTGTTAGTTGTTTTGTAAATTTATTATAACTATAGTACCATTACTTTGCAATGCAAGGTGTAAAGAAGTAGTTAAGGATATATGACAATCGGTATATTTTCCCATAAAGCTGTGGCAAAAGGCAGGCAGGTATCCTCCGGAAAAGCTAAGACACAAAAAATAGGAACATATACTTTCGTTAGGTTGACATCAGGAAAAACATTAGATTAAAATGTAGTATGGCGGCGGTTCTGAAAGGGCGGACCGTCTATGTGGACAGGAGAGGAGTAGGTTATGTTTCTGACAGGATTGGCACTATTGCCGGCCATCGCACTGGTGGTATGGATCTACAGACAGGATAAGGTGGAGAAGGAGCCAAGGGGATTATTGTGGAAGATTTTCCTGTTCGGCGTGTTGTCTGTGATCCCCGCCATGATACTGGAAATCATTCTGGATGAAATATTTCTGGTATTTATGGATGCAGATACGCTGTGCTACGTGATCCTGGATAATTTTATCGGGGTGGCACTGATCGAGGAACTTTGCAAGATGAAAGCGGCCAAATGGGCGGCATGGAAGCATCCGGCATTCAATTATAAATTCGATGCCATCGTGTACTGCGTGACTTCGGCATTGGGATTTGCAGCTATTGAAAATGTTCTGTATTGTCTGGGCGGTGACATTGGGACGGCAGTGACCAGAGCCCTGTTGTCCGTGCCTTCCCATGCCATCGATGGCGTGATCATGGGATATTTCTTCGGTGTGGCGAAGGAGGCAGAACTTGCAGGCGATAAAAAACGCAGGAAACGCTACCTGAAGCTCAGCGTGTTCATGCCGATGATCGAACACGGTATCTATGATTCCGCATTGTCTCTGGATGCGGACTGGATCTTCGTTTTCTTTTTCCTGTTTGTGATCGCGGTGGATGTCTGGGCTTTAAAATTTGTGAAAAAGCAGTCTGGGCAGGACCGGGAGCTATCTGCATAAAGATTGCGTTAAGAACCCGTGAAAATTTTATAAATTCACGAAAAACGGTAGGATCGGGTCTTTGCTTCATGTTAAGATAAAGAAAACCTAAAGAAAGGAAAGACCAATATTGAAGTTATTGAATCCAAAGATCCGGCAAAAATTTGCAGAATCCTTGAAGGCGGTCCTGCCGGTAGTAGGGATCGTGATCGTATTAAGCTTTACCATAGCCCCCATTACCTCCAGTATCCTGCTGTGCTTTCTGGTGGGGGCGGTGATGGTCATGGCCGGTATGATGTTTTTCACCCTGGGTGCGGAGATGTCCATGACCCCCATGGGAGAAAAAGTGGGTGCCAGAATGACTCAGAGTAAAAATATTCTGCTGATCGTAGTGTTATCTTTTCTGTTGGGAGTGGTGATCACCATTTCCGAGCCTGACTTGCAGGTGCTGGCGACACAGGTGCCTTCGGTGCCGAACATGACGCTGATCCTGGCAGTGGCAGTGGGCGTTGGAATCTTCCTGGTCATTGCCCTTCTGCGTATGCTGATCGGTGTGGCACTGCCGCCGTTGTTAACTTTTTTCTACATAGCAGTGTTCGTTCTTGCATTTCTCGTACCGGAGAACTTTCGGGCAGTGGCGTTTGATTCCGGAGGTGTGACCACGGGACCCATGACCGTTCCTTTTATCATGGCACTTGGTGTCGGTATTGCGTCCATCCGTAATGACCATCATGCGGCAGACGACAGCTTCGGTCTGGTAGCACTGTGCTCCATCGGCCCGATCCTGGCGGTCATGGTGCTGGGGCTGATCTATAAGCCGACCAATGCGGATTACCAGCCGGTGGCAATCCCGGAGATCGCTGATTCCGTGGAACTGGCGCAGCTTTTTGCTCATGGGATTCCGGATTATGTGAAAGAGATCGCACTCTCATTACTTCCCATTGTATTGTTTTTCGGTCTGTTCCAGATATTTGCCCTGCGGCTGTCGGGGAAGACACTGGCGAAGATCCTGATCGGTCTGATCTATACTTATATTGGTCTGGTACTGTTTCTGACAGGGGCAAATGTGGGCTTTATGCCTGCCGGTAATTACCTCGGTCAGGTCATGGCAGCCAGATTCTACAGGTGGGTACTGGTGCCGGTGGGAGCACTGATCGGTTACTTTATCGTAAAAGCGGAGCCCGCGGTCTATGTACTGAATCATCAGGTAGAGGAGCTGACGGACGGTGCCATCTCTGCCAGATCCATGGGGGTTTCTCTGTCCGTGGGCGTATCCTTATCCGTAGCACTGGCGATGATCCGCGTGCTGACGGGGATTCCGATTCTATGGTTTTTGATCCCGGGCTACGGCGTGGCGATAGGACTATCCTTTTTTGTACCGAAGATATTCACAGCGATCGCCTTCGACTCCGGCGGTGTGGCGAGCGGTCCCATGACAGCTACCTTTTTACTGCCGTTAGCACAGGGTGCCTGTGTGGCGGTGGGCGGCAATTTAGTCGCAGATGCTTTCGGTGTGGTAGCAATGGTAGCCATGACACCGCTGATCACGATCCAGATATTGGGAATGGTATATCAGTTAAAGCAGCAGAAGAGCGGTGCAGGCGTATTTGCCGGTGCGGCGGATGCATTTGGTGCTTTGGATGAGAATGCCATCATTGAACTGTAGGAGGTGTGCCCATGAGTGAATTATATATGATGGTCACCATCACCAATCGTCAGCTGACGAGGAAATTCGTGGAATGCTATAAAGAAAACGGCGCACAGGTCGGCAGTGTTACCGTCGGCATGGGAACCGCGGCGAATGAGATCTTAGATTATTTTGGACTGGACGGCATGGAGAAGAGCGTATTGTTCCATCTTGTCACAGATGCTGCCTGGCGGCAGATCAAGCCTGTTCTGCGTAAGAAAATGCAGATCGATCTCCCAGGAATGGGAATTGCATTTATTATTCCCGTGAGCAGTGTCGGCGGCAAGAAAGCATTGAATTACCTGACCTGCGGGCAGGAATTCGTAAAAGGAGAGGAGTCCACATTGAAAGAGACGAAGAATGAGCTTCTGGTAGTGATAGCCAATCATGGATATACGGAACTGGTCATGGATGCAGCGAGAGAAGTACATGCGGCAGGCGGCACAGTCATCCATGCCAAGGGCACCGGAACAGAGAATGCACAGCAGTTTCTGGGCGTGACACTGGTGCCGGAAAAAGAAATGTTGTTCATTGTGGTAAAAAGTGAGCAGAAAAATTCCATCATGCGTGCTATAATGGAAAAAGCAGGACTGGAGAGTAAAGCACAAAGCATAGTATTCTCCCTTCCTGTGACAGATACTGCAGGCATGCGCCTGATGGAGGAGATGGGAGAGACATGACAAACGGCTTATCCGGACCCAGGAAGCAGTTCCTGGACGTGCTCCGGGTACTGGCAACCTGTGCAGTGGTGCTGATGCATGTACTGACAGGTGCGACAGATGTGACAGATGCGTCGATAGTGCCGGAATACCGGTCATTATTGCTGTCAGTTATGGATCTGGTGACCTGGTGTGTTCCTATATTTTTATTGATCTCGGGATATTTGTTCCTGAATCCGGAACGTACATTGACTTATCCGGTCATGATTAAAAAATATTGCAGGAGGATTGCACTGGCGATCCTCCTATTCGGCGTTCCGTATGCAGCTTCCGAGCTGGTAGTGGCGGAGCGGACCTTCCGGATCAGGATGATCCCGGAGGCACTGAAGATGACTCTGATGGGACATACCTGGTCCCATATGTGGTATCTGTATCTGATCTTGTTTTTATATCTGATCACGCCGCTTCTGAAAAAAGTGCTGCGTGTGCTGCCGGTGTGGGGTGTTGCGGCAGTGATGGCAGTGATCTTCTTAGGAAGCAGTGTGGCACCGTTTCTGAATAAGGTACTGGACGTCAACAGTATTCCGGTATTGCCGGATGGCGGTGTGTATTTCCTGTATTATCTGTGTGGATATTTCTTCGCGGTGAGAGAAGTATGTGTGGACAAGGGAAGGAATGTATGGCTGACAGCTGCAGTAGCGGTTCTGGCTCTGGGAATGATCCTGAGCAGAACACTTGCGGGATTCTCCATTCAGATGGCATACAATTATCCGTTTACAGTACTGCTTGCAGTGCTTCTGTTCGCAGCAGGATGGAATGGGAGTATTAAAAAACACCGGATCCCCTGGCAGGAGGCGGGAGCTTTGAGCTTCGCCGTATACCTGGTACATCCGGTGTATGTGAACCTGTTGTATAAATTCGTGAAGATCACACCCTTTACGGTGTTGGAACAATGCGGTGTGCAGTCTGTAGCCGCCGGGCATGTGTTACTGCTTTTCCTGTTGCTCGTCTTCTGGCTGCTGGTGCTGGCACTGGCAACGGCTACCGCATGGGTGCTTCGGAAGATTCCGGTGTTAAGAAAATTCGTGTTGTGATCAGAAGTGAAAGATAGGTGACAAATCTGGTTTTGCATTACAAATATTTGATAATAGCATACCCCTTGCCAGCAGAAGACTTCTATGCTAGAATGTGCACAAAGCATAGAAGTTTTCTATTTCTACAGATATCTTGTGAAGTTCTGAATAGCGAGTCGGAAAGTCCATGCTTTTATTCCAAATTTACAACATTCTAAAATAACAGCGGGGTTTTGACCGCGATATACGTACTTTGTATGGGACATAGGTATGTCTGCTTTTGTTACTATAATCTCATAAACATGGAATGTCTGATCCTGCGGTTATAACAAACACAGGAAGGAATTCTATGGGAAAGGCATTCCAAACATAATGGCAAGGTACGGTATCGGGATATCGTGTAAATGTTATAGGGAGAATTTATGATAGAAATTAAACCAGAAGCGAAAAAGACGGATGGTATTACAAATGATTTAGTTGAAATCACTCGACCGTCGATTGAAAAAATGATTTATGTTATTAGAGATAAGCAAGTCATGTTGGATAGTGATCTTGCCATTCTTTACCAAGTAGAGACAGGGGCATTGAATAGAGCAGTAAAAAGAAATATTAGTAGATTTCCAGAAGATTTTCGTTTTCAGCTCACGAAAGAGGAGTATCAGAACTTGAGATGCCAAACTGGCATTTCAAGTTTTGCGCAGGGCGAAAATAATTATGGTGGTCGTAGGACTCTTCCTTATGTATTTACAGAACAGGGAATCTCTATGTTGGCTAGTGTTCTACATAGCGAAGTGGCAATTAAGGTAAGTATTGGTATTATGCGCGCATTCGTGGAAATGAGGCGATTTATTGCTAATAACGCCTTGCTTTTTGAGCGTATCAGTAATGTGGAGTTAAAACAACTGGAATATCAAAAGCAAACGGATGAAAAATTGGATCAGATATTTGAATATATATCGGACCATGAGGAATCAAATCAGAAAGTCTTTTTTGATGGACAGATATATGATGCTTTTAGCCTAATTGTTAGCCTGATTCAAAAAGCGGAAAAGGAAATCGTTTTAATTGATGGCTATGTGGATATAGGAACGCTGAATCTTCTCACAAAAAAGAATGAAAATGTGACTGTTGTGATGTATACATTGAAAAGAACCAAGTTATCTCAAGAAGATGTTAATAATTTCAACAGCCAGTATCCTTTACTGGAAGTGCGGTACACGAAAGTATTTCATGATCGCTTTTTAATCTTGGATAAGAAAAATGTTTATCATATAGGAGCCTCCTTAAAAGATGCAGGAAAAAAGTGTTTTGGAATTTCTCTGATTGAGGATGCTGGTATTGTGAGAGACATTCTTCAGAGATTGGAGATTGAAACAGAGGAGTAAAAACGCACCATATTTGGAATTCAATCATCAGGCGATAGTTGCTGACTTTGGCTGTGATCAAGAAGGAGCCTCGACCAGAGGCTCCTTCTTGATTTGGCTTATGATGCTAGTCTGATCACTTTCGCTGCCAGCGCCCGGAAGCACCGCAAGGCAGTACCAGCCCACTCTCGGTGACGGGGAGGCCGATCTCTTCGGCTTCCACATGACCGCCGAACTTTTTCGTCAGGGTGGAATTCATCATATAGGACAGCACGGCGGGCTGCAATCCTGTAGTGTACGAATTGATCAGGAAGAACAGCGCATCATCGGATAAAAGCTGTGCGGTCAGTCCTACGAAATCCCAGATATTATCTTCTATTTTCCAGATCTCGCCCTTGGGTCCTCTGCCGTAGGAAGGAGGATCCATGATGATGCCGTCGTATTTGTTGCCACGGCGGATCTCACGCTCTACGAACTTCATACAGTCGTCCACCAGCCAGCGGATAGGAGCATCGGCAAGCCCGCTGGCAGCAGCATTCTCCTTTGCCCAGCCGACCATACCCTTGGACGCATCCACATGGGTCACAGCAGCTCCCGCAGCTGCGGCGGATACAGTGGCACCGCCGGTGTAAGCGAAGAGGTTCAGCACCTTCACGGGGCGGCCTGCCTCATGGATCAGACCGGAGAACCAGTCCCAGTTCACAGCCTGCTCCGGGAACAGGCCGGTATGCTTGAAGCTGAAGGGCTTCAGATGGAAGGTCAGAGGATCAGCCTTACCGGAGGCTTCCTTCTGAAAAGGCAGGGTATAATGAATCGCCCATTCATCCGGCAGATGGAAGAACTCCCATTCTCCGCCGCCCTTGGCACTTCTGTGGTAATGACCGTTTTTCTGCTTCCAGCCCTTATGATCGTGGGGCGTCTTCCAGATGACCTGGGGATCCGGACGCACCAGAATATAATCTCCCCAACGCTCTAACTTTTCTCCGCTGGACGTATCCAGCACTTCGTAATCTTTCCAATGATCTGCAATCCACATATAGAAACCTTTCTGTGTGTATTTTTTGTAACTGATTTTGTGGGACATAATAATAGAATATAATACCAGCAAAACTTTTTCAAGGAATACTTGCTATTGAACCGCATTGAGCGCGCATTGAGTCATTGAGTCTCATTGAGTCTCATTGAGCGTGGTGTAAAAGTATAGAACTTTTTTGTGCATATTAGATATTTGAGACGGTGGATATAAAAAATATATAAAATTATATAAAAATGTGTTATACTGTTCCCAAATAATGGATTTAGTGTACCCGGGAATCTGGCGGACGGAAGATTCCGGGAGATGATCATGTTGGTGCCTGTACAATGCACTTTAGTATAATGCACTTTAGTAGACGGTACGAAAAGTTCACGATACTAAGGTGTGGGAAAGTGTGCAGGTTACAGAAAGGTATGGAGATTTTATGAAGAAACGGGTATTGAGTCTGTTCCTGACATTTGTGCTCAGCTTTTCCATGATGCCCATGTCGGCATTTGCGGAAGGGACAGGTGCAGTGGCGGAACAGGAGGCACAGAGTAGCGGGGACACCGCCTACGTCTCCACCACCGGTGAAGACGTCAGTGGGGGAGATGCTGCCAACGAGGATGCTTCCAACAAGGATACGGCGGTGGAGGCGGCGCAGGCGCTGATCGACGCCCTGCCGGAGGAGGTCACAGCGGAGAATGCGGACGAGCTTCAGGCACAGCTGATGGCTATTGATGAGGCTTTGGCAGAACTGAGCGAGGAGCAGGCAGCAGGGCTGGATATGACGCACTATGAGAAGATATGCGCGGCGCTGAACGCACCTGCGCTTGTGGCGGAGCAGGACGGTGAGCATGACCACGACAAAATGAAACCGTGGACAGAGACGACTTCTCTGCCCAATACGGCCGGCAGCTACTATCTGACCGACAACGTGACGCTGACGGCGGAATGGGAACCCAAGAGCGGCACTGTCCTCTGTCTCAACGGGAAGAGCATCACGTTGAATGCGATGGGTGACGTTATAAACATGTCGGCTAATGGCACAATCTTCACGCTGTATGACTGCCAGAAGAGTGGCACCATCACCCACGGTAAGGACAGCACTGACACTACATACAACGGATGCGGTGTTGTTGTAGGAGGAACATTTAATATGTACGGCGGCAATATCACCGGCAACGTTAGAACAGATTCCGGAAACGGCGGTGGAGTGCTTGTGTCTTACGGAATATTTAACATGTACGACGGCAAAATCACTAATAACTCCTGCGGATCAAGCGGCGGTGGTGTGTATGTGGATCGCGGAACATTTAACATGTCCGGCGGTGAGATTAGCAGTAATACCAGCGGGGAATACGGAGGCGGCATAGAGCTTTATAAGAAGAGTGATTTCACCATGACGGGTGGAAGCATCAGCCAAAACAAGGCGGAGAACGGCTACTACGGAGGCGGCATAGATGTTTCGTACGGCAGTACTTTCACCATGAACGGCGGCACCATCACCGGCAATACGTCCTGTACCGGTGGCGGTGTGTATGTGGGAACCGCGGTGGAGAATTACGGTAATAATACATTTAATATGAACGGCGGCACCATCACCGGTAACACCGCGACCCACACCGGATCCGAAACCGGAGGTGGCGTATATGTGGCACAGGACGGCATTTTCACTGTGTCCGGCGCAGCGAAGATCACCGACAACAAAAGAAATGAAGAAAATAACAATGTCTATCTGAGACCCGAGACCATTACGATCACCGGCGCACTTGACAGGGATGCCAGCATTGGCGTGACCACACCCTCAGTGGCAGTTGTGGGTAGTCCCGTGACAATTGCCAAAGGAGACGGTTATACTTTGACCGATGATGATGCAGCCCGTTTTACGAGTGATGCGGGATATTATCCAGAGCTTGATGGCACTGAAGTGAAACTGTACAGGAACCCGCCACAGAAACATCCCATCTGCGGAAAAACCTGCACTCATGACGAAAAGCACCCCGACCTGGTCTGGGAGGGGATTACCGACCTGGCCGATGCGACGAAGGCAGGCAATTACTATCTGATGGAGTCTGTGACCCGCCCCGAAAAAACTGGTCCATTGTTTTGCAATAATGATGTGAAGCTCTGTCTGAACGACCACAGCATCACGGCGGCACATGATTCTTGTACGATTATGGTTAATGACGGTGCTGACTTCACGCTGACCGACTGCGGCCAGAAAAGCGGCACTATCACTCATGGCAGCGGTAATAAGGGTCCCGGCGTAATGGTGAATAGCGGCGGCAGTTTCACCATGTACGGTGGTACCATCTGTGGCAACACGGCTGCTGACAGCGGCAGTGGCGTAATAGTGAATAACGGCAGCAGTTTCACCATGTACGGCGGCAGCATCACCGGGAACAATACCATCGGCGATGTAAGCTGCGGAGGTGTGTATGTAGCCTCCAACGGCACTTTTACTGTGTCCGGCGTGGCGGAGATTCAGGGCAACTGGAGGAACGGTACGCTGCAGGATGGTGTGTATGAGCAGGGCTCCGGCACGGCAAGCAATGTCGGTCTGACGCCCGACACAACGATCACTATCGGAGAGGGACTGACAGAGGAGGCCTGCATTGGCGTAAGCAAAAGGCTCCCCTTCACGAAAGCCGACAATGTCAGAATTGCTACCGGGGCGGCGAAGGAACTGGACTACAAGAAGATCTTCCCGCTGGATGAGAATAATCCGTACTATAGTGTGATCCGTGACGGTGCTGGCAATCTGTCCATTCACCTCCACGAGCACGGTTGGAAATATCAGCTGAGTGGAGACGGCGCGACTGTTACCGCTGTCTGCAACGATGCAGCTACCTGTCCCACTGACGGCGGCAACGGTGGCCGCGTGACCCTCAAGGCACCTGCAGCAGATGCATTGACTTACGACGGCACCGCAAAAGGTGTAACACTCGAGGGCAGTTTTGTCGTGGATCAGACAATTCCCACAGAGGTGAATGTTACCTATAGGGCGAAGGACGGTGATGTGCTTGAAGGTGCACCTGTCAATGCCGGCACCTATACCGCCAGCATTACCTGCATAGGCGCAGACGACAAATCCGTCACTGCCAGTGTGGATTATACCATTGAAAAGGCCACACTTACGGCGGGCGACTTTACTGTCACTCCACCGGCCAATTTGGTGTATGATGGTGAAGCGAAATACGCAACTGTCTCATCCGATAAGTTCAACAAAGGATACATCCATGTGGAGTACGAGGATGCGAGTGGTACTTTGGATCAGGCCATAAAAGCAGGTACCTACAAGGTTCTGGTCACCGCAAACGGGGATCCGAACTATAATGAGGCCAGCCAACTGAGTGATCCCGCCTGGACATTCACTATCCAAAAAGCTAAGCCCGTCATTCAGTTGACGGCATCCACCCAGACGCTGGTGAAGAATGGTAAAGCAGTGGATATCTCCGGTTGGGCTTCTTTTAACAACACTGACAGTGGTGCAGAACTAACTTATACGTTGGTGGATGAACCCGAAGGTATTACGCTTTCAGCAGACAATAAGCTGACGGCTGCCTCCGGCACCACTACGACCGGCTTCGATATTCAGATAACTGCCACTGCTACCGACAACTTTGAGGCACCGGCAGCTGCGACGATCCATGTGGCGGTGGTGGAAAAGCAGGATGCAGGCGTCAGCATCACTGGGGCACCCACCGGCAAGATCTATGGTGACAGTGATTTTGTCGTAACTGCCACTAAGACCGCACCCGATGGCGGCACATGGAGCTGGAGCAGTTCTGATTCCGATATTTTGGAGATCGTTTCCGGTGGAAATACCGCAACACCTACTGTCAGGGTGAAAAATGCAGGGGCTGCCGGTGCGATTCTGACGGCGAGTTATTCCAACGATACCTACTACGGTATTGCTAACGTGACTATCATTGTGAATCCGAAGAAGATTACTGCGGATATGATTTCTGACGTCCCTGCACAGGAATACAACGGTAAGGATATCGACCCCGTTTTCACAGTCAGGGATGGCATGGCTACACTGACCCGGGGAATCGATTTCAATTACAGCTATTCCGACAACACCAATGCCGGAACTGCCACACTGACCATTACCGGTAAGGGTAACTATACCGGAACGGTGGACAAGACTTTCACCATTTTGCCCAGATCCATCAGCGGTGCGGGCATTGAACTGGATGTCGGAAGCTTTGAATATACCGGTTCGGAGCATATGGTGAACATTACTGCTGTAAAACTGCCTGACGGAACTGTTTTGGTTGCCGGTGACTATGATACTAAAAACAATAGCAATAAGGCTACCGATGCCAATGACAGTATTATCCTGACCATTGAGGGCAAGGGTAATTATACAGGAATGGCAACAAAGGTCTGGAAGATCACCAGGATCGATCCCAAGCCGGCGGATTTCGATGTGATCCCCGGCCTTCCCACGGTGCAGACCTATGATGGCAACGCCGTGACCGTGACAATTACGGCCGGATCCGGCATTAAAGGCATGGGAGCTATTACCGTGAAGTACAATGGCAGCACGGAGGCTCCCAGCAATGCAGGCAGTTATGTTGTGACTGTTGATGTAAGTGACGGCGGCAACTATAATGCCAGAACCGGAATGGTAATCGGCACACTGACCATTGATAAGGCTGATGCTCCGAAACTGGCGGATATTAAGGAAAACCACAGGTTCCTGCTGACCGGCGAGAAGACGGTCGATATAAAGAATCTTGTGGCAGGTGCACTAAGCTATACGCCAGGCACAGCCAGTGGAGACACAGGAATCATCGAAAACTTTTTTGTGGATGCCAACGGTGTTGTGAAGTATACGTTGACCGGTACAGGCGTAGCAGGCAATACTGTGACCCTGCCGGTGACTATTTCCTCCACGAACTATGAAGATACTACAGTCAATATAGTCATTACTCTGACAGAAAAGGATGATCAGGCACCCCTGACTATCACCGGTAACACTACCTTGGTCTATGGTCAGAAGCTGACGCTGGGAACCACCGGTGGTAGCGGTACGGGAGCCGTGACCTACCGGATTGCTGAGGCCGGAGGCACCGGCGAAGCAACTATTGATGCAGACGGTATCCTGATTCCGGTCAGGGTGGGAACTGTCACGATCATCGCAGCCAAGGCTGGCGATGCCGATTATAATGAAGTCACCAGTAAGCCCTTTGTGATCACGATTACCAAAGCGCTTCCCACCGGTGAACCCAAATATACCGTGATCACCACCGCCGGCAGGACGCTGGCAGATGCCGGCCTTACTCTGACTGGCAGCAATCTGAATCCCGCAGACGGTACGCTGGAGTGGATAGATGATGCAGGTAAGGAGCTGTCCGATAACACGAAAGTGGAAGTCAACAAGGCTTACAAGTGGCGTTTTACGCCCACGGATACCAACTACAATATCCTAACCGGGGAGATTACGCCATATCCGGTATACAGTATCATCGATGGCGCAAACAGTTCCTGGACGCAGAATACCGACGGAACGCTTGCAATCCGGGGTAACGGTGAATTTACTAAGTTCCAGAGGGTAAAGGTAGACGGAACCGTTATCGATGCATCGAATTACACAGTAACAGAAGGTTCCACGATCATCACCTTTAAGGCAGATTACCTGAAGACCCTGTCCGAGGGCAGTCATACCTTTGAACTTGTCTGGACGGATGGCTCCGCAAGCACCAGCTTTACGGTGGCAAAGAATACCTCCGATGATCCCGGGAACGATGATAACAACAAGGATGACAACAACGATAATAACGGCAATGGCAATGATAGTAATGACAGCAGCAGCAATACTGCAGGCAGTGACAACACGGTAGTGCAGATCCTGGACGGTTCTCCCAATACCGGAGATGCTTCCGGCATTTGGATCGCACTATTTGTGGTATCCGTCGCAGGACTGGCAGCCATGCTGGTAAGAAGGAAGAAACAATAGTTTCGCATTAGCGGCCCCTCCGCAGGGACATAACTCTGCGGAGGGGCTTTTTGCGGCTTTCACACATCACAGCGATAGCAAACTAATCTGTTGACGAATCAGAGGTTCTTGTATATAATAAATCGTATCACTGTATACAATTTAGAAAATGTACAAGAAGAAAACTGTGAGGAGGCTATTATGACAGGAAATACGCTGGGCTGGGTAATTGTGGCATTCGTGCTGTATTTACTCATGATGATCGCTATCGGAGCGTTCTATGCAAAGGGAAACAACAATTCCGAAGATTACTTTTTAGGAGGCAGAAAGCTGAACGGCTTCGTCGCTGCACTGTCCGCGCAGGCATCGGATATGAGCGGATGGCTGTTAATGGGACTGCCGGGAGCTATTTACTTAACCGGTGTCGGAGGTGACGGCTGGATCGCCATCGGACTGTTTATCGGCACGACGTTAAACTGGCTGTTCATCGCCACGAAGCTGCGCAGATATACGATCCGCGCCAACAACTCCGTGACACTGCCTACTTATTTTGAAAACAGATTCCATGATGAGAAGAAGGTATTGATGACTGTTTCTTCTATTACTATTGTAGTATTTTTCCTGGTATATTGTGCTTCCGCACTTTCTGCCGGCGGTCAGCTGTTTGAGTCTGTGTTCGGTATTGATTATCATGTGGCACTGACCATCGGTGCACTGGTAGTACTGGTGTATACGTTTCTCGGTGGATTCACCGCGGTATGTGTGACAGACTTTATCCAGGGTATGCTGATGCTGGTCGGTATCCTGGCAGTACCGCTGTTCGCTTATCATTTTCTGACAACCGGCGGCACTACATTGTCAGTCGGTCTGGAAGCCAGCGGTGCTGACAGTGCCAACTTCCTGAACCTGATGAAGAACGGTGACGGCAGCAACAATATCATCAGCGTGATCTCCGGTCTCGGTTGGGGACTGGGATATTTCGGAATGCCCCACATCCTGGTGAGATTTATGGCAGTCCGGGATGAGAAGGAAATGACCAAGTCCAAGGCTACAGCCATCAGCTGGGTGGCATTATCCCTGGGATTTGCAGTATTTATCGGTATTCTGGGCAGAGCTTATCTGCCGGAGCTAGTGAATGGCAATAATGAGAAGGTATTTATTGAGATGATCAAGAAAGTATTTACCGTGGAGATGCGTGCTCCGTTCATTGCAGGATTGTTCCTTTGTGGTATCCTGGCAGCGATCATGTCCACCGCGGATTCCCAGTTGTTGGTCAGCGCCTCTAGCGTAGCGGAGGATATCTTCAAGGGACTGCTCAAAAAGGATGCGGATGACAAGACGGTTATGAATGTGAGCCGTGTCACAGTACTGGTAGTAGCTGTGCTGGCTTACATCATCGCATGGAATCCGAACAACACCGTCATGGGACTGGTATCCAACGCGTGGGCAGGTTTAGGTGCCGCCTTTGGTCCGCTGGTAGTGATGTCCTTATATTGGAAGAGAACCAACTTCCCCGGAGCGGTAGCCGGAATTGTCACCGGTGCACTTGCCGTTATCATCTGGGATTACATCCCTCTCGTGGGCGGGCAGACCCTGGGCAAAGCTACCGGATTGTATTCTCTGGTAGTAGGCTTCGGGCTGGGACTTATCGCTATCATCGCAGTCAGCCTCACTACCAAGGCTCCTTCCGAAGAAATGCTGCAAGAGTTCGAGGACGTGAAGGCGAACCGGCTGTAACAGACCGTTGATGAAATAAATATTGACAGACAAAAATACTGATGGACAGCGAAGATATCTGCCTGTCAGTATTTTTATGTATTTGTGTTGGCGAGGGTATGGTAGACAAAACCAAGCCGATTATACCCGCTGGCTTTTGGACCAGCGGGGCACAGAAAGAGATTTTGTCAAAATACGCCCCGTCGAAGCCGAACCATCGGGGTGTAGAAAGAGATTTTGCCAGGATAAGCCCCGGGGATCTCGGACTAGCGGGGCTTAGAAAGAGATTTTGTCAGAATAAGCCCCGGGGATCTCGGACCAGCGGGGCGCAGAAAGAGATTCTGTCAAAATAAGCCCCGGGGATATCGGACCAGCGGGGTGCAGCAAGAGATTTTGCCAGGATAAGCCCCGGCGATATCAGACCAGCGGGGCGTAGAAAGAGATTTTGCCAGAATAAGCCCGACGGCAACTGAGAGCATCCAAGGGGGAACGTTTTCATTTGCCATAAAAAATATTGGGCGATATTATACTGGGCTATATTATATATAAGAAGAAACTTACAAAAATACAGTGGCGAACCTGTGCAAAACAGCAAAAAAGAATTGTATCTAAAAAAATACAATTTTTTGAAAAAAAGTCTTGCAATGCCCATAAATTCAATGTATACTAATCCTTGCTGTGGCATGATAGCTGTGAAGCGTGAGGTTGCCGGTTCCCAGTAATGGAGATCGGGTTTTCCGTGGAGCGAATGTCAAGTTAGAAAACTGACGGCAAGTCACTGTACCAATTAACATCTGCCTTGAGCAGTAACAACGTGTAAGTTTATGACCGGAGAGAAGAAAGCGTTGCACAAAGGTCGCAGACACACACGGGAAAGTGTACAGTCACCGCTTGTCCGTACAAAAAGTAAGTATCTACTTACAAAAGTGCGAAAAGGAGGCGACTTTTTTTATGGCAAATCAGGTAATGAGAATTACATTGAAAGCTTATGAACATCAGCTTGTTGATGCATCTGCCAAAAAAATCATCGAAACTGTTAAGAAGACCGGAGCTCAGGTGAGCGGTCCCGTACCTCTTCCTACCAAGAAGGAAGTTGTTACCATTCTGAGAGCAGTACACAAGTACAAGGACTCCAGAGAACAGTTCGAGCAGAGAACTCACAAGAGACTGATCGACATCATGGCTCCCACTCAGAAGACTGTTGATGCTCTTCAGAGACTGGAAATGCCTGCCGGTGTTTACATCGACATAAAGATGAAAAATAACTAATTTTTCATCTCGATGAAGAACAACTAATAAGTAAGTTTTTCAAAGTAAAGCCAAAACAACAAAAACCTCTACTTAGACGTAAGAACACAGTGCGATGAACAATCGCCAGGGAAATGCGTGAAGCGTATTTCTAAGTGTTTCGCAAGAAACACTTTGGTCCGCTATGTAGAACACAGGAGGTAAAAATGAAGAAAGCAATTTTGACAACAAAAGTTGGAATGACTCAGATCTTCAATGAAGATGGCGTGCTCGTTCCCGTAACCGTGCTTCAGGCTGGTCCCTGCGTGGTTACTCAGGTAAAGACCGTGGAGAATGATGGCTACAGTGCTGTACAGGTAGGCTTCGTTGACAAGAAGGATAAGGTTGTTAACAAGGATGCCAGCGGCAAGAAGCAGATCGTACACAGACATGGTGTTAACAAAGCAGAGCAGGGCCACTTCAAGAAGGCTGGCGTAAGCTCCAAGAGATATGTAAGAGAGTTCAAGTTTGAGAACGCTGAGGAGTACACCCTTGGTGCAGAGATCAAAGCTGACATCTTCGCTGCAGGCGATAAGGTAGACGCTTCCGCAATCTCCAAAGGTAAGGGCTTCCAGGGCGCAATCAAGAGATTTGGACAGCACAGAGGACCTATGGCTCATGGTTCCAAGTTCCATCGTCATCAGGGTTCCAATGGTGCATGTTCCTCCCCTAGCCGTGTATTCAAGGGCAAGGGAATGCCTGGACATATGGGTTGTGTAAAGGTAACTGTTCAGAATCTTGAGGTCGTAAGAGTAGATGCTGAGAAGAATCTGCTTCTGGTAAAGGGCGCAGTTCCCGGACCTAAGAAAGCTTTAGTAACCATCAAAGAGACCGTTAAGGTTGAGGCATAGTTTAGGACGAAAGGAGGACCAATCAGATGGCAAACGTATCTGTTTACAATATGGAAGGCAAAGAAGTTGGTACAATCGAATTAAACGATGCAGTGTTTGGTGTTGAAGTGAACGAGCACCTGGTACACATGGCAGTTGTACAGCAGCTTGCAAATAATCGTCAGGGAACTCAGAAAGCAAAGACCCGTTCTGAGGTATCCGGTGGCGGAAGAAAGCCCTGGAGACAGAAGGGAACCGGTCATGCAAGACAGGGTTCAACCAGATCTCCCCAGTGGGCAGGCGGCGGCGTAGTATTCGCTCCCGTTCCCAGAGATTACTCTTTCAAGCTTAACAAGAAAGAGAAGAGAGCAGCTCTGAAGTCTGCACTGACCAGCAAGGTTCAGGGAAGCAGCCTGATCGTAGTAGATGAGCTGAAATTCGACGAGATCAAGACCAAGAAATTCGCCAATGTTATGAATAACTTAAAGGTGGAAAAGGGACTGGTAGTGATCGCTGATAACGATACTAACGTAGTTATGTCCGCTAGAAACGTAGCTGATGTAGATACCACCCTGGTAAATACCATCAACGTTTACGACGTAATGAAGGCTAAGACAGTTGTCCTGACCAAGGATGCTGTTGCAAAGATTGAGGAGGTATACGCATAATGGCTGATATTAAATACTATGATGTAATCCTCAAACCCGTTATTACCGAGAAGAGCATGGCTGGCATGGGCGAGAAGAAGTACACCTTCCTCGTTCACACCGAAGCTAACAAGTCTCAGATCAAAGAGGCTGTTGAGAAGATGTTCGAAGGTACCAAGGTTAAGAGTGTTAACACCATCAACATGGATGGCAAGAACAAGAGACGTGGAATGGTTACCGGCAAGACCGCTAAGACCAAGAAGGCAATTGTTCAGTTAACAGCAGATAGCAAAGAGATCGAGATCTTCGCAGGTCTGTAAGAGTAAAGCTACTGCTTAAGATTCAAGTATGCGGCACTTAAGTGCTCGCGCAAAAAATCATCGTAAAGGAGATACAGTAATGGGAATTAAGACATATAACCCCTATACACCTTCCAGAAGAAACATGACTGGTTCTGACTTCTCTGAGATCACTAAGACCTCTCCCGAGAAGAGCCTGTGTGTTTCCCTGAAGAAGAACTCCGGCCGTAACAATCAGGGTAAGATCACTGTAAGACATCGCGGCGGCGGTTCCAGAAGAAAATACAGAATCATTGATTTCAAGAGATACAAGGATGGCATCCCTGCTACCGTAATCGGTATCGAGTACGATCCTAACAGAACAGCAAACATTGCGCTGATCTGCTACGAAGATGGTACCAAGTCCTATATCCTCGCTCCCGAAGGTCTGACCGACGGAATGAAGGTTATGAACGGTGCAGAGGCCGAGGTCAGAGTAGGTAACTGCTTACCTCTGTCCGAGATCCCTGTAGGTACTCAGGTACACAATATTGAGTTATATCCTGGCAAGGGCGGCCAGCTGGTTCGTTCCGCCGGTAACAGCGCACAGCTGATGGCAAAAGAAGGTAAGTACGCTACTCTTCGTCTTCCCTCCGGTGAGATGAGAATGGTTCCCCTGGTTTGCCGTGCAACTGTTGGTGTTGTAGGTAACGTTGATCATAGCCTGGTTAAGATCGGTAAAGCCGGACGTAAGCGTCACATGGGCATCCGTCCCACCGTACGTGGTTCCGTCATGAACCCCAACGACCATCCTCATGGTGGTGGTGAAGGTAAGACCGGTATCGGCCGTCCCGGCCCCAGCACACCTTGGGGTAAACCTGCTCTTGGTCTGAAGACACGTAAATCTAAGAAGGCTTCCAACAAGCTGATCGTAAGAAGACGTGACGGCAGAGCAATCAAATAGTTAAGGAGGAAAGATCATGGCTAGATCACTGAAAAAAGGACCTTTCGCAGACGCAAGCCTGTTAAAGAAAGTCGACGCTTTAAATGCATCAGGACAGAAGCAGGTTATTAAGACCTGGTCCCGTCGTTCTACAATTTTCCCTTCCTTCGTAGGACATACGATTGCTGTTCATGATGGTAGAAAGCATGTTCCCGTATACGTTACTGAGGATATGGTTGGCCACAAGCTCGGTGAGTTCGTTGCAACCAGAACCTTCAGAGGTCACGGCAAGGACGAGAAGAAATCCAAGGTTAGATAATTTAATTGTTGACCTGGAGCTTAAAATATGCTATCTTATATAGATGGTTGGGAGAGCTATGCGCTCTCCCGAGGGTCTTCCCTCGAAAGAGGAAAGAAGACGGGATATTTTTGTGCGCAGCACTTAGGAAACACACGGGTGCGTTGCGCGGTTTCAGTTTGAAAGGAGGACCAAATCTATGGCTAAAGGACATAGATCCCAAATTAAGAGAGAAAGAAACGCTCAGAAAGATACAAGACCTTCAGCTAAGCTGTCTTACGCAAGAGTATCTGTTCAGAAGGCTTGTTTCGTATTAGATGCCATCAGAGGCAAAGATGTACAGACTGCACTTGGTATTCTGGAGTACAATCCCAGATATGCTTCCAGCCTGATTAAGAAGCTGCTTGAGTCAGCAATCGCTAACGCTGAGAACAATAACGGTATGAATACCGAGAACCTTTATGTTGCAGAGTGCTTTGCAAACAAAGGACCTACCATGAAGAGAGTAAAGCCCAGAGCACAGGGTAGAGCTTATAGAATCGAAAAGAGAATGAGCCACATTACCATCGTTCTTGATGAGAAGAAGTAGGGAAAGGAGCTATTAAAAGTTTATGGGACAGAAAGTTAATCCTCACGGCCTGAGAGTCGGTGTTATTAAAGATTGGGATTCCAAGTGGTACGCTGATGCAGAGTTTTCCGATTATCTGGTAGAAGACTACAACATCAGAAAGTTCCTGAAGAAGAAATTATACAGTGCAGGTGTTTCCAAGATCGAGATCGAAAGAGCATCTGACAGAGTAAAGGTTATCATCTATACTGCTAAGCCCGGTGTTGTAATCGGTAAGGGCGGCGCTGAGATCGAAGTAACCAAGAAAGAGCTCGCCAAATTAACCGATAAGAAGGTTATGGTTGACATTAAAGAGATCAAGAGACCTGACAGAGATGCACAGCTGGTAGCTGAGAACATCGCTCAGCAGCTGGAGAACCGTGTATCCTTCAGACGTGCAATGAAGTCCTGCATGGGCAGAACCATGAAGTCTGGTGCTATGGGTATCAAGACCTGCTGTTCTGGTCGTCTGGGCGGTGCTGATATCGCTCGTGCTGAGTTCTACAGCGAGGGAACCATTCCTCTGCAGACACTGAGAGCAGATATCGATTATGGTTTTGCTGAAGCAAACACCACCTATGGTAAAGTTGGAGTTAAAGTTTGGATTTATAAAGGCGAGATACTTCCTACAAAAGGAAATCAGATGGAAGGGAGCGATAAATAATGTTAATGCCGAAGAGAGTAAAACGTCGTAAACAGTTCCGTGGATCCATGGCCGGAAAAGCTTCCAGAGGTAACACCCTGGCGTATGGCGAATTTGGTCTGGTTGCTACAGAACCCTGCTGGATCAAGTCTAATCAGATTGAGGCAGCCCGTATTGCGCTTACCCGTTATACCAAGCGTACCGGTAAAGTATGGATTAAGATTTTCCCCGATAAGCCCGTAACTGTAAAGCCTCTCGGTACTCGTATGGGTTCCGGTAAAGGCGCTGTAGATTGCTGGGTAGCAGTTGTTAAGCCCGGACGTGTAATGTTCGAGATCGCTGGTGTTCCCGAAGAGGACGCTCGTGAAGCATTACGTCTTGCTATGCACAAGCTCCCTTGTAAGTGTAAGATCATTGCTAAGGCAGATGTGGAAGGCGGTGTGACAGAATGAAATCAAATAAATTTGTAGAAGAATTGAAGACAAAGTCCGATGCAGAACTGGCACAGGAGCTGGTAGCTGCTAAAAAAGAACTTTTCAATTTGAGATTCCAGAACGCAACCAATCAGTTAGATAATACTGCAAGAATCAAAGAAGTTAGAAGAAACATTGCACGTATTCAGACTGTTATCACCGAGAAGGCTAGAGCGTAACGCGTGGGTGCGTAGAAAGGAGATCAAACCGTGGAAAGAAATTTGAGAAAAACACGTACTGGTAAGGTTATCAGTAATAAGATGGATAAAACTATTGTAGTTGCAATCGAAGAGCATGTTAAGCATCCCCTTTACAAAAAGATCGTAAAGGACACCTACAAGCTGAAGGCGCATGACGAGAATAACGAGTGCAACATTGGCGATATCGTAAAAGTTATGGAGACAAGACCCCTGTCCAAGGACAAGAGATGGAGACTTGTTGAGATCGTAGAAAGAGCTAAATAAATTAGCACGCGAATATTAAGTTTGTAAGAAACCGCGGAAGCGGTGAAGGAGGAATAACATGGTTCAGCAGGAAAGTAGACTGAAAGTTGCTGATAACACCGGCGCAAAAGAGTTACTTTGCATTCGTGTTATGGGCGGTTCTACCAGAAGATATGCACAGATCGGCGACGTGATTGTTGCTTCCGTTAAAGATGCAACACCAGGTGGCGTTGTAAAAAAAGGTGATGTAGTAAAGGCAGTTGTAGTTCGTTCCGTAAAGGGCGCTCGTCGTAAAGACGGTTCTTACATCAAGTTTGATGAGAACGCTGCAGTTATCATCAAAGATGACAAGACTCCCAGAGGAACCCGTATCTTTGGGCCGGTTGCAAGAGAGCTTCGTGAGAAACAGTTCATGAAAATTGTTTCCCTGGCTCCCGAAGTATTATAAGGAGGTTGCCACATGTCTACAATGAAAATTAAGAAGGGCGACACCGTTAAGGTTATCGCTGGTAAAGACTTAGGTACAGAGGGCAAGGTTCTCTCTGTAGACGTAAAGAATCATAAAGTCCTGGTTGAGGGCGTTAACAAGATCACAAAGCATGCAAAGCCTTCTCAGGCAAACCCCAATGGCGGTATTGTTGAGAAAGAAGCTCCTATTGATATTTCAAACGTTATGCTTGTTGTAAAAGGCAAGACCACAAGAGTTGGCTTCAAGGTTGAAGACGGCAAGAAAGTACGTTTCGCAAAGTCAACAGGCGAAGTGATTGACTAATCAATAGGAAGGAGGAAATATAAGTGAGCAGACTGAAAGATTTATATAACAATGAGATCGTCGATGCTATGACCAAGAAGTTCGGTTACGCTAATGTAATGGAAGTTCCCAAGCTCGACAAGATCGTTATCAACATGGGTGTTGGTGAAGCAAAAGAAAACGCTAAGATCCTTGAGAATGCAGTTGCTGATATGGAAGCTATCACCGGACAGAAGGCAGTTCTGACCAAGGCTAAGAATTCCGTAGCAAACTTCAAGATCCGTGAGGGCATGCCCATCGGATGTAAGACCACTCTGCGTGGTGAGAAGATGTATGAGTTCCTGGATCGTCTGGTTAACCTCGCTCTTCCTCGTGTCCGTGACTTCAGAGGCGTTAACCCTAACGCATTCGACGGCAGAGGTAACTATGCACTCGGTATCAAAGAGCAGTTCATCTTCCCTGAGATCGAGTACGATAAGATTGACAAGACCAGAGGTATGGATATCATTTTCGTAACAACTGCTAAGACCGACGAAGAGGCACGTGAGCTGCTGAGACTGTTCAACATGCCTTTCGCAAAGTAATCAAGGAGGTAAATTCTGATGGCAAAGACATCAATGAAGATTAAACAGCAGCGCAAACCTAAGTTCTCTACTCAGGCTTATACCCGCTGCAAGATTTGTGGTCGTCCCCACTCTGTACTGAGAAAATACGGAATTTGCCGTGTTTGCTTCCGTGAACTGGCATACAAGGGCGAGATCCCCGGAGTTAAGAAGGCATCTTGGTAAAGACGAAAAGAAATTCTAAGGCGTCGAAAGACGCCGCCTAAGAATTTCTATGTTTCGTCTCTAAGAGAATTTTGCATGGCAAAATTCTCCGGGATGAAAAGTAATTCCTTCGGAATTCTCCGAGACGAAAAGAAATTCTAAGGCGTCGAAAGGCGTCGAGTAAGAATTTCTAAAAGTTTTGGTTATAAGAATTATCTTATAATATAGATGGTATATACAAAGTGTATGTACTTAGCATGATTCAAGTCAAATAATAAGGAGGAAACTAAATCATGACAATGAGCGATCCTATCGCAGATATGCTTACAAGAATCCGTAATGCAAATACTGCAAAACACGACACCGTAGACGTACCTTCTTCCAAGATGAAGCTGGCTATCGCACAGATTCTGCTGGACGAGGGATATATTAAGAAGTACGACATCGTTGAAGACGGTGGTTTCAAGACCATCCACATCACTCTGAAGTACGGCGCAGACAAGAACGAGAAGATCATCTCCGGCATCAAGAGAATCTCTAAGCCCGGCTTACGTGTATACGCTGGCAAGGAAGATCTGCCTAAGGTTCTTGGCGGTCTGGGTATTGCTATTATCTCTACCAACCAGGGTGTTATCACCGACAAGAAGGCTCGTGAGCTTCAGGTTGGCGGCGAAGTATTAGCATTCGTTTGGTAAGGATGAAAAGATTTTCTAAGTCAGTAAAGTACGCTGACTAACAAAATCTATGTTTCATCCCTAAGAGAATTCCTGCGGAATTCTCCGGAAACGAAAAGAAATTCTAAGTTTCGTCTCTAAGAGAATTTTCCGCAAGCGTAAAATTCTCCGTGGGATGAAAAGATTTTAGCAACTGTTGTAAGTTAGTAAATTAGGAGGTACGGGCATGTCCAGAATAGGTAGAATGCCAATCGCAATTCCTGCAGGTGTTACTGTAGAAGTTGCAGAAAATAACAAAGTGACTGTGAAAGGTCCCAAGGGTACTCTGGTAAGAGTATTACCCTCTGAGATGGATATTAAAGTAGAAGGAGCAGAAGTTCTCGTAAGCAGACCCAACGATCTGAAGAAGATGAAGTCTCTTCACGGCCTGACAAGAACTCTGATCCACAACATGGTAGTAGGTGTTACCGAAGGTTTCGAGAAGAAGCTGGAAGTAAATGGTGTTGGTTACAGAGCTGCTAAGTCCGGCAAGAAGCTGACCCTGAACCTTGGTTACTCTCATCCCGTAGAGATGATCGATCCCGAAGGCATTGAAGCTGTAGTTGAAGGCCAGAACGTGATCATCGTTAAGGGTATCGACAAAGAAAAAGTTGGCCAGTACGCTGCTGAGATCCGCGACAAGAGAAGACCTGAGCCTTATAAGGGCAAGGGTATCAAGTATGCCGATGAGACCATCAGACGTAAAGTTGGTAAGACTGGTAAGAAATAATAGATAAGGAGAGTATGAAGATGGTTAGTAAAGAGTCCAGACAGTTAGTACGTGCAAAAAAGCACATGAAAATTCGTAACCGCTTCAGCGGCACTGCTGAAAGACCTCGTCTTGCAGTGTTCAGAAGCAATAATCATATGTATGCTCAAATTATCGACGATACAGTTGGTAACACTTTAGTATCTGCATCCACTCTTGAGAAAGAGATCAAGGCAGAGCTGGAGAAGACCAATAACGTTGATGCAGCAGCATATCTTGGAACTGTTATCGCAAAGAGAGCAATCGAAAAAGGTATCAAAGAAGTTGTTTTCGATCGTGGCGGTTTCATTTATCAGGGTAAAGTAGCAGCTTTAGCCGATGCAGCCAGAGAAGCTGGCCTGGAATTCTAGGAAAGGAAAGAGGAATACACCATGAAACACACAATCATAGATGCAAGCCAGTTAGAGTTAAATGATAAAGTTGTTACCATCAAGCGTGTAACCAAGACCGTTAAGGGTGGTCGTAACATGAGATTCACCGCACTGGTAGTAGTCGGCGACGGCAACGGCCATGTAGGCGCTGGTCTGGGAAAGGCTGTAGAAATTCCCGAAGCTATCCGTAAGGGTAAGGAAGACGCTGTTAAGCACATCGTAGAGATCAATCTGGATGAGAACAATTCCATCACCCATGATTTCATCGGTAAGTACGGTTCTGCTAACGTTTTACTGAAGAAGGCTCCCGACGGTACCGGTATCATCGCTGGTGGTCCCGCTCGTGTTGTTTGTGAGCTTGCAGGTATCAAGAATATCCGTACCAAGTCTCTTGGCTCCAACAATAAGCAGAACGTTGTTCTTGCAACGATCTCCGGTTTAAGCCAGATCAAGGCTCCCGAAGAAGTAGCAAAGAATCGTGGAAAGTCTGTTGAGGAAGTTCTGGCGTAAGCCGGATCTTCCCGTTAAGTTGACAGGGCCAACAGAAAGGAGTAGAGTATGGCAGACAAGAAGTTAAAGATCACTCTGGTAAAGTCCACCATCGGCGCTGTGCCGAAGAATAAAGCAATCGTGGAGTCTATGGGACTGCGTAAGATCGGTAAGTCCGTAGTACTGCCTGATAATGATGCAACAAGAGGACAGATCCGTCAGGTGAATCATTTGATCAAGGTAGAAGAAGCATAATCAGATAAGGAGGTGTTAGGAATGGAATTATCCAATTTAAGACCTGCAGAAGGTTCCAAACACAGTGATAATTTTAGAAGAGGCCGTGGACACGGTTCAGGAAATGGCAAGACCGCAGGTAAGGGTCATAAGGGACAGAAGGCTCGTTCCGGAGCTCCCAGACCTGGTTTCGAAGGTGGTCAGATGCCTTTATACAGACGTATTCCTAAGAGAGGTTTCACTAACAGAAACACTAAGGAAATCGTTGCTATCAATGTAAGTGCTCTGGAGTGCTTTGACAACGGTGCTACCGTTGATGTAAACGCATTGGTTGAAGCAGGAATCATTAAGAACCCCAGAGATGGAGTTAAGATCCTTGGAAACGGAGAACTTACCAAAAAGCTTGATGTAAAGGTAGATGCTTTCAGCGCATCCGCAAAAGAAAAGATCGAGGCTCTTGGTGGAACTGCTGAGGTGATGTAATGCTTACAACACTGAAAAACGCATTTAAAATCAAAGAAATCAGACAGAAGATTCTTTTTACACTGGGAATGTTAGTTGTGATCCGTATCGGATCACAGCTTCCCGTACCCGGGGTGGACACGAAGTTCTTTTCTCAATGGTTTGCCCAGCAGACAGGCGGTGCGTTCAGTTTCTTTGATGCCATTACGGGCGGTTCTTTCCTGAACATGTCTATTCTGGCATTGAACATCAACCCTTATATTACATCTTCCATTATCATGCAGCTGCTTACAATTGCTATTCCAAAGCTGGAAGAAATGCAGCGTGACGGTGAAGACGGCCGTAAAAAAATGGTTGCCATCACCAGATACGTTACCGTAGCGCTTGCACTGATCCAGTCCACAGCAATGGCAATCGGTTTTGGCAGACAGGGCTACTTGATCGAGTTCAACGCTCTGAATGTAATTACCACGATCACAGCACTTACCGCTGGTAGTGCTTTCCTGATGTGGGTGGGTGAACGAATCACAGAAAAAGGTATCGGAAATGGTATTTCCATCGTACTGGTGATCAACATCATTTCCCGACTGCCTCAAGACCTGAGCAACCTGTTTGAGCAGTTCGTATTCGGAAAAGCTCCGGCAACCGCAATTCTTGCAGTAGTTATCATCTTCGCAATTATTATTGCCATGGTGGTACTGGTTATCATCTTAAATGATGGTGTGCGCAAGATTCCGGTACAGTATGCCAAGAAAATGCAGGGCAGAAAGATGGTCGGCGGACAGACTTCCAATATTCCGTTGAAAGTAAATACTTCCGGCGTTATTCCCATCATTTTTGCACAGTCCATTATGCAGTTCCCCATTATTATCTGTTCCTTTATCGGATATAACGGAACCGGCGTATGGGCAGAGATCCTGAAAGGTCTGAATTCCGGTTACTGGTGCAAACCCAGTCAGCCGATTTATTCCCTGGGACTTTTGCTGTACATTGTATTGATTGTATTTTTTGCATACTTCTATACATCCATTACATTTAATCCTTTGATGATTGCCGATAACATGAAGAAGCAGGGTGGTTTCATCCCCGGTATCAGACCTGGTAAGCCTACCAGTGATTATCTGAACAAGATTCTGAATTATATCGTATTCATCGGTGCGATTGGCCTGATCATTGTATCTGTGATCCCGTATTTCTTTAACGGTGTGTTCGGCGCAAGTGTATCCTTCGGCGGTACCAGCCTGATCATTATCGTAAGCGTAGTACTGGAGACCATGAAGCAGGTAGAATCTCAGATGCTCGTTCGCAACTACAAGGGATTCCTGGAAGATTAGTAGCATAACAGTAACCGGATGGTTTGTAATCATCCGGTTATTTTTGCATTATTGTATTATAGGAAAATGTATTGCAAAAAAGCCGCATAAAAGTTAAAATGTAAATGTTGGACTGTATTTGTAGCTTATCTATAGAAAGAGCAGAGCCTGTAGCAACAGGCAGATAGGAGCAAAGATGAAAATTATCATGTTAGGCGCACCCGGCGCAGGTAAAGGTACCCAGGCAAAGATGATCGCTGAAAAGTACGGAATCCCTCATGTATCCACAGGCGATATTTTCCGTGCAAATATCAAGAACGGAACCGAACTTGGTATGGAAGCAAAGAAATACATGGATCAGGGACAGCTGGTTCCCGATGAACTGACTGTTAAGATCCTCTTAGACAGAGTAGCACAGGATGATTGCAAGAACGGTTATGTACTGGATGGATTCCCCAGAACCATTCCTCAGGCAGAAGTACTGGACAAGGCACTGACTGAGCTGGGAGATGCCATTGATTTTGCAATCGATGTAAATGTTCCCGATGAGAATATCGTGAAGAGAATGTCCGGCAGACGTGCATGCCTGTCCTGCGGCGCAACCTATCACATTGAGCATATTCCTCCCAAGAAGGAAGGCATCTGTGATAAGTGCGGACAGGACCTGGTACTGCGTGACGATGATAAGCCTGAGACCGTACTGAACCGTCTGAAAGTTTATCATGACCAGACCCAGCCTCTGATCGAATTCTATACCAAGAAAAATATATTAAAGACCGTAGACGGCACCAAGGATATGAAGGAAGTATTCGCAGATATCGTAGCAATTCTTGGCTAGGAAAAGTCCGGATCACTGATCAGCAGCAGTAAGGTCCGGAACAGAAAGGTGAATAAAATGGCAGTAACTATCAAATCACAGCGTGAAATTGAGTTGATGAGAGAATCTTGTAAGATTCTGGCGGATGTATTCAGCGAGATGGAGAAGGCAGTACACCCCGGGGTATCCACTCTGGATATCAATAACCTGGGAGAGAAACTGATCCGTGCCCATGGCTGCATTCCCAACTTCTTAAATTACAACGGATATCCGGCATCTATCTGTGTATCCGTGAATGATGAAGTCGTACATGGTATACCTCACAAGGATCATATTCTTCACGAAGGTGATATTGTAAGTCTGGATGCAGGACTGATTTATAAAGGATACCATTCCGATATGGCACGTACTTTCCCGGTAGGGCAGGTAAGTGAGGAAGCAAGACTTCTGATGGAGAGGACCAAAGGAAGCTTTTTTGCAGGAATAGAGATGGCAAAGGCAGGCAATCATCTGTATGATATCTCCAATGCCATTGATGCCTATATCAGGCCTTTTGGCTACGGAATCGTAAGAGATCTGGTAGGCCACGGCATTGGTACCAGCTTACATGAGGATCCCCAGATCCCCAACTTCGCACAGCATAGACGTGGACTGAAGCTTCAGGCCGGTATGACGCTGGCAATCGAGCCCATGATCAATATCGGAAGACCGGATGTGGCATGGCTGGACGATGATTGGACTGTAGTTACCGAGGATGGATCCCTGTCTGCACATTATGAGAATACCATCCTGATTACAGACGGTGAGCCGGAGATCCTGACCATGTATTAAGGAACGGGTAACGGCAGACCCGGAGAAGAAAGGTAAGATTTTGATATGTTAGGAGAATTTGCAACTTCAAAGGCCGGACACGATAAGGACAGACTGTACATGATCGTCGGTGAAGAGGAAGAATGGGTCTATCTGTGCGACGGAAGGCTGCGCGGTGTGGAACATCCGAAGAAGAAAAAGAAAAAACATATCCAGATCATACATTCTTCGGCAGAGGATGCGTTGATACAAAGCATGCAACAGAACCTTCCGGGGGAGAAAGACGAGATCAACAGACGAATCTGTAAGACCCTGGAAGCGTATCTGTGTAATAAGTAATATAAAGCAGTAAAAGTAGTAAAGAGTAGAAAGCTATGGAGGAAATTTATGTCTAAAAGTGATGTAATCGAAATCGAAGGAACCGTTGTGGAGAAGCTTCCCAATACCATGTTCCGTGTAGAACTGGAAAACGGACACAGAGTACTGGCTACCATCAGTGGTAAGCTTCGTCAGAACTTCATCCGTATCCTTCCCGGAGATAAGGTAACACTGGAACTGTCTCCCTACGATCTGAGCAAGGGACGTATTATCTGGAGAGATAAGTAAATACCATCTGGAGAGAAAATAGCTATGGCTAAAAAAATACGTAACTTTGCTGCCATTCTGGCGGTCAGTGCGGTAGTGGGAACGATACTGTTAGTACTGGTATTCTTGCTTCCGGTAGGACCTATGAGAAAGAATGTGGAGAAAAGTGTCGGGGATATGCTGAAGACCGGAGACGAGATACCGGAAGATGCATTTTCGCAGTACCTGTGGAAAAACAGAGAGACCTACACCGATGCTATTATGGTGCAGAATGCCATAGAGAGATTGTCGGACAAAAATGCCTACGAACACGCTATGTGGATGTACCACTATGATCTGGAAGAGGATGTATGGACACCGGAGGATTCTCTCAAATCCTTCTGTGAATCCCATGAGAACGTCAATAACATGTATCTCCACATTTATGCGAGATACTGGCACGGCTATCTTTTATATTTAAAGCCGCTGTTACTGTTATTTTCCTGGCAGCACGTGGTATGGCTGGAGCTGGCGGTGCAGATCGCGCTTATGATCTGGGTGCTGGTTACGGCAATCCAAAAGCAAAATGCAGGTGTCGCAGTCGTGACTCTGGGAAGTTTCCTGTTTATGAAGCCGGTGCTGGTTCTTGTATCACTGACCATGTCAGTGTGCTGGATTTTGACGCTTCTGGCGGTGGAATACATGCTGTTACATCATGACAGACTGCACGAAAAAGGACAATATCCGGAATTCTTCCTGATCGTGGGAATTCTGACGTCTTATTTTGATTTTCTGACGTATCCCATCGTTACTTTGGGAATTCCTCTGTGCTGTTACTTCTTATTAGAGAGGGATCGCCTGTGGAATAATATCAAAAGACTGACCGGCTTCAGTGTAAGCTGGGCAATCGGTTATGCCGGAATGTGGGCAGCAAAATGGGTTATTGCAGATCTGACATTACATACCGGTACGATCAAGGATGCTATCTGGTCCATTATCGGCCGTACCGAAGCTATTGGCGGCAGACCCCGGATGAACGGGGGGTTCTATGTCATCGGACTGAATCTTCAGGAATATCCGGCCTATATTGGAATTGCTGCAGGAGTGCTGGCAGCGATAGCGATAGGAATGCTTGTGATGATAATCGTCACGGGCAAATGGAAGGAAATATTTGCACAGCTGGTTCCCGTAGTACTCACAGCTGCAATTCCCTTCGTCTGGATCATTGCAGTACAACATCATTCAGCATTGCATGCGAGATTTACCTTCCGAATTTTAAGTGTTGCAGCGGCTGTGGCTATCACTTTTATCGTTTTGAATGTAAAGCAGGCAAAAAAACAACAAAAAAGTCAAAAAATATTAAAAAAAGCGCAATAATACGCTTGCAAAGGAAAGACCGTCATGCTATAATGTAAGACGGTCTTTTTTGAAAGGAGGGTTTAACATGAAAGTTAGATCATCAGTAAAACCGATTTGCGAAAAGTGCAAAATCATCAAGAGAAAAGGACGCATCAGAGTAATCTGTGAGAATCCGAAGCACAAACAGAGACAGGGATAATCACCGCTTGATCGTCATTTGATCAGGTATGTGAGTTCTTGTCCGGTTATTATGTGCGGCTGAATTGATAATATCAATTTTCATAATAGATTTGGATAGAGCTTACGGGAGATTACTTGTTGATACCATGACGAAAAGATTTTCTAAATTTATAAAAGACATAAATTAAGAAAATCTAAGTTTCGTCACCAAAAAGAAATCACAGATTTCTTTTTGCGGATGCAGACATATTTGTTATGGAAAGATCGGATCGTGTCCGATTGGGTGAGAGCCCCAATCAATTAGTAACTATTGGGCGTACAATTAACAGACCAAAACGTACGCACACACAACGAAAGTTGTGAGCGCAGAAATGTTGCGCAAAGCGTAAGAGATTACGCAGGAAAATGGAGGAAACGTAAATGGCTCGTATCGCAGGTGTAGACTTACCTAGAGAAAAACGAATTGAGATCGGTTTGACCTATATCTATGGAATAGGCAGACCTACTGCTGACAAGCTGTTAGCAGAAGCAGGTGTAAATCCTGATACCAGAGTGAGAGATATTACCGATGATGAGGTAAAGAAGATCAGTGAAGCTATCGAAAAGCTTGGCGTTATGGTAGAAGGTGATCTGAGAAGAGAAATCGCTCTGAATATCAAGAGACTTCAGGAAATCGGCTGCTATCGTGGTATTCGTCATCGTAAAGGACTTCCTGTTCGTGGTCAGAAGACTAAGACCAACGCAAGAACTCGTAAGGGACCTAAGCGCACGGTGGCAAACAAGAAGAAGTAATTAAGATCGTAATGTAACTGTGAGAGGGAAGCAAATGTAAGCATCCCCAGGAAATGAGAAAGTAGGTTAGTTTAAAATGGCTAAAAAAGTTGCAAAGAAAGTAACAAAAAAGCGTGTAAGAAAAAACGTTGAACGCGGACAGGCACATATTCAGTCTTCTTTTAACAATACAATCGTAACGTTAACAGATGCTGAAGGTAATGCTCTTAGCTGGGCAAGTGCCGGTGGTCTTGGTTTTAGAGGTTCAAAGAAATCTACTCCATATGCTGCACAGATGGCTGCTGAAACAGCAACAAAGGCTGCTCTTGTTCACGGATTAAAGTCCGTTGACGTATTCGTAAAGGGTCCTGGTTCAGGACGTGAAGCAGCAATCAGAGCTCTGTCTGCAAGTGGACTGGATGTCTTAAGCATTTGTGATGTAACTCCTGTACCTCACAATGGATGCCGTCCTCCTAAGCGTCGTCGCGTTTAGTGAGAAATCGTCAGAAGACGAAGCAATTAATTTTAATGAAGTAACATTAGAACAAGTTGGATGAAAGTGCCGCATTGCGGCACTGTAAACAACCCTCGGAAGTCACTTCCGAAGTATAAAGAAGGGAAAATAAAAAAATGGCAGTAAATCGCGTACCTGTACTGAAAAGATGTAGAGCCCTTGGCCTTGAGCCTTCTTACCTGGGCTATGACAAGAAGTCTAACAGAACCTCTGCAAGAGCAGGCAAAAAGGTATCTGAGTACGGACTTCAGTTAAGAGAAAAGCAGAAGGCTAAGTTCATCTATGGCGTTCTGGAGAAGCCTTTCCGTAACTACTATGAGAAGGCTGATAGAATGAAGGGCATGACCGGTGAGAACCTGATGACCCTGTTAGAGAGCAGACTGGACAACGTAGTGTTCAGAATGGGCTTTGCAAGAACCAGAAGAGAAGCAAGACAGATCGTTGACCACAAGCATGTACTTGTAAACGGTAAGTGTGTAAACATTCCTTCTTACCTGATCAAGGCTGGCGATGTTATCGAGATCAAGGAGAGTGCTAAATCCATGCAGAGATACAAGGATATCCTTGATGTTACTGCTGGAAGATTAGTACCCGAATGGATCGATGCTGATGTTGAGAACTTTAAGGGAACCATCAAGAATCTGCCTACCAGAGAGATGATCGATGTTCCTGTTGACGAGATGCTTATCGTCGAGTTGTACTCCAAGTAAGTTTTATGTAACCCCAATGAACATTTCCTGTGGAATATTATTCCATGGGATATTGTTCGTAAGAACATGTCAACATATAAAGTTCGCAAAGGAGGGTATTGGCAGTGTTTGATTTTGAAAGACCTAATATTGAGGTTAGCGAGATTTCAGAAGACAAAAAGTATGGTAAATTCGTAGTAAAACCCCTGGAAAGAGGCTATGGTATTACTCTGGGTAACTCCCTGAGAAGAATCATGCTGTCTTCCCTGCCCGGTGCTGCAGTGAGCCAGATCAAAATTGAAGGTGTTCTTCATGAGTTCAGTTCTATTCCCGGCGTAAAGGAAGATGTATCTGAGATCATCATGAACATCAAGAGCCTTGCGATCAAGAACAACAGCGAGACCAACGAGGCTAAGACTGCATATATCGAGTTTGAAGGCGAAGGTGTTGTAAGAGCTTCTGATATCCAGTGTGACCAGGATATTGAAATTCTGAACCCCGACCTTGTAATCGCAACTCTGAGCGGTAAAGATACCAAGCTTTACATGGAGTTAACTATTACAAGAGGCCGTGGCTACGTAAGTGCCGACAAGAACAAACACGAAGATTTACCAATTGGCGTAATTGCCATTGATTCTATCTATACACCTGTAGAGAGAGTTAACGTTACGGTAGAAAATACCCGTGTAGGTCAGAGTACTGATTTCGACAAGCTTACATTGGATGTATACACCAACGGAACCCTGGCTCCCGATGAGGCAGTCAGCCTGGCAGCTAAGGTGCTCAGCGAGCATCTGAACCTGTTCATCGACCTTTCCGAAAATGCTAAGACCGCTGAGGTTATGGTAGAGAAGGAAGACGACGAGAAGGAAAAGGTTCTGGAGATGAGTATTGACGAGCTGGAGCTTTCCGTTCGTTCTTACAACTGCTTGAAGAGAGCAGGTATCAATACTGTAGAAGAGTTAACCAATAAGACTTCAGAAGATATGATGAAGGTTCGTAACCTCGGACGTAAATCTTTGGAAGAAGTTCTGGCTAAACTGAAAGAGCTGGGATTACAGCTGAACCCCAGCGATGAGAACTAATTTCAGCTGAACATAAAAAGTAAGATTTCCGTATCCGGTAAGCCCAAAGTGTTCGGATGCGGTTTATCTCTAAATGGCAAAAAACAACGCATTCGGTAAGTAAGTCCAAAGTGCATGGCCGGATGTACCATGAATGGAGAAAGGAAAATTATCATGGCAAAGTACAGAAAACTCGGCAGAACATCTGCACAGAGAAAGGCATTATTAAGAAATCAGGTAACTGCAGTGATCAACAACGGCAAGATCGTTACCACCGAAGCTAAAGCTAAGGAAGTACAGAAGATCGTTGATGGACTGATCGCTCTGGCAGTAAAAGAGAAGGATAACTTCGAAACTGTTAAAGTTACCACCAAGGTTGCCCGCAAGGACAAGGACGGCAAGCGCGTAAAGCAGATCGTTGACAAGGAGACCGGTAAGGTCCTGGCTGAGTCCCATCGCGATAAGGATGGCAAGCTGGTTAAGATCGAGAACGGTGTTACCGTTACTGTATACGACGAAGTTGAGAAGGAGATCAAGAAGGATCTGCCTACCAGATCTCATGCACGTCGTCAGATGCTGAAGGTTCTGAACCCTGTAGTTGAGGTTCCCGCTGATGCAGCAGGCAAGAAAAAGAACACCAAGGAAGTTGACCTGGTTGCAAAGCTCTTCGATGAGTATGCTCCCAAGTATGCTACCCGTAAGGGTGGTTACACCAGAATCGTTAAGATCGGTCAGCGTAAGGGTGACGCAGCTATGACTGTTGTTCTGGAGCTTGTTTAAGCTACGAGCAAAGTAAGGATAAAAAGAGACAACCGCTAGGGAATGCTTGCATTCCCTAGCGGTTGTCTTTTTTTAGACTTATTTGGCGACAGCCGTACAATGAGGGGATGCTCCGCATTCCCGAGTTGCTTTGCGGCTTACTCCACTACCTTCTGAAAGTGCTGGTAATCCTTGCAGGAGTTCCAGTGACCTCCCCAGGTGAAGCTATGTTCTTTAAATAACTGATAGCACAGATCGTTTTCGTCAATTTTGTAGGGGAAGGAAGCGGTTCTGTCTGCATAGGCGGAAGCGTTTGCAGGAGATACCCTTTCACTGCCATCCTTATTGTATGTAATATAAGGATTGTAAAAGGGATTGATGTCTATCGCTAATCCCAGGGCATGCTTTGACAGGGAGGAAGTCCCCTCCACCGGGCGGTAGTTGAAACAGGAGGTATTATTATCCTCCATGGAGGCGGTGTCGTCTCCGTCGTACTCATCGATCAATAAGACTTTTTCCAGTTGATATTCATTACAATACAGTCCATAAAAGATCTCCGTCAGGTCCTGCGCGATTGCTTTGTTACAGATCAGCTCACCTTCTGCAGGATTTCCTTCAAAATTGTAATGCCGGATATGCACATATCTCAGATCGTCATAGCTGATTTCGACAGATTTCAACAGGTCTTGTGAGGCTTCTCCGGAGTTATCCACAGTAGCAGGATAAGAAACACCTGTTATATATCTCTGCAATTTCTCGGATAACGGTTCATAATAAAAGCCTTCCGACAGGGTGATCCGCTGGTCGGTCAATAGCTCTCCGTTCAGGGAATATCCGGTCAAAACAGTAGTTTCTGCCATGGAAGATCCTTCCTGCAAGTTTTCTGTCGCATTTGCATTGGAATTGTCGACGGCCGGTGTAGGTTCCGGGGTAGGTGATGGCTCTGATGTCTGATAAGCCAGGGAAGGATTGTCCGTCGCATAATCCCCCAGAGTGTAGGAACTGTGCTGGGATACTCTTAGCAGTCCTCCGGCAACGACAGTGATGAGCGCAAGAATACCCACCATCTTCCATATTTTATTGCGATCGATCGGATTCATAGAATGCCTCCTCGTTTTATTTTCTGAAATGTTCTGCAATAGAAAGATACAACCATAACTATAAAGGTTTTTGGAAAGCAGTACAAGAGATTTTGAAAAAGTCGGGTCAGTTCCCTGTTAAGTGTTGTAAATCTGTGCATAATCTAGTAAAATAGGAACGATATCTTGCAAAAGCAGAAGATAGCTGATTCTCCGGCACTAAGCGAATATGGAATGGAGATTATTTATGGAGATCATTAAAGCAAATAATGTGGTATATGAATATATTCGTCGGGATGAAGAGGGAAATGTGGAAGGAATCACAAGAGCAGTGAATGATGTTTCTCTTGATATAGAGCAGGGACAGTTCATAGCCATCCTCGGACATAACGGTTCCGGCAAGTCTACTCTGGCAAAGCATATGAACGCCATCTTAAATCCGACAGAGGGAACGCTTTGGGTCGACGGTATGGACACGAAGGATGAGGACAACATCTGGAAGGTACGTCAGACAGCCGGTATGGTGTTTCAGAATCCGGATAACCAGATCATAGGACAGGTAGTGGAAGAAGATGTGGGATTTGGCCCGGAGAACATGGGGATCCCCACGGAGGAGATCTGGCAGCGTGTGGAAGAGAGCTTACGAGCGGTAGGTATGTACGAATATCGAAAGTATTCCCCGAATAAGCTGTCCGGTGGTCAGAAGCAGAGAGTGTCTATTGCCGGAGTACTGGCCATGCATCCCAAATGTATTGTATTGGATGAGCCGACTGCCATGCTGGATCCCAGTGGACGTAAGGAAGTCATCCGTGCAGTCCGCGGATTGAATCAGGTGGAAGGCGTCACGCTGATCCTGATCACCCATTATATGGAAGAAATTATTCATGCGGACAAGGTATTTGTCATGGATGAGGGGAAAATTGCCATGCAGGGTACCCCCCGGGAAATCTTTTCACAGGTGGAGCAGCTGAAAAAGCTACGGCTGGATGTGCCGCAGGTAACGCTGTTATCGTATGAATTGCAGAAACGCGGAATTCCGCTGCCGGATGGCATATTGACAAGGGAAGAGCTGGTCAGTGCACTGGGCTATGGAAAAACCGACAGGAAATAGTGGCGGGGATGGCAGCGAATGAAAGTACTCGGGAAAGGATCGAAAAAATGTCTATCATATTAGATCATGTGAATTATGTATACGGTGCAGATACACCGCTGGCAGTTCATGCCCTGAACGATGTCTGCCTGAAGATACCGGATGGACAGTTCATCGGTATTATCGGGCATACCGGTTCCGGTAAGTCCACGCTGATGCAGCATATGAACGGATTGATCCGTGCTACCGACGGACATATCTATTTTAACGGAGAAGATATCTACGACAAGGATTATGATATGAAGAAGCTCCGCAGCAAGGTAGGGCTGGTGTTCCAGTATCCGGAGCATCAGCTGTTTGAGATCGATGTATTCAGCGATGTCTGTTTTGGACCGAAGAATCTGGGACTGGATAAAAAAGAAGTGGAGCTTCGTGCATACGATGCTCTGAAAAAAGTAGGACTGCCGGATGAACTTTTCTATCAGTCCCCCTTTGAATTGTCCGGTGGACAGAAGCGTCGTGTGGCGATCGCCGGCGTGCTGGCCATGAAGCCGGAGGTACTGATCCTGGACGAGCCGACAGCCGGACTGGATCCCAAGGGAAGAGATGAGATCCTGCAGCAGATCAAAAAACTGCAGACAGAGACCGGACTTACCATCCTGCTGGTATCCCACAGCATGGAAGATGTGGCGGAATATGTGGACCGTATCATTGTAATGAACAAGGGCAGTGTCATGTATGACGATACGCCGAGAGAAGTATTTAAACATTACAAAGAACTGGAAGAGGTGGGGCTGGCAGCACCGCAGGTTACTTATATTATGCACGATCTGAAGGCAAGAGGTGCAGATGTGGACGTGGATGCCACGACGATCGAGGAAGCGGCGGAAGAGATTGCCAGAGTCTGGAAAGCAAAGCACAGTTAAGAGAAGCATGAGGGAAGATGCGGGTTCTGACCCGGAAGGCGAAAGCGGGCGGAAACCCAGTAAGGAGCAATATGCTTAGAGATATTACATTAGGACAATATTATCAGACAGAATCCGTGATACACAAGATGGATCCCAGAGTCAAGCTGGGAGGTACTCTCCTGTTTATCATATCATTGTTCTTTTTTAAAAATTACGCGGGATACGTGATCGCAGCCCTGTTTCTGGGGATGGTGATCCGGCTGTCAAAGGTACCGTTCAGGTTCATGGTAAAAGGAATGAAGACTATCGTCATGCTGATGATGATCACGGTGGTATTCAATCTGTTTCTGACACAGGGCACACCGTTATTCACAATCTGGAAGCTGACCATTACGCAGGAAGGTCTGAAGATGGCCATTTCCATGGCAATCCGCCTGACACTGCTGATCATTGGATCATCCGTGATGACACTGACTACTACACCGAATAACCTGACGGACGGTATGGAGAAAATGATGGGACCCTTAAAAGTATTCAAGGTGCCCGTACATGAAGTGGCCATGATGATGTCCATTGCACTTCGTTTTATACCTATATTATTAGAAGAAACAGATAAGATCATGAAAGCACAGATCGCAAGAGGTGCGGATTTCGAGAGCGGCAATATATTCAAACGTGCCAAGGCAATGGTGCCCCTTTTAGTACCGCTGTTTATCTCTGCATTCCGCAGAGCCAACGACCTTGCCATGGCAATGGAGGCCAGATGCTATCGCGGCGGAGAGGGCAGGACGAAGATGAAACCGCTGATCTATCATAAGAGAGATTACATTGCTTACGGCTGTATTGCTGCATATATGGTGATCAGCATTGTGGTAGGGAGGTTACCATTTTTACCGTAAATTTTTACTGTAAAACAATAATGCCCCTAGCAGATAGTATATCGTCAAATACAGGAAAGAATGCCGGGGAACCTAAGACAGGTTGCAGGAGAGAAAGCGGGTGAAATACAGTGGAAGCGGAAATGATAATGGAACAGCTGTTAAATCGACCGGAAAAAGAAAAAAAGCGTGTGCGCCTTACCGTGGCGTACGACGGTACGAATTATCACGGCTGGCAGATCCAGAATAACGGGATCACCATCGAAAGTGAACTGAACCGGTGTCTGACCGATCTGCTGCGGGAGCCTGTTGAGGTCATTGGTGCCAGCCGGACAGATTCCGGTGTGCATGCACTGGGGAATATCGCTGTGTTTGACACTACCAGCCGGATGCCTGCGGAGAAAATTTCTTATGCGCTGAACCAGAGACTTCCGGAGGATATCCGGATACAAAAGTCCGAACAGGTGCCACAGGACTGGCATCCCCGCAGATGTGACAGCCGCAAGACTTATGAATACCGGATCTACCGGGCACAGTTTCCCATGCCGGTGAAACGTTTGTATTCGCTTTTTACTTATTATGAACTGGATGTGAACCGGATGCAGGAAGCGGCGGCTTATCTGGAGGGAGAACATGATTTCAAAAGCTTCTGTCAGACCGGCGCCCAGGTAGAATCCACCGTACGCACCATCTATTCCGTAGAAGTGGAAGAGCAGGGAGAAAATGATCTGGTGATCCGTGTCTGTGGTAATGGCTTCTTATATAATATGGTGAGGATCATTGCCGGAACCCTGTTAGATATCGGACAGGGCAAGCGGGACCCCATGGATATTTTCACGATCCTCGAGTCAAAAGACCGCAGTGCAGCGGGACCTACAGCACCGGCCCATGGACTGACTTTAGTGAAATATGAGTTCTTGTAAATAGCTTCGCCATACGTGATATAAACATAAGAAAGGCTGAGCAATAAAGGATGAACGCAAAAAAAGTTTAGTTTATGTATTGACACGAACGAAACCGTATCATATAATATATGACTGTGACAGTGTTTCAATATGCTGAGTCAAAGCCCCGACGAAGCATTGAAATAAAGTATTCAACCGTTTTGGGAAGAAGTAAAATGTAGCCGGACATCTGCAGATTACTATCAGACCAGAACACTGAAAAAGTCGATCACGAATCGGCGAAAGTAATATGGAGGGAACATAATGAAAACATTTATGGCTAGTCCAGCTACAATCGATAGAAAATGGTATGTAGTAGACGCTACTGACATGACCTTAGGCCGTCTGGCATCTGAGGTTGCTAAAGTGCTGAGAGGCAAGAATAAGCCTATCTTCACTCCTCACATCGACTGCGGTGACAACGTTATCGTTATCAATGCTGAGAAGATCAAAGTAACCGGTAAGAAGATGGATCAGAAGGTATATTATCATCATTCCGATTACGTTGGTGGCTTAAAAGAAGCTACCCTGAGAGAAAAGTTAGCAAAGAAGCCTGAGCAGGTAATCGAGCTTGCAGTTAAGGGCATGCTTCCCAAGGGACCTTTAGGAAGACAGATGTTCACCAAACTTCACGTATATGCAGGACCTGAGCACAAGCATGAAGCTCAGAAGCCTGAAGTACTGACATTCTAAAGGACTGAGAGGAGGAAAATAAATCATGGCTAAAACAGAAAGATACTACGGAACCGGTAGAAGAAAGAAATCCATCGCCAGAGTATATTTAGTACCCGGTAATGGTAATATTACAATCAATAAGAGAAGCATTGATGAGTACTTCGGTCTGGAGACTCTGAAGGTTATCGTTCGTCAGCCTCTGGCAGCTACTGAGACTGCTGAGAAGTTCGACGTTCTGGTTAACGTTCACGGTGGCGGATACACCGGCCAGGCTGGTGCAATCAGACACGGTATTTCTAGAGCTCTGCTTCAGGTAGACGGTGATTTCAGACCCGTTCTGAAGAAGGCTGGATTCCTTACCAGAGACCCTCGTATGAAGGAAAGAAAGAAATACGGCCTCAAAGCCGCTCGTCGCGCACCTCAGTTCAGCAAGCGATAATCTACAGCTTAAAAATGCTAAAAAAGCCCGGAAATACGCTATTTTCCGGGCTTTTTCTATGCCTAAAATCACCTGATTCCGATGGTGAAATTTGAGGAAATTTGACTTCAAATTAGCCCATTTTGATGGGTTTACCATGGGTTTACGGCCTATTTTTGAGTCTAATGGGTGGGAAAATGGGTTTACAGAAGGCCATTTTGGAGGGGAAATTAGCCCCACATCCTTGACAGATTTTTGATAAAAATCCGGCTGAAATGGAATGAAAAACAGTGTCAGGATCGTTTGGCGAGTTCTGACGAATTCTGCAAAAAAATAATATCAGGTATCCTGTTACATAGAGCCTTGGCTCATTCTTTGAAAACGAGAATGGGTCGAGGCTCTATTTTTTTCGCCCGAAATCCGGCGAGACAAATTTGAGTAGGAGGTAACAGGTATGACGGATTTCAATCAGAAGACCCATGACACCGATGTGGGCAGTCATGGCGGACAGTCGAGGCAGATGATGGAGGTGTTCGAGAACCAGGAGTTTGGTTCAATCCGGTTGTTACAGGAGGCAGGCAAGACTTTCTTCTGTGCAAGCGATGTGGCGAAAGCGTTGGGGTATGTGAATCCCTACGCCGCAGTGAAACGCCATTGCAGAGGCCCTCTAACGAAACGCGAGGGGGTCGTTCAGAAGGTGAATCAGTATGGGGATGCTGGAGAGCAGGTCGTTGAAATCGCCTTTATCACAGAAGGCGATGTTTACCGGCTGATCGTTCACAGCAAGCTGCCATCGGCAGAACGATTTGAACACTGGGTGTTTGATGAAGTTCTCCCTTCTATCCGCAAGCATGGTGTGTATATGAGCGATTCCATTTTGGATCAGGTGATTCAGCATCCGGAGGTCATCTACACCCTGGCACAGGAGCTTGTAGCCGAGAGAGAGCAGCTTGAGGGTATCCGCAAACAGCTGGATGCGGCACAGCCCAAGGCAGACTACTTCGACACCTTTGTAAATTCGGAAGATTGCACCTGCATCCGGAATTTCTGTAAGGAAATCGGAATCCCAGAGAAGACGGCAGTAGCTCTCTTACTGGATCACCGCTATCTGTACCGCAGTCCAAGCGGCTGGCTGATGCCTTTTGCAGACAAATCTGCAAGGGGCTATTTTATTGTCCGGGATTGCTACGGCAGAAGCGGAAAACTGGTGCAGCAGACGAGAGTGACCTGCAAGGGAAAGAATCATCTCTTCAAGTTGTTTAAGAAATGGGGTGTGATCGAATGACGCTTTTTACAGAGGGACGCCTTCAGGCGTTTGAACGCATGATGCAGGATACCGGCAAATACCATCGACGGGAGGACAGCGAAGATCGTTCGCGCAAATGTCCGAAGAAAAAAACGGAGCCTGCGAAAAAGGATGGTGAGCACCATGCCGGTATTCAGGGTTGAGAAAAACAGCAATTACACAACGATGTGCAATTACCACCTGCGGGATCAGGGTCTCAGCCTGAAAGGAAAAGGACTTCTCTCTATGCTGCTTAGTTTACCGGACACATGGAACTATTCGGTACGGGGATTATCTTCGATTACACCGGATGGCGTAGATGGGGTGCTTACAGCTCTGAAAGAACTGGAACGTCTTGGATATCTGGAAAGGAACCAGCAGCGTGAGAGTAACGGTCGGATGGGCAGAGCGGAGTATGTGATCTATGAGATGCCAAGGAAAAAGCCGTGTTCGGAATCACCGTGTACGGAAAAGCCGTATACGGTAAATCCGGATACGGACACACCGGTTACGGAAAATCCCGCGCAATTAAGTACTAATAGAACAAGTACTGAAACAATCAATAAAAGAGAGAAGAAGGAAATCCAGCACCGGTATGGCTCATACGAAAATGTCCTTCTCTCTGACACGGAATACGGCAAGCTCCGGCAGGAGTTCCCAGGAGATTATCAGATGCGGGTGGAACGGCTCTCTGAGTATATGGCCTCCACCGGTAGGAGCTACAAAAATCACCTTGCCACAATCCGAAGCTGGGCAAAGAGAGAAAAGCCAAAGTATAACCCGGCAGACTACACATTTGAGGAAGGAGACAGCCTATGAGCGACATGGTGCCTGAAGTATTGAATGCGGCGTTGGATTCGCTCTTTACGCCGAAAGAACCCGGAGAGCTGGAATACCAGGGCGATGACGGACTGTTGTATTGCAGAAACTGCCGCACGCCGGTGCAGTGCAGGGTAAAGCTCTGGGGCAGAGACAAGATTGTTCCCTGCCTTTGCAAATGTCAGCAGGAAGCGATGGCGGAAAAGAAACGCCAGGATGAGCTGCTGGAGCGGCAGCGTAAAATCAGGCAGCTGAAAGCAACGGGGATTCAGGAAAAGCATCTTCTGGAATGGAATTTTGCCGTTGCAGAAGACAACAAGGATATCCAAATGGCAAAACGTTATGTGGAGCAGTGGGAAAAGGTCAAGGCTGAAAACCTTGGCCTTTTGTTATGGGGAGATGTCGGAACTGGAAAGTCCTTTGTGGCGGCATGTATTGCCAATGCGCTGTTGGAACAGGGCATTCCGGTTTTGATGACGAACTTCTCCAAAATCTTGAACCAGATGGGAGCCATGTATTCGGAAGAACGATACAGGTATATTGCTTCGTTTTCCAACTATTCTTTGCTGATTCTGGATGATCTGGGAATTGAGCGCAGCACCGAATATGCGCTGGAGCAGGTCTACGCTGTCATTGATGAGCGGTATAAGTCCGGGCTTCCGGTCATTATCACAACCAATCTGAAAATTGCAGAAATCCGCAATCCGCAGGATGTGGCATACGCCCGGATTTACAGCAGGATTCTGGAAATGTGTACGCCGGTGCGAATCAGCGGAGAGGACCGCAGAAAGAGCATTGGAAAAGAAAAACAGCAGGTCGTTAAGGAGGTACTTGATCTATGAAGTGCAAGGCAAAAAAGGCGTTTTTCGCAGGTAAGAATGACATCTATCACCGCTGGAAGGAGGTTAAGAAGCTGAATGGCAAAAGCAAAAACCAGTATTACAACAGAAAACCGCAGTGGCTCAGCTGCCGACGCTGCGGCTAAGGAGAAGAGGACGGAGATGCCGCTTTCTGACCTGCATCCTTTTGAAGGGCATCCCTTTAAGGTGCTGGATGACGAGCTGATGGGACAGACCGTAGAGAGCATCAAGCAGATCGGTGTGGTATCACCACTGATTGTCCGACCTGACCCGGAAGGCGGATTTGAAATTCTTTCAGGACACCGCAGACTTCATGCGGCGCAGCTGGCAGGTTTGGAGACTGTGCCGGTCATCGTTAAGGAAATGGACGATGATGCAGCAATCATCTTTATGGTGGACAGCAACTTGCAGCGGGAGAATATTCTTCCCAGCGAGAGAGCGTTTTCCTACAAGATGAAGTTGGAGGCGATGAAGCATCAGGGAGAAAGGTCAGATTTACAGCCTGAGACAACTTCTCGCCAACTTGGCGAGAAGTTACAAACATCGGTGGCAGTAATGTCTGAGGAGATGGGAGAAAGTCAAAGGCAGATTCAACGTTTTATCCGCCTTACCAACCTGATTCCAGAAATTCTGGACATGGTGGATGAGAAGAAAATCGCCTTTAATCCGGCGGTAGAGCTGTCTTACCTGAAACCGTCCGAACAGAAAGAATTTCTGGAGGCAATGGACTATGCACAGGCATCCCCATCCCTGTCGCAGGCACAGCGATTGAAAAAGCTCTCGCAGGAGGGCGGCTGTACCTTGGATGCCATGTGTGAAGTGATGAATGAAATCAAAAAGGATGAGCTTGACCATGTGACGATTAAAAACGAGGTTCTTCGGAAGTATTTCCCGAAATCCTATACGCCGAAGCAGATGCAGGACACGATTATCCGGCTGCTGGAAAAGTGGCAGCGAAGTAAACAACGAGATATGGAACGATGAGAAGGAGATTTTTATGATGATGAACTTTAAGAAGAATCAGAACAACGCAGTGTGCAGCATGGATTGCAAGAACTGCCCGCACGGTGCATCGCAGCCGAATCCGATGGATGATTCCATGTTTGAGAAGTCCATTGCGATGCTTCATAACTGGGTGATGCTGGAGGCAATCCGTGAAGATCACCCGAAGGAACGCATTGTGATGGTGATCCTGCCGGGGGCTGGCGGCGAACTTCTGACCGAGGCTGGCAGTCGAGACATCTTTGAGGATGTTTACGATGAGATGGAGGCTGATCTGGTGGCAGATGGGGAACTGCTTCTCCATTATGATAAGAGCGATGTGATCGAGACTGACAGAACCCGCTATCTGCTGGGAGCTGCGGAAGTTTCGGAAATCGACCAGAACGGCAACGAATGCAGCATCAATCTGTTTACGCTGGAACGCACCATCGACTATGTGAACGAAAACCTGACGGTGGTTTCCATTGGCGGCGAGTTGGTTCCGGCACTGCGCCTGATCTAAGGAGGTGCCTATGAAGAAATTTGATGTGGAGATTACAGAGACTCTCCAGAGAAAGGTTTCTGTGGAAGCTGCCTCACAGGAAGACGCGGAACGCATGGTGACGCAGGCGTGGAATAATCAGGATTATGTTCTGGATTCCGGCGATTTCACCGGTGTGGACTTCAAGACCGTGGGAGAACATGAACTGGCAGAGACCAGGACAATGGATGTGCTGCTGGTACAGCCCAATGCTTACCCGAAGAAAATCAGTGTTGGCACGGAGCTGGAAGATTTGCAGGCAATGGTTGGCGGCGATATTGAAGTAACCTACCCATTTGAGGATGAAGTAGCCATTATTCTGAATGAATCCGGTAAAATCAATGGACTGCCGCTGAACCGTGCAATTTACACCGAAGACGGAGATATGCAGGACATTTATGCCGGTGATTTTCTGGTGGTTGGGCTGACAGAGGATGATTTTGGTTCTCTGACCTCGGAGCAGATGCAGAAATTTGAGGAGCAGTTCCATCAGCCCCAGATGTTCGTTCGCATGGGGCGCAGCATCATGGCGATTCCGGTTCCGGATGACATGGTGAAGAAGATGGAGGAAAAGGCTGCAAAGCCCCAGGAAAAGAGTAAACCGGCACCGGACCGGGACAGTTTGTAAGGAAGGAGGCGGAGATTCATGCAGGAAGAAGTTGAAAATCGTACCGTCAATCTGGCAATCAGTACCACGAAACTGACCTTTCGCACCATTGTGAATGGCTATAATGCGTGGAAACGGCACCATCAGTCGAAAGTGGCTCAGAAAACAGCACAGCTTCCGGTTGGAAAGCAGAGCATCAAAGAACTGATCGGTCAGAATCAGGGAGTCAGCAGTATCCCCATTGAGAAAACGGATTTGAAAGGCTTTGAACAGGTAGCGCGGAAATACGGCGTGGATTATGCCATTACGAAAGACCAAAATGTGGTTCCACCCAAATACACGGTGTTCTTTAAGGCGAAGGATGCGGATGCACTGACTTCCGCTTTTGAGGAATTCACCAACCGCAAGCTGAAAGCAAAGGAAAAACCGAGTGTTCTGGAGCAGCTTAACAAGCTCAAAGAGTTGGTTGCTGCAATTCTGCCGGATAAGGTTCGTCACAAAAGTCAGGAGCGTGATCTATGAATAATAAGACCAAGAAGCTGCTGATCCTGAACCTGCCGTACTTCATTGCCGGTCTTGTATGTACCAATCTGGGAGAAGCGTGGAGAATTGCCGAGGGCGCAGACATGTCTGAAAAGGTCCTCGGCTTTCTTTCTGCCCTGGGTGTAGCTTTTTCCAATCCGATGCCAAGTCTGCATCCGATGGATTTGCTGATTGGTGTGTGCTGCGGAGCAGGTCTGCGGCTTGCCGTGTACCTGAAAGGAAAAAATGCCAAGAAATATCGTCATGGCATGGAGTACGGCTCTGCTCGTTGGAGTGCATAATTTTAAGTGTAAATGACACATACATGGACGCACAGGAGGTTATGCACATGACTGATTATAGCAAAATTACAGCCCTTTACTCCCGCCTTTCCGTGGGTGACGAGGACAGGGACGGCGGCGAGAGCAACAGCATACAGAACCAAAAAATATTTTTAGAGAACTATGCCAAAGGGCAGCACCTAACCAATATCCGGCACTACATCGACGATGACGAAAGCGGCAGGTTTTTTGACCGTTCCGCCTACTCCCGCATGATGGACGATGTGGAAAACGGGAAAATCGGTGTCTGCATTATGAAAGACCTTACCCGCTGGGGGCGCGACTATCTCCAAGTCGGCAACGCGATGGAGATATTCAGACGGAACAATGTGCGCTTTATCGCGGTCAACAACGGCATTGACAGCGAGAAACCCGACACGCTGGAGTTTGCGCCCTTTATCAATATCATGTCGGAGTGGTACGCAAAGGACATCAGCAAGAAAGTAAAAACGGGCATTAAGACCAAAGGCATGAGTGGAAAGCCGATTGTCACCGAAGCCCCTTACGGCTATGTCAAAGACCCGGACAACAAGGATTTTTGGATAATCGACGAAGAAGCCGCCGCGGTTGTCCGTTTGATTTTCCGTCTGTTTATCGGTGGGAAGAACCGCAACCAAATCGCCGTGCATCTGAAAAACGAGCAAATCCCTACCCCCACTTTCTATATGAAAGACCGAGGGCGGGGAACCTGTAAAAATAAGACGCTCAACGAGGATAGCCGCTGCAAGTGGAACAAAGCCACCTTGACCAATATCCTCACACGGCAGGAGTATTGCGGCGATGTAGTCAACTTCAAGACTACCAAGCATTTCCGGGATAAACATAATCACTATGTAGACCGGAGCCAGTGGCACATCACAGAAAATGTGCATGAGCCGATTATCAGCCGCAGCGATTTTGAAACCGTACAGCGGATTTTGGAAAACGCATCCGTCAGACGCCCCAACGGGGACGGGGAAATCCACCCTCTGTCCGGCTTGCTTTTCTGTAAGGACTGCGGCGCAAAAATGCACATTCGTATTGATTACCGGAACGGCGGCAAGCGCCATGTTGCCTATTGCAGCGAGTACCACAAGGGAAAAGCAAAAAATCCCAAGTGCAGCTCCCCGCACATCATGGACGCGGACTTGCTCATGCAGACCATCGCGGAAGTGCTGAAGAAAATCGAGGACTATTCTATCAGCAATCGGGCGGAGTTTGAAGCCTTAGTGAAAAAGAACCTTGTCATGCAGCAGACCGACCAGACCAAGAAACAGCAGAAGCGTATTCCGCAAATCACGACGCGCCTTGAACAGATTGACAAGGTGCTGAATAAGCTCTACGAGGACAACGCCCTCGGCACGATCCCGCAAGACCGTTATGAGCAGATGTCGCAGAAGTATTCGGAAGAATACTATGCGCTGAAAGCGGAGCTTGCCACGCTCCAAGAGCAGCTGTCCGCTTATGAGAACGCGGGAGGACGGGCGCAGAAGTTTTTGAAGCTGACGGAACGCCATGCTGCCTTTACCGAGCTTACCCCCGCCATTCTCAACGAGTTTATCAGCAGGATTGAAGTGCATGAGCGCGACCAGAAAAGGGCGAGATACGCAATCCAGCACATCAGCATATATTTCAATTATATCGGCAAGTTTGAGAATGAAGTGACACAGCTTGCAGAGCCTACGGAGCAGGAAATCCGGCAAATGCGGGAGGAAATCGAAGAAGCCAAAAAGGAAAAGAGCCGCGCCTACCACCGCAACTATTCAAGGGAATACCGGGCGAGAAATCTTGAAAAGCAGCGGGAGTATGACCGCATGAAAGCGCGGGAATACCGGGCAAGGCGAAAGGCGCAGGCAGCCGCCGCACAGCCCACACAGTAAAACAGAATAACCGTCAACCAAGAGGGATTTTCCGAGTTATGGGAAATCCCTCTTTTGCGCCCAAAGAAAGGAGCCGCCTATGGCAGAACAGACCCCCGACAGTATCATTACGACCCAGAGGAACGGGCAGACCATTGTTGCGGAGTTGTTTTTCAATCACAGCAGCACAGAAACATTCCGCGACAAGCTGCTCAAACTGGTGCTTGCCGACAGTACGCGTTTATCCGCGTCTGACGGTCAAGAGCCGGAAAAAACAGAAATCTTGCGATAACAGCCGCCCTGACGAACCATTCCCTGTCCGGGCGATTTCTATTTGAAAATCCTCATTTTCCCCAAGTCAAGAGCCGGGAAAAACACCCGAAAAATGCCCCTACTGCGTAACAGGGGCACAGAAAGGAGAGTTTATGAGAACAGGGCTTACGAAGCAGGAAAAGACCACCGATATTTGGTTTGACGAGAAAGACCCGCTAATCCATATCCGCACCCACAACACCGACCTAAAGAAACGGATGCTTGCATACAGCCGCCGCTACCCGGAGAACTGCAAGCAGACCGACACCGACCCGGAAACGGGCTGCATGGAGTTTGAGGTTGAGAAAGGACGCTTCTCTTTCCGTCTGACCGCACCATACAGCGAGGAACGGCGGGAAGCAGCGCGGCAATATGCCAGAGAAAACAGCACTACAAACTTGTTGAAATAATGTGGATTTGTTCATGTTCTTGTGCTATACTTTTCTCAAAGGCACAGAATGGCAGATATAAATTCGTGGGAGAAAAAATATGAAGAAGCATAGAAAATGTAAAAAGATAATAATAGCTTTTGTAACAGTGTTGTTTATAGCATTTGTTGCAGTAATTGGGCTACACAAAACAGGGATTTATCGTTTTGATTTCTTAAAGGACATCTATAAAAAAATTGATTTTCAACTAAGTACGAATGAGCTTAACATTCCGCAGGACGCTCTTTCATTTTCTGTTTATGATATTGAGCAAGAAGAATATTTATTTTACGAGGGTGATAGCCAGTTGCCCACTGTCGCAAGTTTGGCAAAACTATTTTCCATTGATTATGCTTTGGGAAAAGTAGATTTGGAAGATATTGTTGAAGTAAATCAAGAGGTATTAGAACTTGTTCCGGCGGGTTCATCTTTAGCAAATCTGTATGCTGGGGAATACACAGTTAAACAAATCATGGAGGCTATGCTTGTTCCTTCCGGAAATGACGCAGCCTATGCGTTGGCATATCATATCGCTAAAAACGAATTAGGCGAAGGTTATACAGCAACGGAATATATAGATTATTTCATGACAGAACTTAGTGAGTATTTAATCGAAGCAGGCTATTCCAAAACAAATTTATATAATGACCCAAGTGGCGCGTCTATGCAAGCTGACTCTCATTTAGATGACATTAACCGCGTAGCGTTGAAGCTCCTTAACTACGATTTTGTTAAAGAATGTATTGGAAAAAGCGAATTTTCAATTCAAACTCCGCAAGGTGAATTTACATGGAAAAATACAAATGAATTTTTAGATGAAAATTCACCGTACTATAATGCAAATGTTAAAGGAATGAAAACAGGAACAATGGCATCTTCCTATAACATTGTTGTTCTGTATGAAAAAGATGGAAAAGCATATTTAATTACCTGTTTAGCGGCACACTCAAATGAGGGGAGATATAAAGCGGTACAGTCTGCTATCAACACGATTATTGAATAATGATGATGAAATATCCCGTTTAAGTAAAGTGTCAAAACAATAAAGGTAAGATAAAACAGCACACAATAAAACTTAATACCCACCCAAAAGGGCAGCCGAGAAATCGACTGTCCTTTTTCTACGCCGACAGGCAGAAAGGAGCGACCACCTATGACGAAACCAAGAGAGAAAACCCGTGAGGAAGTGACCGCCGAGATTGAGGACGGAAAGAAGAAAATCCGGCAGCTCGAAAACCGGGAAAAGGTGTTGCGGCAAAAGCTGTCCCAAGAGGAACGCAGAACGCGCAGCCACCGCCTTATTGTCCGGGGCGCGGTCTTTGAAAGCATTGTGCCGGAAGCAAAGAACATGACCGACGAGGAAGCCGCCGCCTTTCTCCGGCTTGCCTTGATGAGCGAGGAAGCACGGGCTTATCTGAAAAAACGCACCGAGGGCGGGAAAAGCGAATAATCCCTTTGGAACAAAGGGCGCACTTATACACCCTAACGGGCGTGTGCGCTCTGCCGAGGGCTTTATCTCCGCACAGGGATTTTATCCCGCGCTCCGATATGGCGGCTTTGCCGCAACAAGGGGCTGCACCCCTTGCGCCGCTTCGCGGCTATCCCTGCACACCCACAAAAACAGTACACCCGCCGTTGGCGTCTGTACCATTTTTGCGGGTTTTATTATCCTATCCGGGAGGTGATACCCATAGCCATTTACCATTGGAACATCGGCATTGTGAGCCGAGGAAAAGGCAAATCAGCAGTTGCCGCAGCCGCCTACCGAAGCGGCGAAAAGCTGACAAACGAGTGGGACGGACTGACCCACGACTACACCCGCAAAGGCGGCGTTGTCCATACAGAAATCATGCTGCCGCCCCATGCCCCGCCCTCTTTCTCTGACCGTTCAACCTTGTGGAACAGCGTGGAGCTTTACGAGAAAGCCGGAAACGCCCAGCTTGCCAGAGAGATTGACGCGGCGCTCCCCATAGAATTATCCAGAGAGGAACAGATCCGGCTTGTCCGGGAATACTGTTCCTCTCAATTTGTTTCCAGAGGAATGTGCGTTGATTATGCCATTCACGACACCGACAGCGGCAACCCCCATTGTCATATTATGCTTACCATGCGCCCCCTTGACGAGCGCGGCGCATGGGCAGCGAAATCCAAAAAGGAATATGACATTGACGAGAACGGCGAGCGTATCCGCTTGCCAAGTGGCAGATACAAAACCCACAAAGTTGACCTTACAGGCTGGAACGACAAGGACAACACCCTCTTGTGGCGCAAGGCGTGGGCTGACTATACCAACGACTTTTTGGAGAGGAACGGAAGCCCGGAGCGTATCGACCACCGCAGCAACGCCGAGCGCGGCATAGACGAGATACCCACCGTCCACATGGGCGTGGCGGCTTGCCAGATGGAGAAGAAAGGCATCGCCACCGAGAAAGGCGAACTGAACCGAAATATCCAAAAGGCAAACCGCCTTATCCGGGAAATCCGGGCGCAGATTGGAAAGCTCAAAGAGTGGATTGCCGACCTGTTCAAAGCGCGGGAAACCGCCACGGAGCAGCCGCCGCAATCTCCCAACCTTGCAAATCTGTTGATGAAGTATTTGAGCGTTCAGAGAGAAAAGAGCCGGAAGTATTCGCAGCGTTGGCAACAACAGCACACAGCCGATGAACTGAAAACCATAGCGGCAGCGGTCAACTATCTTTCCGAGCATGGTATCTCTAATCTTAACGAGCTGGACGCTTCTCTTTCCTCTGTCAGTGATAGAGCCTATTCAATCCGGGAGGGAATGAAAACCGCCGAGGAACGCATGAAGAAGCTGCAAAAGCTAATTGAATACGGGAAGAACTATACAGAGTACAAGCCCATTCACGATGAGCTGAAAAAGCTGCAAAACGGCTGGACAAACAAGCGCGACAAGTACGAGGAAGCCCACCGCGCCGAGCTTGCCCTATGGGACGCAGCAAACCGCTATCTCCATGCAAATCTGCCGAAAGGAACAAAGACCTTGCCTATTGCGGAATGGGAACAGGAATATGCTGACCTCAAAACACAGAGGGACAGCGATTATACCAAACTGAAAGATACCCGCACCAATGTTTCAGAGCTTCAAAAAATCCGCAAATGCGTGGATATTGCACTCCGCGCCGACCAACCGGAGCAGACGCAGAGCCGCACCAAGCGGCATGATATAGACCGCTGAAAGGAGTTGAACTTTTATGTATTACACCCAAGAACAGATAGACCGCGCCAACCAAGCTGACCTTGTTTCTTTCCTGCAATCACAGGGCGAGCAGCTTACCCGCGCCGGAAATGAATACCGCTGGAAGCGGCACGACAGCTTGACCGTCCGGGGAAACAAATGGTACAGGCACAGCCAGAGCAAAGGCGGCGCACCCGTTGATTTTGTCATGGAGTTTTTCGGCAAGAGCTTTACCGAAGCCGTTGAAATGCTGACAGGAGAAAAAGGCGCAGCCCTACCGCCGGACAGACCAAGCCCCGCGCCCCTCTCTGACTTCCGACTACCACCCCGGAACACCGACAACCGAACAGCGAGGAACTACCTCACAGCCGCCCGCCGCATTGATGAAGATGTGACGGGCTTTTTTCTTTCCAATGGCGACATTTACGAGGAAGCCGCCCACCATAACGCCGTATTCGTCGGCAGAGATGAAAGCGGCATACCGAGATACGCCCACCAGCGCAGCACAGCCGGGAACTTCCGGCTTGATGTGAAAGGCAGCGACAAAGCCTTTAACTTCTGCTACCGGGGCGCAGGCGAGCGATTATTTGTCTTTGAAGCCCCGATTGACCTGTTATCTTTCCTCTGCCTGTTCAAAAAGGGCTGGCAGAAGCAGAGCTATTTATCGTTGGGCGGCGTAGGCGAGAAAGCCCTCTTACGCTTCCTCTCTGACCGTCCAGACATTCAGACCGTCTATCTCTGCCTTGATAGCGACCAAGCCGGAAACGACGCTTGCAGCCGCCTTGCGGAGCTTGTGCCGGAGGGCTTGACCGTCCATCGGCTTATCCCTCTTTTCAAGGACTGGAACGAGGTATTGCAGCACCGGGCAGAAATCACAGACGGGAAGTATTTGCGGGAAGCAATCTACGGCTTGAAAGAGCCGCCGCAGGAAGAAACCGTTGAGATTATCCGCATGAGCGAGGTTGACACACAGACCGTTGAATGGCTATGGAAGCCGTATATTCCCTTTGGGAAAGTAACCATTGTGCAGGGCAATCCCGGCGAGGGCAAGACCACCTTTGCCCTACGCCTTGCCGCCGCCTGCACCACCGGGGGAACGCTGCCGGGAATGAAGCCCTTGCCGCCATTCCAAGTAATTTACCAGACCGCCGAGGACGGTTTGGGTGATACCGTCAAGCCCCGCCTGATAGAAGCCGCCGCAGACCTTGACCGGGTGCTTGTGATTGATGAAGCAAAACGGGAGCTTACCCTATCTGACGAGCGCATAGAGAAAGCAATCGTACAGAACGGGGCGCGTCTGATTATCCTTGACCCCATACAGGCGTACATGGGCGACAAAGCCGACATGAACAAGGCTAACGAAGTGCGCCCTATCTTCCGCCGCCTTGCCGATGTTGCCGAGCGTACCGGGTGCGCCGTTATCCTTATCGGACATCTCAACAAAGCTGCCGGAGGGCAGAGCGCATACCGGGGCTTAGGTTCTATCGACTTCCGCGCCGCAGCAAGGAGCGTCCTGCTGATCGGGCGCGTGAAGCGAGAACCGAATGTGCGCGTTATCGTCCATGACAAATCTTCCCTTGCGCCGGAGGGCAAGCCCGTTGCCTTTTGCCTTGACCCGGAAACGGGCTTTTCATGGATAGGCGAATACGACATCACCGCCGACGAGCTGCTGTCCGGCGCGGGTGGGAACACCGCCACCAAGACCGAGCAAGCCGAAAGGCTGATACTTGACCTGCTTGCAGACGGGAAAGAGCTTGCCAGCGAGGACATTGTAAAAGCCGCAGCCGAAGCCGGAATATCCGAAAGGACGGTACAGAACGCCAAGCGCAACATGGGCGGCATTTTAGGCGCAAGGCGTGTCGGCGGTCAATGGTACAACTTCATCAAGAAGAAGCAGCCACCCGAACCCGCAAGCTGAAAGTGCAAAACGCAGACCCTTTGC